>Ga0209610_1000027_pt1 | contig 70707 bp, 61 predicted proteins | sample LakKivw275mmetaG_FD_184137 | JGI IMG/M metagenome (GOLD analysis project Ga0209610, IMG submission 184137) | Anoxic lake water microbial communities from Lake Kivu, Rwanda to study Microbial Dark Matter (Phase II) - Lake Kivu water 275m metaG... | ecosystem: Environmental > Aquatic > Freshwater...
GCGTTGTAAGAGCGACCAACCAGCCAAGACGGAGCATCATGCTCATATCACCATCGACAGTGTCAGGGTCAACCGATGCAATTGGGATTTCTGACGGCTGTAACTGGAGCGTTCAGACCCGGGATTGACGGCGTCGGGTGTGGTAAAGAGCCCGTTATAGACGACGCGTTGTCCTAATTGCAGCTGGTAACTCAGCTGCAGTTTAATCTGTTTATCCAACCAGCCTTCAATGCCGCACGACAACTGCTGAAGGTAGGCTTCACCTTCGGGCAGGTCAACGAAAGGCCGCGCGACCAAACGGGAACCTAATTGTCCCTGCAACCTTGCAGATAAAGGCCAGCTGAAAGCCAGCCCGACATCGAAAGTCGTCCGCAGGTTGTTTCTAATTTGGCGATTAATCAGCGGATCCAGACGTGTCGTGAAGGTCGTGTCAAGGTATAAATCGGAGGAAAAGTGCAGGGTTTCCCAGTCGCGTACCGTGAGTTCACAGGTGAGCATGTAACCTTTGTAAAGGAAAGCCGCGGCGACGGATGTTCCGAGCGGAGAACGTAATTTGTATTCAAGGATTGAGTTTTCCGCAGTACTGTTAACTGACTGGTCATCCCCGATTTCCTCGGTGGTGCTGGAGCGTGTATCCGTGACATGCAGATAGGTCGGTGTGGCTAAGTACCAGCCGAACATGAAAAAGCGCGAGCGGTAGATCAGACCCAAGTCACCATTCCAGCCGTTATAAGTCGGTTTGAATGATTCCTGGCAAGTGTAGCGGGAATATAGGTATTTATCATGCAGGTCAGTATCGGTTCCGGTGTAATTGTAGTCGCGATAACCCCGATGAAAACTGCAGCCTAATCCCACGAACAGGTTGGGCTGAAATTCAATCGCCGTGCCTAACCGGAAAGTGTTCAAAATGCCCTCTTCCCGATAGCGTTGGTCGAGGAATACCGTGAAATTATCACTCGTTGCCAGCAGACCTTTGCTGGCCATTACATCATGATATCGATTGGTGGGACTGTAGCTGATACCCAAGGCCCAGCTCCCGCGATACACCTTGATCGGGACTACGAAAGCCAATCCATCGAAACGAAACACCCGATTGGAAAGGTTGCTACTTTCATCCCGGCTCTCAAACGTGGCGTTCTGATTGAAATGATCATATTGCAGGCTGAAAGCCAGCGCCGGTTGCCGAGTAAGCGCTAAATTAGCCGGATTCGGAGAAAAAAACGCCTGTCCTGGAAAAGTGATCGTTAGGTTGTTGGCGAGACTGCTGGCATAACTTCCGGCTGGTTGGGGATTCCAGAAAGGTCGTATAGCATCGTCGTAAGTTTGTCCGCTTGCCGGAATGGCAAACAATAAGGCGCAAAACAGAGGGGGCAGAATATTTTGTTGGTAACGCAGGAACATGCGGTCTATTTTTTAGTGCGGGTGCGTCCGGAAGAGGAAGTGCTGGTAGAGCTGTTTGTCGATGACTGACTGGCTGTTTGTTTACTGGTAGATTTAGACGCGGTGGATTGCGAGGTGGTGTCGTGCGCGCGATTATCTTTGGCACCGGCAGAAGTACGATCTCTTTCACGGAGAGTGCCGGTATTTTGGCTTGGCGAATTGCTGGCCGTGTTCGGGGCTATGTCCACGGTTTTTTCCTTGGCCGGCGGTACCTTTTCAACTGCGGTACTGGTGGAGGAAGAGGTCATCGTTTGATTCAGTAAATCGTTTATCAGGGGTGGCGGATTCTCGTCCTTTAATTCGCGGTGCCGCAAGATCGGTTGCCAGGCGGTTTTTTTCGCGTTAGTTTTGATTTTGCCTGCACTGCCGGAGGGCGACGGAGTGATATTGGTATAGTAATAGCCATAGGGATAATAATCGTAAATTCCGTAATTGCCATAGGCGTACGGCGAATAAAGGGAGTAGCCCCGGTAATAATCGCCATAATAATCCGGAAAATAATCATAGAAATAATTCCGGAAAGGAGAACGGCGATAGTACAGACCAAAAGTGTACGAATCATTTAAGTAGTCGTCATAAAACCAGTTACGCGGCTGATTGCGGAAACTGATACGCGGATCGAAAAACGAATAATTGGAGTAGTCATCGGTCAAATCCGGGCGGGAAGGATATTGCTGGTCAATAGCTAAATTCTCGACGTCTGCCGGCGCCCTCACAGTTGTGTAGCAACCCGCCCAGATGATAAGGCTGACGCATACCGAAATTTTGATAAGCGTGCTTGGTTTCATGGTCGTCAACTCCTGGTCCTGTGGATGGAAGTTACTGACGGTTTGTCTCAATTTCAATGGTCTTTCAATATTTTAGACAGCTGCCAGCGAAAAAAGTTTCTCCCGTTCGTGAATCATCATTTCACAGCAGGATTTTTGCAGTTGACGCTTAAGGTGGCGGGCAGCATCTGGAGGCCCAGCGGTGACTCGATAATGCCGCGGATGGTCAATGTGCGGTTTTGCAAACCAGGTTGACCCCGCAGGTCAATTGTACGCCGCATCCAGCTTCCCGGCGCGCAGTTTGGAAAAATAACGGTGTCCTGCCAGGCAATTTCATTTGCACCGGCTGAATTAAGTAACTGCACCCGAACACTGTCCGCTGGTGTTTTGCCGAGCAGTTTCAGATCAATCTGCAGTTGAGCGTTTTCACCGGCAGTCAGATAATGGTCATTATCGGAATCCAAAAAGCGCAAACTGGCACTGAAATGCTTGGGCTGTGTTGGCGGAGCAGGTGGTTGATAGGAGGCCTGCCGCCATTGATGTTTCGGTAAAACCGTAACCTGATAGGTCTGGGAGTCACTGGCATTTTTATCGTCTTGAACGAAGACGGTGAAGTCAAAGGTTCCCGGAGCTGGCGGCAGCCAGAAAACAATCCCGCTTTTTTCCAGCATTTCGGCATTCGGTGGCCCGGCGCTGAGGGCGTAACTCAGTCGGTCAAACAAGTCAATCTCCACCGCTTCGACATTATAAATGTAAAGGTCACCTTCCATGACCGTTTCAACGGGGTTGCTGATGATCTTCGGCGGATTATTGACCGGAAGCGGCATTCCGGAAGAGGCAGGCGGGGTGACAAGCCGGCTGACGAGTGTGAAATAACTGATATTCTGGGCCGGTGGCGATTGCTTGAATTCCGATTCCGGAATGGCGTCGCATACCAGGTCGGCCACGACGAGGTCACCAATGAAAACCTCACGCCGGAAGTACGGATTACGCGAGGAAAACAGGTCAGTCTGATTCCCGACGTAAACTACCTGTGAGCCGGTGGGTGACCAGGCGACGTTTTGGGCTAACAATTTGACATTGGGAACCAGCGTATCGGGTTTAATCATAATGCTGGCTTGCTGTTTATTATTCAATTCAAATCCAAATGGTTCACCGTTGGCACGACTGACCATCGCCCATTGCCCGCTCGGAGACAAACTGAGATTGAGCAGAGTTTCGGTGCCCTGATACAGATTCTCGATGCGGAGCGAGTCTAGCTGCATACGGTTAAGATGAGCCGCGCCCTGGCGTTGCTTTTCAAACCAGACGACAGTCGCCCGGTCCGGTGCTAAAATCGGACAGTGATTGCCCGAAACATAACTTTCCGTCAACATCTTGAACTGATTGTCACCGATCCGGAAGAGCTTCAGATTGTTGTCGATCACGCCGCTGTATAGCACGGTCTGGCCATCCGGTAGAAGGGAGGGAAAGTTCCCATAAACCGGCAATTGCGTCACCTGGTTGGTGGCCAAATCCTGCATGCATATCTGGCGGGTTGTCCCGCGCGTGTAAACAATTTGTCGGCGATCCGCTGAAAATGCTGGAAAAAGCAAATCTTCCGTTGCCTGAGCAACCTTTTTCGCTTGACCGCCACGGACGGAGATGGTATAAATACCGTCCCAGGCATCGCCGTTCAGTCGGCCGTTGAAGATAATTTCCTCTCCGGTAGCGTCCCAGCGCGGATATACCAAGTAATTGGATGTGATTGTCTTAACCAGAACCTGCGGATTGGTGAAAGTAATAACGGCATTCTTCTGCGGTTGGCGGGAGCAAGTCAGGCACCCTAAGGATACAACGAGCCACAAGATAAGTTTTGCTTTTTTCATGATTGACCTCACGGGTATCTGTTCTGCTGATTACCGAAAAATTTTAAGCAGTTCTGCGCACAGATTCAACAGAAATATTTAAATCCGCTTAAATATGTATCGACGGCTATATGAAAAAAAGCGGTGATACTTTATATTACCGACGTGAAATTCGATTCGCCGCAGATATTTCGTCGCCTATACTGGATTGCTGGTAAATGGATCGGAGCCCGTTATATTTACCGGGAATTGCTTTTTCCATTCTTTTTTGCAATCGGGGTGGTGACCTTTATTCTGCTGGCCAATTTCTTAATTAAATCCGTTGACCGTTTATTGGGCAAGGGCTTGCCGACCGGCATAATTCTCGAATTTTTATACCTGAACCTGGCCTGGATCATCGCCATGTCAGTACCTATGGCAATGTTGGTTGCCGCTCTGATGGCATATGGGCGTCTGGCGGAGGATAACGAGATCACGGCGATGCGCGCCAGCGGCATCAGCTTTACTACGATTCTCGGTCCCGGTCTGGTTTTTGGGCTGGTTGTCGCCGCCCTGATGTTCGTCTTCCACGACCGGGTACTGCCCGATTTCAACCATAAAGCCCGCCTGTTGGCCGGCGACATTTATCGCAAGCGTCCCGGCTTAAACATCGAACCGGGTTATTTCATTGATGACATTCCGGAATATTCAATCTATGTAAAATCCAAGGTCGGGGAAAGCCTGCGCAAAGTCACGATTTATAATAAGGATGCCCAGAATATTCAGACTACGATCTATGCCGACAGCGGTTTTATCGTCGTGGAAGGCAATACGATTCTGTTCACGCTTTATCATGGTCAAATCCACGAAATCGATCTAAACGGTCTGTCGGATTACCGGCGCATTGATTTTGAAAAGCACCGCATCGCCATTCCTACGGATAACCTGATGCTGGAGCGGCGTGAAAGCGCGCGGCGCGGCGACCGGGAGATGACGATCAAAATGATGCGGGCGGAAGTCGAGCGCTATCGTCAGGAACGAACCCAGATCGTCGCTAAGCTGGATCAGTTGTGCCAGCACGAATTGCGGCTAAAGCACTTTACGAGTATCTCTGACATCGAGAAGACAGTGCAGTCAGCCCAGCAGGCCAATCTTGATTCCCTCGCGCCCGATATAGCGGCGCAACGCAACCGTGTGCTTACTGGTTTATTAAACCGAATCCGGGGTGAATTCAGCCTGGCATTCAGTTATCAGAAACAGATCAATAAGTATGAAGTCGAAATTCAGAAAAAATATGCGATTCCTTTCGCCTGCGTGATTTTTGTCCTGATGGGCGCTCCGTTGGGAGTCATGACCCGCCGCGGCGGGATTACCGTTGCCGCGACTTTGAGCATCCTGTTCTTTTTACTGTACTATGTCTTCCTGATCGGAGGCGAGGAACTGGCGGATATGGTCATTATTTCGCCATTTATCGCGATGTGGTTGCCGAACCTGATTATCGGAGCTATCGGACTGTATCTGATGATCTATGCAACCTATGAACAACGCGTTCTGGATTTCTCACGGCTTCTACATTTGGTCAAAAAGAAAAACCAATCGGTTTAATTTGTTAAAGAAAGGCTGATCAAGAATTATGCTGGCAGTTGATCTGATAGAAAAGAAGAAAAATGGTGACGCGCATTCGCGGGAAGAAATTGAATTCCTCATCAACTCGTATGTCGCCGGCACTCTGCCGGATTACCAGATGGCGGCCTGGCTGATGGCGGTCAATTTTCAAGGCATGACCGACGAGGAGACGATGGTACTGGTCGAAACCATGCTACGTTCCGGTAAAACGATCGATCTGAGTCATATTCCCGGATTCAAGGTGGATAAGCACAGCACTGGCGGCGTTGGCGATAAGGTCAGTCTGATCTTAGCGCCGCTGGCGGCGGCAGTCGGTTGCATCGTGCCGATGATTTCCGGTCGCGGGCTGGGTCATTCCGGTGGTACGCTGGATAAATTGGAGAGTATTCCCGGATTTAATGTTAATCTCAGTGCGCAGGAATTCATTCACCTTGTGGAAAAGCATGGACTGGCGATGGGCGGTCAGACCAGCGAACTCGTGCCGGCTGATCGGAAGATGTATGCGTTGCGGGATGTAACCGCGACCGTCAAGTCCATTCCGCTGATCTGCGCCAGTATCCTGAGCAAGAAGATTGCGGAAGGGATTGATGGCTTGGTGCTGGATGTAAAAACCGGCAATGGCGCTTTCCTGACCGATTATAATTTGAGTCATAAACTGGCCAAGCAACTCCAACGGGTAGGTGAATTCTTTGGCCTGAAGGTAAAAGCTGTCATCACCGATATGAATCAACCGCTCGGAAAAGCCGTCGGCAACTGGTTGGAAGTGCTGGAGTGTATCGCGGGGGTACGGGGCGAGGCGCCGGAAGATTTAATGGAAGTGACCTATTATTTGACGGCCTGGATGGTTGTGATGTCCGGCATCGAGAAAAATTTCAACCGTGCCCGGGAATTGCTGAAGAACGCCATCGTCTCCGGTCAGGCTTATGAGAAATTTCTGGAAATGGTGCGTATGCAGGGAGGTGATGTAACCTACATCGAGCATCCGCAGAAATATCCTCGCGCCGGGTGGATCGGATCAGTTCCTGCTCCAAAGGCAGGCTTCGTGAAAAGTATTGACACTTACCGGTTGGGTGCGATTAGCGTCGCTTTAGGGGCTGGGCGCCGCACTCTGAATGACATTATCCGGCCGGAAGTGGGGCTGATCGTCGAAAAAAAGATCGGTGATCAAGTCGAAAAAGGCGAGCCGCTGGCTTTCGTTCATGCCAGTGACCGCCGATCCGGCAAAGAAGCCTGTACCGCGCTGGGCAAAGCCTATCAGATCGGACCAAATCCGGCAGTTGCGCCCCCTCTTTTTGATGAAACTTTTTAATTATCCACACAGGAATAAACTATGAGTCCCAGGTCTTCCAAACAGTTTCCCGGAAAACTAATCGCCGTTGAAGGACTGGACGGTTCGGGAAAATCCACCCAACTTTACTTGGTCAAACGCTGGCTTGAATTGGGCGGTTACCACGTTTTTCTGACTGAGTGGAATTCTTCCGACATCGTCCGCCAGGCGACCAAACGCGGTAAAAAGATGAACTTGTTGACCCCGACGACATTCAGCCTGGTGCATGCCACCGATTTCGCCGACCGGTTCATGCGGCAGATCCAGCCTTTATTACGCACCGGATACATCACACTGGCCGACCGCTACATTTTCACGGCCTTTGCGCGGGACGGGGTCAGGGGTTGTTCAGCGACCTGGTTGCGCAATCTGTACAGTTTCGCACCGACTCCGGACGTTACCTTCTATTTCAAATTGCCAACCAGAGTGGCAGTCGAACGGATTCTGACCAACCGGCCGAAGATTAAATATTACGAAGCCGGTATGGATCTTGGTCTGGCGACTGATCATTACGACAGTTTTAGATTGTATCAGGGCAAACTCGCCGTTGAATACGACCGCCTGAACCGGGAATTCGCGTTCGTCGAAATCAACGCGACTCTGCCGATTGAGGTTCAACAGGAACAAATCCGCCAGGTCATCACGGAACGCATTGACCTGTCCCAATTCAAGGTTTGAGGTGGCGGCATGAAGAATTTCTATATTGAACAACTCCCGCTCTGCGATCCCACCAAACTGACCGGCAAGTTGGTCGTTTTGGAGGGCGCGGATGGCTCCGGTCGAACGACCCAGATTGGACGGGTGAAAACCTGGCTTGAAAGCCGGGGCTATGCCGTCGTCGTTTCAGAATTAGCCCGTTCGCAGCTGGTCGGTCCCGAGCTGGAAGATGCCCGCCGGGGCAACGTCTTAGGCCCGACAACCATGGCCCTGTTTTATGCCACCGATTTTATGGACCAGTATGAAAACGTGATCATTCCGGCTTTGCGGGCGGGTTTTATCGTGCTCGCTGACCGTTATTTTTACACGCTTATGGCACGCGACTTAGTACGCGGCGCTGAAATCGACTGGATCCGTAAAATCTACGGAGTAACCTTGATTCCCGACCTGGTCTTTTATCTGAACGTTTCGCCGCATCGCCTGATCGGACGCCGCTGGCAAAAATCCAATGCGATGGACTATTGGGAGTCCGGAATGGATCTCGGCTTGTCACGCGACTGGGTGATCAGCTTTCTGATTTATCAGAACCGCCTGCGCAACACTTTCATGAAACTGGCCAACATGTACGAATTCGCGGTCATCAACGGGAATAAATCCATTCCCGCCGTCACGCAGGACATCATCAGCCGCATTGAGCCGATTCTGTAAACCGCTTGGTTCAACCTAACGGAGCGCAGGGGCGTACCGCGATTCGTTCCAGTCCCAGGTAATCCAAAAGGTGCTCACAAAGAATTGCCGTGGGAATCAGCATTCGGGCGTAGTCGGATTCATCCGCCAACTGTGCGATGAAACTCTTTTGGTATTGAATAAGCAATGTCGGCAGGGCAGTCTTCAGCTCAATTTGTCTCAAAGTAAACGAGTTGTCAGGAGATACTAACCAGGAACAGACACGCGCTAAAGCACATGTCACATCACTGACAAATTCGATTGTCGGTGGTAAATGATTCCAGGTCAGGCGGTCCAGCTCACTGGTAACATATTGCCGGAGCGCGATGAGTTCCGCGGTTTCAGGCGGATCGTGCCGAAGGAAGCGCTGATTCAGAAGCGCGGGCCCACAATTAAGGCTCATTAGCCACATCAGCTTCCCGTTCTGCACAAAGGCGAATTGTAGACTCTGCTCTGCGAGAAAAATAACCAGTGATTCTGGAAACAGGGAAGACCGGTTACGCAGGCATCGTTCGATTTCTGCCGGTGGGGTCAAAACTTCCATTTGGGCTCCGGGGATGTTTTTTATGCTTAATCTGATGGTCGGCAAAATGGCAGAGCTGGTTAAGGCAGGTGAAATTGTGACCCGCACCGTCGGGCACTGATATTTTGTACTCAGATCCAAATAGTCGCTCAAGACGGATTCCGCCCGTCGGATGATCTGGAGATTTTCAGGGGACTCCGGACTTTCAGTAACAAAAAGAAAAACCGGGTCACGGCGCATTATCAGGACTTTTTCCGGGGAAGTAATCCGCAGGTAAAAGTGGGCGGGTGTGAGGTGCATATCAGCCCTGGTCATCTGGTTCCCGGGGTGATTTTTTCCGTCAGACAGACCGGTTGGAATTTAATTTCGCGCTGGTACACCTGGCGAAAAAGGTCCGCTTTTCTTTCAGCAGCAACGATTTCCTCGCGTAAGTCGCCGAAATGTCTAATCTCCAAGGTCACCTGAACGGCGGTGATCTGCCCTTCAATCTGGTGAACCAGGCGGCGATGACTGCGGTCTAAACCATCGGCGATGCGCAACAGAGCGGAAAGATGGGTCACAATTGAGCGTGCGGCAGGTGATAAGGCGGCGAATTCGGGATGCGATAATGATGGCAGGGCTTTGCGATGGTAACGCGCGATGTTGGCGATAATGGCGACTTCAGTAGCATCGAAGCCGGGCAATCCGCAGTTAAGGATGATCCGCAAGGAGTTTTTATGATGTCCGGCTCCGTTCTGCTGGGCGTAGCCGATGTCATGCAGGAGCCCCCCGGCGTAGAGGAATAACCGCTCGGTCAGGGGCAGCTGATGCAGTTCCTGTAACTCGTCGAATAACTGCAAAGCAAGGCGGGCGACCTGATCCGAATGGGCCGGTTCCGGGTCGTACCTGATTTGCAGGCCCTGAATAGCGCTGATCCGTTTATCGTTAATCATCGTGATTTTTTCAGGCGCGTCTGAACGGCCGGGCTTTGCAGTTCACGCAGGGCATCGGAAGCGACCCACCGGGCGCTTTTTTCGTCAGATTGGAGTAGCTCCTGGGCTAAATCAATAGCTTTGCAGTTCAGCGTTACATTGCGTTTTCCGATTTGGCGCAAAGCCCAGTTGACGGCTTTCTTGACGAAATTGCGCGGATCGCTGGCGCCGTTTTGGATGGCCGGAAAAAAGACCAGGAATCGTTCATCAGGGGACTTTTTATCGCTGACGGCCATGCGCGCCATCAGCACGTAACCGGTGCGCCGGGCAAATTCCTCCGCACGTTTGCTGTAACGCAACGCCAGGTCATACACATCAGGTAATTTATCGAACAGGTTCATACAACATTGGTCGCAGATTTCCCAGTCGTGGAAGCACTCTACCCATTGCTCCATTAGTTCCGGAGTAGTCCGAGTGGGCTCGGCGAGCATGCTGGCGAGGATGCGGGTCTCACGATAACCGTATTGCCATAGACGCAGAGCCAGTGCATGCTGACGTTTGACGTGCCGGGCGATTTCGCGTAAGACTGGCACCCGGACGCCGAAGTTTTTATCTTTTGGAATGCCAAAGCGTGCCATTCCGTCAAGCGCTTCCGGATGGGAGTGGCGCTGGAGAGTCTCGATAATTTCTTCGAAATTCACATTGATAAATTAGCAACTCCAGTCTGAAATACAACAGTTTCGGATTGATTAATCCGCTCGAAGTTACCAAAAGACAATGTCCGTTCGATTTCCTTTGACCACCGGTTGCGGATCCGATTGCGGCGCGCATTGTTTTTTTATGATTACTAGACGATAGAAGGTATTGGATTCTGTCGAAAAAATCAGTAAAGTAGAACATGATTGGGCGAGGCACAGCGTATGTTGGCGAAAATTAATCCTACCCGGACCAGGGCATGGCCCAAGCTTCGTCAGCACTACCGACAGGCACGCCGGTATTCCTTGCGTGGATTATTCGAGGCCGACCCCGGACGCTTCGCAAGATTTTCTCTGCGGTTTGAGGATCTACTCGTTGACTATTCGAAAAACCTGATAACGACCGAAACTCTGCAGTTATTGTTGGAATTGGCTGAGGAATGTCAGCTTGCCCCGGCGATATCCGCTATGTTCGCGGGCGAATCGATCAATGAGACAGAAGGCCGACCAGTCTTGCACACGGCCTTACGTAATCGCTCCAGACGACCGCTGAGCATAGCCGGTAAGGACATCGTGGCAGAGGTAGAGGCTGTATTAACCCGGATGCGGTTATTCACTGACCGGGTGATTAGTGGTGACTGGAAAGGTTTCAGCGGAGAGCGGATTACGGCTGTCGTCAATATCGGTATCGGAGGTTCTGATTTGGGGCCGCGCATGGTGACTGAGGCTCTCCAACCTTATCATGTTCCGCAGATCAGAACCTATTTTGTTGCCAATGTGGATGGTACGCAGATCAATCAGACCCTGAAATGCCTGCAACCGGAAACAACACTTTTCATCATTGCGTCCAAGACCTTCACGACGCAGGAAACCATGACTAACGCATTGACCGCCCGCCGCTGGTTTTTGGAGCGGGCGCATGATCCGGAGCATATCAAAAAGCATTTTGTGGCAGTTTCCACAAATCGCCGTAAGGTTGTCGAATTCGGCATCGCTCCCGAAAACATGTTTGCCTTCTGGGACTGGGTCGGAGGGCGCTATTCATTGTGGTCGGCGATCGGATTGATCATAGCCTGTGCGGTCGGCTATAAAAACTTCGCCGAATTGCTGTCTGGCGCGGAGGCAATGGATGAGCATTTCCGTCGCACTCCGCCGACCATTAATCTGCCGGTTATCTTAGCCCTGCTGGGCATCTGGTACAATAATTTTCATGGAGCGGAAAGTTACGCGGTTCTGCCCTATGACCAATCTCTGCAGTATCTGCCGGCTTACCTTCAGCAATTAGATATGGAAAGCAACGGGAAAAGCACCGGACGCGACGGACGGAAAGTCGAGTATCAGACCGGCCCGATCGTCTGGGGCGCGCCCGGCACTAACGGACAGCATGCTTTTTTTCAACTTTTACATCAGGGAATGAAATGCATACCCTGCGACTTTTTAGCGCCCGCTAATCCATTCCACCCGCTTCACGAGCACCATCAGCAGTTGTTAGCCAATTTTTTTGCCCAGCCGGAAGCATTGATGAATGGTAAAACCGTGGCGGAAGTGCGCCAGGAATTGCGATCGCAGGGCTACACCGCAGAGGGAATAAAACAGCTTTTACCTTTCAAGGTTTTTCAGGGTAACCGCCCGACGACTTCGATTATTTATCGGCAGTTGACACCCCGGACATTAGGCAGTCTGCTGGCAATGTACGAGCATAAAATATTCGTTCAAGGTGTAATCTGGAATATTTACAGCTTCGATCAATGGGGCGTCGAGCTCGGTAAACAACTTGCATCGCAGATCCTATCGGAACTTGACAGCGACCAAAATATTACTAACCACGATTCTTCGACGAATGGTTTGATCAATTTTTACAGGCAAGTCCGCGTTCGACCGGGACAAAGCCAGGATTAAACGATGCTCGAATGGTTTGCAGAACAAAGTCACGTGGGGCAGGCATTTTACGCGACCTGTTTCACATGGATGGTGACAGCCTGCGGCGCCGCTGTGGTTTTACTTTTTAAGACAGTCAGTCGCAAACTGCTCGACGCCATGTTGGGCTTTGCCGCGGGGGTGATGATCGCCGCCAGTTTTTGGTCGCTGTTGGCCCCTGCCATCGAGATGGCGGTAGGTTTGGGAATTCCGGGCTGGATTCCGGCTGTGACGGGTTTTTTAGTCGGGGGCATTGTGCTGAAAACCGTTGATAAAATTTTGCCCCATCTGCATCTTGATATGCCGCTGGACCAGGCCGAAGGACTCAAAACCGGCTGGCGACGTTCGATCCTCTTAGTATTGGCCGTGACCCTTCATAATATTCCGGAGGGCCTGGCAATCGGTGTGGCATTCGGTGCCCTGCAGGCGGGCTTGCCATCGGCTTCTCTGGCGGGTGCAATGGCCCTTGCATTAGGCATAGGTATTCAGAATTTTCCGGAGGGAGTTGCTGTTGCAGTGCCGCTCAGGCGCGAGGGACTGTCGCGCTGGCGCAGTTTTTTCTATGGACAGCTTTCCGGCGTGGTGGAAATCGTCGCGGGCGCAATCGGCGCGGTAGCTGTGCTTGCCATGCGCAACCTGTTACCCTATGCTCTGGCCTTTGCAGCGGGGGCGATGATTTATGTGGTGGTCGAAGAATTGATTCCCGAATCACAGCGTGAAACCAGCACCGATGTGGCGACCTTGGGCGCGATGCTGGGTTTTGCGCTGATGATGGCATTGGACGTGGCACTTGGATAATATGAGGAAACTATTGAGCGGAAATGCGTAACAATCCGACGAAAACGGAAATAATAAAAAAGCTGCAGGAAATTCCCGGAGTCGGACGTTCCATTGCCGAAGATCTGTGGCTTCTCGGAATTTACGGAGTCGCAGATTTACAATACCAGGTACCGGAAGCATTATACCGGCGTTTGGAGGCCAGGAAAGGTCACCGCCAGGATCGCTGCCTCTTATACGTTCTGCGCTGTGCCGTATATTATGCTTCGCACGCGCAACACGATCCGGAACTTATGAAGTGGTGGAATTGGAAGGATCGCACCAATTGAAAGCGGGATATTGCTTGGCGTGTGTTTATCGTCACGTAATCTGCATTCGGGAAGCTGTAAAATCCTTGTGCACATTATGAAAATACGTAAATGAGGAAAATTAAAATTGAAAATAATCAAACAAAGGAGGTTCAAATGCGCAAAAGTGTAACAGTCCTTTTGAGTTTGTTACTACTTTTCAGTTTCACCTTTGGCGTCAATACGGAAGCGGCTAAACATGTCGCCAAAATGCGGGCAATCAAGGAGCTGGCTCTGCAAAAATCCACTCCGTCCGCTGTTAAGACGACCGCCGATCCTGGCCGGATTGAAAGCTTCCGCGCCCGCCACAAGGTGAACCAAATGGTTGAAAAAGAGAAGCTGACTACCTCCCGCCCGGAGGTAATCAGACTGGATTTGAAGGGTAATTTGCGAGCGTCGCAAAACCTGGTGTTAGCCAAAACGCAGGGAATTCCGATGCCCATGGATACCCTGAGTCTGATTTACGGCGCTTCGGACACGGTGCAATATTTTGCCGGGCAACCCGTGTTTATTTTTATCATGGCACCCGACACAGTCTGGTTGGAATTTTTCGTAGATAATGGCGATGGGATTCTGGGACCGGGCGATGTACGCGTCAATGATTTCGAGAACGATGAACTGATCGTACTGGATGGTGAAGAGCCCGACCAGACACCATTCGGTGATGGCGTAGTCGCGTTCGTGATGAACACCAACATATTGGACGGGCCGGGGGCGTATTTCGGGTTGCAGGGCTTTCGCCTGTTCATTCTGGCGCATACTGCCAGTGTCCCTGTTCCGGCTGAGGGTGTGATTGACATTCTGCCACCCGATGAGAATACGAGTATCTCCGGTTCAGTTCGCGTTCGGGACACCATGGTTCCCCTACCACAGGTTGCCGTCTGGGCGATGCAAATGCCGGACAGCACCATGCCGCCCAAAGATAATGGTGACGATGGTCCTTGGATTGGTTTTGTCGCCATGACCGACGTCAATGGCAACTATCGGATCGAGATTCCGGATATGTTTCGTGGAAAATATGTGGTTGGTTCCGCAGATATCTGGGGTTTATATCCCGGAATGTTCCCGACCGAGATGAAGGAAATGGATGTTTTCGGTGACCTCTTTCGGGTGGATATTTTCTACCAGCAGGCTAACGAGCATATCTTTGGAATCGTCACCGATAATTTAGGTCAACCGGTACCCGGGATCGTTCTATTTGCCAAGAATGGACCGAACTCTTTGGAAGCTGTTACTGATTCTGGTGGACACTATGATTTCGCCGTCATGCCAGGTTGGTGGTGGTTAGGCCTGGAAGGTGACCAGGTTTTCGGTCAATACATGAAACCGGATGAGCGCAACGTCGAGGTAGTTTCCGGTGGCTATGAGGAAAATTTCACCCTCTACATTGCGGATGGTCATATTTCCGGACAGGTTCTGGATGCCAGCGGCACAAGGCTTTCCGGTGTCGAAGTGATGGCTTTTATTGATCCCTATTCCGGTATCAAGAAGCAGGGTAATGACGGTGGATATTACACCTGGACCCTGACTGATTTCGCAGGCAATTATAATTTAGCCGTCAGCAAGGCCTTGCAGGGACAGCTAGTTATTCAACCATGGGACACCATGGTCACCGCCTATAACGTTTGGGCGTGGGTCGAAAACGGGGTGGTAGTACCCAATAATTACTGGGGCATATTCGCCGACACGACCGGGTTGGATTTTGTGGTTTTGAATACAAATGCCCGCTTGAGCGGCAGAATATTCGAAATCGGAACCAACAAACCCCTGCTCGATGCCAACGTCCGAATCTGGACCAACCTGCCGTCTCTGCCTTACCCGATCGAGCAGTGGTACTGGACAGGCGGCGATGGCTATTATGAATTCGATTTGATCGGGGGTCCCGGCCCGGCTGGTTATCCCTATAATGTCGAGGTGTTTTATCCCTATGAGTGGCAACCCTCACTAAAAGACAGTCTGAATATCGCCAGCGGCGATAACCTTGTGCGCGACTATTATATCAACCGACCGACCTACAAAGGTCGTATCGAAGGACATGTCTACCGCTTCGACTGGACTGGCATCGAAGGTGCCCGTGTGGAATTTTACGGGCCGAATTATTACGAGCGCTATACCGGGCCCGGTGGCTATTACGTCGTCGAAAATGTCGACCTCGGATGGTACAGCGGCACCGCTTACGCTCCGGGCTTCCCGCCATCTACCATCAATGATATTCAGGTCGGAAACTATACTACTTGGGTCGATTTCTGGATGGGCGGCGACACGACCAAGATTCACATCAGTGGAACGATCAAGGAGCAAGCGACAGGTAACCCAATCCCCGGAGCAGTTGCTTTTTGTGAGAGTTATGAAGGTTTTGGTTCGAACGGCTGGATGACTGATTCGAGCGGTTACTACGAGTTTTTTATTCGACCGGGGACTTATGACCTTGGCGCTGGAGCACCGGGATTCTGGGCGGTATTTAATCACGGAGTGTATTTTAATCAAGATACCGTGATTGATTTTGCCTTGAATCGCGCCACGATCGCTGACACACTAATCGGATCAGTTGTCGACGATATGTCGAATCCGCTTCGGAAAGTATTCATTTTTATGATTTCCGATAATTACCTGACCTACACTGCGACCGACTTTAATGGTGTGTACAAGCTCCCATTGCCAGCCGGTAATTTTCATGCGGTTTTCACTAAAGAAAATTTTCGCGATGAATTCCGTGATTTCACTTGGCCGGGTGGCTATATAGATAATCCACTGGTCATGTATCCGGTCAATTATACGTTCGGTCCGCAGCTGATTGACGTCATGGACGTTCCGATGGATCAGGGCAAGCAGGTACGCCTGACCTGGAAGCGGGCGGAAAGCCTGTATGGACAGATCAAAGAGTACCAAATCTGGCGCGCCATCGAACCCCTGCCCGGTCCGGATCCGGCTCCCAGTATGAAGCTGTCCTGGGATTACATCACCACTGTTCCGGTGCATGCCGACTGGGATATTTACAACTATGTTGCTCCGACCCTATACGATAAGGTTAAGGACAATATCCACTGGACGGGCTTCATGGTCACTGCTATCGGTTGGGACGGCTGGTCTTACTGGGATTCGAATATCCGGGGTGGCTGGTCAGAAGACAATCTGCCGCCCGGGATTCCCAAAAATCTGGCTGGTACGATCACACCGGGTGGTATCGTCCTGAAATGGGATGAGGTCACCGATGAACCGGTGAAATACTATACCGTCTATCGCAAAGTCGGGGCGGCCGATTTCGCCCAGTTAGGCTATTCGGACAAGCCGGAATATCTCGATGCCGCTGTCAGCGCCGGTAAAGTCTACCTCTACAAGGTGACCGCAACCGATTACGGTTTGAACGAGTCGGCAGTTTCCGAGCCGGTCAACCTGAACCTGACCGCGATTATTGGCGGGCGTGAATTGCCGACGGAATTCGCTCTGGCCCAGAACTTCCCCAATCCGTTCAATCCGCGCACGAGCATCGAATTCGCTCTGCCCAGGAGCAGTGATGTAAAGCTGACCATCTACAACTTAGTCGGACAGGTGGTGAAGGAATTCACCGCCCGCGAATTGCCGATCGGTTACCATACGTTCGTATGGGATGGACGGGATCGCTCCGGCAGTGCCGTCAGTGGTGGCGTCTATATCTATACTCTGAACGCCGGCGATTTCAAACAAACCAAAAAGATGATTCTGATGAAATAAACCAACATCGGAAACATCAAAACATACAGGGGCGATGCATCATCGCCCCTGTTTTTTTAAAGGAATTAATCCCGGCACATACGGGCGGCTTTTTCGCGAATGGCGGGAATGGCTTCTTCCATCAGGCCTTTGACGTCTTCGTAACGGTAAGTTCGTTTTTCAAAAGGTCGGGTGGTCAAAGCCTTTACAAAGCGGTTCCGAAACTCTTCGAAATAAGAACCGTAAAGGTGATAACTGTCGGCAATATGCACATAGCGTCCTAACGTGACTGCGCGCCGTGTCAGTTCGGTGATCCGGCGGGCAATCATGATCTGTAATTGCGTCAGGGCGAACATATTCATGAATGCGGCTTTGTAGGCATCGTTACTGCGAAACCGGATATTCGTGTTCAGAATCCAGTCACCATTCTCATCCGGTAAGATGCGACACCAGATGCTTTGCAGGCAGGCGGGATCGTAGCAGGCGTTGTCTTCCCAGACTTTCCAAGTAATCGCCTGAGCGCGCCTTGTATGCGGTACTTTGGCTAACTTTTGGGCGAGCATTTCGATCTGATTAAAAATTGAATCCCGACCGGGAATCGTGTACGTAAAAAGGCGTTGATGATAGGTATATTCCCAGCGGGCATCCTGGGGATCATCAGCCTTGCGAACGCAGTGGTCTTTAATCCCTTCCAATACTTCCATGGTGTATTCCTGGAGGTCTTCCAACCCGCCCGGAAAATCCCGATGGATCATGGGTTCCGCCAACGGTTCCTGAACGACAATCATGGCCGTGGCATCTTTACTGGGCGGATCTTCCGCTTTATCATATTCAGTCTTGATGTCGCAACCATGTTCGTACAATTCAATCAGGCTTTTTTCCCAGGCTTCGGCCAGGCATCGTCCACTCACGCTTAAAACGGGTATGTTACCTTGCATCTGAATTCGCTCCATACATTTGCCAAAATTTAAGGGTAACGTTCTGGAAAAAAATGGAAAAGTATTAACCGCGTAAAAACGAAATGCTTCTAGCGTTTCGGCAATCAGGGCATAGATTTACTTTGACTCGTCGGTGGCAGACTGATTATCAGCTGGGGTCGTATGTAAGGAGTGCCGGGCCTTAATTCGCTCGCTCAGCTCGGGGTAGAGTAAGTCCATGCAATTCGGGCAAATGCTGTGACTGAAATCGGCATCGGAGTGGCGCGCGATATAATTCTCAACATCGTGCCAGTAGCCCTTGTCATCCCGGATTTTCTTGCAATTGGCACAGATCGGGAGTAAGCCATGCAGGGTATTCACTTCGTTGATGCTTTCCTGGAGTTCATGAATTAATTTTTCGCGTTCCTCTTCAATCTGCTTGCGTACCGTAATGTCTGTTATAATCAAAACCCGACCCACAACCTGCGTTTCACGGCTTTTGATCGCGAACAGGCGAATTTCCAGTACGCTGCGCAGATTTTCGCGGTTGAATTCCACATCAATAACCGCTTTGTCGCCCAAATCCAGTAAGGTGTTGATTTTTTGCCCTACTACTGGTAGACCGGATACTGGTTGACCAAGATAATCAGTCCGGTTGATTCCGAGAGTTTTGAGGATGGATGGGTTGAGGTCGATAATCTGATCATCGGCGTCGAGCACTATCAGGCCATCGCTCATCTGCTCAATTAATTGCGTACGGGCGATGGGCACGAGTCTGAAAATATGCAAGCGGAATAGACTCCAGGCTAAAACAATGCCGGTCAGCGAAAAAGCAAAGGGCGTCCAGTCGAAGCCCTTGATCGGGACGAGTTTGAAGACGTAGAAAATATTAGCTAGGAACGGGAAACAGGAGCCAATCAGGAGTAGGATGATCTGGGTGCGATAATAGGCACTGAATTGAAAAAGGGCTCGCAGGAGGAAAAATAAGCCGACAATCAGAAACGCGTAGCTGTAAACCACCAGCACGCCGAAATAAAAACCGTGCCCATACGTGCCAATGAAAGTCGCCGGATTAATCGTCACGCTGGTCCACAGAAGATGGTGCACGTCATTTGTCAGGGCGATAAAGATCATAACTAACGGAAAAATCGCCAGCAGGAATATTTTCTGGGGGCGAATGATTTTTACCTGACGGCTGTACTCATAGGCAAACAGTAGGAAAAAAAGAGGCGTGGTGGTGATTCCGAAGTAGGAAATTTTACTCCACAGGAATCGCAGTTGCGCACTGGCTGAAGCACCTTCGAAAATTGCCGCGAACGACCAGATGGCAACCCCGATTTCCAGGTAAGTTAACCAGAGGGCCCCCATTGCCCGGCGTCGTTTCCAGGCCTGATAGGCGATTATCAGAGCCATTATCGTCGTGAAAACTCCGATCAGCAGATAGGGTTTGAAAACATAATTTTGCATCGTGGGTGCCATTTATCCGTCCGTTTGCGACTATTGAAAAATCATATTCATAATAAATATACTTTTCATCTTGATCAAGAATAATAAACAGATAGCGAGAAAAAAATGGCTTAAATCACAGATCCGGCTTGCATTTCAGGGTATGCGGATATCCCACAACAGGGAATCCTGCGTCTGACGCGGGTCATGCAGGTAGATCTTTAGCTTATATTTGTCACCCTGAAAGTTGCTAAAAAGCGTCTCGAATTCATAAAAGCACATGCACCTGCAATAACAGCTATCATAGGGTGCGGCGCAAGTATCGTTGAGGGTAACTTCGAGGTCGTCAGCATTTTGACTGCAGGTCAGCAGAAAAGGGGCACAGCAGATGTAATTAATCCCGATATGAAGATGCAGTGTATCACTCTCGATTTTCCAGTACAGCGTATCGCTGACCGGCTGGGTTTCGCGCGCCAGACGACTGTCCGGACGCCAGTCATTGCACCCGCCGTAAATGGTACTAAGTTGCTGCAGGGTCGCCGGCTCCGATTCTGATTTCTCCATGCAAATCTGGTAGTTCAACATCATGGCGAGAACGAGGTAAGAGATGAATAAATTGCGACGCATTTTTTTCTTCTCGATACTGGCGTCAATGTTCACGATTATTTGCCACTTTGACCACCATCGACCGGCGGATATTGTTCGTGTTGCATGTTGTTTTTTCCGCTGCGCTTTACGGCGTACATCATTTCGTCAGCGCGCTTCAGCATCGGCCCGACGCTTGACGGTAAAGTGGTGAAGGTGATCGCTCCCATGCTCATGGTCACCGGCCAGCCATGACCGGACATTTCGGATAAAACAGCGTTGCGGACGCGGGAGAGTACCGCTTCCGCGCCCTGAAAATCAGTGCTTGGCAATAACAGGGCAAACTCGTCGCCGCCCACGCGCGCCAGCATGTCACTCGGTCGCAAAGAGGCTTGGGTGACCTCGGAAACCGTCTTCAGTAGTTCATCACCGACATCATGCCCGAGAGTATCGTTGACGGTTTTGAAATTGTCGAGGTCGAAGTAAACAATCGTCAACGGCTTTTTATCGCGGCGGTCGCGCTGAATTTCCCGGTTGGCAAATTCCTCGAAAAAACGCCAGTTGGCGGCGTTGGTCAATGGGTCGCGCATAGCCATGGCTTTTTCCCGTTCAACCGCTCTGAGCAGTATGGACACTAAGTAGGTGTGCAGGACAAAATAGCCCAATCGCACAATGGCATTCCAATAGGGAATCAGTAATTTGGTATAATTGGCCCCCGCCGTCAAATCCGCAACCAGCCAGGTAAGGGCGCTGATAAGTGATATAATTAAGCCGGGAACTCGTCCTCCGCTGAGCGTCACAAGCGAAATCGGAATCAGGTAGAAGATAGAAAAAGACAGTTCCGCACCGGTCAGATAATCAGTGACGCCCAAAAAGAACACGACAAAAATGCCAATCGCCATTACCACCCACAAGGGATATTTTTTCGCGCCGGTCTGCCATTCGAACATAGTGTTGTCCTCCCGGAATTTAGTCCTTTTACTTTAGATTTGAAAAGCCGCGCGCCGGAATTTCTGACGGATGCGATTGATACTTTCCAATACGCCCGGTTTTTTTATTAACCGTCTTTCGAGCCGGTACTTACCTGGGAAATTCACCATTATCAAACCAATCAGAATCGTTAGTATTCCCTGTCCCGGCATAAAAAGTAATATAATCCCGACCATGATGAAAATTGCACCAGTCAGGTTTTTAATGGTCAAAACCATGATCCCGAGCAGGGGACGTTTCCGGATGAAACGCCGCATCCGGTGGCCGGGATTGGAAAAATAATCGTCCGGAAGCATCAGAATCAGAATCGGCATCAACAAAATCGTTCCGAAAAAAGTCAGGAGCGATACCAGGCTGGCGTAGCGCAACAGAGTGCCATTAGCCTGAAGCCAGGAATATAATTGCGGGAAATTTTCTAAGAAATCAAGATTCATAAATGACCATTCGCTTGGTCCGACCCCCAAATTTTCTCCGCCGGTCGGCGTTCTGGCACGTATTGTTCTGGAACCTTGCCGGAATTCCAGTCGGCGGATACGTACAAACCGCAATAGCAACGCCCGAATTCTCTGACATCCGCCTCACGGTAACTGCAGGGGCAGATGATGTCGCGGTCTCCTTCGCGGTTATTCGCCGCCAGGCGGCATGGACAAGCCATATAGCCGTAACGTTCCTTATTAATGAGCAACGACTTTAGCAGGCGGTCGACATGCGTGCGATCGCGGTTGAAAAAATACCCTTTTGGCTCCTGAAGCTGGCGTAATGACTGATATAGTTGTTCTGGATTCATATTCCCAACGCCTTTTTAATTTCCTCCGGGCGGTAGCCGGTGATGACAGTTTCACCAATAACGGCCACCGGAAAAGCCACCTGAGGGGTGAGAGCACGGATTTCGCGCAGGATTTGGAGCTTCGCCCTGTCATCGAGCAAATCGACTTCCACGCAATCAAAAGGAACATTCCGGTCATTAAGAAAAGCTTTGGTGTTCTGGCAATAAATACAGGTGCTAAGGGCGTAGAGTTTGACTTTATTAATGTTCATTGCATACTCCGGTGTTGTTGATATAAGGTTAAAGGAAATCCCGAAAAAATGCAATGACAATTTTGTAACCATCACCGGATTTGAATCTCTGAACAGGCAGTGAAGTCTAAAAATAGGCAGAAGTATTATGAAACTATTCCCGATATTCAAGGAGCACAAAATGGTTGTAAAAATAGTTGGCGTCGTTATCGGCGGTCTGGTCGGATACCTGTACTATCGCCTGGTTGGGTGCCGAAGTGGCGCCTGCCCGCTGACCGGTAATCCCTATCTGAGCATCCTCTGGGGTGCAATTATGGGATTATTGATTGCCTGGAAGTAGGCTATAGGTATGCACTATGCTTGTCAGCAAAGCGATACCTGATTTTAATCAAAAAAATTCCCCGATGCTTGCGTCGGGATAGTTCATTGATAACAATAATCGTGTTCTACAATTTTCTAATATTCTGACAGCTTAACAAAAAGTAGGTTTTGCCCCTCAGATACGTGGTATAGCATCAGCCTTTTTCGTTTTCGAATGCTCGATACGATTTAAAAAAATACTATGTCACATTCTGGGAATTTGAAGACGTCCAATCAGTGAAGCCAATAACGTCATCAGTAATGCGCGATTATTTTAGTCCTCTCCTTGTTAGTAAAGCGTCAATTTTCGGCTCCGCACCGCGGAAACGTTTGTACAGAACCATGGGGTCTTCGCTTCCGCCTCTGGCTAAGATATTCTCGCGGAACGCCTTGGCGGTTTCCGGATCGAATATGCCTTTCTCCTCGAAAGCCTGAAACGCGTCGGCGTCCAATACCTCAGCCCAGATGTAGCTGTAATACCCGGCAGAATAACCGCCAGCGAAAATATGCTGGAAGTAAGGGCTGCGATAACGCACTACGATTTCCGGCATGAGTTTGATCCGTTTCAGGGCGGCGTTTTCAAATTCCGTGACATTCTGGATTTGGGCGGTGTTCAGGGTATGCCAATCCATGTCAAGATAGGCCGCGGCCAGGAATTCGACGGTCTCGAATCCCTGATTGAAGAGGTTGGATTGTTGAATCTTTGTAATCAGCTCATCCGGAATCGGTTCACCGGTTTGATAGTGTTTGGCGTAGGATTTCAGAACTTCGGGATGAGTCGCCCAGTTTTCCATGATTTGCGAGGGTAGTTCCACAAAATCGCGCGGCACGTTGGTGCCGGTGAGTTTGGCATAGGTGCAGTTGGACAGCAGATCGTGCAGGGCGTGGCCCAGTTCGTGGTAGAGAGTTTTGGCTTCTTCGAGCGTGAGCAGGGAGGGTTTTTCCGGGGTCGGGCGGGTGAAATTGAACACATTGACATTAATCGGTGTGATCATTTGGCCTTTTAGGCGATACTGCTCGCGCAGAGAGCTGGACCAGGCGCCGGACTTTTTATCGTCGCGCGGGAAATAGTCCACATACAGGACGCCGATATGTTTCCCGTCGGCTTCGCGGACCTCGAACACTTTTACATCGGGATGATATTTGGGAATGTCAGCACGCTCGGTGAAGGTAATGCCCCACAGTTTATTGGCGACGTCAAAAGCCCCCTGGCGTACGTTTTCCAAGTTAAAGTAAGGACGCAGGAGTTCGTCATCCAGCGCATACTTCTCCCGACGCAGTTTTTCGGCATAATACCACCAATCCCATGGTTGAATTTTGAGATTCTGTCCTTCTTTTTTTGCGATGGCCTGGAGTTCCTTGACTTCCATCTGGGCGCGCTGCAGTGCCGGAGCCCAGAGCTGATCGAGTAATTGATAGACGCGAGCGGGATTTTTGGCCATATTTTCTTCGAGCACGAAGTCCGCATGCGTGCGGTACCCGAGCAGGTTGGCACGTTCAACGCGCAGAGCGGCGATCTTGGCTAAGACGGCTTTGTTGTCGTACTCGTTGTTGTTCGCACCGCGGTTGATGTAGGCCTTAAAGATTTTTTCGCGCAGGTCGCGCCGGTCAGCGTACTGCAGAAACGGGATCATGCTGGGCTTTTGAGTGGTAAAAACCCATTGACCGGTTTTACCACGCTCCTTGGCGGTCTCCGCGGCGGTGGCGATTACGTCGGCCGGCAAACCACTGAGATCGGCGTGGTCGCAGATGACTAATTCATAATTGTTAGTTTCTTTGAGTACGTTCTGTCCGAATTTCAGAGTCAGGAGGGCGAGTTCCTCATTGATGGCGCGCAGACGAGCCTTACCGGCTTCGTCCAGGTTGGCGCCGCCGCGCGTGAAGTCGCGATACCATTCCTCAAGCAGGGTGGCCTGCTCGGCAGTCAACTGCAGTTTGTCTTTCTGTTCGTAAACGGTTTTGATACGTTCGAAAAGTTGGACGTTCATCAATATATCATCACTGTGTTTGGAGAGCAGGGGCGCGATTTGCTGAGCGAGTGCCTCCAGGGTGTCGCTGGTGCGAGCGGAGAGCAGGTTGTAGAATACGGCACTTATCCGGCTAAGCATCTCGCCAGTTTCGGTCAGGGCGACGACGCTGTTTTCAAAAGTGGGTGGCGCGGAGTTATTAATAATGGCGGCGATCTCAAGGCTGTCCTGTTTCAAGCCTTCCTGGAAAGCCGGCAGGAAGTGCTCGGTTTTGATCTGTTCGTAAGGCGGTGTGGCGAAGGGTGTTTTCCATTTCGCAAAAAACGGATTGTCCGGCTGACGACTGCAGAAAAGCAAACCGAGTATCGTGAGTGCTCCGACCGCGAGAATTTTTTTCATGATGGATTCCTTTCGAGTTTAGGTATCATTGTATTTGAATCGTATAAAGTTAATAATCGTAGCATGATGCTTATTTATCGCACCAATCTAAAAAATGTTGTTTTACGAAGCATTATTTATCTTCAAACGGCTTTAAAAGTCGCCTTGAGGTCGATGATCGAAGGCGACGGAGAGCAGGGTTCGTACTCGCCTGTATGAGGATTCAGGCAATAGTCCTGACACCAGACAGCGTGATTTTCCATGACTTGTCTGACAGCCGTGGCGATGTACCGCACCTCGGATTCGGTCAAAGTGGGATGGAGCGAAATGCGCACCCAGCCGGGTTTGGCGCTCAAATCACCGCCGTCAATGCGCTTGGTGATGGCTTTGGATTGCCGGGCATCGAGGTGCAAAAGCACATGTCCGTATGTACCGGCGCAGAGGCATCCGCCGCGCGTTTGAATGCCGAAACGGTCGTTCAGCAAGCGCACGATCAAATTATGATGCACCACCGGCGAATAAAAGGAGACGAATCCGAGGCGCTGACGATTCTGGGATTCGAGGATCTGCAAGTCAGAAATGCGGCTGAGTTCATCCATCAGGATTTCGGTCAGATAATGTTCGCGGGCCAGGATATTGGCGGTGCCCATTTCCTGTTTGAGCAAAATCGTCAGTGCGGCGCGGATCGCCTGTAGAAAGCCGGGAGTGCCGCCGTCCTCGCGAACTTCGATGTCTGGATAAAAACGATGCTCGCCCCAGGGATTTGTCCACAGCACGGTACCCCCGCCAGGCTGGTCGGGGACGGCGTTGTCGTAGAGTGATTTGTCGAAAAGAAGCACGCCGGACGACCCTGGTCCGCCGAGAAATTTGTGCGGCGAGAAAAAAATCGCATCTAATTTATCAGCCGGATTGGGTGGATGCATATCGATGGTCACGTAAGGCGCTGAGGCTGAGAAATCAATGAAACATAATCGTCCGAATTCGTGCATAATGCCGGCCATGGCGTGATAAGGGGTAATGATACCGGTGACGTTCGAACAGGCGGTAAAAGAGCCGATAATCGTTTGGCGCTCCTGATTCAAGCGCAGGATTTCGCGCAGGTGCTCTATGTTGGGAGTGCCGTCTGCTTTTTTACACAGCAGGACGACCTCGCCGCAACATTCTTCCCAGGTGGTCTGATTGGAATGATGCTCCATGTGTGTCAATATAATCAGCGGTTTTTCGGAGGGCGAAAGTTCGACCCGATTCTTGACTTTGTCCGGGACGCGCAGTCCCAAAATCCGCTGGAATTTGTTGATTACCGAAGTCATCCCGAATCCGGCAAACAGCAAAACGTCATCCGGCCCGGCGTGGACATGTTGTTTAATAATCTGGTGAGCTTGGTGATAGGCGTCAGTCATGACCGTGCCGGTCAGGGTGGTTTCGGTATGCGTATTGGCAACGAAAGGTCCGAGGGTATGGGCGATATAATCTTCGATTGGGCGATAAAGCCTGCCGCTCGCCGCCCAATCGGCATACAGAATCGGTCGGCGCCCTGCCGGAAAATCATATTCGTGGTCGTCACCGATAATATGGCGACGGAATTTCTGAAAATGCTGTTCGAGTTTGCGTTGGTCCGACATCCTTTGTCTGAGAAAAAATACTCCGAATTCGAGGTTTAATTTAGCAAAAATCAGCTATGCAGGAACGGAAATGTTTGCAGACACCGCGAATCCATCAGATTGCCATCAGGGTTATGACTTTAATGATGCGAATTGGATATATCGAGCTGAGCTGATAATGCTCGGTGGAAGAGCCGGTGATTTACCGCTTGTCAATCCCCCTGAAATTAGTAACTTTTAAATGTTATGAAGACTGAGAATGCGATGAGGGTAATGATTAAAACCGGATTCTGCCTGGCGGTTTTTTTTGTCCGGCTTTGGGCAACAGAACCCCTGCCCGCTGACAGTCCGGAATATTACTTTCGATTCAAGCTGAGCGACCGCGCAGAGCTGGCCAAACTGACGCGGGTGATCTCAATTGACAATGTGCGCGATCAGATTGTTTACGCTTATGCTAACCGTTCTGAATTTGCGGAATTCGAAAAGCTTGGTTATGCCTGCGAGGTGCTTCCGCATCCGGGGACGCTCTATCATCCCGTGATGGCGAAGTCAGTCAGCGAGGTCCAAGATTGGGACAGGTATCCCACCTATGAGGCTTATGTTGCCATTATGAATCAGTTCGCTCAGGATTTTCCAGCGCTCTGCAGGATGGAACCAATTGGATTCACCGTACAGGGACGGGAACTCTTGGCCGTCAAGCTCTCCGACAACGTCGCCAATAATGAAGCCGAACCGGAAGTGTTCTATACCGCAACAATGCACGGCGATGAAACCGCCGGCTGGATGTTGATGTTGCGGTTAATAGACTCGCTGTTGAGCGGCTACGCGGAAAGCCCGCGAATCCGGAACCTGCTCGACAATGCCGAAATCTGGATCAATCCACTCGCCAATCCTGATGGAACTTATCGCAATGGCAACAGCACGGTTTTCGGAGCAACGCGCTACAATGCCAACGGGGCGGATTTGAACCGGAACTTTCCTGATCCTGAAAAAGGCGCGCATCCCGACGGACGGGTCTGGCAGGCTGAAACGATGGCGATGATGGATTTTGCCACTCAACATCACCTGGTGCTTTCGGCCAATTTTCACGGCGGGGCAGAAGTTGTGAACTATCCCTGGGACACCTGGGCACGTCCCCATCCGGATGATCAGTGGTTTCAGACTATTGCCCGCCGCTATGCGGACATCGTGCATCTCAATAGCGCACCGGGTTACATGGACGATCTGAACAATGGCATTACCAATGGTTACGCCTGGTACGAGGTCAAAGGTTGTCGTCAGGACTGGATGGTTTTTGAACGGGGAAGTCGCGAGACGACCATTGAACTCTCCGCTGTCAAGCTCATCCCGGAAACGCAGATAAATTTGTACTGGCAGTACAACCGCGATGCTTTACTGGGCTATTTGGAAAACGTTTTTTCCGGCATTCACGGCACAGTCATGGATAACTTAGGGCGCCCTTTACCGGCTAAGATCACTCTGGTGGGACATGACACCGAGATGGATCGCTCGTGGATTAGCACCGATACCACCAATGGAGATTTCTATCGTTTTTGTGCGCCGGGAAATTATACCGTCGTGGCGCAAGTTGGAAATTTACCCGCGTTACTGTACGAAAATGTGACTGTCGCGGATAATCTGCGAACCACCTTGGAGGTCAGGTTTTCTCAGCTGGCCCTGGGCGACGTCAATAATGACGGACAGCTGGATGTTCGCGATGCGGTGGTGCTGACCGCCTTTTCGTCGCAAAAACTCGTCCCTGATCCCCAGCAGAAAATCAACGCCGATTGGAATTTTGACGGAGAAATTGATTACCAGGATGTCAGGAATTTAATTGAATATATATTGGGGAATACGCGAAAATAATACTTTTCAATCTGGTGGAATTTGATTAACGTAAGACCAGTTTCTATGGTACGTTCTATCGTTATTATTATCCTGATGCTTGGTTTGCAGACTTGCGCGACGCATCCCACGATCAGCCCGATTCCGCTGAAAACTGACCAGGTCTATACCGGGGTGACGATTTCCGCGGAAAATGTTGTTCCGGTTTTCGTTTATCGCAAGGGATTAAGCGAGAAGAGCGATTTCGGTATTCGGATCGGACTCCCGTTGTATGGCACCGGCATTGATTATTCGCGCCTGATTTTCGACCGCGGACGTTTTTTCGATGTGGTCAATTTCAGTTACTCGCTCAATCCTAATGCTAATCTCGATGTGACGTATTACTCGATTCGCACCCTGCCCGCCAAACCGAAAAATGCTTTGTACAATGGATTTCGCATCATGTGGATTCCGCATGGCATTCTGAAAGGTAGCAGTATCCGGGTTGGTTTTCTGGGAGGCGTTTCGATTGCCCAGAAAGTCAGTGTCGAGGTGGGTTACTTCCATGATTTCGATCGCGGTCAGCCCATCGAATATTTGTTCAGTCTCAAACCGAAAAATCCGGCGCGCTATCCGGCAACGACCGAATACGGGTTTCCCAGCGAGTACTCCCGGCTGACCGGGCTGTCGTTCCAGGTGGCCCTTAGTACAAAAATTTTCGAGAAGAAACCCGCCAAATCCAAACCGGTAAAAAAAACCGGCAAATAACGCCCGCCAAATTAAAAAAGCCGGCCTGCCTGCCGCAGGCAAGTACGAGGCTTACAATGCGCCGGCATTCAGTTAATCATAAAAACCGTTCGATTGTGAAAAAATACTCGGGAAAAGCTTTGCCTGAAGTCCGGAAAGAATCTAAATTCCCACGCTATGGATTTGTTTAAATTAGTCACTAATTTTTCTCCGACGGGCGATCAACCGCAGGCGATCCGGGAGTTAACCGAAGGGTTGCGCCGCGGCGAAAAGTTCCAGACTCTGCTCGGCGTAACCGGCAGTGGCAAGACTTTCACCATGGCCCAGGTCATTCAAAATGTTCAGAAACCGACGCTGGTGATTTCGCACAACAAAACCTTAGCGGCGCAACTATACGGCGAATTCAAGGCATTTTTTCCGGAAAATGCCGTTGAATATTTCATCTCGTTCTATGATTATTACCAGCCGGAAGCATATTTGCCGGTCACCGATACCTATATCGAAAAAGACTCGTCGATTAATGATGAGATTGATAAACTCCGCCTCAAGACCACCGCTTCGCTGATCAGTCGGCGGGATGTGATCGTCGTTGCCAGTGTTTCCTGCATCTACAGCATTGGTTCGCCGGAAGAGTACAGCCGTTATATCGTAATGCTGAAGAGGGGAATGCGTCTCGGAATCCGCCAGCTGTTTGGGCAGTTGGTGGACATTTATTACGCTCGCAATGATATTGCCCTTGAACGGGGCAAGTTTCGGGCGCGTGGTGATGTGGTGGAGGTCCGTCCGGCTTACGAGGATTTCGGCTACCGCGTTGAGTTTTTCGGGGACGTCATCGAGAGAATCTATACTTTCGATATACTCACCGGCGAAATTATCCGGGAACAGGAAGCCATCGTCATTTTTCCCGCCAAACATTTCATTTCATCGGAAGAAACGGTCAAAAATGCGCTGCAATCCATCGAAACGGAACTGGAGGAGCGCCTGCGGGAGTTACGCACCGCCGGTAAATTGCTTGAAGCCCAGCGCTTAGAGATGCGCACCCGCTTTGATCTCGAGATGATCCAGGAAGTCGGCTATTGTAGCGGCATCGAAAACTACTCGCGGCATTTCTCGTGTCGCAAACCCGGTGAAGCCCCGTATACGCTTTTTGATTTCTTTCCCAAAGACTATTTATTGATTATTGATGAATCCCATGCCACTTTACCGCAGTTGAGGGCGATGTACAACGGTGACAGGTCGCGCAAGGAAGTGCTGGTGGAGTATGGTTTTCGCCTGCCATCGGCATTAGATAACCGTCCGTTGAAATTTCCGGAATTCGAGCAGAGAATCGGACAAGTGGTTTTTGTTTCCGCCACGCCCGCTGATTATGAACTGGAAAAATGCCAGGGCGTCGTGGTGGAACAGATCATCCGACCCACCGGTTTGCTCGATCCGGAGATCGTCATTAAGCCGAGTGTTCACCAAATCGATGACCTGATCAATGAGATTGTAGCCGTTACCGATCGGAAAGAGCGGGTACTGGTTACGACGCTTACCAAGCGTATGGCGGAAGACCTGGCGGAATATCTTAAGGGCATGGGTTTGCGCGTGCGGTATCTGCATTCCGAGATCAAGGCTTTGGAGCGCGTCGGCATTTTACGCGACCTGCGTCTCGGCAATTTCGATGTTCTGGTCGGTATTAATCTCCTGCGTGAAGGGCTTGATCTTCCGGAAGTCTCCTTGGTCGCTATCCTCGACGCAGACACCGAAGGCTTTCTGCGCTCGGAGCGCTCGCTGATGCAGGTTTCCGGACGGGCCGCGCGCAATATCAACGGCAAAGTGATTTTCTATGCCGATGCGGTCACCGATTCGATGCACAAGGTCATCGAAGAAGTCGACCGACGGCGCCGACTGCAGGACGAATACAATCGTCAGAACAACATCCAACCACACACAATTTATAAATCCATTGATGAGGTCTTGCTGACCACAACCGTTGCTGATGTCAAACTTCCCGAATACAAAACTACAGTCAGTCCTGCGGAAAAGTATCAGCATCAAATGGATGAAAAGGAGCTGATCGAATTACTGCGCAAAGAAATGCTGACGGCAGCAGAGAATTTGGAGTTTGAAAAAGCCGCCGAACTGCGCGATGAAGTTGCACGACTCAGCGGCAGGAAAAATCATCTCAGCAGAGCAAACTTGGACGAAGCCCAATAGGATTTTTGTTCCATCCGCTCAGATCTTATTGACCGCTGTGACGAGGTCTTCGGTGATGGTCAATAGATTGGTAAAACCGCAGATATTGAATACTTCTTTGATGGAAGGTATCATGTTGCACAGCACCATATTGCCGTTCAATGACTTAGCCTTTTTAAAAATCATCAGGATGAGGCGTAGTCCGGAGCTGGAAATATAGGCGAGCTTGGCGCAATCGAGGATTAATTTTTTATTTTCCGGAGCAAGCAGAGGAAGAATTTTCTTCTCTACTTCCGAGGCCGTTACAGTATCCAACCGACCTTCCAGGTCTACGACCGTGATCCCGCTGATGGTTTTGACATTGATTTCCATGAAAAACGCTCCTATTTATTAAAATTGAATTTTTTTCCGCAGAGTCAAAATATTCTTATCGCCACTGCGTGTGTAAGTCAAGTCGTCCATGATCTTTTTTACTAAATAGATGCCTAACCCGCCGATTTTACGCTCTTCCAGTGCCTGGGTCACGTCCGGATCCGGGCGAGCTAACGGATCGAATGCTTTGGCGTTGTCAGTGATGGTGACCATGATAATGTCATTTTCCAATGATATTTTCAGCAAGATGACATGCTCGCCCGGGATGTCATAACCATAAAAAATGGTATTGGTTAGCAATTCTTCCAATACCAGATTAAGATTAAAAATCAGATCGGGCGGCAAATTCCAGGTATCACCGATTTTGTCGAGTTCTCCGCATAGGGCCCCCAATTCAGCTATATCATTGCACATCTCGATTTCGATCAATTTTTTTATATTCATTATTGCACTTTGAAAAAACCGTTGTTGCCCATGCCGTCGCTAATACTGAACAACTAAATATAATCTTTCCAAAGGAGACTAAAAAGCAATTTAGATGACGTAATTTCTAACCAGCAGAGTACTTAGTCTGGTTTTGGTTGCTGAAAAATAATCGGGTCCAAGCTTTTTCTTGTTTGCTGTATTAAATGTCGGTAGATTTCTAGGACAATTTGACGGACAACAAAGATAATTATACAAGTGGGTAAAGGAGATACGGAAACAAATAAAAAAAGGGTGTTAGTGGTCGGTGGCGGTGGACGAGAGCATGCCTTGATCTGGAAGCTGGCGCAATCACCCCTGATCGGTAAGATTTTTTGTGCGCCCGGTAATGCCGGCACTGCCCTTTTGGCAGAAAATGTTTTCATCCACGAGATGGCTTTAGATGACCTGCAGAACCTGGCACACGAGCGTGATGTCGACCTTACGGTCGTAGGTCCGGAAGCACCTTTGATGGCGGGAATTGTCGATCGTTTTCAGGCCGCCGGGTTGCCCATTTTCGGGCCGACTCAACACGCGGCGCGTCTTGAGGGTAGTAAGGTATTTGCCAAACAATTCATGACCCGTCACGATATTCCCACGGCTCCGTATGTGATTTGCCATTCGGCGGAGGAAACCCGCGCGGTCACTTCTGGGAAGTCGTTCCCGTACGTCATTAAGGTTGACGGTTTAGCGGCTGGCAAGGGAGCATTAATCATCAAGAATCGTTCCGCGTTGGACGAAGCCCTGGCGCTGATTTGGGATAAGAAAACATTCGGCACCGCTGGGGAATCGGTAGTCGTCGAGGATTTTCTGTGCGGCGAAGAGCTGTCGGTTTTGGCTATCACCGATGGTGAAGAGTATGTGATGCTGACTCCCGCCCAGGACCACAAACGGGTTTTCGATGACGACCGCGGGCCAAACACGGGCGGCATGGGTGCTTATGCCCCGGTGCCGGTCGCAACCACTACTCTGCTTGACAAAGTCGCAAAACGCATAATCGAACCGGTTCTGGCCGGTATGCAGGCCGAAAGACATCCCTATCGCGGTGTTCTTTACTGCGGACTAATGGTCGAAGATGATGAACCGGCCGTGGTGGAATTCAACGCACGGTTTGGCGATCCGGAGACGCAGGCGCTAATGCCCCTGCTTGATTCGGACCTGCTGGTCCTTTTGGAAAGTGTGGCGCGCGGGCGATTAGATACCAAAGATTTTAAGTTGCAAAATGCCTGCTCGGCCTGTATCATCATGGCTTCAGCGGGTTACCCCGCATCCTACCGGACCGGATATCCGATCTATGGTCTGGACGAATCGTGGCGGGGAGCGGACTGGGTGGTTTTTCAGGCGGGAACCAAACGTGAGGAGGGACAGTTGAAGACCAGCGGTGGGCGGGTTTTGGGCGTAACCGCCTGGGCTGGCGACCTGCAAAACGCATTGCAAAAAGCATATGACAGAATAAGGAAAATCAATTTCGAAGGAATGCACTACCGGACTGATATTGGCAAAAGAGGCTTGCGGCACCATTTTGAAGGTGCAAGGCTAATACAAGACGGAGGGTCATCATGAACGGCGAACGGATTGATAAATTGCAACAGAGCTTCGGTATCCTCGGTGAATCCGAAAAGATCAAAGAAATTATCGAAACCATTGATCAGGTAGCACGAACTGATATAACGATTTTAATCTGCGGCGAAAGTGGCACCGGTAAAGAACTGGTCGCCAATGCCCTGCACCGCCACAGCTTACGAAAACACCACCCGCTGATCAAAGTCAATTGCGGGGCGATTCCCGCCGGTATACTGGAAAGCGAGCTTTTCGGGCATGTCAAGGGCTCCTTCACCGGCGCGGTGGAAGACCGTAAGGGTTATTTTGAAACCGCCAATCAGGGCACGATTTTTCTCGATGAAATCGGGGAGATGCCCCTGGAAACTCAGGTAAAATTGCTCCGGGTTTTGGAATTGGGCGAGTTTCTGCCGGTTGGAGGTAGTGAAGTCCGCCGGGTCAATGTTCGCGTAATTGCTGCTACCAATAAAGACCTTCATACGGAGATCGAAAAAAATGCTTTCCGCAAAGACCTTTTTTATCGAATCAAAACCATTACCATCACCATGCCGCCTTTGCGCAAACATCCTGAAGATATTCCCTTAATGGTTGAAAAATTCGCGTTGGATTTCGCGAATCGGAATAATATCGTTTTCAAAGGTTTTTCACCGACCGCCCTAAACCTGCTGCGAGAATTCGCCTGGCCGGGTAATACCCGCGAATTGAAAAATTTCGTCGAAAGTATGATCGTTTTGCAGAAAGGTGAAGTAATAACTTCCGCCATGGTCGAGAAACGTCTGCTTGGGGAACACCGGTTGACGCCTTCACCGAACCTGCCGATGAAGATTGGCAAGAGCGTCGATCAGGCGGAGCGGGAACTGATTCTCCAGCAGATCATGATGATGCGCCAGGAAGTGCATGAAATTCATGACGTCGTGGCGAGCAAACCCGCACCCCTGAAATACGAATCTTTGCGGAGTATGGAAATTCCCGCCAATTTATCGCGTGAAGCTCCGGAAGACCAGGCAATCGAGGAACAGGAAAGTGTCGAAACCATTCCCGATGAAATCATCAACAGCCAGATGCTCGGAAAGGTGACGTTGGCGGCGGCTGAAAAAGATCTGATCCAGCGCACACTCAAGAAATTCAATTACCGGAAACGCCAGACTGCCAATGCTCTGCAGATCAGTGAGCGCACCCTGTATCGTAAAATCAATGAATATGGTCTCTGAGATGCACGGCCTCCGCTTGCCACACCGACTAATCATTTTTACCATGTTGATGTTCGTTCTTTTCGGGTTTTCGCAGTGCTGGTTCTATTCTTTTAAAGGCACTCTGCCACCCCATATCAAAAACATCGCCATTCCGATTTTCAATGACCGCACGGCGGAGTTCAACATCCAGCAGGTCGTCACCGACAAAATCCGGTTGGGATTTATCAGGGAAAACCTGTTAAAATTGGCCGAAGAAGAACAGGCGCATTCGGTGCTTTACGGTACGATTGTCAGCATTCAGGACCGACCGCTCGTTTACAGCGAGACGAGCCATGGTGAAGCGGTCAGCGAGTACCGTTTGACGCTTCGCGTAGAGATCGAGTGGTACGATAAAGTCAACAATAAGTCAATTTTTAAAAAACAATTTACCGGTTACAGCGAGTACGATCCCACGGGAGCAACGGAGAAGACCCGGGAGATTGCCTTAGACCATTCCATCGGTCAAATTACCGAAGACATTATGAATTCGATTTTAGCAGACTGGTAAAATAGCAAAGGAGCAGGCAGACAACTGTGGAAACACCCTGGATTTTTGTAAAAGATGCGGCGGAGCATAACGACGAGTTGGTAACCTTAAAAGGCTGGGTCTACAACCTGCGCAGTAGCGGGAAGATCTGGTTTATGATCCTGCGGGATGGAACCGGAATGATGCAGTGCATCGCGTCCCGCCAGGACGTCGGTGAGGAAATTTTTAATGCGCAGGCACGTTTGACGCAGGAGTCCTCGGTGGAGGTAACCGGTCGCATCCATCCTGATAAGCGTGCTCCCGGCGGTTTTGAGCTGATTCTGTCCGACCTGAAAATCGTCCAGACGGCGCTCGATTATCCCATCGCCCTGAAAGAGCATGGGGTGGAATTTTTAATGGACAACCGCCATCTCTGGTTGCGCTCGCGCAAACAATGGGCTCTGCTCCGCCTGCGCCATACCGTTTATTATGCCATTACCGAATACCTGAACGCGAACGGTTTCGTCCGGTTCGATTCACCCATCCTCACGCCCAATGCCTGTGAGGGCACCACGACGTTGTTCGAGGTGCCGTATTTCGATTTGGGGAAAGCCTATCTGTCGCAATCCGGGCAGTTGTACCTGGAGACCGGGATCATGAGTTTGGGGCGGGTTTATGATTTCGGACCGGTCTTCCGCGCCGAAAAATCGAAAACGCGCAAACATTTGACCGAGTTCTGGATGATGGATGCCGAGGCCGCGTTTGTCGAACATGCGGAAAATATGCGCATCCAGGAGGAATTGATCCGCTTTGTCATTCGCAAGGCATTGAGGGATTGTCAAACAGAGCTGGAGATTCTGGAAAGAGACGTCGAAAAACTGCGCAAAGCCGATGCGCCTTTTAGAACAGTGACCCATCGGGAAGCCGTGGAATATTTACGCAGTAGAGGCTCTGCAATGACCGAGACTGAAGACCTCGGCGCGCAGGAAGAGACCCTGCTGACGGAAGGTTCGGATGTTCCCGTTTTCGTCGAAAAATGGCCGAAAGAAATCAAGGCTTTTTACATGAAGCGTGATCCCCAGAATCCTGATTTGGTTTTGGGTGACGACCTGATCGCTCCTGAAGGTTACGGTGAAATCATCGGCGGCTCGCAGAGGGAAGACGACCATGAGCTACTCCTCCGACGGATGCAGGACGAAAACATGCCGCTCGCCGAGTATCAGTGGTTTCTCGATCTGCGCAAATACGGCTCCGTGCCGCACAGCGGTTTCGGCATCGGTCTCGAAAGGTTAGTTACCTGGATCGCCGGCGTGCCGCACATCCGCGAAACCATCCCCTTTCCGAGGACAATTTACCGATTGAGTCCATGAGCCAGATGCCAGAAAAGCGTAAAGTCATCGCGGTTTTGGGTGGGCGTGAGTGCGATACCGCGACCTATCAATTGGCATACGAAGTGGGACGAGGCATCGCCGAGCGCGGGGCAGTGCTGATTTGCGGTGGGCGCAACGGCGTCATGGAAGCCGCCTGCAAAGGCGCCAGTGAAGCCGGCGGTCTGACCATCGGCGTCTTGCCGGGTGAGGAAAGGTCGGAAGCCAATTACTGGGTGACCATCGCCATCCCAACGGGCATTGGCATTGCGCGGAATTCCATCCTCCCGCGCGCCTGCGATGCCGCCATTGCCATTGGTGGTCAGTACGGAACACTTTCAGAAATCGCCTATTGTCTGCAAATCGGCAAGCCGGTATGCGCCTTGAATTCCTGGCGAGGTATCGCCGGGTTGATAGAAGTCGGCTCGGTTCAGGAAGCCCTGCAATTTGTCTTCGGTGGTTAAAATATGGCCAGCCATGCGGAAATAATCGTGGAAGGAGTCGTGCAAGGCGTCGGTTTTCGCTATTTTGCTTGTCGCACGGCTAACCAGTATCGGCTGACCGGGTATGTTAAAAACCTGCCCAGCGAGAGTGTGTTGTGTGTCGTTGAAGGACCTGAGGGAATGATTAATGACTTTATCGAAGAAATGCGGGTCGGACCAACGCTCAGCCGGGTCACTAATGTGAAAGTTAATATTACCGAAACACTTGTCGGTTATAAAAATTTCAGGATCGAATTTTGAGTAGCAAGCTCCGAATCGGCATGGCGCAAATCAATCCCGTTTTGGGCGACCTGCGTGGCAATACGCGGAAAATTAGCGAATATATCCGCAAAGCCGGTCCGCTAAACCTCGACCTCTTGATTTTTCCCGAATTGAGCATCACCGGTTATTCGCCGCAGGATCTGCTATTGAATGCTGTTTTTGTAGAATCCAATTTGAAATGCCTCGGAGAAATTGCCCGGGCTTCTACCTCGTCCTGCATTGTCGTCGTTGGTTTCGTGGAACGACGCAATGGTCAGTTGTTCAATTCCGCCGCCCTGATTCGCGATGGGCGGGTAATCGCCACGCGTCAAAAAACACTATTGCCCAATTACGATGTCTTTGACGAGAAAAGGTATTTCCAGCCGGCCGAGTCCAACGATCCCATTGCGCTAAAAATAAGAGACGAGTTGCTATCCATTGGAGTCGAAATTTGCGAGGATTTATGGGATGCCGACAGCACGCAGAAAGTTACGGACAATCTGGTCAGTCGGGGCGCAGAGCTGATCATTAATATCTCCGCCTCACCTTTCGAATATAACAAGCGCGATGTTCGTCGTCGGCTGGTATCGGAGAAGGTTCAGCGTTTGTGCCGGCCAGTGGTACTGGTGAATCTGATCGGGGGGCAGGATGAATTGGTTTTTGACGGTAATTCGTTAATGTTGGATGCCGAAGGGAGTTTAATCGGCTGGGGCGGCGAATTTGTGGAATCGTTAGTGACCTGCGAAATTGACCGAAACAGCTGGTGTGGGAAAAGTATATCTTTGCCGGACAGTGAGCGTGAAGGGAGCATCTACAAGGCGCTGGTGTTAGGCATCCGGGATTATGTACACAAAACCGGAGCCGGGAAAGTGCTGTTGGGGCTGAGCGGCGGGGTGGACTCGGCGCTGGTTGCCTGTTTGGCGGTCGAAGCACTCGGCAAGGAGCAGGTTTTAGGAGTCAGCCTGCCTTCGCGGTTTTCAGCGCCCGAAACCCGTGCCGACGCCCGGCGCCTGGCCGCAAACTTAGGTATCCAATGGAAAGAAGTGCCAATTGATAAAATTTTTGGAGAGTACCTTGAACAACTGCAACCGGTTTTTAACGGATTGCCCGAAGATGTTACTGAAGAAAACCTGCAGTCTCGGATCAGGGGCAATCTCCTAATGGGATTGTCGAACAAGCTGGGACATTTCCTGCTGAATACCGGGAATAAAACCGAGCTGGCGCTGGGCTATTGTACCCTGTACGGAGACATGTGCGGGGCGTTGGCTGTGATCTCCGACCTGAGCAAGACGGATGTCTATAAATTGGCGGAGTACGTCAATCGGCAGAGCGAAAGAGAAATGATACCCCAGAGTATCATCGAGCGGGTACCGACCGCCGAGTTGGCTGAAGGGCAATATGATCCATTTGATTATAACCTAGTCAGTCCGTTGGTGGATGCCCTGATCAATGACCAAAAAAGTCGCCCCGAACTGATCGCAATGGGATATGCGCCCAAACTGGTGGATGATATCATGGACAAGATTCGGAAATCCGAATACAAACGTCATCAGGCGGCTCCCGGTTTGAAAATTACCGGCAAAGCTTTCGGTATCGGACGCCGTTGGCCGATTATCAATCATTTTCGGGAACAGGAATGGCTATGAACTGGTTTGCCAAGCACGGCTTTAAATGGCTGGTCTTCGGTGGATTGATTGTGGCTCTGGCCAGTTCACTGTTTGCACAGAGCAAAAAGGAAATCACCGGGCTGGTCTGGAGAAAAATGCGGTACGATAACAAGTTCTACTGGCTGAACGGCTACATCGAAGGTTTGGAAAAGGCCGAAGAGATTATTGATCTGGAGGTAACCCGCCAGCGCGAAAAGGAATTCGGCTTCACCGAACCGTTTTACGTCAACCAACTGCGTACCAAGATCGTGTCCTATCTCCCGGCCAAGCGATATGCGGAAATTGACCTGCTCATCGAACTTCTTGATAATTTCTATGAGGACAAATACAACCAGAAAATCCAGATCGAAGCCGCAATCCGGATTGTCTTAGCCAGACAACGCGGGGAGACCGAGCAGGCTGATTTCTGGTTGAATGCCGCCCGCCGGGCGATTTATCAGAAAACCAAATAGAAGAGGGGGAAAATCATGCCAGAATTTAAAGAGACTGAAGAATTGCAATTCGGTCGCCATTTCTATCGTTATCTGATAACGGTGGCTATCGCTATTTTTGGATTGTTTTTAGTATCGCTAGAACCCGAAATTCTGCGGCAATTTCGCAGCTGGATTTCACCAGCGACCTTCAATAGTTATTTGCTGACCTGGTTTGCGGTGAGTACCATCGCCTGCATGCTGAGTTTTTTCTGGGGCATGATCTGTCAGGTCATCCGGGGAGGGAATTGCTTATGGTTCATTATCTGGTATCTCGGGATATTTTGCCTGACGCTCTTTTTCGCGACTATTTTCTTCCAAATCGTACGCGGCGAGCAGTTTCCGGTGCTGGTGGCCAAATTAATCAGTTTGTTAGTTTCCAACCTGGTTACTGTCGCCTTGGTTTTCCTGTTTTTTATCGTGAACTTCACCCAGAAGCATAATTTCTGGCCGTTCGCGCTGGGCATCATGGCGGCGACGACCGCCTATACCTGGCTCTATCTGAGTATGATTGCCCGGATCGCCGTGCTGTAGTTTTTGATTAATGCCCCGATGATCCAGTCCGCCCTGCGAAACGTATTGGAGCGCATGCCGATGGTTTTCATCGCCATTGCTTACCTTCTCGGTCTGGTAACGGCCAGGTTGGTGCACATTTCTTATCTTATTTGGGTTTTGATCTTGGTCGCCGCGGTACTTTTGGGGTGGTCTGGAGTCAGAGCGCGCTACGGAATCATAATCATTGGCTTGTGGCTTTGGCTATTGGGGGGTATGAATCATGCCCGTGTTGCCGATACTAGTGGCTTTCATTTGACCAAATATCCATTCATTGACCTGCCAGACAGCCTCAGTGCGACCGTTACGAAAGCCGAAATTAACAATCGCGGCTATACCAAATTGAGCTTGTCTGGAGTCAAAATCAAACGACCCGAATGGCAGGCCTGGCGGGGGAAAATGCTCCTGACCATCAAGGACGGCCGGAAGTGCTACTTGTATGGCGATCGGATAAAATTTTTCACAGTGGTTCGTCAGGCAGACCGTCCGCGCAATCCCGGTGAATTCGATTACCACCGCTATTTAGCCAATCACCATATCTACGCTACAGGTTATATCGAGGACGATGTCTCGCTCCCGGTTGAGAGTCCCCGGCCGATTTCGCTGCGCCGCCTGGCTAACCGCACACGCTTGGCAATTGAACAATTATTGGATCAATCGACCAGCGGAGAACAGAATGCAATTTTGAAGGCGTTAATCGTCGGTATGCGCGGCGAGGTCAGTGACGAAACCCTGCAAGCGTTTGTGGATACCGGAATAATCCATGTTTTAGCGGTTTCGGGAATGCACGTCGGTTATGTGACTTTGGTGCTGATAGTTATTCTCAATTTTTTACGCTTACCCAGGAAACCGAGGGCTATCCTGGCTGTCGCCGGATTGATTTTTTATGCGGCTTTAGTGAATATGAGTCCGTCGGTCACACGGGCGGTCTGCATGGCGTCGGTCATTCTGATCGCCCAAGCCTGGGAAAAACGAGTCAACGCGTACAATACCCTGGCTACCGCTGCCCTGTTGATAACGTTATTAGACCCGCTCCAATTCTTTGACCTTGGTTTTCAGCTCTCCTTTACTGCGGTATGGGCCATCGTGTTTGTGTATCGTCGCCTTGTGGCGCTGTTGCCAGAAAAATGGCACCCTTCGGCATTCTCCTCGCCGCCGGCCAAAGCGGTCTACCAGTTGTTGCTCGTCTCGCTCTCGGCAATGTTAGGGACGATTCCACTGACGGTGTTCTATTTTCAGCGTATTCCGCTGATTGCGCTCGTGGTGAATTTGGTTGCCGTGCCACTGGTGGGATTGATCGGAGCTTTAGGATTTTCGCAGGTGATTTTGGGAGCGCTCTGGCAAGGTTTCAATCTTGCTTACGGGGAAGTCCAGATGGTCTTGATCGGTTTTCTGATGCATACGGTAAAGTTCGCCTCCCGGATACCCATGGCCTATGTCAGTGTACCGGCAATTAGTCTCGGGAAAATGATTTTGGCGTACGGGCTATTGCTGATGGTAATGTATCTCGAGCGGCCAGTGATCCGTCGCCTGGCGCTGTATGTGTTTTTAATCGGAGTGAACATCGGTGTTTGGGGCAAATTATTGAGGCCCCCTCTCCTGCGGGTGACAATGTTGGACGTCGGGCAGGGAGACGCGCTTTTCGTTACCTTGCCGAATGGTCGTAATCTGCTGATTGATTGCGGTGACAGGACCTATACCCGCGATGCCGGAGCGGCCACGATTAGTCCTTTTCTTAGAAGACAGGGTGTCCGACGGATTGATTATTTGGTTTTGACTCACCCGCATAGTGATCACATCGGCGGGGCGCCGTTCCTGTTGCGCAATTTTACTGTTGGTTCAATCTGGATGCCGGCTAAGCCCGCCAGCTCGAGGATTTATCAGGAAATCATGCATCTATGCGATTCGCTAAAGATTGAGATTGATACCTGCTTCGCGGGCGATTACTTTTTAATGGCGGAATCGCTGGTGGTCCGCATATTGCATCCATCGCCTGTATTTATTGCCGGCAATCCCGTCGGCTATAATGATTATTCATTAGTGGTGAAAATCACCTACCGAAACTTTGACCTGCTTCTGTGTGGTGATGCCGAAGAAGGTGCCGAGAGGTATCTCAGGGGTTGGAACGGGTTCTTGGAATCCGAAATCATAAAGGTTCCACACCATGGAAGTTCCACTTCCTCGACCGCTGAATTTATTGACCTGGTCAAACCCCAACTCGCCTTGATTTCGGTGGGACGGCGGAATAAATTCAACCATCCGGCGGCACAGACGCTGGCCAGATATGCCTCCGCTTCGGCGAAAATCCATCGGACGGATGAAGAGCGGGCACTGATTATCGTTTCCGATGGACAGCGTTACCGAATTCGGCGCTGGGAGCACGATTAGGTTCAGGATTACTGCTATTTGTTATCTCACTGACCGGCGTTAAATTCGCCCGGTATGCAGATGAATGAATCGACAGGGAATCCGATGGAAGAACGGGCACAGAACGAGCAGGAATTTAACGAACCATTGACCATCTACACCGCCAAATGGGTCGTTCCCATCTCACGCCCGCCACTGGAAAATGGAGCCGTGGTGGTGAAAGGGGGCAAGATCGTTGAGGTTGATCATGTCCGCAATTTGTATACGAGTGAAAAGGAGAAGGTAATTGATTACGGGCAGGCGGTCATTTTTCCGGGAATGATCAATGTCCATACGCACCTCGAACAGCCACCGACAGAGGTACCGATTGCCGATTTTGTCGACTATCAGGGCTTTCTGCGAGATTTTAATACCCACACGCCATTCGCCCAGCAACAGGCAATCGCCCGGACGAATATCGCAGAATGCATCAGGTGCGGAACCGTAGCCGTAGCCGATTTTAGTACCGGAGGTGCCGCCCTTGAGCCGCTACGGGAAAGCCACCTTTATACGCGCTTATTTTATGAGGTCACGGGGTTTAAAAATTTTTTAGCGGAGCAGCTCTGGCGTCGTTACCGGGAAAAACTCAAGGAACCAGAAGAGGATCATTACCTTACCGCTCATCTCGCCCCTTCGGCAGTATGGAATTTGTCACCGCAGTTGTTACGCGAGATTTGCCTGAGCGAACGTCATATTGCCATCCATATGGGAGTCATCGAAGCCGAGAATGAATTTACCCTGACCGGCGAGGGACTATTGCGCCAGATGTTGATGGCAGGAGAGGATTTCGACTATGGGTGGAAGGTCCCCGGTCTGTCGGCCATGCAATATTTTTTCCGATCACATTTTTATGCCCGTCATAATATTCTGATCCACATGGTGTATGTTTCCAGTGCTGATCTTGATATTGCCAAGGAATTCGGGGTCAAAATCAATATTTGTCTCTGTCCGCGCAGTTCTCAGAAACTATCCGGTAGGTCCGCGCCGGTTAGCATGCTGTTGGAAAAAAATGTCAACTTGTGCCTGGGTACCGAGAGCCGGATTGTCGCCGGTGATTTAGATATTCGCCAGGAAATGATCAAGAGCATTGATTTGTATGGAATATCACCGGAAATGGCGTTAAAATTTGCCACGCTGAACGGCGCCTATGCCATCGGTTTTCATAAAGAGGTCGGCAGCCTCGAACCAGGCAAGACCGCGCACTGTTTAGTTATCAGTTGCGAAGGTCTTGGGGCTCAGGATCCCTTTGAAATGATCACCGGAGCCACTACTTTGCCCTACTGGCTGGATGCCGAAAAATAGCTATTGACTTATTCAAAAAAAATGCTTATTAATTAGGTGTGAGATTCAAGGACTGGCAGTCTCCGCAATCCAACTGGGAAAATCTTAGCGAAGGGGGAAAAATAGGCGTGTGCCCTGATTCCATGCTCCTGCCTTGTTACCATTGATACTGAATTAAAAGTCTATCAATTAGAAGGAGTCGTTATGATCAGAACCAAGATACTTAAGGATTTAGTCCAGCACCCCGGTTATGCTTTTCCGGTTACCAGCGCTTACTTCACGTTCGATTACGTCGCAGGTAATCGCAAACACCACCTGGTAGAAATCAAGAAACAAATCCGCTATAAAAAGGATACGACTTATTTTAAACAGCTCAATCCTGCTGAGCAGGATTCGGTGCTCCGCGATTTTGATAAAATTCTGGCCTGGTACAGCGATGGGCTGAATCCTGCCGAAGCCAGCAGTTCGATTTGTTTTACGTCCAGCGGGGCAGGATTATGGCAGACGCTGAACTTCAAGCGTCCCTTGGCCGTGGAAGACCTGGTCATTCAACCGCTCCCATACATCAGACCGCTGGTTACCATGTTCAGCGTTCACCGCGCCTATATCGTCGTCTTGATTGATAAAATTAAAGCCCGCGTTTTTGCATCGCGTTTGGGAGAATTCACCGAATTGTATCATATAGAAGATAACGCCCCCGGCTCGATTAAAGTCGGAGGTTTTGGCGGGCGTCAGGAGCGCCGCGTGGAGCGCAATATTCATCAGGCGGTCATTCAGCATTACAAAATGGTCGCCCAAAAAATTCTTGAAATCGATCAGAAAAATGGATTCGAATGGATCGTTCTCGGCGGACGCAAAGACGTAATTGCCGAATTCAGCAAGTACCTGCATACCTATGTCAAAGCCAAAGTCAGCGGGCAGGTAGAGACTGAACCCAACGCACCCCTGAGTGAAGTATTGGAAAAAGTCAAGACTCTGGAAAACCAGACCCGCGGTTTCTATGAACAACGCCTATTGCAGGATTTCACCGAGAAAAAGGTAGGCGGCCGAGCGGTGGATGGGTTGCCCGCTGTGCTCACAAAGATTCAGGAAAACAGTGTCGAAAGCCTGTTGGTGCAGGAAGATTTCAAAATCAAAGGCGTTTTTTGCCGCCAGTGTCATTTTTTAGCGATTAATCCGGCCGCGGGTTGCCCCCATGGCTGTGGACTCCTGGAGCGGACTAATGATCTGGTCGAGCAAATTCTGCATTTAGCATTGCGGCAGGGTGTCGTAGTGCAAGTCGTGAAAAATGCCATGGAAGCTGAGGGGAAAATCGCCGCGCTATTGCGTTTTCCTATCGGAGGATAAAGAACGATAGCCTGCACAGGTGGGGCAATTATTGCCGTAATCGTTCAATTAAAAAATTAAGTATTTGCGCTAACTCGCTAATCTACATAAAATTTTACTTGACATTATGCATGCAATGAATATATATTCTATACGGATGCAACGCTGAAGTGTCACAATGAACAACCAAGACACTAAATATCTTAAGGGTCGGGATTATGAAAGCCAAACATTTTTACATTTTCCTTTTTCTCGTCATCGCTTTAGCCGGGTGTAGTCTTTTCAAGGGAAAGACTAAGGATAAAGCCGAACCGGTAAGCACTCCCCAAAAGAGCGAAAGCGCCACTACCGTGACGCCCAAAGCGAGTGTGGATAAAACCAGTTCCTCGGTCAGCCCCGCCGTACGCGAAGTACCGCCAGCCCCGCAACAGGCGACCGCAGCCGATCAAAACTATGTGATCAATGAGCTGACCTTCGAGGTGAAAAAATTAGCCGCGGAGCTGAAGCACCTGCAATCCGCCATGCAGGAAATGCAGGCGAAAAATCAGATGTGGGCCAATCCGCTTTCGATTTACGACAAGGAAATCATTCTGGAAAACGGCGGCTCAATTTATGGTAAGATTATCTACCAGGACGAAAAAATAGTCAAGGTGGAAACGCTGATCGGCTATCTGATTGTCGAGAAACCGCAAATTGTACGCGTCGTTACCAATGTCACCGAGAAACCAGCTGAACAATACGTTCCGGCTGAAATCGCGACCGACATCAAAGACAGCGCCCCGCTGCCGGCGTCCACCTATGTCTCGAAGGCGGCCGAACCAGCTACCATTACCGAATCGGTCAGCCGCAATGCCAACTGCGTACTGGTGGGTAATATTAAGGAGCGTAAAGATCGCACCGGCAATACGATTTTTTCCGGTGAAGTGAAAAATATCGGCAACCGACGGGCGGATTTCGTGAAGGTCAATTTCATATTCCGCAAGAACTGGAGTGGAGATACCGAAACGCGCACGACCTTTGTGGAAGGTTCCTATTATACTTTCGAAGGTTCCGGCATTACCAGCAATAATTCTCTGCTACCCGGGGCGAGCGGGAATTTCGAGCTAGTGGTACCGAAAAATTTCGGGACATTTATTGGCTATTCCTATAACATTGACTGGGAGCAATATCAGTGACAAAAGCGCTTGCGAGTCGAGCATCTCTGATGCTCCTGCTGATGGCCGGGTTATTATTAGCACAAAAGCAGGAAGCCAATCTGCCGCCACCGGAAGCCCGCAAAATGATTGACCAGAAGGATGTCCAGATTCATAATTTGCGCCAGGAACTGGAGTATGTTAAAAGTGAGTTGCAGAATCTCCAGAATTTCAATACCCGCCTGCTGGATTCCCTGCGGGTGAAAAGCGATTCCCTGAGCGGTCAGAAGGTTCCGGAAGAAAATGAGAATCTACGGGTCTTTCATCGCACTATCGAGGATGATCGCAAGTTAGCCAATGACATCATCGCCGATATTCAGGGCAACAAACCGACTCCTGACCAGCCCCCAGCCACCGCTGTCAGGGTGGAAGATGATTCTGAATTCAGGAGTAAATATAACGAAGCCCTGAACCAGTACTTTGACGGGCAGTTCGTGCAGAGTCAGAAAAATTTCCAGAAGCTGCTGTTAGTCCGGCAGGATCATCCTCTTTCCGATAATTGTCAGTATTGGGCGGGTGAGTGTTTTTATTCCCTGGAAAAATATATGGATGCGATCGACGCTTTCCGCAAGGTCAGGCAGTTAGGGGATGGCAATAAAGCCGATGCCGCACAATATAAAATCGGACTCAGCTATCTTAAACTCGGGCGTCGCCCCGAAGCCCTGGCCGCTTTCCGGGATCTGGAAAAAAATTTCCCCCGCAGTGAGCTGGTCGGCAAGGCACGCGAGTATTTTACCAATCAGGAAAAATTTTGAAGGACCAATTAGGCTTCTGTAAGTTTGAACGTACTTATTTAGCGCCTTGTTATGGTGGCTACCACGATGCAGATTTACTTGGGATAAGAATAGAGCCGGCGAGGGAGTCTACCCCCCTTCAAGGTTATGGCGTTGCTAATCCAAGCATGGTTCGACATCTGAACCAGTTAGACTCCCTCCTTTCGGCTTCTTTGCATGGTTGTCGCCTGCCAGACAGCTCGCCCCGGACCATTTCCCAGGTTCTATTTACAGAGGCGGAATACTATAAACGGAGTCAGCCTGAATGATTAGAGTATTAAAAATTGCAGGGATAATTTTGCTCGTCTGTGGACTGGCCGCGACGGAACAGGTGACGAGGCTGTCTTTCGCCAAGCCCGGTTACATGATGAAAATTCCGATCAGCAGTATTTACCGGACCACGTATGTTTTCCGTACTGGTTTTGCCACTGATATCTATGGGTTCGGCGATACCCTGATTGCCAAAGGTGTCTTCTTCGAATCCGACCTGACCCCCACTTTTAAAATCGGGCTCACGTCGGTGCAGGGAGTGACCGGTGAACGCCCGGTGGAATTCGGACTGCATTTTCAAAAGCGGCTCTTTACCTACGGCGACATCAGTTTTTCCACGGGTATTCATGACTTGGTGATTCGCCAGGGTGAAAAGAACCTGAATATTGATACAAAGACGTTGTCGATTTTTGGGATTATCAGCAACGAAAAACAGTTTGAAAACAGCAGTCTATTCACCTACATGGGCTTTGGCACCGGCGGGCTGGCGACGGCTTTTGGGGATGATTCAAGCACGACGGCCGGGGTATTTGCCGGAATGCTTTTGCATACCAACATCATGAAGGAGCGCGGTGGCGTTGATTTTATCGGTGAATTTGACGGTGGCGGCCTGAACTTTGGCACCCGCATTCCGCTAACGCGCGATTACAATTTGAGCCTGGGCGTCAATAATATCACTTTCCTGTATAACTTCGGGCAGGAAAATTTCACCGCCACCAAAGCGGACGAGCGTCCGAGTATTGCTTTTGGCCTCGATTTCCGGATTCCACGCCTGAAACCCGAAGCTACCAAGCGGCGTGTGCTGGAGGGTATGGTGGACGAAGGTTCCAAGATGATCCTCGACCTGGAAGAGCAATTTGCTGCCAAGCTGGACTCGACCCTCAAAGCCGCCGATTTCGAAATTGCCAAACTGCGCGATTCCCTGAAAGTGTACGAATCGGAAATCAAGTACCTCAACAGCCAGGTCATGCAGTTGAAGCAAAGAAATGCGGTACTCGAAGATTCGGTGCGCTCGATCAAGCTTGCCAAACACGCCATGGAGCGTAACATCAATCTGGCTTTGAAATATCTATCCAATTCTCTGCGTTATTTCTACACTGGCGAATACCGCGAAGCGCTGAAAGAAGTGGAAGCCGCGATTGAGCTCAATCCTAATCTGGCCCTGGCTTACGCGCGGCGGGGTTCAATTTATTACAAGTTAGGTGACATTGACCGGGCGACCATCAACTGGAATTTGGCCTTGAAAATTGATCCTGAATACGATGATGTACGCAATATTTTAAGGGCGATGAGTGAAAGCCGACTGCGCGGTAGCGGAATGGAGAAAAAGGAATAAAGGAAACTGATTTATGGATATAGCCACCCTGTTTGGTATCGTTGCTGGCGCCGGTCTGATCGTTTACGGAATCCGGTTGCTGACGCCCAATTTCAGTATGTTTTTAGATGTTGCGAGTTTGCTGATCGTGGTCGGAGGTTCATTTGCGTCGACCATGATCAGTTTTTCCTTGAAAGAGGTCTTGAGCCTGATCGGTTCGATCACGGCGGTATTTAAAAAAGAAAAAATGAAAATGGTTGACGAAGTCGAAAGCATCGTCAATCTGGCGCCAATCGCCCGCAAGAGCGTCCAGGATCTCGAAAAAGCTCTTGACACAATCCGGAATCCCTTCTTGCGGGATGGTTTGCAAATGGTGGTTGACGGCTATGCTCCGGCTGAAATCCGCGAAATCATGTGGACGCGGATCGAGAATCGGGCCTTGCGTGAAAAAGCCGAAGCAAACGTCTTGCGGACGATGGGCAAATATTCACCATCATTCGGAATGATTGGAACTCTAATCGGGTTGGTCGTAATGCTTTACGGAATGGGTACCATCAGCTCCGAAGGCAAGGATCCGATGGAGGTACTCGGTAAAGGCATGGGTGCCGCAATTATCACGACTTTCTATGGTTCGATCATGGCGAACTTGATATTCAATCCGATGGCAGTCAAATTCGAGGCTCGGATCGAGAGGCAGAACACGATGCAGACCATGCTGATTGAGGGCGTAATGTTGCTGCAGGCTCGCAAACACCCGTTGATCGTTCGCGAAAAGCTCAACTCCTTCCTGCGTCCGCGCGAATGGAAAAAAGCCGAAGAAAAAAAATAACCGATGGCTGACGAAACTACTTCCCGCAAAAACCTGACTTCTTCATCTGGTGGTGAGGAAGAGCCCTGGTTAGTGACCTACGGCGATATGATGACTCTGTTGATGACCTTCTTTGTCCTGATGTTTTCGATGTCTTCCATTGATCCGGTCAAACTGGAGAGTTTTGGCGATTCCGTTAATAAGGCTATGGGTAAAACGCAGAAGAAATCCCAGCAATTTTCAATGAAGGAAATTTATAAAGAAGTAACCCAGGTCATTGAACAGGAAAAACTAAAAGGAGTGATCGAAGTCGAAACCAGCCCGCGAGGAGTCTCCATCAAAATTCCCAGCGCCATTTCCTTCTCTTCGGGTTCCGCCGATCTCGACCCGCGCATCTTTCCAATCCTAAATAAATTTGAACCCATGATTCGCCAATCCAAGTTCCCGATTGCCATCGAAGGTCATACCGATAGCGACCCGATCAAATCAGGAACCTTTCCCTCCAACTGGGAACTTTCCGCCGCCCGCAGTGCCCAGGTGGTACGTTACTTTATTTCACTCGGGCTTGATCCGGTGCGCTTTCAAGCTATCGGTTATGCCGAAACCCGCCCGCGGGCTCCCGGGCGCAATATCCAGGAAGCCAATCAGACGCCGGAGCAAAAAGCCCAAAATCGCCGGGTGGAAATCTTTTTTCTAACTTTGAGCTAATAACCAAGGGGAAGACGTATGCAGTCACGAAACGCCTTACGATTTAAAATAACTTACGTACTTGTGTTGCTGATGAGTGCCTTGCTGATCGCCCAGGAAAATCAGCTGTCCTATCTCTCGCAGAAACTCATGCTGGAGAATACCCTGCGCGAACGCATAACCAGCGCCTTAGATAAATTGCTCGACGATATTCGCTTCGTCGTCGATGTCAAAGCCGAAATCGAATTTGCACCGATCGAGCAAACGCGCACCATCATCGAAGACAAACAGGCTTCCGAAACCGCCAAGACCACGGTGGCCAAAACCCCCAGGACCACAACGCCGGTGCCGGAAACTAAAAAAGCCCCGTCGACCACAACAACCGAGCCCAAGCAGACCTATTCACCCATGAATTTGCCTCTGCCGGGTTTCGAGACGCCGATGGACTATGCTCCGTCCACCAAACAACCCGAGACGGAGGCGCCTGCTCCGGAAGCCACCCCTACTGAGCATCAACCCGAGGCCCCGGCTACCGCGACCGTGGAATCCGGCAAGCCCGCCGCCGTCTCGACTCAGATTCAGAAAACGACGGTCCCGATTCCGGTCATAAAGCGCCAGGAAATTAATATCATTCTCGAGGACGGAGTGGAACCGGAAATGATCGAGAATGTGCGGCAAGTCGTCGCCGTCGCCGCCCACTATGACCGGGCCCGCGGTGACGTGCTCAGCATTATGACGGCGTCTTTTAAAAAGAAAAAAGAACAGGATGCCGCCGAGGCGATCATTCTGAAAAATATTGCCGAGAAAATTGACGACCTCGAAAAACGCCAGGCGGACGCCGAACGCACGGGTCGCATCGAACAGCAAAAACGCCTCGAACGCCAGGCGATCGTGCGCGATTCGCTCAAGGTCGAAGAATTAAAACGTCAGATCGCCGAACTCCAAACCAAACTCCAGACGCCCCAGATCAGTGAAGCTCAGCGGCAGGTCACGGAACAGGAAACCTCGCAACGTGAACAAGAACTCGCCAATCTGCGCGACCAGCTCAAAGAGAGCAACCGGCGTTTGCAGGAGCTCGAATTGGGCACGTTGGAAACTACACCGCCGAGCATTTTCGGTCTGCGCAATGTCGGGTTATGGATCGCTGTTGCCGCCGCCCTGGTGCTGTTTTTCATCCTGCTGATCGTCCTAATTTCCAATCGGCGAAAACAAGAGAAAAGGCAGGAAATCGAATGGGGTTATGGAACCAAAATCCCCTTAGGCCCACGCCCTGCCAAACCGGCCGCTCCAGCCCCTGCACCGACAGTAGCGACTCCGCCGGTCCAACCCACGCCACCGCCTGTGATAGCCAGTACACCAACTCCCGTCCCTGAGCCCGTAGCGCCAGCTCCCAAACCGGCACCGGCTCCCGATGTCGAAGCTCAGCGCGAGGAATTAAAAAGCATGAAACAATCCGTAATCTCGATGGCTGTCGGCCAGCCCGATACCGCATCCCGGATTATCAACAACTGGTTGAGCGAAGAAATTAAACCGACCGAAACCGAGTCCGAGACATAAGGAGATTCTCTTATGGCAGAAGTAAAAAACCTTACCGGTCTGGATAAAGCCGCCATCCTCTTTAAGGCGCTTGGCCCCGAATTAGCCATGCAATTGTTTAAAGGTTTGAGCCGGATGCAATTGCAGAAAGTGCGGGAATACATGACCAAAATTTCCAACGTACCGTTCGATTTGAAGAAAACCGTCCTGGAAGAATTCTATTTCAGCTTCGTCTCCGAAAAATTCACTCCCGCCAAGGAAGAAACTAAAAAGCCGTTTGAATTCATGATCAATCTGACGGACGAGCAAATCACCTATCTGATCGGCAGTGAAACTCCCGTCATCATGGCGCTGGCAATTACCCAGTTACCCGTCGAGCGTCAGGTCAATGTATTACAAAATCTCGATCCGACCGTCCAACCGCGGGTAATGACCGAGATGGGACATCTCAAGGAAATCCCGTTAGAAGGGGTGGTGACCATCGCTAACAATTTGAAGGAAAAGGCGGCTTTCATTCCGCGTGCTTCGGAATTCAAACGCGGTGGAGGTGAAGACCTGGCCGGAATTCTGAGCAAAATGCGTCCCAAAGATGAAAAACGTTTCATGGAACATTTGGAGAAAGAAGCTCCAGAGCTCGTCGAGCAGATTAAACGTTATTATTTTACTTTTGATGATTTACCGAAACTACCCCAGAACCTGCTGGCTGAAGTCCTGAAATCGGTTGAGGCTTCCGAAGTGGCCTATGCTTTGAAAGGGCAAAGCGAAGAAGTGCGGCAGCTTTTTATCGGCTCGCTCCCGCAGCGCACTCAAATCATCCTCGAGGATGAAATCAAATTGCTCGAAGGTCCCCAGCCGCGCCGCAAGGTCGAAGCCGCGCAGAAGAAAATCCTTGAAAAAGTTCGTGAATTAGAAAAAGAAGGGCGTTTCAACCTCCAGGATTTCATGGACGCCGATTTCGTCGAGTAATCGGACCGTCAATGCCTGTTTGTAAGAGGCAGGGGCACGAGACACCCCTGCAATGGATCACGACTATAAACCTCTGCCAACTACTTCAGAGAAACGTAGGCAGGGCGCTTCTGATTCTGGGAATCGTAGTTGGTCAGGGGTTTGCCGCGGATGAAGCATCTCTGCAAGAAGCGCGGGTGCAGACTGCGCTTCGGGCGATGTATAACCGTGATTACCATACCGCGGGTGAACAGTTTCGGCTGGTTTGCGATTCGCGCCCCTTTCATCCCATGGGCCCCTTAGGCTTGCTGGCCGTGGAGTGGTACGTCAACGATGAAAAGGAGGGATACCGGAAGCGCAACACCCAATTCTTCGAAGATATCGAAAAGGCACTGGCGCTTTATCGGCTGGAAATGCGCCGTCAGCCTGACCGTGCCGAGATTGCTTTTTTCTACGGGACCGTGGAGGGTTTACGGGCGCGTATCCTGTTGGGAAAGAAGGATTACCTCGGAGTGTTGACCAGCGGTTATCGGGCTGTTCGTGCCATCCAGGTGGCGCAGGCGCGTTGTCCGGATATGCCGGATTTCAAATTACCTGCCGCGTTATTCAGTTATTATGTGGCGATTTCGGCCCCGTACATGAAGATTGCCAGCTGGATTCTGCAGGTCTCTTCCTCCCGCGAGACGGCGCTGAAAGACATCCAGACCGTCGCTGACAAGGGCAATTACGGACGTTATGAAGCACGGAGTTTACTGGCTTATATCTATTTTTATTTTGAAGATAATCCGGCCGGTACGACGATCTATGCACGTCGCTTGGCGACTGAACTGCCGGATAATCCCTACTATAGCGCGCTTTGTGCGGAAGCCCTGCTCAGCCTGCGGGAACTCGATTCGGCGCGTATATGCCTAAATCATATTGAAGAGCTTTTCCCGCGGTTGTCGCCCTCGCAGAAAAATGAGTATACTCAGCGTCTGCGCCTGCTAAAAGGCACTCTGGCGCTGACTGAAAACGATTTCCGAACCGCCGAGAAGTTACTGCACCGGTTCATTACTGCGTACGATTACGAGTTGGATTATGAATTGGGAGAAGCCTGTCTCAGGCTGGGCAATCTGTACGATTTGCAAAATCGGCGCCGGGAGGCCGTGAACTGTTACCGGCGCACAATTGCCCTGAACAATCGTTCAGCGGCCTGTCGCAAAGCCCAGGCTTATCTAAAGAAGCCGTATTCAGTGCCCAAAAAATAAATGAAGTAACTAGACGCATATTTCTGTAAAGGTCAGAGTATCGGTATCAAATCTGAAAGTTTCGGACTCTACCGCAGTGATACGCATAAGATGCACTTACTCCGGCGAATATTTTAATTGTCTTGATGCCGTCCAGCTATTAATTTGAGCTGACAATGCAGATGTATCAGCGCAAAATAACGCGTACCGTGAATGTCGGCAAGGTTGCCATCGGCGGCGGTTTCCCGATTACGGTTCAATCCATGACCACTGCCCGCACGCAGGACGTGCCCACGGTGATCGCTGAAATTGAGCGATTGGAACAGGCGGGCTGTCAGCTCATCCGCGTTACGGTTCCCGACGAAACCGCAGTTAAGGCTCTGCCGGTCATAAAAAAACGGATGCATGTACCGTTGGTAGCGGATATTCATTTTAATTATCGTTTAGCCCTGGCCGCGATTGATGCCGGCGTCGATAAAATTCGCATCAATCCCGGTAATATTGGCGGCCAAGAGCATGTCAAGACGGTTCTCCAGAAAGCCCGCGCCGCGCATATCCCTGTCCGTATCGGAGTCAATGCCGGATCGTTGGAAAAAGACCTGCTCGGAAAGGATGGACATCCGACAGCGGCCGGCATGGTGGAAAGTGCCCGCCGACAGATCGCGATTTGCCGGGAAAATGATTTTGAAGATCTTGTCGTGGCTCTTAAAGCCAGCGACGTCAATCTGATGATTGAAGCCAACCGGTTGTTTGCAAGTGAATTTAATTATCCTCTGCATTTGGGGGTGACCGAATCGGGGCCGGCCTGGTCGGGGACGATCAAGTCCTGTGTCGGTATCGGGACACTCTTGGCGGAAGGTATCGGCGACACTATCCGGGTCTCATTGACGGCTGAGCCGCTTGAAGAAGTCCGTGTTGGCTATGAATTGTTAAAGGCGCTTAACCTCAGCCGGCGGGGGATCCGTTTGGTGTCCTGCCCGACCTGCGGCAGAACTTCCGTCAATCTGATCGAGATTGTCAATCAGGTCGAAGCCAAACTGCGGGAGCGCACTGAAGATTTGACTGTCGCCGTCATGGGTTGCGAAGTCAATGGCCCCGGCGAAGCGCGCGCGGCGGATATAGGAATCGCTTTCGGTCACGGCACCGCCTTGCTCTTCCGCTCGGGTACAATTGTAGCCAAAATCCGACCCGAAAAAGCGGTCGAAAAACTTCTGTCGGAAATCGAAAATTGGAAAAACAAAAGATAAAGGAGTGCTGGCCATGAAGCTCATCAATGGCATTATCATCAGCCTGCTGTTAAGCACGTACATAATCGCCCAGGACACCCTGCGACCACCGGTGGACTACACCAATTACGGGCAAATGATCTACTGGAAAGCCCTGACTCCGGCGGAGAAGAAAGTCTTTCTGTTCGCCTATCTTTACCGGACGCATGAAATCAATAACCAGGTCAAGGCCGATAAACAATTGAAGACTCAGGCGGGAATTTTCGATAAGCAAATTGCCCGTCCGGTTTTCGAAACCTTTGCGGCGCTGGATTCGACTGGCAAGGAAGCGGTCGTGTTCTGGATTGATAAATTTTACCGCAACGATTTCAACAAGGATAAGAGCTTCAACGAAGCCCTGCGCTACGCCCATACAAAAATTGCTTCCGGCGACAAAGCGCTCCATGAACTTTTCGAAACGCCAAAATAGACCGCAGTCTTTCCCCATCTAACTGCGACTAAACATGGCTCATCTGCGCTACCAGCTGGAATATTTCGGGTTGCGGGTCTGGCGCCTGCTTTTAAGCCCCTTTGGTATTAAAATGCGCCACCATCTGGCTGTCCCGCTCGGGTGTTTGTTCTATTATTTAATCCCTTTTCGAAAACAGGTTGTTTTGAGCAATCTACGCCACGCATTCCCGGAACATGCTCCCGGCTGGCACCGGAGAATCGCCCGGCGATGCTACGTCAACGTAACCCGCTTTTACTGCGATTTTCTGCCCTTGTTTTCCACCCCGGACCGTTATCTGCGCCGGATTATTCAGATTGCTGATACCAGTGCCCTTGATCGCGCGCTGGTTCAGGGCAAAGGAGTATTGTTGGTTCTGTATCACTACGGCAACTGGGAATTGTTGGGCGACTGGTTAGCGCGGCAGGGATATCAATTCGCCGCCGTTGCCAAAACCATGAAAAATCGGCAAGTTGATCGGGTGATTACCACGGCGCGCCAATCTAATGGAGTGCAGTTATTTTTCAAGAAAACTGCCAATTCACCCCGGATCTGGAAATACATCCGAGCGGGCCGAGTTCTTTGTCTGATCGGTGATCAGGATGCCCGACGACATGGCGTATTCGTGCGTTTTTTTAATCGCTGGGCTTCTACGCACCGCGGCGCGGCGTTGTTCGCGGTACGACTGAACGTGCCGATCGTGGTAGGCTATTGCCTCTGGCAGGCACCGGGCTGTTACCGCTTGCAACTTGAATCGTTTGACACGACCATTCCAGATGGTTTTAATGGAGACTCAGTCGTCTATCTTACGCAAAAGATCGCCGCATACTATGAAGGGAAAATCCGTCAGCATCCCGAGCAGTATTACTGGCTCCACCGACGCTGGAAAACTTCTCCACCGCCAAGCTTGGAAGCCCGGGATGTCTGAAATTCTTCGCCTTGAGGCAACAGCGGGTTCTCGCTTTAATCAGGTATTAGCTGAGGGCGCAGTCGTTGCCTATCCCACCGATACAGTTTACGGATTGGGTTGTGACGCCGCAAATCCGGACGCCTTGCAGCGGCTGGATTTACTCAAAGAACGTCCGGCACGCAAACCCTACAGCATACTTTATTCCGATGTGTCCCGTCTCCTGACCGATTTCCCGCACCTGAATGACTATCAAGTACGTTTAGTCCGGCGACTTTTACCGGGTAAGGTGACTTTGGTTTTGCCGGTGGCGAGCGCGTCAACAATCCCCGCCAATGTTGTGGCTGATGGGAGAGTCGGCGTACGCGTCGTGGATTATCCAGCCCTGCAGACCTTGCTTGCTCAGTACTCTCGACCGGTGGTCACGACCAGCGCCAATCCGGCGGATGCCGCACCGGCCCGCAACGTCGCGGAAATTTTAAATTACTTTGGTGCGCAAATTTCCCTAATTTTAGATGGCGGTGACGCCGGCTGTTCTTTACCATCCACGGTACTGCGGCTTGAGACCGACGGTTATGAAATTTTACGTGCTGGCGCTGTGTCTGAAATGGAAATTACACACAAATTGATGGAGCTATGAACATTTACCTGCGCATGTTGAAATTACTTAAACCTTACTGGGGCATGCTGACTGTCAGCATTCTGTGTTCACTGGTTTTTGTGGTCTTCAACAGCTCTTCAGTATGGTTGACCGCCTCTTTTACCAAAGTGCTTTTCCCGGAAAAGCAGACGGAAATTCAGGCGCATGCGCCCAGCGCCAAGCTTGCCACCAAATCCGGATTAAATGCCACTCTGAATCGCTTTACCAACCGGCTGGTTGCCCGCGCCACGCCCCTGGAATCGCTGAAAGCCTTGTGCCTGTTGATTTTCATTACCTTCTTGATGAAAAATATTTTCCTGTATTTCAAGAATGTCGCCCTGCATTTTGTACAACTGCGCATGGTGACCGACGTGCGGAATATGCTGTATGCGCAACTGCACAACCTTTCTATGGCATACTATAACCGCAAGCGCACCGGTGAAATTTCCTCGATTATGATGAATGATGTGAACAATATGCGTAATTCGTTCACGGTCAGTTTTGATAAACTGTTAATCGAGCCGATCAACATTTTGGCATTCATGGTTCTGTTGTTCATCATCTCCTGGCAGTTGTCTTTGCTGGCGGTTTTGATTTTGCCCATCAGCGGATTGATTATCTCGCGCATCGGACAAAGTATCCGGCGGAAATCCATGCGCACCAGCCGGCAGGTCGCCGGCATTATGGCGATCATCGACGAAACGCTCCAGGGTATACGTGTAGTCAAGGCATTTGCCATGGAAAAATTTGAAATCGGACGCTTTCTTGCCGAATCCGAGAAATATTTCCGACTGCTGTTCCGGCGGCGCCGACTGCGGGAAATCTCCTCGCCTCTGAATGAGACGTTCGGGGTAATCATCGGGATGCTCCTGTTATGGTTTGGCGGACGGCGGGTACTGATGGGCGCGGGCATTGATGCCGAAGATTTCGTGCGGTTTATCATTTTGCTGTTTGCCATAATGACGCCCATCAAGAGCCTGAATAATGTCAATATGGAACTGCAGGAGGGCCTGGCTTCGGCGCAACGCGTGTTTTCCCTGTTGGATGAAAAGCCCGACGTCGTCGAAAAGAGCCAGGCTATCGTCCTGCCCGGCTTCCACGACTCGATCGTTTATGAAAACGTTTCATTCGGCTATGAAACCTCCCGCGGCAGGGTGCTCAACAACTGTTCGTTACGCATTAATCGGGGCGAGATCGTAGCCATTGTCGGACACAGCGGTGCCGGTAAATCCACCCTGGTTGACCTTCTGCCACGTTTCTATGATCCGAGCAGTGGGCGCATCCTGATTGATGGCTATGATATTCGCGACCTGACTTTTACTTCCCTGCGCTCGCAGATGGGTATCGTGACCCAAAACACCATTCTGTTCAACGATACAGTCTTCAACAATATCGCCTATGGCGTTCGCGATTTTGACCAGGATAAAGTGTACGCCGCGGCGGAAGCCGCCAATGCCCTGGAATTCATTGAGGAAATGCCTCAGAAATTTGAAACGGTAATTGGCGACCGCGGCCTGCGCCTTTCCGGTGGCCAACGCCAGCGACTCGCCATCGCACGCGCCCTGCTGAAAAATCCACCCATCCTGATTCTCGATGAAGCCACGTCATCGCTTGACACGGAATCGGAATTAAAGGTCCAGGCGGCGATTGAAACCCTGATCAAAGACCGCACCGTGCTTGTCATCGCCCATCGTCTATCCACCATCCAGAATGCCCATAAAATCGTGGTGTTAGAGAAAGGGCGCATCGTGGAAAGCGGGCGGCATACCGAACTCCTGAATCACCCGGACAGCCTGTACCGCTTTCTCTATGAAACCCAGTTTGCGAGTCTGTCCCGCAAGGATAAAACCGGATAAATAATTCAATTGAGCATGGCTGAAAAGTCCGAGCCGTATCGCTATTTACCTGCCGTACATACCTTGGCGGCGCTGATCAGGAAACAAAATTATGCAGTACGGGATGATTTGCTAACCGCGATTGTCCGCAGAATTCTGACCCGTTACCGGCAGAAAATCCAGACCGGAACCAACTTGCCCCGCAGTCGAGCGCAGGCTCAGAACGCCGTTATGGCAATGCTCCAGGCCGAGATTGAGCAATTGACCGGGAGGCGACTGCGACCGGTGATCAACGCCACGGGCATCGTTCTGCACACCGGTCTGGGACGCGCACCTTTGGGGCCGGCCATGCTTACGCAGACATCGTCAGGTATCGCCGGATATGTCAATCTCGAATTCGATCTCGAGACGGGCGAGCGCGGCGAGCGGCTCGACCTTAGCGAAGATCTGCTGACGCTCCTGACTGGCGCGGAATCTTCCGCGGTAGTCAATAACAATGCCGCCGCCGTTCTACTGGCTCTGAACAGTATCGCCGATGGACGGGAGGTGATCGTTTCGCGCGGCGAACTGATCGAAATCGGCGGCAGTTTCCGTCTGCCGGAAATCATCCAAAAAAGCGGCGCGCGGATGGTCGAGGTCGGCACCACCAATCGTACGCATTTGCCGGACTATGTCCGCGCCCTTAATAAAAACACCGGAGCGATTCTCCTGGTGCACCCCTCCAACTATCGCGTTCAGGGTTTTACGGCGCGACCGGAACCGGCGGCAATAATCAAATTTGCGCATCAGCACCGTCTGCCGGTCATGTTGGATCTGGGCAGTGGCGCACTGTGCGACTTACCTTCACTCGGATTACCCGTCGAGCAAACGGTGGCTGAGACGATTCACCAAGGTTACGATTTAGTGACTTTCAGCGGTGACAAATTATTGGGTGGACCGCAGGCCGGTTTAATCGTCGGTAAAAAGCGGCTGATCCGACGCCTGCGGAGCAATCCGCTGATGCGCTGTGTCCGCTGTGATAAATTGACTCTCGCACTATTGGTGCATACTCTGCAAGTTTATTTAAAGCCGGGCTCGCCGCAGCTTCCGACTTATGCTTTGCTGACGTGCGACCAGGCGACCTTGCGAGAGCGGGCCGAAGAAGTCATCGGGCAGGTGACTCGGGAAGTCGTCAAATATTTTCAGATTAGAATCAGGGAAACCGTCACGGAAGCCGGCAGTGGCAGTCTGCCGACGGAAAATTTACCGAGCATGGCGATTGTACTAAAACCGGTCAATTGTTCCGCGTCGGCTTTGGCGAGGCACTTTCGCCGCCTCAACCCGCCGGTTATCGGTTACAGCCGCAAGGGATATTTTTGCCTGGACCTGAAGACCGTACTTCCGGCAGATCTGCCCCCATTGAGCCGGGCGATCAACCAAGTCGGTGAGCGCCTGCGCGAGTCTCAGTGATGGGTTTTCTGGTCGTCGGCACCGCCGGTCACGTTGACCATGGAAAGTCGGCTCTAGTAAAAGCCCTGACCGGCACCGATCCCGACCGATTGGCCGAAGAACAACAACGCGGCATGACAATTGACATCGGCTTCGCTTTTCTGAATGAAAACGTCGCCTTCATTGACGTGCCCGGACATGAACGCTTTGTGAAAAATATGGTGACCGGCGCGAGTACCGTCGACGTCGCGCTGGTGGTTATCGCGGCGGATGATGGAATCATGCCCCAGACCCGCGAGCATATCGCAATATTAAACCTGCTTGGCATCCGGCAAGGTATAATTGTCATCAACAAAATTGACCTCGTGGAAACGGAATGGTTAGAGCTGGTCGTGGCCGAGGTTCAAAATTTGGTACAGGCTACGTTTTTAGCCAACGCTCCGCTATTCAGGATTTCGGCCATCACCGGCGCCGGAATTGCCGAGTTAAAAAAGTACCTGACAGACTTGCCGGAACGGTTCGTACGCCCATCGACCACGTCCTTGTTTCGCCTGCCGATAGATCGGGTATTTTCAGTCAGAGGACATGGCACGGTCGTGACTGGAACGATTATCAGCGGCAGGGTGAATGTCGGAGATGAAGTGGAGGTTCTGCCGCTGACCAGCATCTGCAAGGTACGTGGTTTGCAGACCCAGGGACAGACCGTGACATGCGCTGTCGCTGGCCAGCGCGCCGCCCTGAATTTGACCGGCGTAGAGCGTTCGGTTTTGACGCGCGGACAGGTGTTGGCTACACCGGATGCCTTCCCGACAACCAGACTGTTAACGGTGCAAATCGAACTCCTTGCCGGAACGCCGGTCTTGAAATACAACGACCGGGTGCATCTGCATCTGAATACCGCTGAAGATCTGGTCAGAGTGCGTTTCATCGGTCGGGATGCATTGTCCGGCGGCGAGCAGGCGATCGCCCAGTTGAGCGCGGAACATTCGCTATCAGGTGGCTTCCGCGATCGCTTCATTCTGCGTAATCAATCCGCTCGGCAAACCATCGGAGGCGGGCTGGTACTCGACCCTCAGCCAGTGCCGCTGAGAAAAAAAGTGGTTGATGACGTCAAAGATCTGTTGGAATTGAGTCGGGCCGGTTTGACCGCATGGATGGAGTGGTATCTCAATCAATCCGGGTCTAACATCGTCACGCGGGAACAACTATCCCGTCGTTTTTCCGCCACAATCCGGGAAACTGAAACGGCGTTAGAACCCCTCAAGGAGAGTGGGCGGGTCGTGTGCACCGACGATGGCTACATCGCCGAGGCAAAAATCGTGAAAAGCAAGACCGCACTTCTCGATTATTTGACAAAGTTTCATCAGGTTAACCCGCTCGCACCGGGCATCGAAAAGGCCGAACTGTTAGCCCAGGTCGGGCTTGATGAAAGCCTAACCAATTGGATGATCGAAATGCTCCTGCAGGTAAAAATACTGAAACTTAATGCTGATAAAATCGCTCTGGCTGATTTTAACCCGCGCCTTAGCGCGCATCAGCAAAATCTGCTCATCGCTATCGAGCAAACCCTGCTCTCGGCGGGCCTGACCCCTCCCGATTTGGAGACGCTCAGCACCCAATTCCAAATAAGCATCGAGGAACTGCACCGGCTACTAACTTTACTGATTCTCGAACGGCGTGTGGTCATGGTGGAAAAGATTCTACCCTTCCATACTCAGTCGCTGGAAAAAGCCGCGGCGCTGATCGAAAAATTCCTTACTGAGCATAAGATTGCCACCGTCAGTGAATTAAAGACACTACTCGGCATCTCCCGTAAATTTGCTATACCGCTCCTCGCCTATTTTGACCAGCGGGGTTTGACCGTTCGGAAAGGTGATGAGCGTTGCTTAGCCGGCGTGTCAGGCAATTCGAGAGGATGAGCCACAGATGAATATCTTCGCCCGTCATCGCTTGAATTCACTCCGCACGCTCACGGGTGCCATCCTCGCGCCGCTGATTTTTTTACTATTGGTTTTTTTCGTTGATCTCGATCCCCAGCATCCCGCGGTTACCCGCACCTTAGCTGTCGGTTTGGTGATGGCGATTTTGTGGATCACAGAGTTTGTTCCTCTGGCAGTGACGGCGCTTTTACCGGTGGTGCTTTTTCCATTATTGGGGATAATGGACGGACGCATCGTGTCGGCAACCTATTTCAACCATATAATTTTTCTTTTTCTCGGCGGCTTTTTGGTGGCGCTCGCCATGCAACGCTGGAATCTGCACAAGCGTATTGCCCTGCGGATTTTGATGTTCACCGGCGTGCGCCCCGGGAGTATCCTATTCGGGTTTATGTTCGCCACGGCGTTGCTGTCGATGTGGATTTCCAATACCGCGACCGCAATGATGATGTTGCCCATCCTGGTATCGGTGATGCAAAAATTGGAGGAGACGGCTGACCAACCCGTCATGGCGCGCTATGCTACCGGATTACTGCTGGGAGTCGCATACAGCGCTTCAGTCGGAGGAGTTGCGACGCTGGTGGGCACGCCGCCCAATTTGTCATTCGTGCGGATTTATCAGATCATGTTTCCGCAGGCCCCAGAGGTGAATTTCACGACGTGGTTTCTGTTTGCCTGTCCGGTCGCGCTCACTCTTTTTATTTTTATTTGGTGGTGGCTCTGGCTGATCTACTGCCCGCGGAAAAATCAGTTAATCGCGATAGAAAAGAGCCTTTTTCGCCAGCAGTACATCGAGCTGGGACGCATGTCTTTTCCTGAACGGGTGGTGCTGTTCGATTTCTGCCTGCTGGCCGCCTTATGGCTCTCGCGGAGCGATCTGATTTTTGGGGAGGTTAAAATCCGCGGCTGGGCGCGACTGTTTGGCAATCCGGAATTTGTCAACGATGGTACAGTGGCCATTCTGATGGCCGGACTGCTGTTTTTTATCCCGACGAAATCAAAACCGGGTGAGCGTATTTTGAACTGGGAAACCGCGACGCGCTTGCCCCGGCAGATCGTCCTGTTGTTTGGCGGAGGTTTCGCACTGGCGACCGGTTTCAAGGAATCCGGACTGACAGTCGGTTTGGCGAGCAACTGCAATGGCTGGCCGGAATTCACCCGTTTTTTATTATTTTAGTGATTGCCCTGGTAGTGACCTTCCTGACCGAATTGACCTCGAACACCGCTACCACCGAGATGATCTTGCCGATTATGGCGGGTTTAGCGCTCTCACTAAAAGTCAATCCTTTACTGCTGATGGTGCCCGCGACTATATCGGCGTCGATGGCTTTCATGCTACCGGTCGCTACGCCACCCAATGCCATCATTTTCGGCTCCAATCGTCTGACTGTGGCCGATATGGCGAAAACCGGCCTGGTGCTAAACCTGATCGGCGCAATAATTATCACTTTCTTTACTTACTTTTTAGCCGGAAAGGTGTTCCGGTGACACACTTTATACCTGCCAGGACAATCAACTTATCACCATGCTTCTCAGGCAACAGGTTTTAGGATGAAGCAGAATTCAATTATTCTCAAAGCGGGTCGGGAAAAGTCTCTGCTCCGCCATCATCCGTGGATTTTTACGGGGGCAATTGACCGGGTAGAGGGTGCCCCACAGAGCGGTGAAACGATCGAAGTTCGGGCGCAGGATGGGCGCTTTCTGGGGCGTGGCGCCTGGTCGCCACACTCGCAAATCGCGGTCCGCATGTGGAATTTCGGGATCGAAGAACAAATTGACGAAAATTTTTTCCGACGCAAAATAGGTCAGGCGTTCGCCCGCCGTACGGAACTTTTTCAGACGGAAAACACGAATGCAGTGCGGCTCATCAACGCCGAATCCGACGGATTACCCGGCGTAATTGTGGATCGGTATGGCGATTTTATTGTAACGCAATTTCTCACAGTAGGCGCGGAGTTTTGGCATACGACGCTGGTGCCGCTCTTGGCGGAGATCTGTCCGGTCAGCGGGATCTATGAGCGCTCGGACGTCGAGGTACGAGCGAAAGAAGGCTTGCCGCTACGCAAGGGTTCGCTCTACGGTGCCGAGCCGCCCGAATTAATCGAGATACATGAAAATTCCCGCCGTTTTTTCGTGGATGTGCGGCACGGACACAAGACCGGTTTCTATTTGGATCAGTGCGCAAACCGGCAAAAATTCACCGAGTATGCCCGCGACCGCGAAGTGCTGAACTGCTTCGCCTATACCGGTGGCTTTACGATTGCGGCATTGCAGGCTGGCGCGCGACGGGTCACCAATATCGAGACTTCGGCCGCCGCCCTCGAACTACTGAATAAAAACGTCGCCTTAAATGGCTTCGATTCCACGCAGGTCGAAAATTTTCAGGCAGATGTCTTGCAGATCCTGCGCACCTTCCGTGATCAGCGCCGCCTGTTCGACCTGATCGTACTCGACCCGCCGAAATTTGCCGAATCAAAACAGCAGGTCTCCAGAGCCAGTCGCGGTTACAAGGACATCAATTTATCGGCATTCAGGCTCCTGCGCCCGGGTGGCTGTTTGTTCACGTTCTCCTGTTCGGGGCAGATGCCGCCGGAGCTGTTTCAGAAAATTGTCGCTGATGCCGCCCTGGATGCCGGGCGCCCAGCGCAGATTATCGCCCGCCTGACTCAGGCGTCCGATCACCCGGTCGCGCTCAACTTCCCCGAAGGCCAATATTTGAAAGGTTTGATCTGCCGCGTCGGCGATTGAATTAAAACCGCTATAGATGACGCTTGAGCGCCGCGCCCGCTTGACTAATATGGCCGCTCCGGTATACAGCCTACCTTGAATGATAAGTACAAAAATTGAATAAATGGTATTGCCTAAATAAATTTGATTGAATGTTTACAAATGTTAATTATATTTTTATCGGAAATACTGGAACATTGCGGAGGATTAGTCTTTTCGATAACAGGTAGGAGAAAATGGCATGTTTGAAGTCGATTCAATATTATCTGCACCATTCTGGCCAGAACGTGTTAGAGTCATTGCATCTGAAGCCATTAATGAAAATACCATCAGAGTTCAAGTAGAAGGAATTGACACTGGCAGATATTACAAACGATTGATCGTTTACAAGGATTTAGATTCAATCAAGATTGAGGAAGAAACGCGCCTGAAATTCAGTGAGGATGCTGAAAGATTCTTCCTTTTTATAGAATCTCATCGCATCCGAAATGCTTTCCAGTTTGATCCACTCTATGCCGTGAATGTTTCGCAGATTGATGCCTTGCCCCATCAAATTGATGCCGTGTATTATCATATTCTGCAGAATCCACGCATTCGATTCTTATTAGCCGATGATCCCGGGGCCGGTAAAACAATTATGGCCGGATTGATAATAAAGGAACTAAAGTATCGCGGCTTGATTCAGCGTATTCTCATTATCGCTCCAGGGCATTTGAAATATCAATGGCTCCGGGAAATGAAAGAGAAGTTCCATGAAGATTTCAAATTAATTGAAAGAAGCATGGTAGACGCCGCCTGGCGGCAAAATGTCTTTGAAGAAGAACACCAGGTGATAACGTCTATTGACTTTGCCAAACAGGAATCCATATTACCTTTCTTAAAAGAAACCAATTGGGATCTAATAATTGTCGATGAAGCTCATAAAATGTCGGCCTATCAATATGGTGAAAAGGTCAGTAAAACCGCCCGCTACATTTTAGGTGAAACAGCGTCTGAAATATCCAACTATTTGCTGTTCATGACGGCAACCCCGCACCGGGGTGATGTCAACAATTTCAAGTTATTTTTAGACCTTCTGGAGCCGGGATTCTTTGCGACTGCAGATATGTTAACTCAATCAATTCAAAATAAAGACAACCCTCTCTTTCTTCGTCGGCTGAAAGAAGACATGAAGAACTTTGATGGTACTCCTCTATTTCCCAAAAGATACGTCAATACAAATACTTTTAAACTCAGTGAGGGAGAAAAACGTCTATATGATGAAGTGACGAAATATGTCGAAGAACATTTTAATAAGGCCATCCAAAAAGATAAGCGTAATGTCGCCTTTGCCATGATGATCCTGCAGCGGCGGTTGGCTTCCAGCGTTCGTGCTATTCGAATGTCATTGGAACGACGAAGACGGAAATTACATGAACTCTACGAGGCCAGTGAGAATTACTCGTATGGTGAGTATTACACAGAAGAACGGATCGAAGAATGGTCGGAAGATGAACGCTGGAAAGCTGAGGAAGAACTGCTTGAAAGACTGACTTCAGCCGATTCCAAAGAGGAATTAAAGAATGAAATTGAGGTTTTGGATCGGCTAATTCTGTTAGCCAAAGAGGTCGAAAAGCAGGAATCCGAAGCCAAATTGATCGCTTTAAAAGGTGTTATTGAAGAGCTCCGGCTAAAAGAGAAAAATAACAAGTTGTTGATATTTACCGAATCTCGGGATACTCTGAACTATCTGATAGAGAAAATCAAAGATTGGGGATTCAGTACGACGCAAATTCATGGCTTAATGAGAATGGACGACAGAATCAGAGCCGAGCAGGAGTTTAAAAACAACGCCCAGATCTGTGTCGCTACTGAAGCCGCTGGTGAAGGCATCAATCTGCAATTTTGCTCGCTGATGATTAATTATGATATACCCTGGAATCCAAATCGGCTTGAACAACGGATGGGACGAATTCATCGCTATGGACAAAGATATGAAGTATATATCTATAACCTCGTCGCGAAAGATACACGGGAAGGGAAGATCCTGATCAAACTCTTTGATAAGCTGAAAAGCATGAGCGAACAAATGGGCAGTGACCGGGTATTCGATGTAATTGGCGATATAGTTGAGTCTGGTAAGAATCTGCGGAATCTGATTATCGAAGCTATATCCAATCAAAGATCAATGGAAGAAATCCTTGCAGAATTCGACCGTACTCCTGATGAAAAATCAATCGAGAAGGTTCGTCAGGCATCAATGGAAGCGCTTTCAACGCATCATATTGATCTGTATCGGATTTTAGGCGAACAGCGGAATGCCAAAGAAAATAGGTTGGTGCCGGAATATATTGAAGCCTTTTTCAAACTTGCCGCCAAGGTTTACAACATTCCGATTGAGAAACGTGCGGACGGCTTTTATCGCATATCTTCCATCCCTTTTGATATTCGCAATCGATCGACAGCTTTCAGAAACATGTTTGGGGAAGTCAACAAAGAATATTCGAAAGTCTCTTTTGATAAAACCCAGGCCTTCGAACATCAGGGCGAATTTATTGCGATGGGGCACCCGCTCTTAGAATGTTTGGTAGAATCCAACTTGCAGCAGTTCAGTAATATTGCTCGCAATGGAGCCGTATTCCTTGATTTGGATGGAAAAATGGATGGCCTGATCTATATTTTAAACGCCGAAATCAGGGATGGCAATGATCAGGTCGCCGGGAGAAGACTTTTCTGTGTTTACCAGCAAACGGATGGTGCATTACAACTGCTTAATCCGGCAATCTTCTGGGATTTAAAACCTACACCTGCCGGAACAAAAGCTCCAACCATTCCCGGTTATAATCAAGACAAAGTTATCACCTATCTCATTCAAGAGGGGTTAGACCGATATAAAGAGGATTTACTAGCTCGTCGTCAACACGATGCCGAGATAAAACGCAAATACGGTATGCAATCATTAAATGAATTAATTGCCAAATCCGAAGCAAAATTGGCTGAATTGGCAATCAGGAAAATACAAGGCGATAAAATGGCTGCGGCAAATGAAGAAAGGGAAATCCGACGACGGGACGACCTGGAAAAGAAGCGCACTAATCTCGAAAAACAGATTATCGCCGAAACCCACTTGTTGGCCGGCGATCCTAAAATCCTTGGAATCGCTCGAGTGATTCCCAAGCCTACTTCCGCCTCAGAAATGTACTCATCAAAAGAGATTGAATTGATTGGGATGAAGATCGCGATGGAATATGAAACCAGCCACGGACGCAAACCGGAAGATGTGTCGCTGAAAAACCTTGGTTATGACCTACATTCTACTAATGATACTGAGAGCGAACATCGCTATATCGAGGTAAAAGCACGAGCCCAGGAAGGGGCAATACTATTGACTCAAAATGAGTGGTTTATGGCGCAGAGACTGAAAGACGAGTACTGGCTTTATATAGTCAGTAATGCCAAAATAAATCCCGAACTCTTTCTAATTCAGAATCCAGCCGCTAAATTACATCCTACCGAGGTGATTGAAACTGTGAGATATGTAGTGAAGGATTGGGATAAGGAAGCTACTGTAATAAAATGAATATGAATCTTGATCAAATTCTTTCCCAAAATGAAGGGAAAAAGCCATGTTTTCTGCGAACTCTGAAATCTACCGTTGCAGAGTAACTTCAGAGTTAATTGATTAGTTGATAAAATGGAACACCAGGAACTAAGACAAATCATCCGACAAGGCGAATCCGAGACAATCGAATTCAAAGAGAGTTTTGGTAACGAAGCCATCGAAACTGTCTGTGCATTTGCCAATACAAAAGGCGGCGTCATTTTGATCGGCGTAAACCGGCGCGGTAATATTATCAGCGTTCAGGCGACTCAGGAAACGTTAAAAGATTGGGCTAATCAGATCAGCCAATGCAGTGAACCCACATTTACGCCATTATTTGAAATCGTTCCGACTGACGACGGTAAGGTAGTCGCTATTCGCGTCAGCGAATATCCGCTCAAACCGGTTTCGATTCGCGGCAGATGCTATAGACGCTTCAATGCCAGCAACCATCAGATGACGCCGGATGAAATCGCGCAGATGCACCTTTATTCAATCGGTTCCAGCTTTGACGCCATCTCAAGCCCAAACGCAACTCTCGACGATATTTCAGAAGACAAAATCAGAGATTATTTGCAGAAGGCCAACGCTACCGGACGTCGGAATTATGATATCAGTAAACCACCTCTTCAACTACTGGAAAAAGTTGAATTGATTAAATCTGGCAAGCCGACCATTGCCGCCGTTCTGTTATTTGGCAAAGAACCGCATAATAAAATTCACCAGGCTATCGTGCATTGTGGCCGATTTAAGGAAGTCACTACCATTATTGATGACCGATTGATCGAAGGGACGATTATTGAGCAGATTGACGAAGTCATGGCTTTTCTGCGGAAGAACACCAATGTTCGCTTCGTATTTACCGGAAAACCTGAGCGCGAGGAAGTCTGGGATTATCCGTTGGAAGCCCTGCGGGAAGCCGTAACGAATGCCATCTGCCACCGCGACTATGGCAATACCAGCGACATTCAAATTAAGATCCACGACGATTATCTGACAATTTGGAATCCAGGGGGACTACTGCCAGGCATGTCCATTGAGGAATTGTACGATCCTAATCATTCTTCCAAACCCCGCAACCGGCTGATTGCGCAGGTCTTCTATGATATTAAACTGATCGAAAAGTATGGCTCAGGTATTCAGCGCATCTTATCTGAATGTGAAAAAGCCCATATTCCGGCGCCGACCTTTGAGGAGAAGTTCGGTGGTTTCCGGGTAACATTTCGAAAAGACCAGTACACCGACTATAATTTGAAAAAAATGGGCTTGAATGAAAGGCAAATCAAAGCGCTCGCTCACATTAAAAAAACAGGTAGAATTACTAATACAGAATATCAGGAAATCACTAATTCAATTAAGCGAACTGCTTCCCGCGATCTTAAAGAATTGGTAAATAAAAAAATAATTCAGCAGATCGGTATAACTGGACGAGGCACCGAATATATATTAACGGGACATAATGGAGACAAACGGGACATAAAGGGGACGTAAACGGGACATTTCAGACATTGAAGCCAATGGAGCAAAAGCGGCACTAAAGGGGCGTTAATGGGGCAAAGATCTTACGAACATATATCGGACATTTATTGGACATTATTGTCCGAAAAACCCGAAATAAACCCGAAATACTTGCAATGAATGATGCCAAATACACCAAGAAAAGATGACAATACAACGATTATCGCTGTGGATTAAGTCTATATCAAGTCCATATCAAGTTTACTATTTTAAATCAATGATGAATTGCTTTGTACTTGAAATTCTATCTCAAGCTTATTGACCTGAAAGATTAATCATGCCTAATTCCCTCCTCGAAACCGCCTTCCCCATCAAAGCCGTCAGCGAACAGTCCGTGCGTGAGAAGAACATCCGTCACGGACACATTTCCACCCTGCACATCTGGTGGGCGCGGCGTCCGCTGGCCGCCAGCCGCGCCACGATCTATGCCGCCCTGACGCCCGAACCGAAAACCAGGGAAGAACAGCAGGAACGTCTGGATTTCATCGGCGAACTCTGCAAATGGGAGAACTCCAACAACAAGGAA
>Ga0209610_1000028_pt1 | contig 69523 bp, 74 predicted proteins | sample LakKivw275mmetaG_FD_184137 | JGI IMG/M metagenome (GOLD analysis project Ga0209610, IMG submission 184137) | Anoxic lake water microbial communities from Lake Kivu, Rwanda to study Microbial Dark Matter (Phase II) - Lake Kivu water 275m metaG... | ecosystem: Environmental > Aquatic > Freshwater...
TACCGATTATCGGTCTGTTTTGGTTTTCAACTTTCTTAACCACCTTTTCTGGGGAGACGAGCGGCATTATTCTTCAGTTTCACCACTCTCTCCGGTCTTTTCCATTTTCTGTCTTGAGATGGGCACACCCCCCCACCCCCTAGGGGGGTTGTGACACCATCTTTGGAGGGGACGAGGTCAGCTCATTGTTTAGGGGGCGTTTATGCGAAGTCGTAGAGGAGGCGTCGATACACGATTCTAGTTTTGTGAACCTGTTTCTCTCAATTGTTGCGAGGTTTAGCGAGATCAACGATTTTCTCGGTATATCTTCGCTTGGTGAGGACCATAATTTGGACCTTATATCATTTTGCCCTCGTAAAGGGGCATGACTACGAATAACCACTCAAAAGTAAGTCTGCTCAGAGACGCAACATTCTGGCATCATTTATCTGCAAAGATTTTGGGCTTATGTTCTTCACCTTCAACTATGAATTAGGGCATCGACATGTAGAGCCCGCCCATTTCCCATATGGCCCCTAGCGCCAATAGGATTATGACTATGACGTAGATTCTGGCAGCGTCCTTCCAAGCCTCCTTGAAAGCGGTCCGTCTACTATCAACCTGATATCTTCTCGGGAAGATTGTTGATAGGCTTATGTTGATTCCGGCGGCCGCGGAGAAGACGTAGGCACCCAACTCAAGAATCGCTGTGCCTACAGCAAGAACTGTATAGGCTACTGAGACTGTGAAGGCATAGTAATAGACCACACCTATCAGGAATCCGCGAAGGCCAGTCACCAATAAGGATCCCACACCACCTACAAGAGGAATCACTCCCAGTAGGGTTGTTGTAGCAAAGGCGCCGCTTGACAGGTTTACTAGAAAGGTTAGGGCGACTGCGAGTGCGAGATTTCTGCTCTTAAGAGCATTCAAGATAGGGGTATAGACTGGGCTGATAGAAGCGCCTTCAACAATTAACTCACTGAGCCTCACAACGAACGGCAGCCGAATATATATCAATACGTATCCAACTAGGAAGGATATTACATAGATTGTCGCAACTAAGAAAAGGAGCTTCTTCATCCTCCTAGAGGCTTCCAAAGATTGATTCAAGATCTTCAGCATCATTCATCCCAAACTCTTCTTGTCATGTGCAAATTTGAGCCTATTTGACTTGTCTATGTAGCATGCATATTTCACTTTGTAAGAAAGAAAACCATGAAACCTAGAAGCATGAGGATGAAAAGAACAACTCCTATGATGGTTACTGCGATCATAATCTTTCTCTTAGTTTCTTCTGGTTCATGTTGTATTGCTTGTGTGAAACACTAAGCAAAAATGAGTAACGCCGACAGCGTTATTACCGTATCCAAATCATCTAATGAGATTCCAGTCACCTTTGAAAATATGATTGACGCGACGATTACGATTGCAAGAAATATTGTTCCGGCATTACCTTTGAGAGATTGCTTTGTTTCTTCCTTCATCTTGCCTCCAACTTTTGCAAACATGAAAACTTAATCATTAATAAGACTTTCAGCGTCTCTCAACATGATCATGAGATCCAACAGCGATCTTCGATTTCTTGATATTGGCAAGCATAGTGCATGGGCTGGCGAAAAAGTCTGTTGACAAGGAAAAGTCGTTGAGAGATTCCTCTCCTAAACAAGATGAATGAGTTGTCATGCGTGCTTACTAGGGTGTACTCTTCATGGTCCGTCTATGCTAGGATATTGAAAGACGTGCCGACGTTTCCGTAACATTCGTGCGGAAGCAACCCCAATCACGCCGCACGTATCCGATCCTGAAGGATTTGCAGGTAGACGCGGAAAGCTTCTGACTCGGGGAAACTGGAGTGGAAAGAGACCAGGCTCATCCTTCCATAATGTGCCGCAAGCCTCTCAGACAGAGTTCTTGAGGCAACCAGATATTTTCCTCCCAAAAGCACAGAAGATTTGGTTACCACCTCCTCACCGCCAAGCGGCATTGAGAATGCAAGGGTTCCCAACTTCATCTCGCCCTCATAGAAGAATGCGACGACAGCATTCTCCAGAACTAGGAGTTTAAGGTGAAAAGTAACTCCGTTATGCTCACGAGTCCCCTCAAGAAAACTCAATAGTCTTACCTTCAAGGTACACTTCTATCATTTTTTAGATTTAAGAGATACGTCCGTTCTCCTACTCTGAGGCGAGCGGCTTGAGGATAGCTGTGCTCTCCGATATTCATTCCAATCTCGACGCTTTAGAGTCGGTTCTTTCAAGTCTTGAGGGTTATGATGCCCTATTGTGTTTAGGGGATCTTGTGGGTTACGGCGCTCAGCCGAACGAGGTTGTTGAGCGGATACGTTCCCTCAAGCCTCAGCTCCTCATTGCTGGAAATCACGATTTCGCGGTTGTAACTGGAGATACGTCTGACTTCGCAACCCATGCTGCGTTGGCAATAGATTGGACGAGAAAAGAGCTTCGGCAGGAAAACATGGTTTACTTGGCAAACTTGCCGCAACACTCAGGTTTTGAGGAAGACGATTTGCATATAGAGGCTTATCACGGAAGCCCAAGAGATCCTCTTAACGAATACATATTTCCGGGGACTCCGCAGTTCATCTTAATAAGCTTGATTGAACTTGCGAAGGCAGATGTTCTGCTGATGGGGCATACACACATGCCAATAAACATCAAGATTGGGTCTGGTTATCTGCTTAATCCCGGAAGTGTAGGTCAACCCAGAGACGGAGATCCACGGGCCAGCTACGCTCTTCTAGACATTGAAGAAGGTGACGTGAAACTTGAGGTCAAGAGGGTTGATTACGATATAGATTCCGCAGCTAACAAGATCTTGGAAAAGCCTATCCCCAGATTCCTAGCTGACAGGCTCTACCTAGGATACTAAGTTCTGTCAATCCATTAACGATAGTCTTCATGTCAACCCACTCATCTGCCCTAGGTTCTTTCTTCCACACCAATCACAGAACTTTGCGCCACTTGACAAATCTCGACCGCAGTATACGCAGAATCTTGGGGGGTAGGGTTCACCAACTTTTGTGGTCTTCTCCAAGCGAACTCTGTTCCCATTTATCTCTAACCTGAATCTCTTCTCGCATTTTTCACGGATCGGACATAGAATACACTTCATTTCTGAACATAGTCTACTGCTGACTATGCGGATGGGTTCGTCTAACTCCCAAGGTGGAATACCGAGGCCTGCAGCCGCGTCACTCCAAGCCTTTCTTGTGAGTGGCAGTATAGGATAACCATCAAGGAATCCTTCAAACAATTCACCTCCAAACTGTAGAACTCCAGTGTAGATGGTGAAGACCGCCACATTATTGTCAACGAAGACTCCTAGAATCTCCGAGTTCTCAAGCTTCATCAGCTTATTCGCGGTCATGATCTGTAGATATCTGCGGATACGTCGCTGCTCACTCGTCCCAAGAACCTCTCGAATTCTAGCTCTTATTCTCTCTAGATCAAGAGTCTCGTTCGTTGGTCTTCTTGGATCTCCTGAATAATCTTCGAGAAGAATCTTTGAGATGGTCTTCCACTTCTTTACGAGAGTGTTTATGTTGGAAACGCCAAGTCTCTTTAAGGCTTCAGATAGACCCTCGTCGCTTCTTGTCAGTATTTGCTTCGCGTCAAAGAACCACGGTATTTCTTCATACAGTCGCCTCGCCCTACTCCAAAGAACTCCGGATTCCACGTCTTGGTCTAGCGCGAAGATGTAGGTCAAATATAGGGCGTGTTCTTTCGACTTCATTATCATTCCTTTAGGCGGCTCATAGTTTGGCGGCTCACAATCTTTGAAGAAGCCTGTACTTCTCTTGTATTGGCGGTGAACGTCTTCAGCTATCTCTCTGGCTTTTTCAGGATTGATCTTGAACAAATCGTTAGAACCCATTTATCTTCACAAGGGCTTTGAAGTATCAGACTCTTCCGGTCAAGACTTAAATCTTGTTTGCATCAAACGGTTTGGAAGAGTCATTGTTCATAACCGAAGGTTTTTTCTCCAGAATTGACTCGTTCTCATATAGAGGCAGTAGGAGTCTTCTTGTCTGTTAAACTGGATGATCTTGATAAAGAGATTCTGAGGATTCTGCAAGAGGACGCTAAGAGGCCATACGCGAGAATTGCCAGTCAACTCAAGGTTACAGAGGGAACGGTCAGGTTCAGAGTCAAGAGATTGTTGCAGGAGGGGGTTATCACGCGTTTCCTAGCCTTAGTTAATCCAAGGAAGATAGGGCTGCAAGTAACAGCGATAGTGATGCTCAAGGTTGAAGCAACCTCCCTAGACGATGTCTTCAGTCACCTTGCCTCTCTGCCCGAGTCACATCATGTCTTTCAAAGCACTGGAGAATACGATATAGTGGCTATAGTGCATACACGCGACCTGACTCATCTTGGCGACTTGATGAACAAGATCAAGTCTTTTGCAGGAGTGAGTAACGCCTCGGTCTCCGTGATAACCCGCCTCGTGAGGGTTGAGCCGACACTGAAGCTGTAGTTGTTATGGTCCGTTCAGGACTTTTCGAATATCGTAACGAAACCGGAATTTCCTAGACCTTTCCGTAAACCTTTATATGCCAACTCAAGAGACCTTCACAACATCGCCGCTCGGAGGATCACGATGCTCATAGACATGAGGGTCTCTAGCAGGAGGGTGCTGGTTGTTGGTGGCGGCGAGGTTGGTGAACGCAAGGTTCTGGTTCTTGTGCGGGAGGGCGCCAAAGTAACTGTGGCCAGCAAGAGATTCACTGGAAGACTGACGAAACTGGGCAGAATCGGCGAGATACATCTAGAAAGACTCGGGGAGACATCTTCACAGCTTTCACAATTACTCTCCAATTCCGACCTTGCTATTGCAGCCACCGACGATGAAGAGATGAATACGCGGCTGGCTGAGCAGGCCAAGCTTGCCAAGATCCCGATATGCGTAGTTGACAATCCTAGGCTGTGTGACTTCTCTTTCCCCGCAACAACAGACTTTGGAAATCTAAAGATCGCCGTCTCAACCGGTGGAAGAAGCCCCGCGATGGCAAGGATTCTCAGAGAAAGGCTTGAAAAGTCAATCACAAACGAAGACATCCTACAGGTCGAACTCCAAGACTACGCAAGGAGTCTGCTGAAGTCAAAAGGCACAAAGAGTGAACTTCGAAGAAAGATTCTGTACAGCATCATCAGAAACAGGAAGGTCTCCTCACTACTTCGACGAGGAAGACTGGAGGAAGCCAAGAAGATTGCGAGAGAGATCATTGAGGCCGCCTGAGGAGCATTCAGGGTTGAAGCAGAACCTCATAAATCTACGCTTCACCTACAAGAAGACCCCTGTAACCCTGCTCGACTCCTTAACCTTCAAGAATAATCGCAAAGCCACTCTTGAAGTATACAAGAAACTCGGTCTACGTGAATGTTTACTGCTACAGACATGCAATCGGGTTGAGTTCTACACCGTAACCGACAGAGAACCTGAAGATGTAAAGAGAGCCATAGTTGAGTATTGGCTTCGCGAGACACGCGTACCGAAGACCGAGTTTCAGAATCACCTTGAGGAATCAAGTGACAGTGAAGCCCTGAGACACCTGCTCAGACTGACTGCGGGTTTGGAGTCGATGCTAATTGGGGAGGATCAAGTCTTGGGCCAGATCAGGGACAGTTTCGGAAGGGCCAGGAGTTGGGGAGTGATTGGACCGTTGCTTGAGGTGATATTCACCAAGGCCATAAGGTCAGGCGGCAAGATCAGAGCCCAGACCGGAATAAACAGAGGAGCGGTCTCCTTGGGCTCTGCAGCCGTAGACATGATAGAAAGAACAATTTCTGGACTGGGGGGAAGAAAGGTGATGATTATTGGCGCCGGGGAGACCGGAACCCTCGTGGGAAAAGCTTTGGCTGCAAGAGGACACAGAGCGATCTATGTTGCCAACAGAACCTTCAACCGGGCGGCAAGACTTGCAAAGCTCTTAGGAGGAAAGGCTGTTCGCTACGACAAAATAGACGAGGTCCTGCCCAGAGTCGACATAGTCTTTGTCGCAACATCCGCCCCACATATGACCCTGAAGAAGCAGCTGGTAGTTCGTGCAATGGAGAAGAGAAAAGACAAGAGCCTGCTGATCTTTGACCTCTCACAGCCAAGGAATGTTGAGCAGAGAATAGCCTCCCTAAAGGGAGTAAAACTATTTGACATAGATATACTCCAAGGCGTTGCAGAGGAGAATATGCAGGCTCGACTCAAAGAGATAGAGAATGCTGAACATCTGGTTGAGGATGAACTCAGAAGCCTTGAGGCGACCCTCAGACGCAGAAGATGCGAACCCACCATAAGTGAGATCTATGGATGGGCTGAAGATATCAGGCGACGCGAGTTCAGGAGGGCCTGCAGGTTGCTGGGTGAGATCGACAAGAGTCAACGTACGGTTGTGGAGAAGTTGACCAGAGCCATTGTTGAGAAGATACTGCATAATCCAGTCACAAACCTCAGAAGAGCCGCCGAGAACGGAGACGCTGAACTCTACAAGGTCGCCTGCACACTCTTCGGCCTAAAGGACGAAGGAGACTAGACAGTAATGGCGTTTCCAAACCTGAGAATGCGGCGAATGAGGAGAACCACCAAGTTCAGGGACTTGGTAAGAGAGACGAAGCTGAATGTTGACGACCTAGTCTACCCAATCTTCGTCAAGGAGGGAGTATCGAAGCCTGAAGCAATCGATTCGATGCCGGGCCAATATCGACTCCCAATCGACGCCACCCTCACCGAGGTTGAGAACCTAGTCTCCCTAGGAGTCTCAACCGTGATCCTCTTCGGAATCCCGAAGAAGAAGGACGCCGCCGGCTCAGCCGCCTACCAAGACGATGGTATAGTACAGCAGACCGTCAAGAAGATCAAGACCTCCTTCTCAGACCAGATCATAGTGATGACCGATGTCTGCCTCTGCCAATACACAGACCACGGTCACTGCGGAGTAGTAGAGGGCGGCGAGATCCTTAACGACCAGAGCCTCAAACTACTGAGCCAAACAGCCATAAGCCACGCGGAATCCGGAGCAGACATCGTAGCACCATCTGCAATGATGGATGGACAGGTCCAAGCCATAAGGAGGGGACTCGACAACTCCGGCCACTCCAATGTTGCGGTGATGGCCTACTCCGCAAAGCAGGCTTCATGCTTCTACGGGCCCTTCCGCGACGCAGCCTACTCTACGCCGGCATTCGGAGACAGGAGAAGCTACCAGATGGACTACTCAAACCCCAATGAGGCCCTGCGCGAGGTGGAGCTTGACATTAAGGAGGGAGCGGACATAGTGATGGTTAAACCAGCACTGGCTTATCTAGACTTGATCCGTCGAGTCAAGGACACCTTCAAGATGCCCACAGCGGCCTACAGCGTGAGTGGGGAATACTCAATGATCAAGGCCGCTGGAAAGATGGGGTGGCTTGACGAGAAGGCTGCCACACTCGAAGTCTTAACGGCAATAAAACGGGCGGGAGCAGACATCATCCTGACATACTTCGCAAAGGAGGCTGCAAAGTGGCTTCAAACTTAAAGTCGTCAACCCTCTTCGAGAAGGCACAGAGATTGATGCCTGGAGGGGTTAACAGCCCAGTAAGAATGTTCAAGCCCTACCCATTCTTCACCAAGCAGGCAAGAGGCTCAAAGCTTCACGATGTCGACGGAAAAAGTTACGTCGACTACTGTATGGGCTACGGAGCCCTAATCTTCGGCCACACTCACCCACCAATCCAAGAGGCAGTCAAAAGACAAATCGACCTAGGAACAGTCTACGGGACACCCACAGAAGCTGAGATCGACCTGGCCGAACTCGTAGTCGATTCTGTTCCGTGCGCTGAGATGGTGAGACTATCAAACAGCGGCGCAGAAGCGACTATGCACGCCATAAGGCTTGCGAGAGGCTACACAAGGAGACGGAGGCTGGTCAAGTTTGACGGCTGCTATCACGGCGCACACGACAGTGTACTCGTAAAAGCAGGGTCAGGCGCCGCGTCCTTCGGCACACCAACATCGCTCGGGGTTCCTGAAGAGACCGTCAGAAACACCCTGGTCCTACCCTACAACGATGTCGAGGCGCTCCACCGAACCTTCGAGGCAGCTGGAGAGGAGACGGCCGCAATCATAGTTGAGCCCGTCATTGGAAATATGGGGCTCATACTGCCCTCCAAAGGCTACTTGAATGAACTCAGAGAGACAGCGGACAAGTACGGCACACTCCTAATCTTCGACGAGATCATAACAGGATTCAGACTCACGGTTGGAGGCGCTCAAGAATACTACGATGTAAAGCCGGACCTTGCGACTCTGGGCAAGGTCATGGGCGGCGGATTACCTATCTCAGCCGTAGTCGGCAGCAAAGAGATCATGGAGAACTTCTCACCCACAGGAGGAGTCTACCAAGCCGGAACCTTCAGTGGTAACCCTGTATCCGTAGTCGCGGCCATGGCGACCATAACCGAGCTTAGAAGGGAGCGCTCCATAGTATACAGAAGACTCGAAGACTTCGTAACCAATCTGACAGAGAATCTTAGCGACCTCATCAAAAGCAGGAAGATTGAGGCCCAGATCAATCGCATAGCCTCAATGTTCCAGATCTTCTTCACCAACAGACCTGTGGACAGTCTGGAGGCCGCTCTCTCATCCGACAGGTCGAAGTTCAACAAGTTCCATTCAGGATTGATGAAGAGGGGAATATTCCTTCCACCGTCCCAATTCGAAACCTGCTTTGTCTCCACATCCCACAGTGAGGAAGACCTCCAGCACACCGCGGAAGCCGCAGCCCAGGCTCTAAAGGAACTCTGAGGTTGAGAAGAGCTGAGATTGACTGTTGGGACAAGAGGAAGCAGACTATCCATCATACAGACAGAGTCGGTTGTTGAAGCGATAAAGAGACACAACCGAACGGTTGAGGTAGAGACGAGGGTCATAAAGACAACCGGAGACAAGCTTGAGTCTGAACCTCTCCCTTTGATCTCTGGAAAAGGCGTATTCGAGAAGGAGATTGACGAGGCCATAATAAACGGTGAAGTGGACTTCGGAGTGCACAGCATGAAGGACGTCCCGGCTGACCAACCTGAAGGACTGGTGATCGCCGCTATTCCTGAAAGGGCACCACCAAACGATGTATTGATCTCACAGTCACTCTCAAAGCTGAATGATCTGCCTGTAGGAGCTACTGTCGGAACAAGCAGTCCAAGGAGGACAGCTGAACTCCTCAGGGTCAGGCCGGACTTGAATGTTCAGTCGATAAGGGGAAACATTGACACGAGAATACGTAAACTCGACTCAGGCATCTATGATGCCATAATTCTCGCAGAGGCAGGCCTAACACGAATGGGGATGCAGAAGAGAATAGTTGAGCGGTTGCCAATTGAAGACTTCACACCGGCCCCAGGCCAAGGCTTCCTAGCTGTTATGGCGCGTCGTGACCGGGAAAATGTCTTAGAGGTCTTGAGGCCTGTGAACGACCCATCGTCTTGGGCAGAAGCAATCGCCGAGAGAAGTTTCATGAGGGCGGTTGGCGGCGGCTGCAAGATTCCCATAGGCGCCTTTGCCCAAGCCGAAGGTGAGACCGTAAAGCTTCTGGGCTCAATCATATCGCCAGACGGAGCCAGACGCATAGACATTGTGGAGCAGGGCGACGTGAAACATCCTGAAGACACAGGAAAGACTGCGGCCAACCGGATACTCAGAATGGGTGCAGGAGAACTCACCAGGACTTGGAGCAAACCTTGAAGACCGGCAAAGTCTATCTGGTTGGGGCCGGCCCGGGAGACTCAGGCCTCCTCACACTCAAAGGACTGGAGACGATCAAGAAGGCAGACGTCATAATTCACGATAGACTCATATCAAAAGCAATCTTGAGCCAGATTCCAGCCAGAACAAAAAGGATCTATGTTGGGAAATCCCCGAAGGGGCACCCCACCTCCCAAGACGCGATAAACAAGGTCATGATCGAGGAGGCTTCAAAGGGCAAGACCGTTGTCAGGCTGAAGGGTGGAGACCCATTCATCTTCGGACGCGGCGGAGAGGAAGCCCAGTTCCTCCGCAGAGCATCCATACCGTTCGAGATAGTTCCCGGAATGTCCTCGGCGCATGCGGCACCCGCATACGCTGGAATCCCCCTAACACATAGGGACCACTCCTCATCCGTCGCGATAGTCACAGGCCACGAAGGATGGAGCAAAGATGGGAAACCCGTTGATTGGAAGAGGCTGGCCAAGGCCGCTGATACGCTAGTAGTCTTGATGGGTGTCTCGACATTACCCTCAATAGTTGAGGCCCTAATCAGGGGGGGCCGAAGTAAAGATACTCCAATAGCGGTGATCGAGAAGGGAACGACGAGCAAGCAGCGGGTGACGACCGGGGTATTGGCTGACATCGTCGCTAAAGTGAATAGAACCAAGGTGAAGCCTCCGGCAGTAATCGTCGTCGGAGAAGTGGTTAAACTCAGAGATGAACTGGCATGGTTCAGGGGCTCAAAGCTTGAGTCTAAGAGGTAAGGTAGTGGCTGTAGTCAGGCCGCCAGACCAAGCCAAGGATCTTGCTGAGGCGATTGAGTCCCTAGGCGGAACCCCATACGTAGCCCCTTTGATAGAAGTCAAGCCGACCAAGAGGCCGGAAGCCCTCATCGAATTGGTCAAAGCTACAGTCGCCGGCAAGGTTGACATAATAGTCTTCATGAGTCGAAACGGTGTCCTACAGACATTTGAAGCCGCAGAGAAGACTGGGCTCGCAGACCCGTTCAAAGAGTCCATCAAGGGAGTCACTGTGGTGGCTGTTGGACCAAAGACCAGGCAAGAACTTGACAAGTTTAATGTAACGGAACCGATGGTCCCGAGCGAGTACAGTTCTCAAGGCATAGTCAAGTTACTAGAAAAGGAGGATTTGAGAGGCAAGACGATTGCCCTTCCCCGCGCCGGAGTCGTCGACAACAGCCTTCGCGCTGCACTTCAGAGATTGGGTGCCGACGTGATAGAAGCAGCAGCCTACGAGATCGGCCCACCCTCAGACAAGTCATTGATCAAGAAGTTCTTGGAAGACCTAGTTGCCGAGAAGATAGACACTATAGCCTTCACAAGTCCATCCACGGTGAAGAGCCTCCTAAAACATGCTGAAGAGTTCTCCCTCACAAAAATAGTCAACGAGCGACTGAGAAGAGTCGTCATCGCAGCCATCGGGCCGACTACAAGAAAAGCGTTGGAAGACCTAGGCTTCAAGGCGCAGGTAGTTCCCTCGGAGTACACAGTAGAGGCCTTGGCCAAAGAGATCGCTGCACATTTTCAGGCGAGAGATGAACAGTCCCCATCTGGGGAGATATATGATTTAGACCGGCGAATACTCCAATCACTACAGTTCAACTTCCCACTGGTCGTTAGGCCTTGGGATGCTCTTGCAGAAAGGCTGGGGATAGACCCTCAAACCTTGATCTCAAGGGTGAGGAGACTAATCGACCTAGGAGTCATAAAGAAGATAGGACCCTTCCCAGACCTCAAGAGGGTCGGATTTAAGGCCTCAACATTGATCGGGGTCAAGGTGCCCCACGAAAGAGTTGAAGAGATAGCCGAGATAGTAAACAGATTCAGCAATGTTTCGCACAGCTACCTCAGAGAACACCAGTACAATCTATGGTTCACGATAACCGCCAGAGACACCCAAGAGATCCAAAACACAATAGATCTCCTCAAGAAGAAAACAGGACTCCAAGACGAGGACATCCTGAACCTTCCTGTAGTGAGCACCTTCAAGACCGATGTGAGGTTCAACCTACTATGAACAGTCCAAGACCCATCCCAGACAATCTAGATATGGCGATAATGACGAGCCTGCAGACCGGAATAGAACTCAAAGACGAGCCCTACAGAGATGTTGCGAGAAACCTAGGACTAAGTCAGGAGGAGATACTCTCCAGAATCAGGACGCTTGATGAAGCTGGAGTCATCAGGAGATTCGGCGCCTCAATAAACCCGTCGAAAATAGGTTTCCAAGCCAATGGGATGGTGGTCTGCAAGGTTCCACGTGAGAGACTCACAGAGGTTGGGAGACAACTCGCAGACGTAAAAGAGGTAACCCACTGCTATGAAAGAGAGACTGTTCCAGAAGTCTGGAGCTACAACCTATTCTTCATGATTCACGGTCCCACACGCAGATCCGTCGAGGAAATCGTGGCCACCCTGACGAGGAAGCTAGCCATAGAAGAGTACGAAATAATCTTCAGCGTCAAGGAACTCAAGAAGACGAGCTTAACACTCCAAGAGAAGAGCGGTCCATAATGATCAGGTTTACCGAACTCATTCATGGAGAAGGAACTGTAGCCAAGATTCTGAAACATCGAAGAGAAGACCCAACAAATATTCCAAGTAGGTTCTTGGCCTTCTCTGAACAGAAGAGGCCACTCATATTCTGGAACCTGACAGGTAGATGCAACCTTTCATGCCCACAGTGCTACATCAACGCAGGAACCCAAGAATCCAGTAATGAACTTTCACTTCAAAGTGCAAGGCGACTTATTGATGAAGCAGCCGCCTGCAAGACTCCGCTCCTGATGCTGAGTGGTGGAGAACCCCTCATCAGGCCGGACTTCTGGGAGATAGTCAAGTACGCCAGATCCAGAGGTTTGAGGGTGGCGGTCAGCAGCAACGGAACCCTGATAACCAGAGATGTCGCGCAGAGACTCAGAGAAGAACAAGTAGATTACGTCGGGATCTCCCTAGACGGAGCCCAAGCGTCGACACACGATACAGTCAGGGGCCAAAAAGGTAGTTTCGACAGTTCCACCAGAGCATTGATGAACTGTCTCGAATCAGGAATCAAATGTGGAATAAGATTCACGGCCACCAGAGACAATTTCAAAGAGACCCCTGAACTCTTGACGTTTGCCAGAAGACTAGGGGTCCCAAGGTTCTGTCTCTACTGGCTTGTTCCAAGCGGTCGAGGAAGGAGTCTGCACCAAAAGAGGAGACTCAGTAACGAAGAGGTCGCGTGGGTACTCAATCAACTATACGAGTCTGCTTTGTCGCTTGACCCAGAAGAGATAGAGATACTCACTGTAGACGCGCCTCAGGACGGAGTCTACCTTCTCGGGCGGCTGAAGGAACAGGCCCCGGGAAGATATGAGAAGGCCTGTGAGATCTTAGAGTTTGTCGGAGACACATGTAGTGCAGGTGACAGAATCCTGAACGTCGACCCTCAAGGCAACATTTATCCCTGCCAATTTGCTCAGCTTGAAAAGCTGAAAATAGGAAACTTGATCGAGGGGTCGCTTGAGAAGATCTGGAACGACCCCAAGAATTCTGTTCTTTCAGACCTGAGAAGCAAGGTTGACAAGCTCAAAGGCAAGTGTGGAAGGTGTGTTCACAAGCGAATCTGCACCGGGGGCTGCAGGATAAGGGCCTACTTCGAGTTCGGCGACTTCTGGGCTGAGGATCCCTGCTGCATATCTTATGAAGCAGGAACTACGCCACAAGACTTGCTCCAATAGGTCGACTATGACGCCTCAGGCCTTATCTCTTGAAGAGCCTCTAAACACAGACTGGCTACGACTGAAAATCTTTTATGAATCCTTCCATTATGACAGAAGAAAAACGAGGTTCCAGTAATGAAGTTAGTTTCTTTCGAAGTAAAGACTCCTCTTGGCAGATTCACAAGGGTCGGCGCTCTAAGTTCTGGTTGCATAATAGACTTGAGATTGGCCTATGCCTCCTACCTCTCGTATGAAAAGTCGGAAGACGGCTACGCCATAGCCAATTTCACTGTTCCCTCAGTCATGGTGGAATACTTGACGCTTGGAAGCCTCGCCATGGAAGCTTCGAGAAAAGCACTCGAATTTGTGGAGGCGAGGTTGAGGAAGGAAGACGAGTTCAAGGGACCCAGCGGCGAGCAAGTAGTCTACGGTAGGGAAGAGGTGAAACTTCTGGCTCCGGTACCTAGACCCACCTCGATAAGGGACTTCATGGGCTTTGAGAAACACCTAGAAACCGCCCACAAGAGGCGCGGCAAAACAATTCCCAAGATATGGTATGAGATCCCAATCTACCACAAAGGCAATCCAAGCACTGTTGCCGGTCCTGACGACCCAATCCTGTGGCCCAGCTACACAAACAGACTGGACTACGAGTTAGAGTTGGGTATGTATATTGGAAAGAAGGGAACAGACATATCCAAGAACAGGGCTGCAGAGTACATTGCGGGATATACGGTCTTCAACGATGTAAGCGCAAGGGACAGGCAGATGGCGGAGATGGAGGTCAACATGGGACCTGCCAAAGGAAAGGACTTCAACAACGGCAACATAATGGGGCCATGTCTCGTAACGGCCGACGAATTACACAATAAAATAAAGAACCTGAAGATGACCGCCAAGATAAATGGCGAGGTCGTCTGTGAAGGTAACAGTGGAGACATGCACTGGACTTGGGAAGAGATAATTGAGTACTGCTCTCAAGACGAGACACTTTACCCCGGAGAATTCTTTGGCTCAGGCACCGTGGGAGGAGGATGCGGAGTCGAGATAGACAGATGGATAAAGCCAGGAGACATTGTAGAGCTAGAGATCGAAGATATAGGAATCCTTGGAAACAAAGTTGTCAAGAAGTCTTGAAAAGGAAGACATCAAGATCAAAAACAGATCAATAAAGCCAGAAACTGCGCAAGGCTCTCCAGATTGTGGGTACCATGAAGGCCGCGGTCCTCTCCAGCCCATTCAACCTTCAGGTAATTGATGTTGAAGAGCCAACCGTCAGCGAGAAGGACGTTCTCATAGAGGTTGTCGAGGCTGGCGTATGCGGCTCAGATCTGCACACATACCGGGGACTCCACCCTTTCAGAAAGCCACCGGTGATACTTGGCCACGAAGTTGCAGGAGATGTTTGCGAGTTTGGAGCCAAGGTTTCCAGCGTCGATATAGGAACCAGAGTTGCAGTTGAACCTCAGATAGCATGCGGCAAATGCTCTTACTGCAGACAGGGCCGATACAACATCTGCCCAACAAAGATTGTTCCCGGTGTTGGCGGTTGGAAGGGAGCCTTCGCAGAATACTTTGTAGCTCCCGCAAAGAGGTTATTCCCACTAGCAAGACACATATCCTACACTTCCGGGGTTCTGGCTGAACCTATCACTGTTGGTCTACACGCCGCAAGAAGAGCCAGAGTTGAGGGAGCCTCGATACTGGTTCTGGGTTTGGGGCCTGTTGGAATCGGAGCAGCCGTCTCGGCAAAGATGCTGGGGTCAGAACAGGTCGTCGCCACCGACATTGCCAAGCTGAACCTCCAGGTCGCCCACCAGTTAGGAGTTGACAGAACGATAGATGTTGGTTCACAGGATCTCGCAAGCATCGCCAGAGAATTGGCTCCAGAGGGTTTCGATTCAGTAATCGTATCAACTGAATATCCTAAGGCAATCGACGACGCAATATCACTCTCAAGAAGAGGTGCTACAATCGTAGCCGTCTCCCTATTTGAACACGAGACCAAAATAGATCTCAACCCGTTAGTCGTCGGCGAGAGGGAAATCGTAGGGTCAAGTGCCTACACGCAGAGCGACTTCAAAACGGTCGTAGACTGGATCAACCAAGACAAGCTGAAGCCAAACAATATGGTTACGCATGTTATGCCCCTTGAGAAGGCCCCTGAGGCGCTTGAACTCCTACATAAGAGAAGCGAGCCAGCCATCAAGATAATTCTCAAACCGAGACAGTGATCAGCCAAAAGAAAAGCTGGGAACATACTCAATAACCTTGTATTCACTTTGTTTCTGCAACATTTTAGCTGAGTTCATTCACTACCAGCTTGAGTAGTGATAAACCATATTCTTGATGCATGTCACCAATAGAAGAGGTTCTGTGGCAATCAAGAGGAAGAACCCTACCCAAAGCTATCGCAACACGATATCCGTCTTGGTTATCTCCCAGACACCATTCTGCTTGATGAGTTCCATATTCTCGGTGACAGGCTCAGAGAAATCATATCTCCCAGAATAGACTACATAGTGACTTTGGACAGCGGCTTCGTTCCCGTCAATCTTCACCGTCGTAATTTCTACGTCCTTTACAGTTGCCTCAGGGTCTAGACTGAAGGCTAATGAGAGATACGACTTCATTTTTTCCTTGGGACCTTGGTAAGAGTAGTCGCTACCGTGGTTGATCAGTATCTCTACATTGTCTGTGAAGAACGACAATAGCTCTGCTACTGAGTGTCGATTGAGCGCCTCATAGTAGGCCGTCAGCATATCGCGGATGCGGGCTTCTTCGGTCGATGGAGTCTTGGGGGGTGTAGGGGTCGGTGTCGGCGCGGGTTCAGGAGTCGGGGTGGGTGAAGGTGTTGGCGTCGGCTCAGGGGTTACAGTTGGTGAAGGCTTAGTTGTCTGGTTGGGGTTTTGAGGTCCGGTCATGGTAAGTATGGTCGCGGCAACTACGATCAGCGTCACCAGCGCCACAGCGGCGGCGATTTTTCTCCTCTTATGTGATGGCTTGAGGGGTTGTGACGGAAAAGCTTCAGGGGAAGCGTCAGCTATAGGTGCTCCACAATTCATACAAAACTTTGAATTGACGATGAGTTCTTTTCCGCATCTGGAGCACAACACCACAGTGGTAACCTTCACTACATCTAGCCGTCTCTAACCGTCCTGTGCAAGATAGACCTTTCCCCACGGAAGTTATCCCTAATCTTCTAATTCTTTTAGCTTAGCTAAGAGGGAGAATATGTTAGAAATAGAGTAAGGTCTCCTGCAGGGCAGTTATGATGAGTAACCTGAAGGTTATGATTCGCGGGATATACACTACAGCCCTTACGAAGCTTCTTTCTGATAGAGGATTCTTGATCGCTCGGCCTTCTCCCATCACTGCCGAGAGGTTCAATCTGGGTCGGGTCTATGAGGAGAACGTTCTTGTGGCCGATAGGTCTGATAAGCAGGGTGTGGAGGTTGAGGGTGAGGCTGAACCTGCTGAAGCAATAGTTCAAACTCTTCTCCAAGTCCTCCCAGACATAGTAGTCAGGGAGAAGACGCTATCAGAGTTTCTGGCAGAGAAGATTTACAGCAGACTCAGTTTACAGCCCGGGTTCCTCTCTTTCGATGTCGAGTTTCCCCGCGGCTCCAAGCTATTCCTCGACAGGGTGAGGAGCCAAATTACGGCCACGATAAACAATCATCATCTACTCAAGATAGTTGCTTCTGACCTTGTGGACGAGTATGAGTCACTGTTGAGATCCCAACCTGAGAGGGCTGAAGAACTCTCAAATCTTGCCTTGGAAACGTTGGTTTACAGGAAGCTGACCCCAAGGGTGAGCCTCACGATCCAGCATGTCAAGCCTGACGGCTCTATCTTAAGGCTTGGGGAGGGTAGGATTCTTTATTTTCAGGGCAGAAAGTTGACACTCCACAGGATGATCTTTGGTGAAGGCTCAAAATATGATGGCCTAGGCGTTCCCAAAGCCAGCACAGACTACGCTGTGACCTTGGCGGAGGAAGGATCACCTATACTCAGACACTCTTACTATTCAGGCGACGGTGTCTTGAAGGGGGAATTCTACAACATCAATACTCCAATCGAGTTCTACCCCGACAGGATAAGGTATGTTGACCTTGAGATAGACGTTGTGAGGAGACCCCACAGGCAACCTGAGATAGTTGATGTGGATAAGCTTGAGGAGGCTGTGGAGTCAGGTTTTATAAGCGGCTCATCAGCCGAGGCTGCAAAGGGTATTGCTCAGAGGCTTGTCGCGGAACTCTCAGTGGCTGAGATCAGGTCATAGGATGTCTCTGTCAGAGTCTCTTATCGCGACCTTGAGCGTCTTGAGTGGAACCTGAAACTCAATGTCCTTGCCTTCATCCGACTTCCTGATTATTATTGAGATGGAGTCTTTATGCGCCCTCGCGTAGAAGTAGCAGTGTGGGATGTCTCGGCTGAAAGATACACTGTCAACGTTTCCCTCAGCCAGTATGTCGAGGAGTCTGAATACTGGAAGGTCCTCTTTCACCTTCATCAGGTATAGTGACTCTAGAATGTAGTCGATGGTTGCGTACTCAACCTTCCTCTTCGACGATTTGATGTAGACCTTCAAGATCCGGACTGTCCTAGTCATTACCTAACCTTTTCCCTCATTTCGCGGACTGCTCACTTAATCTCGTTCAGACGCTGCCTGACCTCTGTGATCTGGGTGTTGATCTAATCAAGCTGTCTGCTGATGCTCTCCATCCTCATCTTGAGTTGAGCGAGGTCCTCCCTTACCGGTTTTAGTCCTTTACCTATTGCCACGAAGGCATCGGTCACTCGGCCTAAACCCTTGATGGTTCTCGGCCTAGCTGCAAATTTAAAGGTTGATGATCGGTTCGTGTAAAAAGTCGAGGAGAGAGTCTGCTGAGTTTCTCAGCTCTTAACGAGAACCTGTTCAACAGAATATTTACAGTTCTTCTATGGCGGCCTTGACTCTCTCCATGCCTTCCTTAATGTTCTCTAGGCTGGTGGCGTATGAGAACCTGAGGTATCCCTCACCATACCTTCCGAAGGCCGTACCGTGCACACAGGCCACGTGTGCCTTGTTGAGCAGATGGAGCATCAAGTCTCTTGACTTCATCCCGGTGCTCTCGATGTTTGGAAAGACGTAGAATGCTCCTGTAGGGGTCTTGCATGACAGTCCTTTGATTGAGTTGAGGGCCTGAACTATGGCGTCCCTTCTCCTCTCGTATTCCCTAACCATCTGGGTGGCTGCGTCCTGCGGCCCCCTCAAAGCCTCTATTCCAGCCATCTGGCTGAAGGCTGAGGCACACGAGGCTATGTTGACCTGCAGCTTGGTCATGTCGGCTATGACTTTTGGGTTTCCTATCGAGTAGCCTAGGCGCCACCCGGTCATGGCGTAGGTCTTGGAGAACCCGTGGACCAGTATAGTTCTCTCCTTCATACCGGGCTCCGAAAGCATGCTGTGGTGTCTTCCTCCATAGATTATCTTGGAGTAGATCTCGTCCGACATTACCCAAAGGTTATGTTTCTTGGCTATCTCAGCCAGCTCCTCAACCTCGCTCTTCAGCAGGCTCGACCCGCAAGGGTTGTGTGGTGAGTTGAGTATCAGCATCTTCGTCTTCTTCGTGACTCTCCTTTTTACGTCGGCTGGGTTTAGGCGAAAATCATTCTCCTCCCTGAGGGGGATCGGTACCGGTTTTCCCCTAGCTAGATTCACAACCGACTCATAGATTGGGAAGGCTGGATTGGGCATGATGACCTCGTCGCCCGGATTCACCGTGGCTAGGATGCCTGTGAAGATTCCGGGTTTTGCCCCAGGCATCACGATAACCTCTTTCTCAGCGTCTATGTCCACATCGAAGTCTCGTGAGACGTACTCCGCTATTGCCTGTCTTAGCTCCAGTATTCCAGCGGCTGCTGTGTAGTGTGTGTAGCCTAAAGCTAGGGCCTTTCGGGCGGCCTCCTTAATGTTTTCAGGTGTGTCAAAGTCCGGTTCCCCCATCTCGAAATGGACGACCCTTTCTCCTTTCTTCTCAATCTCTTTGGCCATAGCGAATACTTCAAAAGCCGTTTCTGTTCCTGTTCGCTCCATCCTCTCTGCTGAGGAAGGAAGTTTAGCGGTTCTCATACTCAACTCAAACCTCTCGATTATGATTGGATTACCGATTTTCTACCAGTCTCTTTGAGGTGAACCCAAACTGAAACGTTCTTCGATTATTTAAGTATGATTGAGTCGCCAAGTAATGTTAGAGTTCAATTTTCATCCCAACCCTCTTCTCGGTGGCCTTTTTGTAGACGAGCTTCGCCACTACAGTATCCTGTATGGCCAGTCCTGTTGAATCGAACACGGTAACCTCGTTCCTTGCTGTTCTGCCCTTCTTCTTTTCAGCCACGATCTCTCCCAGCTCCCCGTAGATGTCGTCTCTATTTATGAGGCCCTTGCTTACTGGGACGTTTATCTCTCCGCTGTGCAGTGCCTGGTTCCAGTCGTCGATGACGAGTTTTGACCTCTTGAGTATCGCCGGGTCCAGCTCCTCTTTTCCAGGTGCGTCGGCACCTATAGCGTTGATGTGGGTTCCCTCCTCGATCCACTCGTTCAGGATAAGTGGTTTTCTTGAAGGTGTGACTGTCGAGATGATGTCGGCGTCTCGCACAGCGTCCTCAACGCTCTCTGCAGCTACGATCTCAATATCCTGATATTGTTGCTTGGCCTTCTGGACAAACTTCTTCTTCGTCTCCTCTATTATGTCGTAGACTCTGACCTCGGCCAGGTCTGTTACATGAAGTATGAACGCCAGTTGCTTAGTCGCTTGAACACCAGCCCCAACTATTCCAAGCCTGGAAGCTCCCTCTCTCGCCAAGTATTTCGTTGCGACTCCGGCGGCGGCGCCTGTTCTCGCCGCGGTTATCTCTGTTCCGTCCATGATCGCCTGAGGACCCCCGGTCTTTGGATCGATCAGTGTGATGACAGCCATTACTGTCGGGAGGTTGAACTTGCGATTGTCCGGGTGGACATTTACTATCTTGACCGCTGAGGCGTCCAGAGACTCCATGTAGGCTGGCATGACTCTGAGGTCTCCGTTGTACCTTTCAAAGTAGAGGTATGTCTTAGGCGGCATCTGAACCCTGCCCAGCCCCTTTTCGCGGAAAGCCTGCTCAACAACCTCAAGAACCTCATTCATCTCGAGCAGAGGTTTGATCTCTCGGTCGGTCAAAAGATGAATCTTCAAGTTGGCTCTGGAACTATCATTCTCAGCCTCAGAATGATATAAGTCGTTTCTGATTGCTGACTCTGACGACCAAGACTCATCGAGTGTGATTTTTCTGTCAAAGGCTTGGAACGGGTTTCAGCCCAACTGGGGATCCAGAGGAGCTAGAAAGCCGTTGTTGTCTTGGCAAACTTGTTTAGGAGAGTTGGCGGTGTGGGGTTTGCCAGTCGAGTTCCGCGCCGTGATGAGACAGTCTTATGTTCCCACACTCTATCTCTGCCACATCTCTTGTAGACACATCCGTGTATGCTCGTAGAATCTTTCTTCTTCTGTTAAGATTCTCCAGAATCCCTATTCCAAATAGGAATCCGTCTCTGTCGAGGAAGCCGAGGATCTCTCCACCCTCAAGTCTCTTTGTAAAGAGGCTGTCAGCTTTGATCCTCTCCAGTGAGAGGTTTTTGTGAATGGCGTTTCTGAGATGTTTTCTGTATCCGTGCTCGCGGAGACGTCTACGTTCCTCCCGGCTCCTGACTTTGATGAATTTTGGAACTTGGACCCTGAGTACGGGGTTTGTATATGCTTCGAAGATTGGGTTCAACTCGTCTCCTTCAGCCAGAGCTATTGTCAGGTTTGGCTTGAGCTCCTCCATCAGTCTAGTCTTGAAGGCTACTGCCTCCTCGCCCGTAACCCATCCGTCAGTATTTATCACGGTCGCGGTGTCTTTCGGAATCTTCTCTCCAAGCTTCAGGATTCCCCTGACAACTTTCTCGGTCACCAAGCTTGGGCTCGTCTCCCCGATAAATATCATCGCGTCAACCCTTGAGTTCTCCAGACTTATCAGAGGACTGGTGATGATGCTCAGCCCCAAACTTCCAGGTGGGCCCAAGTCTGATTGGCCTATGTCAGCGTCTATCACGGCAACATTTCGCTCTAGCTTGAGTGAGTGATTAGTGAGGAATGTGCAGAGGGTGCTCTTGCCCGTGTCAGTCGACCCTATCACGAGTGCCTTGCCAACCTCTAACTTCTGGAATGCCTCAGCGGCAGCCATCCATGAATCAGGCGTAGCGGTTCCCTGAATCTCTAGGTAGCTTGCTCTTTCGCCGAGTTCAGCCTCAAGGGTTGAGTCGTGGATGATCTCGATTGGGAGTTGTTTCTCCTTCATCACTGTAAGTTTCTGTCTGGGCTGGAGTGGGGCGCCGAATACTGTTGCTCCTCCCCTTTCCAGCCTCAGTGAGGCCGGGCCTGTGATCAGGAGAGTCTCTCCTGCCTGTAGGTCGAACTTCAGTAGCCTTCCACTCCAGAACCTATTTTCCATCTATGGCATTATGTAGGGTGTGTAAAAACTGCATGGTTAATATCTGGTTCTCCCCCTCACAGTATCATGTTCGGGTAGTTGAGTGTTCGGCAGCTGGAAAAGATGGGTGCGTTCTCGACTCTCACTCCGTCTCTGGATCGGTTGCTTGAGGGCGGTTTACCCAGAGGTCACCTCAGCCTAGTCTACGGTGAGGCCTCAACCGGTAAGACGACGTTGAGTATGCAGTGCGCGGTCTCAGCCTCCAAGGTGAGCTGCAAGACCCTGTACATCGACTCGGACCAGTCCTTCTCTCATCAGAGGCTTCTTCAAATAGTTGGTCCAGAGAATGTTGACGCTTGCGAGGACATAATCATATTTCTCCCCCAGTCTTTTCTTGAGCAGTCACGCATAGTCGAGAGCCTCGAGAACTATGTCACGAGCAGGGTTGGTTTGATAGTGATCGATACTGTAACCTATCTTTACAGGACGGCTCTGGGTGGGGGGGGGGTCTTCAATCTTAATCGTGAGTTGAATAGGCAGCTAGCATATCTTGTCGAGTTGGCTTCGAGACACGATTTGGCAGTGCTAGTTACAGGTCAGGTGAGGTCCACGGTTGACGGTTTAGGTTGGAAGATAGAGCCGGTTGCGCGGCGTACACTCTTCCACTGGCCCAAGATAGTCCTGAGACTAAAGTCAACAGCCAAACAGAACATTAAGGAGGCGAGGCTTGAGAGGTTTCTCTCCCGCAGTGTCTCCGAGGGGCGTTGCTACTTGAAGCTGACCGATAAGGGTTTGGGCGACTTCGTATATCAGCCAGAATGATTCAGGCCTGATGATGAGAGCTTGTTCGCCGAGACAGACATACTCTTCGCCGTTTACATAGCTATTCCAGCATATGTTGCCAACGCTTTTCCAACCCTCTTCAGGGGAGGCCCACCAATAGATCATGGTAGGCAATTCATAGATGGAAACAGGGTCTTCGGGGCGAACAAGACGTTAAGGGGATTTGGTTTTGGCCTCTTCTGCGGTCTCTTGGCGGCGCTCGCCGAGAGCCTCTTCCTTGATAGGAGCCTTCTGTTGCTTGGTGTATTGGTCTCTTTGGGCGCACTGTTGGGTGACCTGTTAGGCGCGTTCATAAAACGTAGATTGGGGCTGGAGCCTGGAACCCCCTCCCCTGTACTTGATCAGCTCGACTTCATCTTTGGCGCTCTGCTCTTATCCTATCCGATACATCAAGCAAGCCTAGGCACAATAGTGATACTTGTGGTCTTTACGCCGCCTATACATCTTCTGGCAAACTTTGTTGCCTACCATCTCGGGGTCAAGAAGAGTTGGTGGTGAAGCTACCCAGATATCTTGCTCTGGAGCAGTGAGGAGGAGTAGTAAACAACTAGCAAGACCAGCATCAAGCCCAGTATGAGTGTGAGGTAGGCTTGACGTGGCCTGTAGGCCAATCTTACGCTCCTGATCAGTAGGTAAACGCCTACGGCTCCTAGAAAATAGAACATGCCTGCTATGAGGCTCTCGTTTATTGTTTGCATGTTGAGGTTTCCAGGGTAGATGAAGGTCCAGCCGCCAGCCCTGGGCAGCATGGTTAAGGTCCTGCCAGACATGGCTTCAACAATACTATAGACACCTCCAGCCAGAACGAAGGCTGCAAAGGTCATGATCGCTATTGTTATGATGGTTACAGAGGGTTTAACGGTCAGGATTCTTGGCAGATGGATTATTCTGAGTCTGAAGGCTAGGTTGTTGAGGGACCTTTTAATCTTCCAGCTTCTGTCTCCAACTCGCTTGCTCAAACCTGCCACCCTGACTTTGAAGTGTCAAATCACAGTTATAAGTTTTGGAGGGTTCCAAGTTACATAGTTGAACATAAGTTCTTACGACTCTGTAGTCAGCCTCCACAGTGATCCTCTCAAGTTCATAGCGCGCGATTCCGGCAAGCCGACTTGTGATGTAGTGCATGAAGTCACATCCGTTTCTCTTCCAGTCGCCGCCGACACTTAGAACGGACCTGCAGAGGAACAGACTATGAACTCGTTCCGGATGAGCCTTGGCGTAGAGCATGCACTATTGTGGCTGAAATCGTAATATATGAGCGACTTAGTATTTCACAAGAGAAAAGACGTGATCAACAATGAATCTTGACTTTGAACTCATAAGGGTCCTGAGTAGATTTGACACATCAAAGATTTCTGACATCCTAGACGAGCTTGGCTGTAGAGGAGCTATGTCGGCCGGGGTCAAACCTCTTTGGGAGGGATTGAAGATCTGCGGCCCAGCAGTAACGGTTGAAGCTGTTCCAAGCACAAGCCCTAGTACTGGACCGAAGCTGTTTGAAGCCATAGACTCTTGTGAGAAAGGTTCTGTGCTTGTGATAGGCGTGAATGAGGACTCTTCATGTGATAGTTGGGGAGGGCTTGTCACTCGCTGTGCGCTAGCGAGACGAGTTGCCGGAGTAGTTACCGACGGACCTGCAAGAGATTACAGAGAGATCAAAGAGCTAAACTTTCCAGTCTTCTCAAAGGGCCTAGTTCCAGCATCGCCCAAGGGAAGGAGGATCTACACAGACTATAACCTTTCGATAATATGCGGAGGAGTTAGAGTAAACCCTCAAGACATAATCTTAGGCGATGATGATGGAGTTGTCGTGATTCCTAAGAACAAAGCTTTCGAAGTGAAGGAAAAGGCGATAAAGGCTCTAAAGATTGAGGAAGAGATAATCAAAGCCATTGAAGACGGGGCATCAGCGAAAAAGGCTCTAACCATGCAGATCGAAGGAGTAGAAATCGTATAACATCACGATGGCAGACAACAAGATGGCAAGTATTGCCACAAACGATTCAAGAATGTTTCAAGACAGAGAAAGGCAAAATTTGGAAGCCAATCTTGAATAGTATTTCAGTCCTAATTTTGCTCGTGGATCTTTGCGTTACAATCTACACTAGACAATAGCAAATCTATGGAGGCATTAGCTGATTTTGATCCAATTCCCTCACTTCATACTCTGAATTCTTGTTGAGCGCGTTAAGACATAGAATGGGATAAATTACATGATTGAAGAGATTGTGCCGAATCTCTACAGGGTCGAGGTTCCTCTCCCGAAGAATCCGCTTAAGGCTACCAACTCCTATGTCGTTAAGGCCTGCGGTCGGACTCTGGTCGTTGATACGGGGTTAAATCAGGAGGAGTGTTTGAATGCCATGCGCTCGGCCTTGGAGGAACTTGATGTGGATTTAGGTGAAACGGATTTTTTCATTACTCATATGCATCCAGACCATTTAGATCTGGTGTGGGCTCTCGCTAGAGATTCCTCAGCAATATACTTCAACAAGCCAGACAATGATGAGATTAAATCTAGTGGTCAGTGGGACGATGGTATGCACAACTTCGTTCGCATGAGCGGCTATCCCGAAAATAGGCTCCAAAGGGTCATTGAGGAATACTTTGGACATAAATACAGTGCATGGGGTCCTTTGGAATTTACCATTTTGAAAGAGGGCGACACGATAAGCATCGGCGACTTCCTATTCAACTGTGTAGAGACCCCCGGCCACACAAAGGGCCATATGTGTCTTTACGAGCATGACAAGAGAATCCTGTTATCGGGAGACCATATTCTAGATGGCATAACCCCCAACATTTCACTGTGGCTCTATGAAGATAATCCTCTGAACGAATACTTGGCAAGCCTAGACAAAGTCTATGAATTCGACGTAGAGCTTGTATTACCTGGCCACAGGAGTCCTTTCAGAGACTGTAAGAGAAGGATTCGAGAACTCAAGCATCACCACCAAATGAGGAATAGCGAGATCCTCTCAATCTTAGAAAAAGGAAGTAAAGATGCTTACCAGACCGCGTCACAAATGAGCTGGAATATGACCTACAACTTCTGGAATCTATTCCCTATTCCACAACAATTGTTCGCTACAACAGAGGCCATTGCTCACCTCAAATATCTTGAAGCAAACGGCTTGGTAAGAAGAGAAATGCAGAGGCAGAAGATAGTGTTCTCACTGGAATGAACCAAAACGGCGCGCCCGATTCCACCTAGGGATCTTTGGAATCATAGGGATTAGCTCTATCACCTAATTGATCTACTTGCCACAGAACCTCCTTGTGTCGGGCCGCATCAACAAGTATACTACTATTCCGTCTATCACGACGCTAGCTATGCCGGTCGGGAGGGCGACAAGGCCCATTATGATGCCTATGATCGATATGATTAGGGCTATGGTCCACGCCCAGCCCCTACCTGTCCAGAGTCCCCAAGTGAGTACAAGGCCGGCCAAGCACACCAAGACGTAGTATGTTGCGATTATCTGGTGAAGCGATTCCTCTACAAAGTAGGTTTCAAAGGCTCCGCCAGTCAGAATCATCATCCCCGCCAGTATTGGCAGGACGCTACCAATTGAATACGATGACCGCCAGTATCTTCACCATAGTTGGTCGTTTTGTCTCAGACATAGTTTTTCGCCCCCTTCCATTTGGTCAATCGTGTGACACAGCCAGAAAACGCTGATTGATACTCATAATGGCCAGCAGATTCATATGCTTCTGCAAGGATTTCAGATTTCGGGTTCTGCTTCCGCTATGCGTTGCATCAAAATTCCTCTCGTGGTTAAGATCGCAAACTTCATGTCCTAAAGATACAGAAACCCGCCTGAAGGCCATGAAGATCGCTTCGCTGGGAGTGTAGGGTTTTGGCAAAGGACGCGCATGCCAAAGGGTGAGTCGCTCCCCAACTTGTTGCTTCCTAGAGCTTATCTTAGGTTCGGTTGAGTCTCTGTTCCGTTGCATAGCCATAGGTACCTCAAGTATCTCAGTTGAATCTCCTACGGGAACCTCGATACATTTCAATGACGGCAGTGAAGTAGGATCTGAGGTATACAGCATAACCTGCAATCAACGCCCGCCATCTAGGCCTGTCGGCGGTTTGGTCATGCATACAAACAAGCCTGAGATCCTAACACCTTACCTAGCACTAACCGGGTTGGTTGCAGCCGTATCCACAGTCTACATCATGAGAAAGAAACCTAGACCATAGAGACTTTAGCGCGCGTGATGGCTAACCCAAAAAATTAATGATGTGGTAAGGTGCACGATGACTTGCGCTAACGTGTTTCACTATCAATGAGCTAGCGAGCTGACACATCCACAACTTCAACATCAAAACTCAAGGTTCGCCCTGCGTAGGGATGATTAAGGTCAACAAGTACGGAGTTTTTCTTCACCCTGCGAACGACAGCTAAGCTATTACTTCCGTCTGAGGATCGTAATTCGACCAGCATATCTTTGGAAAGTTTTAGCCCTTCGGGGAATATTGATTTGGGAACTTCTTCAAGAAGGTCCTCTCTTCTTTTTCCAAATCCTTTCTTTGGGGGGATCTTTACCTTTTTCTTGTCTCCCTTCTTTGACCCAATTAGAGCCTCCTCTAAACCTGGCAGCAGCGTTCTTGAACCAATCCTATAACTTTGAGGTCTCTTGCCACGTGTGGTTTCCGCTACTTTACCGTTCTCAAGTTTGGCAGTAAAATGAATCGTCACTTTGTCTCCGTTCTTGATTGACATTCATAATCACACTTGGCTCAGTGTTTGAGAATTATCGCTAATAAATGTGTGTGTTCACCATATGTGGCACACGCACTTTTATGGCGCGGGCTATGGTGATGATATATTATCTTAAGAAAGAGATCCTCTGTGACCAGATCATTACGCAAGCCTAGCAAGCCTGTATGTGTGTGGTCATAGCTGGTGTGCGACGATGAAGCGTCTGCTTTTGTGATACTAGTCTTCAGCGTCTTCTCCAATGAGTTTCCTTGCATCCAATAACTCAAAGATATGCAAAAAATAATAGAATACTTTGACAATGATCGCGGAGATGATCGCTATCCTCTACCCTCCATTCGTAGTCTTCGCCGTCACCCACCATCACTTTCTGGGAAGCGAGATACTAAACTCTTAGCAAAACTGCAGTTAAGAAATGTGGAACTCAAGCTGCAGTAAGCCCAGACAATATACGCAAGCCAACTAGTGTCTTTAGACCTAGTAGTTTTCGCAGAAGAGTTCAAAGTAGGCTTCTTCGTGGGCGCAGACAGGGCATTTGTCAGGAACTTCCTTAGCTTCTAGGATGTGGCCGCAGTTGCGGCACTTCCACTTGACAACATTGGGCCTCTTGAATACTTGTCCGGTTTCCACATTGTTCAAGAGCTTCAGGTATCTTCGCTCGTGATTCGCCTCTACAGATCCAACATGGCGGAATGTATCCGCTATCTCCTTGAATCCCTCTTTCTCTGCGGTCTCAGCAAATTCTGGGTACAGTGTTCCCCACTCCAACTTCTCGCCTGCAGCAGCCGCCCGCAGATTTTGCGCGGTGGTCCCTATCACACCTGCCGGATACTTCGCCGTGATCTCAACATCTCCGCCTTGCAGGTGTTTGAAGAAGAGTTGCGCGTGTTCCTTCTCGTTGTCAGCCGTCTCAGTGAATAGGGCTGATATCTGTTCGAAACCCTCTTTCTTGGCTACACTGGCGAAGAACGTATACCGAGTTCTTGCCTGCGACTCACCAGCAAAAGCCCCAAGAAGATTCTTTTCAGTCCTACTTCCCTTTAGCTCCAAGTTAAACATCTCCTATAGAATGCTAGTTCACCATGTTGTTTGTGCATATTAGGGTTTAGGGGCCCTCTGTATGTAATCAAAGCGAGCATCCGCTGAAGAGGGGTCATTAGGGTTCTTCTCTCTACGCTAGGTAACTTATTTAGTGAACATTATCCAAGACACATATGAGATATGATGGGCTTCATTCCTCTCCCTGTACCAGTGACTATTCTTGAGGCAATCTGGATGGGCATAGGGATGGTCTTCGGCAGAGCCTTCGGGAAGAAGTTGGACTTTGACATACAGCAGTCGGAGTGGTTCATAAGGCAGCCCATGTGGCTGCGCGGTCTGATAAGACGCCTCCTCGACTTTCTCCATCACTGGTGGATGGGTGCATTCCTAGGCATCTACTTCGGCTGGGGCGAGAGCTTCAAGGTACCTGGAGTCATCACACTATACGATGGACTTGGAAGTCTAGAGATAACTTGGTTTGGTTGGGGGCTTTTCTACGACGACTTCTACGACATCCCTAGAAGAGTAAGAGGATACTTCGAACACTTCAAGACATCCGCTTCTTGCCTTTGAATTGTGGCTAGACCACAAGGATCCTGAGATTTCTTGTCGATAGAATTGGGTCCAATGTTCGCATCTCAGAGGGTTCGAACTCATTTATAGATCAGATCACGTCGTCGTGGCCCCTTGGTGAGAGCATCAAGATTTGAACCGTTAGGTTCAATTATTTTGTGTGTGGTGGTGTGCGCACCGTCTAAGGTCCTAAGCCAAGATACTACATGATCACAGGCTGCAAGAAAGGAGAATTTGGAGCTGACCGATGCTCAGTCGGAACCGAGATGCATAAGATCATAGCGCTAATGACAAGATGCAAGTAGGGCAGAGACTCAGATTCACCAGCATAAAAACTCTTTTCAGCAAAGACGTAGAAGAATAATTGGTTCTGGAAGGTCATGGACAAAGAAGAACACTTAAACCGGATGTTAATGAGACATTACGAGCTTATATGGAACGGACATCACCACACGGAGAAACTATCGCATGAAATTCTTAATGTTTTGACCGCTATAATCATAGGGACTTGGGCAATCTCAAGCAAATCAGTCCTGCTAGAGAATATTTCACCAGATAGTAGACTGGTGTTGAGCATTTCCCAATACTTCTGGCGCTTGCAGGGGCTATACACCTGACTACAAACTTCAATATTCCGTCGAAGAAGCCCACCTGATACTAAATAGAATCCGAAGGAGATTGTGCTTGGTACATGCAGAATATGAAAGCGGAAACCTCATCTTTCCGCCAGAATGGGATAAGTGTGAGTAGATGATATAGAAGATATTTATCTCATACCGCGAAAAGGTATACCGTCAACAGGCAGATACGGTTGGTGGGCTATTTACAAATGGCTCTATTTAGGCATGCTTCTCGTTAGCTTGTATTTCATATGTCAGCAAAGAATGGAAATTGCAATATTTTGCGTATTTGCGATACAGGTGATAGAAATAGCCCTGTATAAGTTTAGATGCCGATCACAGGATTCGAAATACCCTAAACCTTGTAAAGAATAGCGTGCGGGTCAAAGTGCCAAACTCAAAGGCTTCCATCGTAGCTACGTTGCAAGTCCAATGGTAAGGCTACTGCAAATCCTACACCAAAGACAGTCTAGTCTGATGATCGCTCTAGCAAGCTCAATCGTCAAAATAGCTTACGTTAAGGTTCTATCAGGGATTTGTGTGGTTGGCGTCCCGGCCGTAACCCACCTTCTGTTTTAGGCAGCATTCATCTAGTCGGAGTACCCGCGCCTCATGCGGGTTTCATAGGCGCCTATTACCCCTTTCACAGCGTGGGCCGGCTTTTTCACCCTCACCAAATTCACTCAGCGTCTCCACATCACGGTCTATGGTTTGGTGAGGTTGGTTTTCTGTGGCCTGCGCCCGGATTCTCATCCGACACTTTATGTGCCACGTTCCCGCATTGTGGGTGGAGTTTCCGCAAGCATTATGCTCGGAGGCTGCCCACCGGCTCGCCAACCAATAGTGAATATCGAGGGTTGGGTCTGGTTAAGTCTTTAGGTTGTTTCAACCGTGCATAGGCCTTCTGGATTTCGCTTCGACTTGGGTTTCCTTTTGAGGCTTGGCACCTTGAGCGATTGGGGGCAGCGGGCTGAACGCCTCGGCCGAAGCCTCGGCGCTTACACCCCTGCTCCATCAACCTCATCTTCTTTGAGAGCTCTCGTCCAAACCTTCATGCCTGTTGCCAGACACTACTGTGTGGTTTGGATCGGCCGCCTATTTTCGGGAGAGGTTTCGGGCTTAGATGCCTTCAGCCCTTATCCTCGACAGCGTGGCTGCCCGGCACTGCCCTGTCGAACAACCGGTAAACTAGAGGCTACGATACCCCGTTCCTCTCGTACTAGGGGCGCCTTCCCCTCAGGCGACCAGCACTCCCAGCAGGTAGAATCCGACCTGTCTCGCGACGGTCTAAACCCATCTCGCATTCCCCTTTGATCGGCGAACAGCCGCGCCCTTGGGCCCTGCTGCGGACCCAGGATGGGAAGGGACGACGACGGAGAACCAATCCTCCTCGTCGATGGGGACTCTCGGAGGAGACGAGCCAATTACTCCCGGGGTAATTTTTCTGTCACATCCAGCCCCCAACAATGGGGACATGAATGATCGCTAGACCCGGCTTTCGCCTCTGGATCCCTTGCTTTGGAGGATCCAGTCAGCCCGACTTTTGGTCTTGCCCTCTACTCCGGATTTCTGTCCCGGATGAGTCGAGCTTAGGGCCCCCTTGATATCTTTTCGAGGGGGTGCCGCCCCAGCCAAACTGCCTGCCTGCCGTTGTTTCGGAGTTGCCTCCGATGAGAAGTACAGCCACAGATAGGTGGTGTTACATTGGCGCCTCCCCACCCCCCTGAGAGGATGGTTCGAAGGCTCCCACCTACGCTCTGTACCCGCAACCGCACCCCAGCGGCAAACTGCAGTAAAATTCCACGGGGACTTTTCGCCCCGCTGGGAGATCCTGGACTGTTCGTCCAAGTTATGTGGGTTCACCGGGCCCCAGGCGGGGACAGCGGGGATGTCGTTGGTCCATTCATGCACGTCGTAACTTACACGACAAGGCATTTGGCTACCTTAAGAGAGTCAGAGTTACTCCCGGCGTTTAGTGGCCCTTAGCTCGGTTGGACCCAAGTTTTAGGTACCACCACTGGCCAGGACTCAACGGCCGTACACACCCTTTCGGGCTTGCGGCCACCTATGTTTTTATTAAACAGTCGCATCCCCCTTGTCACTGCGACCTAAAGCCCCAGCCTAAGCCAAGGCTTCAGGCACCCCTTATTCCTAAGTTATGGGGCTATTTTGCCGAGTTCCCTCGCCCTGAGTTGGACCCGATACGTCTTAGGCTTCTCACCTAGGGCACCTGTGTCGGTTCTGGGTACGAGCACAAGGAATCCTTTCCACAACCTTTTTCATTGTCTCCAGGAATCGGCTGAACCACCATAAACGGGCGGCTATTCCCCCATTCACCCAGTTCTCACCTTTACGGTACTCCCTGGGCTTCAAGGGTTAAATGGGGCGACGACCCCACTCAACCTGTCCTGAAGTGTCAGGCTGCAGACTTGCGTTGCCGCACGTATCCTCGTGGTACCGGAATCTTAACCGGTTTCCCATTCGGGAAGCTCGGTTGAGGCTTCCCTTAGGATCGACTTACCCCCGGCTGACGACGCATTGCCGGGGAACCCTTGCCCTTTCGACGGAGGAGATTCTCACTCCTCTTAGCTGTTACTTCCACCGGGATCTACACTTGTGGCCAGTCCACTGGACCTCACGGCCCAGCTTCCGCCCAACCACAACGCCCGCCTACCAACACGGCCGGTAGGCCGTGTTCCAGGGTATCGGTACCTAGCTTAGCCCCGTCTATTTTCGGCGCCCCCAACCTCGGCTGGTCAGCTGTTACGCACTGCTTGGAGGGTAGCTGCTTCTAAGCCTACCTTCCAGCTGTCTTTGGTTGAGGACAACCTTCGATTTCTGCACTTAGCTAGGATTTTGGGACCTTAACCTTGGTTCGGGTTGTTCCCCTCGCGGCATAGGAGCTTACCCCCCATGCCCGTCTCCAGCCTTCTCAGGCGCTGGCATATTCGAAGTTTGAACGCGAAGGAGAGCCTTTCGGCTCCTTGCTCCTCAATCAGTACTCTACCCTGCCAGCAACCTCCAGCTGGGCTATCCTGCGAGATATTTCGGCGGGAACTAGCTATCACCGAGTTAGATTGGTCTTTTGCCCCTAGCCCCAGGTCAGAGGAGTGAATTGCACGTCAACACCCCTTCGGGCCTCCACCCAGCTTTCGCTGGGCTTCACCCTGCCCAAGGCTAGATCACTCGGTTTCGAGTGTCACCCCCGTGATTCCAGACCCTTTCAGATCCCGTCCCTCACACCGGACGAGCCGATGCTGCGGACCATCGGTTTCCCTACGGCTTCAGGCTTTGAACCTTTAACCTCACCACGGAGATGAGCTCCCCGGCCCGTGGTACAAAACGGATCGTACGATCTTGGTCCCCCCTCCTCGTACTCCCCCATCGCTGGGGTTTCCTTTGGAGGGGATCCACCCTTTCGGACCGTACACGTCTGTAACCACCTGATTTCAGGCGCTTTTCACCCCCCTTCCGGGGTGCTTTTCAGCTTTCCCTCACGGTACTGGTGCGCTATCGGTCTTGGGACGTATTTAGTCTTGGAAGTTGTTTTCTCCCAGCTTCCTATGCCTGAACCGAGGCATAGTACTCAGGGACACCAACCCAGACCCTGCCCGTTTACGTCTACAGGGCTATCACCCTCTACGGTAGGCCGTTCCAGGCCACTTCGACTTCACGGGCGAGGGTGAGGTCGGGCCCTACAACCCCACATCCCTACACGGTTTCCCGTGCAGGTTCGGTTTGGACTCTTCCCTTTTCGCTCGCCGCTACCTCAGGGAATCTCGGTTGATTTCTCTTCCTCCCCCTACTTGGATGCTTCCGTTCGGGGGGTTCCCACCCCTCACTAGGGGCGCTGCAGGTATTACCCGCAGCGGGAAGTCCCATTAGGGCATCTCCGGATCGAAGGCTGCATGCACCTACCCGGAGCTTATCGCAGCTTGTCACGCCCTTCTTCAGCGCCCAAGCCAAGCCATCCATCAGGTGGCGTATCATGCCAAGCTTGCTCAGGAACCCACATCGAATTTGCGTCCTACTCCTATGCACGGTCTTCACTGTGAGCCTAAAACCTAGCCCACTCAACCCTTCGCCTCCAAAAAATTTTTGGAGGCTGCATCTACAGAGGTTCACAGTCACCTTATGCCCCCCAACCCAAACAACGGTTTTCTAAGGAGGTGATCCGGCCGCAGGTTCCCCTACGGCCACCTTGTTACGACTTCTCCCCCCTTGTCTAACCTAGGTTTGACGTAGTCAACTAGGCTACGCCTCACCTAGACCAAACTCGGGTGGAGCGACGGGCGGTGTGTGCAAGGAGCAGGGACGTATTCACCGCGCGATGTTGACACGCGGTTACTAGGGATTCCATGTTCACGAGGGCGAGTTACAGCCCTCGATCCCAACTGAGGCTGGGTTTGGGGATTACCTCTCCCTCTCAGGGTCGGAACCCATTGTCCCAGCCATTGCAGCTCGCGTGTGGCCCAGGAGATCTGGGGCATACTGACCTGTCGTGGCCCGCTCCTTCCTCTTCCTTAGCGGAAGCAGTCCCCCTAGTGTGCCTGGATTCCCGAAGGATTCCGATGGCAACTAGAAGCACGGGTCTCGTTCGTTGTCTCACTTAAGAGAACACCTCACGGCACGAACTGGCGACGGCCATGCGCCTCCTCTCAGCTAGTCCGGTAAGACCTTTAATCTGACCTTCATACAGCTGTCGCTCCTGGTAAGATTCCCGGTGTTGACTCCAATTAAACCGCAAGCTTCACCCCTTGTGGTGCTCCCCCGCCAATTCCTTTAAGTATGCTGTCTGGGAGGCCCATTAAAGGCAAGCATCGAACAGGAAAAACATCACTGCAATTTCAGGTGATACAAGGGCCCTTGAATTGTACATGATGAAAGACTCTTCGTTGCCTTATGCGAGCCTCGCCAGATTTCAGCCTTGCGACCGTACTTCCCAGGTGGCAGGCTTAATGGCTTCCCTGCGGCACCGAGGTGGCCCGTAGCCATCCCGACACCTAGCCTGCATCGTTTACAGCTGGGACTACCGGGGTATCTAATCCCGTTCGCTCCCCCAGCTTTCGTCCCTCACCGTCGGGCGCGTTTTAGTCGGCCGCCTTCGCCACTGGTGGTCCTCCCGGGATTATAAGATTTCGCCCCTACCCCGGGACTACCGCCGACCTCCCTCGCCCCCAAGCCGGAGAGTATTCTCCGCAGCCCGACGATTAGATCGTCGGATTTAACGGGGAACTTTTCCGGCCGGCTACGGACGCTTTAGACCCAATAATCGTCCCAACCACTCGAGGAGCTGGTATTACCGCGGCGGCTGACACCAGGCTTGCCCTCCCCTTATTCACCAGGCTCATTACACCTGGCAAAAGCCACCCTCAGCGGATGGCACTCGGGGTGACCCCGTCACACTTCCGTGCATTGCGGAGTTTTCGCGCCTGCTGCGCCCCGTAGGGCCTGGGCCCTTATCTCAGTGCCCATCTCCGGGCTCCCGCTCTCACGGCCCGTACCGGTTATAGGCTTGGTGAGCCTTTACCTCACCAACAACCTGATCGGATGCGGCCCCATCCTCGGGCGAAATTGAGGGGCGTGACCTCAAAGCCTTTTGGACGAAGAACCATTCCAGGAGTCTTCATCTATCAGAGATTAGCCCCAGTTTCCCGGGGTTATCTCTGTCCCGAGGGTAGGTTAGCCACATGTTACTGAGCCGTACGCTGCGTCCCTAACGTGGCCAAGGAACGCACAACTCGCATGGCTTAGTCTCACCCCGATAGCAGTTGGGTCCGCCAGGATCAAGCGGAGTTGGGACTCGGAAATACAGTCTAACGTTATCCATTATCTGGGTTGAGGATTGGCAGGATAGACTGTGAACCAATCTTGGACCAAAGCGTTCCTAGAGGCATATTCCAGGTTTGTTTTGGCCCTCATCATTTTACCCGCGATTGGAGGTCAACCTTTCATCCAAGGGCTATCGAGCCCTTACCGTCGGGTTGACGCCGCCACTGAACCACGGGCCCGCAACATTCTGCGGCCAAACAGACTTATCGTCTCTCTGCGATATAAACTTCTCTCAAGGACCGGCCTTGGGCCGGGCGCCCTCAAGAGTCACTCCTCCGCTCAGTCTTGAGGTTCTGCCCTCTCTTGTTCTGTAGAGGAAGTATATGTAGCCGTCTATCAGTGCCTCTTCACTCGCCTTCAGAATGTTTGTCGAGACCCCTACGGTTGACCAAGACATTCCTTCACCCTCAAACTCTGTGAAGACCCTCACAGCGGCTGCGGTGCCCCTCTCAACATCGATCTCCCTGACCCTGTACCCGACGAGTCTGACCTTGCTCAGTTCAGGATAGTGGACCTCAAGGGCTCTCCTCAAGGCCGTGTCGAAGGCGTTGACAGGTCCGTTTCCCTCCTCGGCAGTGATACTTGACTTCCCGTCAACAGTCAATTTGACCGTGCTCTCTGAACGGACGCCGCCATTCTCCCCTGTGACGAAGGCCCGCCAGTTGACCAGGTCAAAGTAGTCGAGGCGTTCTCCCAAGTTTCTCGCGTAGAGAAGGTGTAGGGTTGCGTTGGCGTTCTCAAGATTATACCCCGCGGCCTCCATCTCCTTAATCTTCAAGAGGAGGCTCCTCGCCTTCGGGTCAGTCCTATCAAGCGTGAATCCAAGCTCCTGAGCCCTCGCGGTTATGTTTGCAAGTCCGGCCTGACTGGAGACCGGTATCATTCTGGCATTTCCAACCAGACCCGGATCTATGTTCTCGTAGGCTCTGGTGAGTCTCAGGACGGCGTGGCCGTGTATACCGGCCTTGTGGGCGAACGCGTATCTGCCGACGAAGGGTATGTAGTTGTTCCGCTTCAGGTTTGCAATCTCATAGACATAGTCTGAGAGCTGGGTCAGCTTGGTGAGGTCGAGCCCTGTCTTGTATCCTAGGCTGAACTCAAGATTAGCGATGAACTCTATGAGGTTGGCGTTTCCACACCTCTCCCCGATCCCGTTCACTGTTCCTTGGAAGTGTTTTGCACCAGCCATCACTGCTGAGAGGGAGTTGGCTGTTGCAAGCCCCCTATCATTGTGGACGTGTATTCCAACCGGCTTGTCCACAGAACTTGAGACGTAGCCCGTTACTTCATAGACCTCACTTGGAATCGAGCTTCCACGCGTATCGCAGAGAACCATGGTCGAAGCTCCAGCCTTGGCTGCGGCCTCAAGGGTCTGCATCGCGTATTTCGGGTCCTCCTTGAACCCGTCGAAGAAATGTTCTGCGTCGAAGATTACTCTGTAGCCGTGGTTCTTCAAATACTCTGTCGAGTCTGCTATCATCCGGAGATTCTCCTCAAGGGTCGTGTCAAGGATCTTCTCGACATGGAACCTCCAGGACTTTCCCACGAGCGTGGCGTAGTCAGCCTCAACCGAGACCAAAGCCTCAACGTTCTGGTCCCTCTCAGGTCTACAGTTAGGCTTCCTCGTCGCTCCGACAACCGACAGGGCTGCGTCCAGTCTCTCACTCTTGACACGTTTGAAGAACTCGGCCTCTGATGGATTTGCTGCGCTGGGCCAGCCGCCCTCAATGATTTCTACTCCGAAGTCTGATAGGCGCCTCGAGATCTTCAGTTTATCCTCTACAGAGAAGTTTACTCCAACCGCTTGGTTTCCATCACGGAGAGTGGTGTCGTAGAACTCAACGTGTTCGACTTGAGTCTTCCCAGCGAGAATTCTTTCGAGGACGAGTGAAGGATTCTCCACTTCTGGTTCAGAGTAAGCTCTCTTAGATGTCTTCTTGACAGGATTCCCCACTGGGTTAGTGAGGAATTTGGTGGCCACCCAAACCGTATCCCTCGAATATTTTGGTCTCTAAAGTTTGGGAAGGCCGATTTAAAAACGTTCCTAGACGGCAACTCATCTCGACAGGCAAAGGCCGGCCGGCCGTCAGCGCAACCCCTTAGAGACAATTCCAATACAACATCAACGAACAAGATTCCTCCGTCAAGAGCAGCCTCGTTCAGCCTCCTACTCTCAAACATTTTATCAGAATAGTTGACACTAGATCTATGGGGCTGATGTCTTGGAGATAATTCTTGAAAGGTTTGGAAGAATCCCTGACGAAGTCATGGTTGAGATTCAGACTGTAATGAAGGACTGCTATCAGCGGCTCAGCCCCCACGGTCTGGAGATAGTTGACGTAATGGTCTTCGAGGATTCTTCAAGGATGGAAGCACATACATCAGAGGAGAGGAATGCTCTTGGAGCGTACCCGGCCGGTTTGGACGCAGACTTCGTGGCCACGCATGAGGCTTGGACGGGGCTACCTAGGATAAAGGTCTGCTATGCGAGGTACAGGGAACTCAGCCCCCTCCTGAGGGCGGCTATCCTAAGACATGAGGTCGCCCACTCAGTGCTGCACGGATCCCCTGAATACTACATCTTCCCCATTCCAAACAAATTACTTGAAGCCTCAGACAAGCATAGTCTGCCAAGAAGCATGACTGTCAACATCCTCTACCTAATCTCGATAGGAGTAAAGGACTATGAGGCCTTGAAGCTTCTTCTGGACCACCAGTATGTTGAAGACCAAGTTGCCTACTCACTTCACGTTTCCCGAACAGAAAAGGACGACCTTGAAGCTTGGGATCTCTCTAGGGGAGACTCCAAGAAGGAGCTGTTCTGTCTGGTTGGCAGATTCAAAGACCTCGCCTGCGTCGCCGCAGTAGCGGATCAAAAGGGCTGGAGAGACCTTGAGAGTAGCCCCGCAGAGAAAGAGCTTGAGTATCTTCCCAAAGATATGCGCAAAAGACTTGCTGGAATCGCTTGGGCCCTGACCAGAATGGATAGTTACGATACGTACACCAAGGTCGAGATCATCACAGACCTAGTGATCAGGAATCTGATGGAGCAGGTCTTCAGGAAGAAATAGACCCCTGAATCAGTGGCGGGCTAGAATGGCGGTTAAGTCTCAAAGGGTTCTCTTTAGAATTTACCTAGGATATTGGTAGGGCTGCTGATAGTACTGCCTGTGCGGTTGGCCGTAGGACTTGTACATTTGCTCGTAGGCCTTCTGTAGACCCAGCCAGTAGCCCTGCTGGTAACCGTACTGGTAGGCCTGGTCATACATCTGCGTGTAGTACTTCTGTTGCGGCTCAAAATTCTGCGGTTGCGGAGGATACTGGGATTGGTACTGCGAGTAATATGGTGGATAGCTTGGGTAGCGTGGTTTCGTACCAACTATTACTGCGCTGAACATCGGCAACAGACCGCCTGGAACAAACAGCAGCAGGAAGAGTACACTGTCAAACCAGCTTCCCCACCAAAGATACGATAGGATAAAGAATACCATTCCAGATACGAATATGGAGACTCCAACTACGATAAGGCCGACTTTGGCGCCGAAGGAGATAGAGACCATAAGCTACCTTTTCCCGGACGGTTGAATCTATGCATAACATAAATAAAATATTTTGGGAAGGGGGCCCACCCCAATAAAACCCCCTATATTGAAGGGCCACAAGGAACCCGAGTGCCAAGACTGATAAGGCCCCCCGTAACCTTGAAACTCAAACATATGTGAGCGTCATGGGCCCGGTCAAAGCCTTCTGCCCCGGTGGAAATCACAAGCTTCTTCGAGCCCTACAGAATGAGAAGACTGGGGCAGATTCCAGAGAACCTTCGAGCGGCAGCTCGAGGTGGAGGCTTCACTATCGAGAAAGGAACAACGACCTGCGTATCGGCAAGAAGGGCGAGAAAGAACAGGATAGAAGTCTACATCAACAATGAGCCTACACGCAACGCCTACACGACGGAGACCGTTGCGAAGCTGCTGCTCAAACAGACCGACCGGAGGTTCGCTTTGAAGATTGAGCATGAGGTCGAAGTCCCGATAGGGGCTGGATACGGAGCGAGCGCCACTGGCGCGTTATCAGCAGCCTTAGCCATGAATGAATTGCTGACTCTTGGGTTGACCTTCAACGAAGTAGGTTTCTTTGCCCATACAGCGGACATAAAGTGCAGAACAGGACTGGGAACAGTGGGACCTCTACTGGTTGGAGGTTGCGTCATACAGAAGGAAGGTGGACCTCCCGGCCTCTGCCGGATCGACCGTATACCAATCAAACCATCCTACATGATCATCTCAGGATGCTACGGTCCGATATCGACACGCAAGATCCTAGACTCCAAGACCATCATCAAGAAGATCGGCCAAGAAGGAAGAAGAACTATGCATCTGATTCTCAAGAAACCGAATCTGAGGAACTTTCTCCAACTGTCTGAAGACTTTGCCTTCAGAGTCGGCTTCATGACCGAGAGAGTAGAAAGACTCATTGAGGCTGCGAGAAGGGCTGGTTCAGTGGGAGCAACACAGAACATGCTGGGAGAGGCTTTCCACGCAGTGGTTGAGGAGGACCTAGCGGAAGAGGTTCTTGTCGCCTTGAGAGACTTGATTCCGGACGGAAGGCTATTCTCCACAAGGATCGACTTTGAAGGCGCTAGGTTACTCTAGAGCCGCGACCGTAGGAGTCAGGTTCAAACATATCTTGATTCTCTCCTAGAACCGGACCGGTTATTATAGGGCTGAACGACATATTCAGACGGAAAGCAATTGGGTTTGACTAGGCCGGCGGCGTCTGCAGTCCTTCTGCTTGCCCTCGCCTTCGCGTTCAACTTCCCTGAAGCTGAGTGTCAGGGAGGGGCTGTCAGGGGGAGGGTCTATGCTAGAGATTACTTGGGAGACTATGTGCCGGTCGGTTTCGCAACGATCATAGTGAGAAGCGAATTCTTTGAGACCTACACAAGAACAGACACCGACGGCTACTACATCATCTATCTCCCTGCTGGAACCTACAACATGACCGCGGTATTCTCAACAGTCACGCTAGACTATGTCAAATCGAACACGGTCACGGTATGGCAAGGCTCGGATACCACAATCAACTTCTATCTGGGGGCGGTGATCACATCTAGGTTCCAACAAGTCTCGGTAGCGATAAGTGTTGATGGAGTCCCATCTCAATACTCCGTCGACTTAAAGGTCGATGATTCTTCAGCCGGCGCGATCCCGGGAGGAGGAACAGTAAAAGTAGAGGTCGACTGGAGGGTGGGCCACACCTTCTCCGTCCAGCCATATGTATATGGCTCAAAGGGTGAGAGGTTCCATTGTTCAGCAGACTCATGGTACCTTGAAGAGTTCAGTCACCCAACACAGGAGGCGAAGGTAGCCAACACCTTCCACTACACAACACAGTACCTCCTGTCTGTATCAACTCCTCATGGAGACGCTGCCAAGAATTCAGGATGGTACGACAAAGGTTCATCGGTCTCACTCCACACCCCAGAGGTGGTCGACATCTCCGAAGGGGAGAGAGATGTCTTCGACGGGTGGACCATCACTGGATTTGGGAGCAAAGACCCTGACGTGAGCGTCATGCTGGATTCGCCAGCAGACGCGAAGGCCGAGTATCATAGGGAGTATTACCTCCAAGTCAGATCTGAATACGGCAACCCCTCGGGCAACGGCTGGCATATAGAAGGCTCAACCGTAACTGTACAGGTGGAAAGGAACCTATCCTTGGAAGGTCTCTTGGGAGCCTTTGGCGGGAGAAGAGTCTTCGTTGGTTGGTCGGGCGGAGTCTCTTCAAACAACAATATTGTCGATGTGAATATGGACTCTCCAAAGACACTAGTCGCAGACTGGCGAGAAGACTACTCAATACTACATGTAATCATCATCGCTTTAACAGTCACAGTGATAGTGGCCGTATTTGTGAAGAGCCGTAGAAGTCAGGATCGATAATTGTGAGGGGATGGCGGACACAAATTCTCTTGAATTGTTACTCGAAAAGACAGAAAAGTCTCTACAAGTTCTCCGCCGTGACTGTCCTCACATCTTAACGACTGAAAATTTGAATTGACTTATCATGATTGATGGGGGGCCGGGTGGGTTTTAGACCCATTAGGGTTTAAAACCTGCTCTTTTTTCATGGAAAACCCCATTCCAGACTTGACCTTTTCCAAGATGACACTTGGTTCGGTGCGAGCAAACATCTTCCTCCTGCTCTTCACGCTTACACTCCTCCTTCAATTCCTTTATGTAATCCAGAAACCTGTAATCTTCCTTCTCTGCAAAATCCAATCCAAACTTGGAGAAGAATGCTTTGAGAATCAACTTCTCAATGATTACTGAGCTGGAGCCAAGAAGCCTCCGCAGAACATCCGAGAAGACCTCAACGCTCCCAGGCTTTTCAAGACTCAATGAACCTTTCTCCTCCACCTTTCGAGGGATGAGGCTGGCGACCTAGCCGCTGAAGACACGACTCAAAACATCTTCCACTGTTTCATGAAGCAGCCTGTCAAGAGGCTGTCCTCCAGAATCATGCGGCGGCGAAGCTTCTTCAGAAGTTATCTCTTCACCCTCCACATATTATGTTGCATGTTTGTGTCAGTTAACCTTTTTTGAAGCTAAAGAGCCGAATCGATCAGTTTTTCTCATCACTCAGCTTATTTTCAGCAGTGTGAATCAAGAGAGCATTCATTGTATGTGAATCTATTCGATTGGCGAAAGTCTTGTATAACTCCTCAGTTGCATAATAGATATTTTCTGGGGCATTTGTATCCATGACTGAAAGGGTCTCTTCTGGGGTTGAAGGTTTAGATGCGGTTATTGAAGGTGGTTTTCCAAGGGGTAGCTTAATCCTTCTGGCTGGTAATCCTGGCACGGGTAAGACGGTTTTCTCAACACAGTTCCTGGTTAAGGGTGCTGAGTCTGGTGAGGCTGGTGTTTACGTCTCCTTCGCTGAGGAGAAGAGTCTGTTTATCAGGAATGTTTCAAAGCATCTGGATTGCGATCTTAAACGTCTTGAGGATGAGGGCAAAGTCAGGCTTCTAGATTTGGTGGCTTTTAAGGAGGCTGGTGTCTCTGCGTCTTTAGATGTGATCTTGAGTGAGGTTGAATCTGTCAAGGCTAAGCGTTTGGTCATAGACTCTTTCACAGCTATGGCTCAAGCCTTCAAGGAGCCTATCGACGTCAGAGTAGTTGTCCACGCAATATTAAGTAAAGTAACACGACAGATGGGCTGCACCACAATCATGATAGAGGAGGTTCCCATCGGTGAGTCAAGGATAGGTTTAGGTCTTGAGGAGTTCGTGGCCGACTGCGTAATTGTCTTAAGGACGAATGAGCTCGACGGCCGTTTACTCAGAGAGCTGGAGATTAAGAAGCTTAGAGGAACAAAGCTTCAAGAAAGAAAGTTCATATTTACGCTTGAAGGCGGCTTCAAAGCCTTCTTACCCTTCAAGCCTAAGACCATCAAGGAACCGAGAAAGTTTCAGTCGATTCCAGACCCACCTAGCAGATACTCAACCGGCATATCAGACTTGGATGCCATATTGGGCGGTGGATATTCTAAGGGAAGCTACAATCTACTTGAGGTAGACTCTGAAGTACCGCCAGACGCTTATGGCCATGTCATACGTTCTACAGAGCTCAACTTCTTACGCAATGGGAATGCGTTCATATCTCTACCGAGTACTCTCAGTCCTGAACAATTGAAGACTCTCCTGACTCCTCATATTGGGGAGGAAACTTTCAACCAGAATGCTAGAATAGCGCAGTTTGGTATTCCCAGCGAAAGACCTTACGCATTATGCCTCAATGACGAAAACATAGAGGAATCCTTCAGTCAGCTCTGGAGTGAGGTTGAAAGACTTAGGGCAGGCAAGGATAGGCCTGTGTTTTCACTAATAGATTTAGCCATGATTGAGTATATTTATGGCAGGGAGGCTGAGCTGAAGGTCCTTGGTAAAGCGATGGCTAGTGTCAGGCGATATGGAGATACAAGACTCAATGTTGCAAAACCATCTGTAACACTCATAAAGGAGTTCAGAGATGTGTGCGACATCCACCTGCGCATGCGCACGGTCAACGGCACAATAATCATGTATGGAGTAAAGCCCCATACAGGCCTCTACCATTTCGACATCGATATTTCGAAAGGCTACCCTATGCCGAAGCTTACACCAGTAATATGATTAGGTGTACATAGATGGATCACGTAGCTGTGGGGGGAGGCAACGGTCGAGAACAAGTTCAAAAAGACTCTGCTTGAGGCTGTCGATTACGGCTTACTGGTTTTGGGTGAGACTGTTAGGCAAGCAATCTATTCCCATATTGAGAGGAATTATAAGGTTAAGTGTGAAGAGGTTCCTGAAAGGCTTGAAGCCTTCCACAAGGCTCTGGAAGGAGTTCTAGGTGCAGGGGCTAAGGTTGTTGAGAGGTTAATCGCCAAGAATCTTTACCAAAGGCTGAACCTGAACTTCATAGAGCATGAAGACTGGACTCTAGCCGACTACATTAGGGATGCAGAGAAGATTATAGGGGTTGATTGAGGGATGGAGAAGAGTGAGATTCTAGAGTTTGTCAAGCATATGAAGGCTAAAGAGCATGCGATCGTCTTCTACTCGAAGCCGGAAGACAAGCACCAGGTCCTATTAACGTTTGTTAAGGATGGGTTGGAGAGAGGTGAGGTGGTAGGCTACGCTGCCGGCGGCGAATCTCCCGACAGCTTAAGGGAGGCGATGAGAAGGTTCGGCATAGATGTTGAGCGCTACGAGAAGAGCGGCGCCCTCATCATCATGAAAGAGATACATATTGAAGGAGGGAAGGGTGAACCTTCAGAGATCATAGCACGCTGGAAGAAACTCTACGACGAAGCCATAGCGAAGGGTTTCAAGGGCCTAAGGGCGATTGGCGAGACAGATCACTTCTTCCACAGCGGCCTCGTCAAAGACCTGGTCAGGTATGAGGAAGCACTGCATAGAGAACTTGACTTTCCAATGACTGCACTATGCGGATACGACACGGAGATCGTGGCCAACTATGGGAGAGGCCAACTGTACCTCGACCTCATCAAAGCCCACAGAATCGTCATCTTCACAGGCCCAGAAGCCGGCGTAGTTAAAAGCTACTGAAGAACTCCATACAGCTGCCGAAACCAACAGGTCAATCCTTTCGAACCAACAATTATGACTACAACATGTTCATATCTAGAGAAAATCAGACTATTTTAAAGGGGCAGGATATTCATGAATAGGATGTGGGTTAGGCTCCTTCCCGTTACTATCTTGACCATTCTACTATCTTCTTCCTTTATGCAAGGTGCGTTTGCGCAGACCGAGTTGGCCTATGATGATGGCGTCGCTGATGGAAGGTCAGGGATGGGTGTGGGTGGATATCAGGCTGTCCTCTTCACTCTCCCGGACGGCTGGTTCAAAGCCAGAATAATGAAGGCTAGATACTACCTATTTGATAAGCCAGCTGCTTTCAAGATCCACATCATCGGAAGCGACGGAACGACTGATCTGTTGACGTCGCCTCTAGAAGTAACTCCAACCTCTACTGGATGGTTTGAGGTCGACTTAACCGCATGCAACTTAGAGGTCTCAGGAGACTTCTACGTCGCCATAGAATACGAAACATTTGATAGTCCAGGGATTGGTTGGGATGGCACAGACCCAAACGGTAGGTCCTACTATGGAAGCCCGGGCAGCTGGACCCTATTCGGCTCATTCCCTCAGCCTCCAGCTGGGGACTTAATGATCCGGATCGTGGTGGGGCAAATAACAGTTCCTGTCGGCGGCATTTTGGGCCCTGTCAATAAGCTTGCTATTCTGGCGCCCTACATAGCTTTAATGGGACTTGCTGGGGTCATAGTAGTAGTCATTGCTCACAAAGAGCGTAAGGCCTAAACAAGACCTCTTTCTTTTCCAAAATTTCTAGAAACTCATCCTTTATCACTAACATTATCAGACCCGGTCAAGATGGATGTCTACAAACTGAAAGCTGTTGTGACAGCCACGAAGAAACTGTAGGTACAGGTAGATGCATAGCTAGTGGTCATCAGAGCTAAGTCAAGCCTCAAAAAGACAATCGGGCAGGTTTCTACCTATAGAAACTAATTCGGGCTTAGGAGAATAGCTGACTTCTCACTGCTGAGTTACCTGTTTTTGATATTCAAAGTATGAATAAACTACTGTATAGGCTGAAGCTAAGATTACTGGGATAAGGATGAGAAGTATGGAGTAGCTCGGGAAGAAGACTCCTAAGAAAGCGGTTATGCCAGTGATCTTGAAGAGCTTGCCACCGATCCTATGGGTCTTCTCCCAAACCTCTTCACTGCTTAAAGTCCACGGTGTCCTTATACCTATGAACCAGTTTCTCTCCGCATTCTCAGCTAGTACGCCAGTATAGTAGAAGAGTATTCCGAAAGCAGGGGCTAGAAGCTGCAACATACAGAATCTCATGCCCATGTTCCATAGAACCGTTAGAAGATACATGTAAAACAGAAATCCAACTATTATGACTGTGAATCGGTCATAGTATCTTCTAAATTTCTCAATATTGGCTCTCAACGGATCTATTTTAGGTATCAAGATGAAGAGCAGTGTTAATCCGACGGTAATGAGCGGCACTAGAAACAACGCCCAAAATCTTGGCATGTAGCCGTCCACTTCCCCTTGAGCATTCCAGTGAGAAGCCATATCATCTGGCATCTGGGGATAGTAATAGATGCCAACTGTGAAGGCGATCAAGACAATTACAGTGATGGCTGCTACACTACTCCGCAAGGCCCAGACATCCTTCCTCATGATCAAGAAGCCAAAGAGTAGGAGGATCTAACCATAATCTTGCCAGTCACCCTCACTGAGACATGACGGAATACCGTGATATGTTAGGTTTAGTGTCAAGAGAGCAAATTTACTCTGGGGCTATCTTCTGCATCTCATTCAGTTGGGTTTGTAGCCCATTCAAAGCACAGGCCGCATTCATCACATCATCTGAAACAGTAACTTCAGGAGCTGATCCGATTGTGATGGTTCTTGGAGATGCTCTCTCAGCTAGGAGCAGGCCGTCTCTGACTGAGATTATTGGAACCGACGACTCATCGTTCAAGCCTATGACAGAGATATTCATCGTGTTATAAGTTTGAATCATATTGCTGATAGTACGAATCACACTGTCTATTCCATCATGCATCGACATCCACTGCGACTTATGTCTTCCATCAAGGTATGCGATTACAGGGTAGAATCGTGAATGCTCAATGAGGTCTCTCAACATGACTTCCCAGAGTTCCAAGTCAATCTGGCGCCTCTCTATTGTTACATTCATTATATGAATAGACTCACCTAACGGCCCCCTCGCCTGCATCAATGCTAATCCAAGAGCGTTTCTTCGATCAAGATCTGCCTAGCTATAAACAAGTCCAAGATAGATATTTGAGACTATCAAGATGGCGACAAGCAACCCCAGCAAACGATTCATCGTTACTCTTGAACCAAAAAGACCAATTTCCTTTATGTTAATCCCTCACTATCTCTTTACCTCATCATCTGTAGGTGTGTGTCTTACACACCAATGCCTAAAGACGAGCAGATGTCCTCATAACATTAATGTTTAGAACAGGCTGACAAGCAGCTTAAGCATGAATCCTTGATTCAAGATAGATTGCCGGCAGAGATCATTGTCTCTGCTATAATTGGGAAGGACTTGAACCTGAATGGTGGTGGGCCGGGTGGGATTTGAACCCATGACCCCACGGTCTCTCCGTTATCATAAGCTTATCAGCCGTGTGCTCTTTGACGTCTATCAAAGCAACTTAACCAAGCTGAGCTACCGGCCCGCCATAATCGTGAGCATATTCTAGACTTATTAAGACTTTTTGGCCAATCTTAAACGGTTGAGCGTCAAATTGTTGGTGGGGTCGTCTTAATTGTATGTTGGAAGACTCTGTCTCGTCGGAGTCTCAAAGACCGGAGCGGTTGTTGCAGCCTACTTACTCTCAAGCCGAACCTTTCCTGAAAGAATGATCGATATTGAGGCAACAACCGCAAAGGTCATAGCGAAAGGAAGTTCAGCCAAAGATTATCCGTCAAAGATCTTCTACGACTGCATCAAAGTCGTCAAAATAGATGAGAGCGCAGTACTGGTGGTTGGAAACGGACCACACACAGACTATGTTGAGTCGATGGTGCCCCGTGACAGTGACCTTGAGAGGCCCATCTCGGATATTCTCGAAGTTCTAGGACATGAGAGAGACGAGCAGAAGACCCCCAGAATAATTGGTGTGGCAGGCGAGAATGAACTGGTCCTCGCCGTTGCAAGCGAGAGGGGCCTCGACATCAAGAAGTTTCAGGCTCAGCCTGGCAAAGCATACTACGTCTCAACCTACCAGCTTCAGGAGGTTGGGAAACACACCGTCGAGGACTTCACAGTAACCAACGCTCTCGAAATGATTAAGACATTCAAGGAGACTGAGCCTTTTCGCGGCTTCACAAACTATATCGGGTCAGCTACGGCAAACTTCTCACATGGAAAACTTGACCTAGCCTGCGACTGAGAAAGAAAAAGGATCAAGAACACTGAAACGGTCCCAGAAGGTTGGAGTAGAACAGAAATTGGCTCCTGCTAGCAGTAGGCAAGGATTGATTCACGTCTACACTGGAGACGGGAAAGGGAAGACAACCGCAGCTTTGGGGTTGGCTCTGAGAGCCGCGGGGCATGGAATGAGAGTCTGCGTGATAATGTTCCTGAAGGGCAGATACAGGTATGGGGAGAAGTATGCGGCCAAGAAGGTTCTAGGTTTGGAAATAGCCGCTTACGGTCGAGGAGACCTTGTCAGGGGAGAGCCGACCAAGAAGGATATTGAAGAGGCGGAGAAGGCTTTCCAGCATGCCACACTGTCCGTCAAGAGTAGAAAGTACAGTCTAGTGATTCTTGACGAATTGACTCACGCGGTGAATCTGGGCTTAGTCAAACTGGATGATGTAATGAGGCTGATCCGTGAGAAGCCCGCAGATCTTGAGCTTGTAATAACAGGCAGGGACTGTCCACCAGAAATCCTAGAAGCCGCGGACTACGTCACCGAACTCGTTGAAAGGAAACATCCATACGCGAGAGGGATCAGAGCAAGAAGAGGAATAGAGTACTAAAGAATGAACCTGTCTTCAGAGACCAGCCTCGAAGTCTCTCAGCGATCTTAAGAATCGCTCTTTCAAATGTTCAATCTATCGTCGAGTAGCATCCAGCTTGGTAAATGCGCTTGTGAAGACTGAGTAGAGACAATCTTGGCGTATACAGGGTCTTTGTCCCTGCCAATCGAGACTTGCTACTGACACAGAACCGAGGATTCGCCAAGCCTTTATTCATGTCAGATGTAGATTCAGTTATGCGCGTGACGGTGAAATTGTTCTCCAGCCTCAGGATGGCTGTGGGCAGAGGTGAGGTGGAACTGAACATCAAGGGCAATAGGGTATCTGATGTCCTGAGGCAACTTGCTGCAGACTACGGTGTTGGAGAGATACTCTACGACAAGAGTGGTAATGTGACCCCGCTAATCATTGTCATAAATAATCTTGAGACTGCACGTATCACTGAGGCAAATACTGCTTCAGGCGGCCTCGAAAAGGAACTGAGGGATGGGGACATAGTCTCCATCTTGGAGCAGGGTTGCGGTGCATAACAGGCCGAAAGATTAGCTCACCCAATCTCTTCACTATTCTGCCGCCAAACATCTCCGAAGTAGGACTCTTCAACTCTCAAGACCTCACTCAGGTCTCTCGTTCCAGCGTAATCCATGAGGGGATCATGATTCAGAGTCAGGAAGGTCTGGCCCCACTTGAAGGCCTCAAGAAATCTCCTGCCTTGATTAGGATATTGGGTTATTATCAGGGTTGCCGCCAGAGCCTCTGCTGAGCTGAGCCTCCCCAGTCTCCCGTAGCTCACCGGGTTGGCTGCCAAGAGGAGGGGGAGGCGCCGGTTCAGTCCGTGAAACCTTGAGTTGAAGACTCTGTCAACCTTTTCCCATGAGCAGTCGATCGCCACCACGCCTCCTCGTCGAACGTGTTCTCGGTCTTGAGGTGAGAGCACCGTGGTGGCTGAGGGGTTAAGAACTACCGCTCTTCTGGGGATCATTGACCTTTTGCGTATCGGCCTTGCCAAGTTCAGTCTGACAAGCTTTGCTGAAGTACATTTCTTGGGGTCGTCTTGCTCCATGAGGTAGACGAAGACCTTTAACCTGCCAGGTTCAGCTTCCAACGTATCTTGCATCTCTGTGGCTCATTGGGTCATTCATCACATCAGGTATCATTTCTATCAGGTCTGTGGGCAGTATGTGGAATCCTTTCTTCTTGTAGGCGAAGTCTCCTGCTGCACCGTTGATGAAGGCCCCGGCTACTGCTGCCTCGAAGGGCTCGCAGCCTTGGGCCATCAGTGAGGCGACTATGCCTGAGAGGACGTCTCCTGTTCCACCTACGGTCATCCCAGGATTCCCTGTCCAGTTGAGCTTGACTCTTGAGCCGTCTGAGATCACGTCAACCCTCCCTTTCAGCAGGACTACCGAGTTCACCTCTCCGGCAAGGGCTTTAACATCTGAGATCTTCCCGTCAAGTTCACTCGAGACCTTCCTTCCTGAGACGATCTCAAACTCACCTGCATGTGGGGTGACGACTGCTGGAAAGGCTAGGCGGCTCTTCAAGGCTCCGAGAGCCTTCAACGCGTCAGCGTCAATCAATGTTGGCTTCTTGAGTTCCTCAAGCTTCCGGAGGAGTCTTCCGATAGCGTCGAAAGATTCCTTATGTAGGCCCATGCCCGGACCCAAGGCCACAGCGGTCGCCCTCTCCAGGAAAGTCTTGAGTTGGCCCAGATTGGCTGGGTTGAAGTGTTCTCCAATCATCTTGATCGTTATCAGGTTTGGAGACATGGAGGAGATGGCTTCAGCAGTCTTTGCCGGGGCCGCGACGTAGACCAGATCAGTCCCTACTCTGAGGGCAGCCATGGCTACTAGGGCTGGAGCCCCACTGTAGGTTTCGCTCCCACCAATAATCAATAAGCGGCCAAAGTCTCCCTTCTTAGATTCCGCCGGCCTGCTTTGGAGAACAGCGTCCACGTCGCCTGGTCCAACGTGTAGTTCAGCCTCAGGCGGAATTCCTATGGATACAACCTTTACCTCGCCCAGATACTCCTCGGCTTTCTTGAATCCAGCCTTTGGGGCGTGGAACGTAACAGTCAACTTTGCCCTGACGGCTTCTCCTTGAACCTCACCACTATCCGAGTCGACACCTGTTGGGACGTCAACAGAGACGACGAAACCTTCTGAACGGTTCAGGGCCTTCACAGCCTCAAGAACCGGTTGCCTCAGGCTACCTTCGAAGCCGACGCCGAGCAACGAGTCTATCAGCACGTCTGCTTTGAAGGGCTCAATACTTGACGAGTCTGGGGCCGCGTGGATCTTGACGCTTGACGACATCTCTTTGAGGACTCTCCAGTTGAGGGAGACGTTCTCGTCCCTGATACTCACCTCAGAACCGACAAGGTATAGGTCGACTTTGTAGCCCATTGAGACTAGATGTCTGGCCGCAACCATCCCGTCCCCCCCGTTCCTTCCGGTCCCTGCGAGGACAATAACCTTGGAGCTCGGCTTGAACCTTGAGGCAACCTCGGTTGCCACAGCGCCGCCCGCGTTCTCCATGAGCTGAAGTGAGGAGACCCCTAAATACTCAGAGTTGAGGTCGAGCCTCCTAACGTCTCGTGAAGTTATGTGAGAGCCTTGCATATTCATCTGCAGACTCACTCAAACAATATGATGTGGAAGCGTCTGTTTAAGATCGATATAAAGAGGTCACTGTACAGCGGTTTCCCATTGGTTTGGGATAATCGGGGCTCGAACCATGGTTTGGCAGACCACCCTCTCTTTGAGGGGTTGAGAAGTCTTAAGTTCAGGGATGTGGGATCTGCTTTCGGGGTCTGAGATGCCTTCCGCATATGTTCTGGTAAATACTGAGATCGGATTCGAAGACGAGGTCTTGAGTCAACTTAAGAATACCCCGAACATAAAGGAGGCCAATGTGGTGTACGGCGTCTATGATATAGTCGCCAGGGTTGAGGCTGAAAACATGGATAAGCTCAAGGAGACCATAACCTGGAAGATTAGGCGCCTCAACAAGGTTCGCTCAACACTTACAATGATCATAATAGAGGGCAAATGAACCTCAGACTTCTCTGATTTACCGGACGCGCCCCAAACAGCTTCTCATCACTATATGTAGACGGAAACCGCTCAACGGAGGATACGAACCAGGGGCTTAGCCAAGTGTCTGCGGGCCCTAGGCGGGACCTCGTAGAAACCAGCCTGCAACTCTCGAGGCTTCTCAACATAGGTCTCTGTTCCAATAGGGAATTTTCTACCGCAAACCTCACACTGGTAACCTTTACTCCTTCCCTCAGACTTTGCCCGTCGACCACATATTTGACAGACAGGGTTTATCTTAACATAGATCCTTCTCAAATCCAGAATCTCAATCTTCTCCAAGTTCAGGGTTAGGGGGAGGCCCTTCTTCTTCTTGACGCCGCCATAGACTTTCACAGTGTCCCCAACCTCAAGCTTCTTGACTACGTTCCTGAATTGTCGTGTGGGTTCATATGCGGCGCAGTCAACCTCGCCGCTCTCATCCCTGAATGTGAATATGATGTGGCCTCCAGGAATGACCCTGGGTTTCTGAGATACCTTACCAGTCAGGATTGCTGAGCTGAATGCCTCGAGGTTGCTGACCGTGCCTGTCACCAAGTGGGAGTCTGTAGCCTGGTTCGTCTGGTAGATTATCCACTTCTCAATAGGTTCATTCACCCTCACCATGCGGAAAGCTTCCAATGCTGCAGCTGGGTCTTGTGAACGAATACCGAAGAGGACCGGGCATGGTGTGTGAGGGGTGATCCTGATCTCGCCAGTGTTAGGGTCGATGTTATCAAAGGTTCTTGGGAAGGTTCTTTTATTCATGATGAAGACGCTCTCCGCGTCCACCATTCTCTCTTTGCCTCTGTAACCTATGGTTCTGTACGCGAGAAGTTCGTAGGTTGAGTCTTGCTTGAGGGTCTCCCCGATGGCCGCCAAAGCACCTACTATGCCCCTCCCAAGCTTGAACTTGTGATATTCTGCACCCAACTCCAAGGCAAGTCTCTCCGCGTCCTCTATCTCTACAACCCCCTGAACCACTCTCTCGGAGAATCTTATGAGCCTCTCAGGGATCGACCCGCCTGCGTAGAAGACGACTCCAGGGTTGGTTGTTTCACATCGAAGCTCAGCGAGTTCCTCAACGGTATTAAGGACGAGCTCTCTCAACATTGAGAGTTCTGGCCGGCTGTACTCCACACAGAGGGCTACAGCGCAGTTTCCTCTGGTCTTGAGGTGCCAGTTCGGGTTTAGCCTCACAAGTCTCGGGTAGCCCAACAGCCTGAAGCCTTGACTCCTCAGTCTGTCGGCAACTACAGCCCCAACGTAGGTTGTGCACATACGTTCCTTCGAGTCAGTATCGTCGACGCCGACTCTGACAGTCTCCAAACCAGAACACCCTTCAAGAGGGCTTCACAGGAGGGTACTTTAGCCCGAAGAAGTCCTCAACAAGCTTGAGAGTAGCCTCTGTACACGCCTCTATACCGGTTTCCTGAGTCAGGGCTGGAAAGATCCCTACAGCATCAAGCAGGTGGAATCGACATATCCCAAGTATGATTCCAGCAGGCCCAGGCAACTGCGTATCCCTCATCACTTTGGCTCCTCTGCTCCGCAGGCCTTTGCAGAGACTCGTCTTCGTGGCAGCCACATATGTCGAGCCGTCGAGGTCCGTCTGTATGGTATCTATAAGGACAAGGCAGGATGCTCTGTAACCTAACCCTAACAGGACGAGTTCCTCAAGCACATCGTAGCCACCGTCAGGATCATCAAGGTCTATTCCATAGTCTCCGCATGCCGTGAGCAGGTTCGGTCTTGAGAGAGAACTCTCATGGAATTCATACCTAGGCAACCTACACGTGCCGTCCTCTGTTATGATTACGTGGTCAGGGAAGTGGCGGTTGTATAACTCGGCGAAGAGCTTGGCTCCAGCCCTACTTATGAGCGTCCGGGCTACGACCCCACCAAGCTTGCTCGGTCCGAGCAACCCGACCACATAGAGGGGCGAGGACAATGCTGGAGTATACCGCTTTACGAGAAGCTTCTCCAACAGGAACCCCTCCAGGGTCATGATTTGGAATCGGGCTTATCTATCCATTACTGTTGCAGGTTAAAAAAAGGACGAAAAATCAGGGATGACCGGATCTAGTTCCGGAGTTTTCTAGATCTTCTCAGCAATGGCAAATCGGTCTCGGACCTGAGTGACCTTTACAGTTACATGGTCGCCCGGCTTTGTGTTTGGAACGAAGACAACGAAGCCTTCTATTCGCGCAAGGCCGTCTCCACGTCTGCTGAGCTCTTTAATGTCAACCTCATACTCCTTTCCTTCCTCAACAGGCTTTTCGAAAGAAGCCATAATAGTATCACCTCTTTTCATTTCGGCCAGTTATAAGAACATGCAACAGTCAACCGTACAAAACGGATCCTGCTTCCGTTTCCTATGAACCAGCTTGCGGCTACACACCAAACCATAGCTTATAAACGTTGCTGACTACTCCGATCACGACTTCTGAATGTGCTTGCCGAATTTTGATTGTGAATGAACTCTTCAACCTTCAAAGCCAAAACATTTATCTTTAGAGTTCTCCGTCAACTCCAGACGGATAGCGGGGTGGGGTAGGTTCTTCAAGATGAAGAAGCCCAACCAGGTTTAACCCGCAGGGCTCATAAGAAGGAGACTCTGTGAAACCCTGAGATACTCGAGGAATCGGGCTCAACCGGTAGTTCGAATCTACCCCCCGCTACCAACTCTTTTCGCTGTCTTGGCCTTCATCATGTTTGAGTTGTCGTTCAAACTCGTAGATACTCTGGTTCCTTTGTTCTGCTTCAGACAGGATCTCTTGCGCTTTTTGGGTTTTCTACAAATATTGTCTAGGAGTGTTCTCACCTCTCTCGTCTTTCGCAGCGCCTGCATATCATCTGTACAGTGATCTCGAACTACTTCTACGAGGAAAAAACACTCTTCCCAACTGCTCTAGAAGCCATAGCGGAGAACGAATGGAAAGAGATAAGACATCAATTCGATGAAACAGGATATTATGGCTTTACGCCTGAAGCTGCAAAACTTCAATGAAGGAGGTTGTGACGTTAATATCCAAACGTGAGGAACCTGACAAGATCCCTTTTGAAACGGGTGCACTCTCAAAGGAGGAGATCGAAGCGATCTTCAACACCCTTCCCGTAGACATCACTTTTATAGACAAAGGCGATACCCTTCGTTATTTCAGCCAGTCCAAAGGTAGAATATTCGTAAGAACAAAAGCGGTCATCGGCCTAAAAGTCCAAGGATGCCATCCACAAAAGAGCGTACATATCGTCAACCGAATATTGGACGACTTCAAAAGAGGCCGCAGGGAAGTAGCCGATTTCTGGATCAATCTTGAAGACAAACTCGTCTACATACGATACTTCCCTGTTCGAAACAAAAACGGTGATTACCTAGGCTGCCTAGAAGTAACACAAGACATCTCAAACATAAGAAAACTTGAAGGCGAAAAAAGACTACTGGACTCTACTTAAGAGATGTTGATGCGGGAGATGAGGAACACTAAAGAACTGGGTTCAGAAGACCTTACGGCAAAAGTAGCTAGGCTAAGTGATTTAGTAGACTATCAAAAAGACTCTATAGTGAGCAGAACAATAATTGATAAGAAGACTGGAACAGTAACCTTGTTCGCTTTCGACGAAGGACAAGGATTGAGTGAGCACACGGCGCCGTTCGACGCTCTAGTCTTCCTTCTTGATGGCCAATCAGAAATAACAATTTCTGGGAAGAGTCACCTCTTAAAGGAAGGCGAAATGATAATCATGCCTGCTAACGAGCCACATGCCGTGAAGGCGGTAAACAGGTTCAAAATGGTCTTAACCATGATAAAGTCGTGACTCTAAGGGATCTATCATGGAGCTTTGTATACTTTCCAGTACGGTCAACATGGCACCTTCTTGGTAGCTATGCCCTCGCTGTCATCGTTTGGAAGTGACCGATGCTAGGAAACAAGACTTACTACAACAAACCGAGAGATACTAGCTACGAAGAAGGAAATGAGCTAGAAGTCAGGTCCTCCAAATGTTAGAGGCCTGGCCTGGGTCTGAACAAACAACAGAACTTCCTGTGAAGGAAGAAGTCTTTCAGTAATCCTGTGAATCAGACATATTCATTTACATGTATCGAGTGCGTCAGCGACAAGCCCAAAGCTATAACCAACTAGTTCTCTTGGAAAGCCTACCTACCACAAATCCAGCCGCTATGAACAGTACGAGGAATATGAAGACAACGATGGCAGGATCAGGGATGAGCCTAACGAACCCCTCGTAGATGGCCCAAGACAGTAGTCCACCAGCCAGCAACCCTGAGAATATGCTGACCATCGCAGTCCTCGTATCGAGATCCAATAGATAAGCTATCACCGTTGCTATCCACCATCCTATGAGGAAGGTGCAGACGGCTAAGGCTCCTTGAACGCCAAGCCTTCCGGAATATGTCATGAAGAGATGGGAGCTGTCCGCGTACCTCACCTTAAGTCTGCTAAGGTAAGGCTGGATGCGAGGATATTCCCCTAGAACCCTCATGATCGCCAAGAGAGAATATGAGACGAAACTGTCGAGCGCTATGACCAACCCAACTGATAATTCGGTTGGCACGCCCTGAGAGAGTCCATATACAATGGCGAGGGGAAAACCTCCTAAAAGAGACAGAATGGCAAATCTTGAGACTCTAGCTTGGAGGAAACCTCCGAAGACGACACCTACGACGAACGCGAAGCCGACGCTCAGAAACGGATGCTTGACTAGGAGACCTCTGACCGCCTCGATCTCGCCTGAAAAAGTCTTACTTAGGGATCGCTTCAGCATCGTCATATCTTGTCTTGCTTCAAGAAGTTTCAGCCTAACCTTTGAGAATCGACCGACACGCCTCGCCATAAATGTAGCCCCTGAGCCCTGTCACAGACATCCCTAAGCGTCCTGAAGACAGAAGCCAAAACAACGGCAGACTTGCCATTACCTCAGCTTCTGCAGGAAGAAGATAACATAAACCCTGACTACTTAAATGATTTCGCCGTCAACATCAACAGAAAAGGCTCCGTGTTTAACGGGAAGGCAGTCTTTTCCATCAAAGGAAGCTCATGTTCTCTCAGGGAGTCTATAAGAAGCGCGCGCAGCGCGAGTAATGACTGACCTTTGAAACGGTTAGTTAGGTTTCGCAACCGGTGACTGTGGAAGGTCTTAGAACTCAGAAGACTTGAAATATCGTCTTGGCGTTCGCGAAGAATTTTCCGCCTTGAGAAATCATCTTGTCAGAGACGTAACTGTTCGCGTTATAATAGCCGGAGACAGAGCTCTCCGCAAGGGTAGTGCTCACACCTACTGTGACCGTTCCTCCTCGGCCAATGGTAGTCTCCACGAAGGTTACGGAGATAGGAACACCGTCTGGATTGTCAACCTCAACCCAAATCATCCCTTTCTTGAGTTCCGCCCCACCATTCTGGACGATAACTCTAACCACAGCGGTCTCCCCAGGCCGGAAGCCTGACCTATTCAGGCCTGCTGGGTCTGTAAGATAGACGGCGACTATCGTTATGCTGGGTGTGAGGCTCTCACCTACCGTGAAGGTAACCTGATTGTAACTGTCCTGATATCCCGGCACGGTCGCGGTGACAAAGACAGTATATGTTCCAACGGTTGCTTCGCTTGTCAGGGTGAAGTTGTCTGAGTACTGTCCAAACCTGTTTGTTGTCGCTGAGGCTACGTGAACTGTACTTCCACTGGGGTTGAGGATCTGGATTGAGACCGAGCCGCCTCTAGCCGGTAGGTCCTCGAAATCTCTAACAGACCCATAGAAGATGACAACTTCACCTTGGCTGTATGTTGGCTTGTCAGGTGTGACAGTAATTGTGAAGGAAGCGCTGGATACTATGAGCATGACCGTAATAGAATCGGCTGAACCATCACTTCTATCAGTGGCCGTTACCTGTATTGGATAGATTCCTGGTGGCGTGAGATCGGTTGTTTCCACCACCAATGTAGAGTTTACGTGAGTATCGGTTGGGACCGTGAGTGAGTCTGGATTGAATTTGTAGGTTGTGTTTCTGGGTAGACCAGCAACTGAGAGGTTGACTGGAACCAAACCATACAGATCAGTCGCTCTCAGGGAGAGCTGGAATGATGTTGAGCGTCCCAAAGTCACTATCTGTGAAAGAGGAGCTACTTCCAGTAGAAATCTGGTTCTTGGCGTAACAATCAATGTCGCATTTGTAGACTTTGACTGTTGTTTGTCTGATGCAGTCACTAGAAGTGGGTAGGTGCCCGGTTGGAGACTGGCTCCGAGAGTGACGAGAAGGTTCGACGTGAATGGTGGAAATCCAGATTTTGCAGATAGAAACGACGCTGCATCTGAAGGAACGCCTGTCACATTTACCAAGACTTCATCCTTATACTCGCCTATAGGTGCAACTGAAACCGCGAATATTACGGTGCCTCCAGCCGTCGCTTTCTGTGAGGTGGGTTCAATATAGACGGCGAAGCTGTTCGGGACCGCAGTTTCTGGAGCTATAGAGATTGAGTCGTAGTAAGTTGTCTGTTGGGTTCCAGTGGCGTATGTGTCAGCCAATATTAATCCTACGGCAACTATCTTAACTTCCGCCTCTATGTCTCCGAAAGCCTTTCTATAATCGTGATAGACCTCTCTTTCATGCATTATCCAAGTGTTCTCAGGCTCGCTATACTGGTACATATAGGTCTTGGTGTCGTTTGAGTAGCTGCCGTAGAAGTATGATGCGTAGTAGCCTCCACGCCCGTCGCTGAAGAGGAGGTAGAGGCCTATATAGCTGAATCTTTTCTCTTGGAAACGCCAAGCGAAACTCAACCTCAGCTCAGGCTCGACCGTTATGCGTCTGTCGGACAAGTCGTATACCCATCTAACCTGAGACGCCTGTTTTGGCTGGCTGGTTTTCCCAGACATGATGAGGGAGAACGTTCCCTCATATACGGGACTCGGCTTTGGTCGAGCATCGAATCTGAGGGTTCGCCCAAGTCCGGAGGGGTCACGACGCCAACCAGTTATGCCCCTCTCGAAATCCTCAAAGAAGCTTCCGGAGTTGCTATCTTTCAGTTGTTCTCTGGAGGCCGGAGGACTGCGGCTAGAAGCTGCCGTTTCACTCCGTAGCCCAGAGCTAGGGTCTTTCAGGCTTGCGTTGAGGATCGGTGGATTGAAGGCTAGGAGTATGAAGAGCAGGGCAATTGCTAGCGTGGCTTTTCGCATTTCAACGGTGTCCTCTCCTTTGTGATTACCTAAATTATATATAAGTGTTTTTATGTTGCACAGATTTACAAGCTCACGTTTGTCTGTAACACAACAAAACAATTTAAGAAAAGCAAGGTAATATTCAGTAAATCTGCAATGCGGGCTGTGGCGATGACCAAAGAGGGCAACTCAACCGAGACTGTTAGACTCCTCCAGCAACTCAATAAGAACATCGAGATCTTGAGTACAAAACTCGATAGAATAATCAAGATTCAAGAGTTGCTCACCGATAAACTGTCTCCCAAGGAGAAACCCTCATATGAGGGATTACCCCTTGATGTGGCGACCTTGCTGTCTCTACCGGACCACTTGAGAAAGACAGCGCTGGCCCTCTCAGAACTTGGTGAGGCCACCGCCACAGACATATCGAGAAAGACGGGCAGGGTCAGGGCGGCCGAGAGCGATTACCTCAATCAGCTGGTATCAAAAGGCTATGTGGCGAAGAAGAGGAAAGGCCACGATGTTTACTTTTACATAGAGGCGCAATAAGGATGAAGGCGATAGCTTTACACTCCTACAAAGGCGGTACCGGGAAGACATCGATCTCAGCCAATCTTGCAGCGCTCTACGCAGACAGAGGATTCAGTGTTTGTCTCCTAGACTATGATTTCAGGGCTCCAAGCATCCAGATACTGTTTAAGACCAAGATCCGCAACACACTCAACGACTTCCTAGAAGAGAAATGCGAGATAACCGACACACTTCACGATGTCTCAGACAAGTACAAGGTAAGGGGGCGTCTACACGTTGGTTTCGCAAGCCCCAGCATAGACTCGATGAGAGAGATGATGACAAAAGATAGAAGGTGGGAGATGAAAGCCCTCCACCGTACGTTGTCCGCAAAGAATAAGATTCATGACGAGGTCAAGGCCGACTTCTTGATCTTCGATACCAGCCCAGGCGTCTCATACTCCTCCATAAATGCGTTGGCATCCTCAGATTTTGTTGTTCTCGTTACCAAGATGGATGAGTTTGACATGGCAGGAACAAGAGAACTTGTTCACGGAATTTACGACTCCCTAGGACGGAAAACAGGTCTATTACTCAATAGAATCCCAATGGAACAGTTCCCTCTGGGTGCTGGACAGAAGGAGCTGGAGGAGTATATGGCGAAAATATTTAACCTTCCATTTCTGGGAATAATACCATGCTACTGTGACATCCAAATGAACGGCGGAAAATCCCTCTTCGCCTTAGAGCAGCCAAAACACCCCTTCTCCCAAGCCCTCTCAGAAGTCATTGAGCGAATAGAACACCATCTAAAAACAGTCTAACCCGAGTTTCTCCTTGCCCTCTCAAGTTTCTCCTCATACTCTTTCTTGAGTTTCCTGTAGGTCTCTTGGTCAAGCTTCTCGGTTGCACGCAACTCCTCTAGCCTCGTAAGAGCCCTAGCAATAGCTAGATACTCCATATCCTGATCAGGCTCAAGTTTAGGCTCTTCAACCGCCAACCTTGAGGCCCTCAACCTTTTGAAGATAAGGATTGAGGCGGCACCCCCAAGAATAACTATTGCGGCGGGTATTGCTAAGGTCGGAATTAGAATGTTACCTGTCGCAGGGGGAGGTTCACTCGTCTGTTGAGTCGCTCCAGTAACCTCAAGGATAGCCCAAGTCGAGTGGCTGTAAGCTCTCCCCTCGCCTATTATAGTGAAATTATAAGTGCCCACAGGAGTATCTTCGTGAGTTATTAAAGTTAGGATTAGAATCTGAGCGGTCGTCGCGGACTTGTTGAGCAGATTATAGGTGATTCTCTGCGGCAGTCCGACAATCCTTATCGAGGGCGTAGGGATACTCTCTCCTTGTAGTGGAAGTATTGCTATCTCGAAAGACGTGTTTGAGCCCTGCCTCAATGTTCTTGAGTTTGGTGAGACTTTGAGGGTGAATGCCCCAGATGCGAGAGAGAATGGGACATGAAGATTTCTGTCAGCGTAGCCAGGCTTGCTTGCGGTCAAGTGTAATGTGTAGTTACCTGAGAGGGGGGTGCCGCCTATTACGAACTCGTCAACATAACCGCCATCAGTTTTCGAATAGATAAGCGCTATGTGGACGCTATTCCCACGGGGATCAGTCACCTGCGAGGAGATGGCTGCTCCTTGTACAGGGTTGTTATAGGGATCCAATACTTTTCCCGTGACTGTCACAGCGGTTGTGACTTCCTTCTCTCCATGTTGAACGTTCATTGAAACTGTCATGGAAAGCTGTGGGGCGGCAACAGAACTCTGTAAGGTGAGAGCGAGTGACAGGATTGTCAACAGGAGAAAAAGCAACCTGTTCTTCATTCGATAACGTTCCAAATCTTTTCCTTGATGTTCAGTTCTTCTCGTCTCAGTGGCTATGGTGGGAATTAGACCTGCCGAAATAAAATGTCTTCTATCTTCTAAAACTTTGAGGTTCAGATCTGAAGATCAAGATTTGAGAATTTTTTCCATAACTCACTAATTAGGGCGCCTGCAAGTAAAGAGCCGAGGATGAACTGGCCTGTTCCAAACATCATCAACACGCGAATCGAAAAGAGTTCGCCAAAGAATATTTCGAGCAGGCCACCGCAACATAGTAAGAGGAGAATACTTGGATCGACTCCCTTGGGAAGTCTGAATCTACTTCTTGACAGCAACAAGGATAGTTGGAGGATTGGAGAGAGATAGACGGCCCCTATCAGACTACTCGCAACAAATCCCGCTATGATCACTCCAACCTCCTGATCAAAGTCCACCACCCCTTGAACTTGGATTGCTATGTGGAGTATACCCAGTAGTGGGTAGAGGAGATGTTTGATTATGGTTCGCAGAATTTCATGTCTCACCTCAAAATCGGCGATCGAAGGACTGAAAGAGTAGTACCACATGTTGAAGATCTTCATGAACTCGCTTCCCGCGAATGTTCTAGTAACCACTTGATCTCTGTACCTCCTGAGAAATTGGACTTCGGGACTCAGTTCTGAGCCATATGTTGCCGTTGCAATGAAACAGCGGCTCGGTTGTGTGCTTGAGATCGTCGCCTCGACGATGTGGGTCTTTCCGCCTCCACTTCCGGTAACCTGTATCGTGTAAGAGCCGGTTGAAGTGTTGTTTGAAGTAACTATCTTCATTATTGATGTTGCTGGAGGAGTCACAACATTTGGAGTGAAGTTTACGGAAGAGTCTTCAGGTAGACCCGACGCCGTTAACGTCACATAGAGCAAAGATCCCTCCGATGATAGGACATTGACTGTGAATGTCAAGGTGTCTCCCGGGGTGAATGATTGAGTTTTAGGTTCTACGGTGATGGTGAAGTCAGTTGTCTTCTGGTCGCTGACTGTGAAGGTTGTTGAGGCCTGGCCGTCGGCGTATCCGGCTTTGCTTGCTGTGATGTAGACAGTATAGGCTCCAAGAACAGTATCGGATACTAGCACGAAGGAATCTGTATACTTTCCCGTAGTGTCTGAGTAGACCAGCTCTATATGGATGATTTTGCCAGCTGGATTTTCAACTTGGATGGAGACGGTGCCGTGCTGTATTGGTTCGCCGGAAGACTCTGTTAAGGTTCCTGCTAAGTATACGGTGTCTCCAATCAGGTATGATTGTTCATCGGTCTCTACTGTAGTCTCGATCTGGGGTTGACCTGATGAAAAAGAAAGAAGCATGGTCGCGATTAGGAAAGCTGCAGCGTAAGCATTCAGATATTTCATGATGTTTTCATTGTCCTCTTTTCCTAGTGTCCTGAGCTTCCTTGATATAATGGTGTTCGTATCGCTGTGTGGGAGGGTGCTTGCCTGAGATTGACCGCTCGAGATTCTGAGCTATCTTTAAATATGTGTGGTTGTGTAACACATAGCTACTCTCTCACATTTGAGAAAGAACAGAATCCCTACATCGAGGCGGTTAGTATGATGAGCTTTGGAGAAGCATTTACCCTCATCCAGAGTGTCATGGCCTTCATCATAGTGACAGACGTGTTCTATGAGCGAATCATACAGAACAAGCTGCTGCACAGGATTAATGTTAGCCTAAGCATACTGAGGCTAGACCAAAGCCGCTTGCACAAACTTAAGTGCAGTAAATCAATGTGCACACAGGGTAACGACGAGACCTGGGATGGAGGAAAGAGGAATATGAGCCTGACAGGTTCCGCTATCACTCGCCCTTCCTTCATACTTCCCTCATCGCACCCAACTGCCGCCTCAGACAGTCAAGAAGGAATGGAGGTGAAAACGTGAGTCGCAAAGGACTTGCTGCAGGTCTTCTCATCGGAGTTGCAGCCTTGGCAGCTTTCGAATTATACCGAAGACATATCCAAATGGGTTGATGTGCCCGGCTTCACAACCACCCTCCCCCACTCCATTTTTTTGAATCAAAATATGCTTGGGCTAGGGTCCCAGTTGTAGGTCACCAGCCTTGCGTAAGTAATTGAGGTAGTTCTTAGTCTCCATTGTTCGTTCTCGAAAACTCCTTTCATTCACAAGCTTCAGGAGGCGTCTCTCAACATCTTCGAAGTCACGTTCATAAATGTGGAAGCTATTTGTGAAGTCGACGTAGGCACCCGGCTCTATCTCTTCCCCGGTGAGAGCGCTAACATTTTGGGCTATATACTTCTGTAGCTCCGTAAAGGCATACATGTTCCAGAAGGCTGCTTTGTATGCGTCCCTGGAGCGCCAACAAGTCTCCATGACGAGTCTTGAGTTTACAATTCTACACCAGATCCTCTGGAGGCATGGAGGGTGCTCGAGGTTAGGGTCAACCGTGGGTTTCCACGTTATGGCTTGCGCTCTTCTTGTGTACCCATATACAGTAAAGGTTCGCCCATCCAGTTCAACCACTTTCTTTTCGCAGAGCTTTCTGATCAAATAATCGATCTGGTTGATTCTTTCATCTTGGCTGACGCTGTAATTGAAGAGTCGCTCGTGATATTCATATGGTCGCTTTCCTTCGTAGACAAAATGGTCTTCTGAGCCTTCGACAACCTCTTCGACATATTTCTTGAGGTCGCTCAGGCTTCCGCATAGACCACCCATATGGATTCTGGGTTCGGAAAAAGGCTCATCTACAACCATGAGCATTGTGCAGTCTCTGCTCCACTGACCATACTCAGTATAGACCAGTGAGCCCTCCCTCCAAGTTTTCAAGACGGCTTCTTCCCATGTTATTGGAAGGTTCTTACCTGAAACAATGAATACCTTCAGACTTTGATTCGTCATCAAAATCACTTTAGCAAATCTGAGTTGATTCCTCTGATGCAACTGCCTTGGATGTAAGTATGATCACAATGTTTGTTTCTTTGACTCTCTACCCTCTGGTTCCCATTTGCCTCGAGTTGAGTCCCCCTAATCCGTTCTTATTTCGGTCCCTGTGTGGTAATATTTTCCACGAGAGAGCTTAACCCACTTCTGTTCTTCTCTCCAGCGAAGCCTGACATCAGCAAAACACCACAGCTGAAGTAGAGCGTCGAAGGTCAGGAAGACTGGGACGTAAGGAATGAGCCTTGCCTTATTGACCTTCAACATCCCCCATATTAGAGCAATATTGTGCAGAAGAAAGGGTGAGGCGGCAAAGAGTACCTCTGAAATGTTGATCTGTAGGAGGGGAAAGTTCCAGATCACTATTCCCAAGAACAACAAGAGTGAGAAGAGGGCTGTCATCTGGACTCCTTGAGGTAGCGCCCCGATTATCCTGTCAAACTTATTCTCTTTTCCTATGACCTCCATTGATTTGAATGAGTACCATCGTCTCCTCTGCCTCACATACTGGTCAATGTTCTCAACTTCCTCTTGCCAAACGTTTGCGTCGGTGACAGCTACCCGCCAACCTTTCAGGTGCAGTTTCATGCTAACCTCTAAGTCTTCTAGAAGGCTTTTGCCGTGGCTCCGGCCGAGGTCTTCCCAAGCGCTTTTCCTAAGGGCATAATTACAACCGCATATCGGTTGAAATCTTGCTATTCTTATCTTGCCGTCTCTTCCGGTAAATGAGATGTTGTTCCACCACTCATCTTCTATGGCTCTGAGTTTCGTGAAGAAGTTCTTGTGCCAGTTTCCACAGTGGGTTATCCCAGCGGCTGCTCCAACCTTAGGGTTGGAGAAAGGCCGGACAATCTTCTTGACCCATTCCTTCTCACAGACACCGTCTGGATCTGTGAGTGCTATGATCTCTCCTGTAGCCTCTTTCTCGATTGCTTCATCAAGGACTGGGGCTTTTCTATCATAGGGTCTCTTTGGCCTGTAATACTTGATCAGACCCCTATCCTCGTATTGTTGGCAGATGACAGGCGTCTCGTCGGTGGAGTCATTGTCATAGATTATGATCTCAAGCTTCTCACGGGGATAGTCTTGGCTTAGGAAGTTCTCGATCTTCCGTGTGATTACGTTTCCAGACTGCCAAGCGTAAGACATGGCGGTGACTCGTGGGAAGTACTGTATTGGCCTTGTCGGAGTCTTAGTATTCCATACCAAGAAGAGATAGAAGAATGAGACCAAGAGAAAAAATGAGACGACCAGGTTGCTTGCTGGGCTCATAATCAATAGGAGACTGGAGAGGTTCAAAGGTCTCATCGTAGCGTAGGGTACGCCAAGTTATTATATATCATTATCAGGCGTTGGCATGACCTAACTTGCGTGAAAATACTTGTGAGCTGTCCTTTCGACTCTCGAGCAATCGTTCGTTTTGCATCTTCACAAAATCTGTTTACTATAGATTTGGGCAACCGTTACGCATAAATAGGTAATAACTCGAAACTTAGTAGACCGGTGGGCGACATGGCTAACACAACCCAACTCAGGCTTGGAATGCGTGAAGTCCTAACCTCAACGGTATTCGGAGTTACAGCAGGCATCTTGGCCTCAATACTTGAGAGAGTAGACGCCGCGGTCACTGGAGGCCAGTTCACTCCTTTTGGCTACTCAAACACATACGCTTGGCTCCTTCTCTCCGCATATCTCTACGGGCCTTTGGGAGCCTTGATCATGACAGAGGTTCAAGCCCTCATAGGCTTGTTGACTGCTGCAAACCCCCTCTCCTGGCTTTGGCCAGCTGTAAATGCTGTCTTTGCGGTTGTCGCCGGCTCCGTCGCCATAGCAATTCAGAAAATCTATCCTAGATCATCCGCTAGAACACGTATCATCACCATGAGTATTGCCCTAGCTTTGCTCGATATTCCTGCGGTATACTTCGTTGTGGTACTTGTCGTGGGTCTTCCAGTCATTGCTTATTATCTGGCGTTACCAATGTACATTGGGCTGCAACTGGTCCCGGCAACTCTTATCGCTTACCTGCTTCTGAAGGCCCTAGTAAGAGCAGGCTTAAAGATTTAGGAAAGAACTGTCAAACTGTTAGAAGGCCTTGTTCTTCAGTGTGAAACTTCCCATAGGTTCTATGATGACTGTCACCATGCTGTACCTGACCTTGCAAGAGGCGCGCGCCAAAACAGTCAACCCCTAGGAGGCCCTGTCATATCAGCACTTTTTCAGCTTCAGTTACGTTCCAATCGTCAATTACTATTTTCTTGATAGCCTCACTCATTTTGAGGGGGTTTCGGCTCTGCCACACGTTCCTCCCAACGGCCACCCCGGTTGCTCCAGCATCCATAACTTCGCGTACCTGTCTGAGGAAGCCTCGCTCTGAATCAGCCAGTGGACCGCCCGACATAAAGACTCTTGTTCTTCCCGCAGACCTTACAGCCCACCTGAAGGATTCAACATTGCCGGTGTACTTTATCTTGACCGCGTCTGCGCCTATCTCTAGACCTACTCTTGCGGCGTAAGCAACTATCTCGGGACTGATGTCACTCTTGATGTCCTTTCCACGTGGATAGACCCAAGCTACAACTGGTACATCTCTTCTGCGCGCTTCCCGTTTGATCTCTCCAAATTCATGTAGCATTAGACTTTCATGGATGCTTCCGGGATATATCGTGTAGCCTACGGCCTTTGCCTGAAGTGTGAGAGCCTCCTCAACTGAACATATCTGTCTGGAGATGGGGTCGCCCTGAACCAGATTTGTCTTTCCATTCAATTTTAATATCAAGGGTATGCGTCCGTCATAGTACCTCTCCGCCACACCCTTCTGTAATACGACGCCGTTGAAACCGGCCTTAGACGCTAGATCGACTATGAATTGTGGGTCAACGTTCACTTCGTTGAAGTCTGAGGGACCGTGCTCAAGGCCATGGTCGTAGGCCAGCAGTACTCCTCTGTTATTGGTCAGGAAGTGATCTAGAGCTGTTACCATTGGCAGTCGCACCAAACAAAATACTAAGCTATGAACGTGTCTTTTAGTCTTTGAGTCTAGAGTCTATAGAAGCTTGTCTTCAAGTTTGACATCAAAAGCTTCTTGGGCTGCACGCCTGATATATCTCATGGGTAGGGCTCCGGAATAGAGTAGAGTACCATGAAACTTTTGCTCATCGAAACTCTTACCCAACTTCTCTATTAGGTCGCGTTTCAACTTCAGAATCATGTGTTTTCCTAGGTAGTAACTGAGGAAGTAGGTTGGTCTTTCAGCGTACTCATTGACTTCTACGGTGGCTATTTGACGTTCCATACTCGTCTGTTCTATGAGATACTCGACGGCTTCTTCAAACGTGATTTCCCCTCTTGCCAACTTGATATCGAGGATCATTCTCGTCGCACGCCAGATCATGTCTACGGTCTGTTCGAATCTGGCCTCTGGAGTGTCGTCGAATCCAATCTCTTTCATGTACTCTTCGCAGTAGTGGGCCCACCCCTCAATGAACTCCACTGGGAATGGTGTGAGCAGACGAACCAGTGAGGGGTTTGTGTTGGCGCAGCATCCCTGTAGGTGGTGGCCTGGGTAGGCCTCATGAACAGTTGTGTTGGGGATCGAGAAGTAGTTGTGTTCTTCAAGGAATTTTGGGTCTGAGTGTGGGGTGATCAGATAGATGCTCACCTGATCCTTGTCGAACTTGGCTGGCTGGAATATCGCCGCTGTGCTCACGAGACTCCGCATAAAAGGAGGCGTCTCCTTGGCAGTCACAGCCTCGTTAGCCGGTATTCTGAAGGCACTTCTTTCTAGGATATACCTCTTCGCGTCTTGTATAGATCTGCGGTAAGCTTCAAGCGCTTCATGAAAGGTGTTGGGATGGTTTGATTTTACGATTTGCTTAGCCTCTTCAACGGAGGCTCCAGACTTCACTTTCGAGGCTAGTTCTTTGAGTTTTCTCTTTTCCTCATCAAGGGCTGAGTAGGCGAATTCGAGTATATCATCTGAATTCAGGCCGAGTCCTCTCAACTCCAAGATCTTGTCCAGCTTCTCTTTGCCGATTGCGAAGTTAGTTCTTGCTCTCGGTGAGACTTCTTGAAGGAGCCAGTCTCTATACTCATGGATGGAGGCTGTGGCCTCTTCAGATGCTTCCTCCAACTCATCTTTGCGGTCGAATTCGGTGTCGTGGGCTAGTGAGACTATCTCTTTGGTGAGGTTGGGTAATCCCTCGGTTGTTTGTACAGCCAGTTTGGTCCAGAGCTCAACGGGGTCACTTATTCTCTCTTTTGATTCCTTCAGGAAGTTTGGTATCGCTTCGATTCGGCTGTTGAGGCTTCTGAGTCGGTCTTGCAGGGGTGCGAATTCTCTCGTCAACAATAGAAACAGGGATGTCCCGAGTGTGTGTGGAGCCTCAGGTGAGCTACTCCAAAGTCTGAGGTTATCTTCAAAGAAGAGTGAGAGTTCAAGAGAGTCGATAGCAAGGTCTCTGTCAAATCTTCTCTCCTGAGTGAGTCTCTCGCTCGGCAATTTCTCAAGTTTTTCCAAGTAACTCTTCATGATCTCGATGTCTTCGAGTTTGGCTTGCAGGGTTCCGCTTGGCAAGAGGTGGTCATGATCATGTATTCCCAATGATGTGGCTAGGACTGGGTCTCGACGGAGGAAGGTTTCAAACATCTCTTTGGTAGTCTGGTCAAACTCATGATTTGCATCGTTCAATATGGGTCACAACGGAATTTAGAGTCGTAGGCAAATAAGATTTTGATGTCCGATATTTTCTTGAGGCGTTGTTGGGAAGTTTTATCTGTCGACTCGACAGAAGCAGTGTTAGGGATTGGGTTGTCTTACTGTTCGAGATGTGGTGCAGCTCTTCCTCGAGAAGCTTCTTACTGCTGGAAGTGTGGCTCAAAGGTTTCAAAGGAGGAGCCGGGAGTCAGGCATGAAGAGTTTGAGGTCTCAGGGGGCCAACTCTTAGACAAAGTGAAGGAACTGATTCATGAGGGGAATATACGCAGGATATTGATTAGACAGAAAGGCAAGACCTTGATTGAGATTCCGCTAACAGTAGCTGTGGTCGGTGCAGTTATCGCCCCAATCTTGGCCGCTGTTGGAGCTATTGCAGCTCTGGTTACAAACTGCACAATAACAGTGGAGAGGATAGAGAAGACCTAGGATCTTAACGCCACCATTTGGATCTTTGGTGCTTTATGCTGTTAAGATGTCTTTGGTGGGCATGAGCCTGCCCGACTGTAATGAGGCCTCTATGTAACACCGGATAGCGGGGGGCGTTGTCTCTGCTGGTGGGGTTGAGCAAGTAGGTTCACCTAC
>Ga0209610_1000029_pt1 | contig 68869 bp, 70 predicted proteins | sample LakKivw275mmetaG_FD_184137 | JGI IMG/M metagenome (GOLD analysis project Ga0209610, IMG submission 184137) | Anoxic lake water microbial communities from Lake Kivu, Rwanda to study Microbial Dark Matter (Phase II) - Lake Kivu water 275m metaG... | ecosystem: Environmental > Aquatic > Freshwater...
CATCTCTTTCAGGAAGCCAAACTGCCTGTCAAAAATGACGGATACGCCGGAGAACACCGAGCCGAAGAGTAGAGACATCCCTATCATTCCTGGACTCAGGTAGGAGAGGTATTTGACGCCGCCGAACCCTCCAATGAACCCTCCTAAACCTGAACCGAGGAGCGCTAGAAAGAAGAAACTCTGAGCGACAGATGCAATTATCCTCGCTTTAGCTCGCCAAAAACGTTTCAGCTCTCGCAAAAGAATTACATATGTTGCCTGTCCAGACAGTGGCTGTACCAATTCAGTTCTCTCCTATCAAAATGATGAATTCTCACCTAGCTCCTTTGACCTCTAGCTTCCCGAATTATTCTATGTTGGCGCATGGTCTCCGCAAAACTGCCCTGCTCATCTCGGATGTTCCTACCAGTCACTGAGAGGAAGACGTCATCCAGCGTGGGCTCATGTAGCTCAACCGACTCTAGGACCACCCCGGTTTTGTCTATCAACTTCACAATCTCAGGTATTCGATGTCCACCATCGTCTACCAGTAGATTCATGCGTTTCGGGCCTTCATCGTGACCACGGTGACCGTTCTCGCCAGCAGATCCACGCGTCAGCATCTGCTGCATGTGTCTGGGCATCTTGCTTCTCCTAATAGCCTCGCCACGACTGATCTCGGGAACCATTCCTCCAGGACTCATCTCGGGCATCGTTCCGCTTATGCTTCCATCGTTGAACATTCCTCGCATCATCTGCATCATGCGACTCATCACCGCATGGTTGTTTTCTCCGGCGACCAAATCAACGCGACGTACCCAATCTTTCTCCTCAAATAGGGGACGGATTTTCATAGTTGACTGTGAGTCCTTGAAAGTCAAACTCACAATATCCCCCTCAAGGCGTGCCTTCAGCTTGTCCGGAGTGTCCAGCGCCACGATCTTACCAAAGTCGATTATTTGTATACGGGCACACAGATAATCAGCCTCTTCCGTGTAGTGAGTGGTTAAGATGATCGTGACGTTCTCATCTTGGTTCAGGCGCTGTATGTGTTCCCAGATGGCGCGCCGGGTTTGCGGGTCCAAGCCAAGCGTCGGCTCATCCAAAAAGAGGACCTTAGGATAGTGAAGCAGCCCCCGGGCAATCTCGAGTCGGCGCTTCATGCCACCGCTGTAGGTCTTTACCAGATCGTCAGCGCGATCTGTAAGCTGGACCACTTCCAGCATCTCCTTGATCCGCTGCTGCCGCACATCCCGCTTGAGCCCGTAGACGCGGCCGTGAAAGTCTAAATTCTCTCTGCCGGTCAATTCTATATCAAGTGTCGGGTCTTGGAATACGAAGCCGATGCTGCGGCGAACCGCGTCAGGTTCTTTAATGATGTCGTGACCGTTTACGGTAGCGGTACCGCTTGTCGGTCGCAAGAGCGTTGAGAGCATGTTCAGGGTGGTGGTTTTGCCGGCCCCGTTGGGACCTAGGAACCCCAAGATTTCGCCTTGCTCAACATTGAAGCTTACGTGATCAACTGCGACTAGGCTTTTGTCAAAGATCTTGGTTAAGTCTTCAGCTACTATTATGTCCTCAGTCATTTCTCCCTCTTCCCTATCCTCCTTTCGATCTCTTCCGAAACGTCATCCAACCCCTTTCTTATATTCTCAATGGTTGAACGCGTCTCTTCCAGTTTTTCCTCCGGGATGTGTTTCACACACTCTTTCAGAGGTTGCAGTGATCTTTCCATTCTCTGAAGAGCAAATCCTGGCCTTACTCCTCTGCGGACGAAGTCCCACCAAAAGGCTCCAAGACAGCTGATTCGATCGGAGATCTCCTCCACATGCTTCATGCTCTCGTTTAGCGTTTTCCGTCCCTCGTCTGTGACCCGGTAAGCCCTCTTTCCCCTCTCCTTCTCGGCACTCGGTATCTCTTCGATCAAACCCTTGTCCTCCAACCACATCAAGGTTGGGTAGATCGACCCAGCGCTAGGTCTCCAGAGGCCGTTCGACCTCTTCTCAACCTCATCCATTATCTCGTAGCCATGCATCGGCCTCTCGGACAGCAACTTCAGTAGATAAAACTTTAAGAAGCCGCGGGGCACCGCGTGCGGCATCTGGAACCAGAATGGTCTATGGAAGTGCATATTTATCCACGGTCGGGCTATATGTTGGATGTGATATATCAAATGTTACATATAAACTTTACTCCATGATACAAAAACCGTCAGAACTCAGCGATTAGACTGATCCTAATCCTCTTCCTCGGGTCTTGAATGGTATGGACGAATTCACGAGAAAAATCACACGCCGCTTTGTCCGACCAAATCATAAGAGTTCTACCGCACACGTAACCGCCCTTCCTCGCCACAAGGTCTGTCCGATGCTCAAGACTGAGGCCAGGACCCCCACATCCAGTAGCCTCCTCTCTGAAACCATCCACCTCAAAAAGAACCGAGATCTTGGCGCCCTCGCTCCTAGCCACCCGCTTGAAACCATCTTCAAGATCCATCGCTCCCTTCGAGGCCCCAACTGCGACGACGCAGTCTCCCCTCGTCGTCAACCAAGACTCCTTCGTTATCTCAAAGGTGGCCCTATTCATGGCAGTTATGTTCCTATGACCCCATGCCTCAATCTGCTCAAGAGCCCTCAACCGAATCACCTACGAACCCTTTGGCAGTTTCAAGAATATGTTCCATACGAGTTCTCTCACCGTTTTTCCTCAATAAGGCATACGCAAACATATTAACTCTCTGCTAGCCCTTGTTTTGTTGTGAAGACTACCATGTCAGAGAATGAGGGCGTAGAAGAGCAGAAAGAGATGACAATAAAAAGGCTGATAGCCGGGAACATCCTCCAGTCTCCATCAGTCATTAGGGCCATAAGAGTTGTTCCGCGAGAAGAGTTTTTGCCAGGACACCTGAGGAGGCACGCCTACGTGGATACTCCCCTACCAATAGGTTACTCCCAAACAATCTCTGCCATTCACATGGTTAGCATGATGGACGAGTACCTCGAACTCGAGATGGGGCACAGAGTCTTGGAGATTGGTGCTGGATGTGGTTACCACGCATGCACAGTAGCTGAGATAGTCGCACCATCAGAAGCAGATCAGAAGAATTGGGGACACGTCTACACAATTGAAATCATCCCAGAGTTAGCAGATCTTGCCCAAAAAAACATCCAAAAGACCGGCTATGCAAATAGAGTGACCGTTGTCTGTGGCGACGGCAGCCTAGGTCTGCCATCAGAGGCACAATTCGACCGAATACTCGTAACTGCGGCCGCTCCCGATGTTCCAACCCCCCTTGTTGACCAACTCAAGCCGAACGGAGTTATAATCATACCTGTCGGCGGCTTATACTACTTTCAAAACTTACTAAAGATCACGAAGCATGCAAAGGGAAAAATTGAGAGAGACGTACTATGCTCTGTTGCATTCGTGCCTCTTGTTGGAAGACTTGGCTTTAGATGATCTCATAGGGAACAGAGGCTTTCATTACAGGTCTTTTGGTGGTAAGAGTATGTCTGGCGTTAACTGTGAAGAAAGATCATTTATTTTGGCCGGAAAGGATCGCTCGTGCGAAGTCAAGGAAAAAAGTTAAACGGTGAACCACGTATCCTAAAGTCTTATTATTACAGTCGATGAAAAGAAGTTTGGAGAATAAAGAATGAAGAAGAAACTCTTGACTTTTCTCCTGTTGATCATAGTAGCTTTGTCTTTGGCCTCATCCGGGCCTGTGGATGTCCATGCTCAGGCAGGAACGATCTATTCGAAACTTACAATCACTGAACCGGATCTAGATGGAAATATCCACACTTCAGAGTGGGCCGACGCGATGTGTTATGAGAATGTCGGAGACGACGGAAAGTTCACCATTTATCTGATGCATGGCGATGAATACTTCTACATAGGTCTCAAGATCAAAGACGACACTTACAATGTCTCCGACTTGGTTTCAATCACATTCGACGAGGGCAACGACGGAGTACACGGAAGCGGATCAGGTGAAGGCGTTCTTACTGCTGAGCAGGAGGATTGGAAATGTATCACAGGACACGGTGACCTCATCGACGGGTATTGGAATATTACAGATGGTCTCGCCGAATTCTATTCTCCTGGCCTAGATATCTCTGTAGACTTTAATGCAAGCATTGACTATCACGTTGACCACTGGGAAGTAGAATTCAAGATACCTTTCCACGGGAATGATGGAGATTCAAAAGATCCCAGTGATTTGAATATAGATGTTGAAGACGCTCCTAGAATGGAGATTAATCTCAGGAATATGCCAGCCGGACAAGTGTTCTATCCCGAAGACGCTGACTACAAAGATCCCTCCACGTACGTTGAGTTGAGGTTTGACAACGAACCGCCTGAAATAAGTGACATAAACTATGCGCCGACAAGCCCGACTCAGTATAATAACGTGACTGTTTCCGCGTCTGTAACAGACGATGTGTCTGGCCTAAAGTCCGTGACGCTACTGTACTCGACGGATGGCGGAGCAATATGGAGTAGCGTTAACATGACTAAGATCCTAGACACGGGGCTACCAAAATACAAGGCTTCTATTCCAAAGCAGGCTCCAGGCACAATCGTTCGGTTCAAGGTTTCAGCTGAGGACAATGCGCTCTTCTCAGCTGAATCCTCTATAACATCCTACACGGTAAAGACTTCGATCTTTGGCATGGAACCAATCGTATTCTACGGGCTGATATTAGGCTTAGTTTCCGTCATACTGATGGTGATTATGGTCGGCGTCCTAATGCGTAGACCAAAGCTACCAGCTGTACCGGCGTCGCTGACTACTCCACCTGCTCCGACTGTGGCGTACTGCTCAAAATGTGGAGCGCCTGTCAAACTTGGAGACATCTACTGTGCAAAGTGCGGGCAAAAGGTAAGCTAGTCCTATTCCTTTTTGTATTGTGCACACCCGTCTTCAAAAACAAAGAATATATAAGGAAGTTCAGTGGTAATCTTTCAAAACTCCAGAAGGACGCGTGGAGAAAGATAAGATGGGCAAAGACAATAGGAAACTAATGATGAGCAAAAAGAAGAAAAAGGGAAAGATGGGCAAGCCTAACAGATTTGGTTACAAGAACAAGTCTCAGTGAAATCTTGCACACTGATTTTTTGACCATCCTCAAATCTTGGATGCTTCACTCTTTCTATGTCTCTCTGAGCTAGAGAGTTTTTGCGCGCGGAATTGATGAATGAATTTTTAGCAACTGAGTCCAGCTTTTCTCGCTTTTCTTATATAATCCATAACTTCATCGTCTTTTAGGTCGTACCACTTTTGATAGGCGTCAGCAACGGTAAAGAGAGCGCCTCCCCTCATGTTTAGGCAGATAAGTTTGTCAACATGCTGTGAAACAAGGCGAGCTGAACTGAACGGAGCTGTTGGAACAGCAACTATGATTCTCATAGGTCTTTGCTTCCTAATCGATTTGATAGCAGCTAGCATGGTGTAGCCCGAAGCTAAGCCGTCATCCACTAAGATGACCGTCTTGCCGACCACATTTGGGAGCGGTCTGTCTTTTCTGAAAATCCTGTTTCGTTTCCTAATCTCGTCCAAGGCTTGATTGGCAAGTGAGGTTATCTCTCCCTTCGTGAGCCCCAGTTCTCTCACCAAATGCTCATTCAGGATCATTGACCCGTCTGGTGCCACTGCTCCAAATCCAGCTTCTGGATTGTAGGGTACCTGAATTTTGCGTGATATGATCACGTCCATTGGGATATTGAGTTCTCTTGCAATAACGTAACCTACAGGTACCCCACCACTCGGTATGGTTAGGATGACTTGTTCTTTGCCTTTTAGACTTAGCTTCTTCGCAAGCGCTCTCCCGGCATCCTCCCTATCTTTAAACACGTAGATCATGTTCGTTAAGGATTTCTCATAGAGATTTTTACTGGACACATTCTATCACCCCTTAAGGGCTGCTGACCGATCCATTTGTCTTCGCACCTTAGCCTTTCTATTCATGCCTTTGGACGAGTCGGTTTAGATTATATGGAATCTTCATCTATTATATGTTGGAACGCGTTGTTTGATCCATTGGAACTTGCTCACAGCACCGAGAAGATCGTCACTAATGGGGTTCTTAGGAAATACTATAGGTTCAGACCCGCCACCTTCTACGGCGGGATATCTACAGCGGACTGCGTCGGATGCGCCTTAAGGTGCGTCTTCTGCTGGAGCGGTCTTCCAAGAGATTACCCTGAAAGAAGCGGAAGATACTACAGCCCAGAGCAGGTTTCTGAGAAACTGATGTCGATTGCGGAAAAACGAGGGTACGGTCAGTTGAGGGTCAGCGGCAACGAGCCCACCATTGGCAAGGAACACTTGTTGAGACTCCTTGAGCTGGTGGATGAAACGGACTACGAGTTCATTCTGGAGACGTCCGGGGTTCTCATAGACAAGGAGTACGCAGATCAGCTGTCGAGGTCTCGTAACCTACATTTGCGGATCTGCTTGAAGGGAACGTGTAAGGAAGAGTTCTCGATGTTGACGGGTTCTGTACCTGAGGGGTTTGAACTACAGTTGGAGGCTTTGGAAAACTTGCTGGACGCTGGCGTCTCGACTCACATTGCAGTTATGAAGTCATTCAGTTGTGAAGAAAACTTTGAGAAACTTCTACTTCACCTGAGAGAGATCAAATCAAGCCTCTACGTTGAGGAGGAATATGTCACCCTCTATCCATTAGTCATAGAGAGGTTGAAAACAGTAAGGATCAAGCCGTTCGTAGCTTATGATCGTTCTGGAAGATCTTGTAAGTTACCATAAATGATGGTGATAATCGATCCAATAGTTCAAGTTGCCATGCATTGCCTTCTGTCCTTGTCTGTGCGCGCACGACCAAAGGTCCATAGTTTTAAATGCTTGTGAGCAACATTTTGCTGGTATTTCTTGCATTAACATTTGGGGTTTTGTGAACGATCGAGGGATCGTATGTGAAAAACTCACAAAAATAAAAAATAAGCTTTAAACCCAGAGCCTCCTACAGATGAGTTAGTCATAGATTTATGCTTCGGTCGAGTTGAGGTTGGCGGAGTTTGTCAGAAGTCAACATTGAAGAAACAGATGTCTTGGTCGTTGGAGCCGGACCTGCAGGGCTGATAGCGGGGAGGGAAGCCGCCAGAAGAGGAGTGAATGTTATTATCCTTGAGGAAGATGAGGGGGTGGGTAATCCATGCCACTGCGCAGGCTTGCTAAGCGTTCAAGGGTTAAAGGAGATAGGAATTGAACCGAGTAGGGAGTTTGTCCAAAATGAGGTTTCAGGAGCAATCTTTCACTCTCCATCAGGCATAACCTTCGAAGTCAGAGGAAGGAAGAAGATGGCCTATGTCGTAGACAGGGCGTCGCTCGACAAGGTATTGGCAAGGCAAGCCGTTACCGCTGGAGCTGATCTGAGACTTGGATTCAAAGCGGAGATGTTTCTGGTAGAAAAAGGTGTTGTTTCTGGCGTCATTGGAGAGAACAAGGAAACCATAAGGGCTAAGGTTGTAATTGATGCTGAGGGAAGTAGTTGCGGATTATTGAGGAGGACAAAATTCGAAAGGCCAAGCCCGGGAGGTTTTCTACCAGCTGTACAGCTTGAGATAGCTGATGTGAAGACAGATAAGGACCTCGTCGAGATCTTTGTGGGAAGCAAAGTGGCTCCAAAGTTCTTTCTATGGATGATTCCAACGGGCGATGATTCAGCCAGGGTGGGTTTAGCTTGCAAAGACAGGAACGGGTACGAGTCCCTCCAAAAATTTGTTGAGCGCAGATTGGGCAAGCATCGAATAACAGCCATACGAGCTGGTTTCGTCATTACCAGCGGGACTTCCGCTAGAACCTATTATGATGGAGTGATTATCGTTGGTGACGCCGCGGGACAGACGAAGCCGACGACTGGTGGGGGAGTTGTCACTGGTGGGGTGTGCGCTATCATCGGTGGTGAGGTTGCGGCTGAGGCTGCCTTGAAGGATGACTCATCCGCTGACTTCCTTAAGAAATATGAAGAATCTTGGAGGAGAAGGCTTGGAAGAGAGTTTTCCACAATGCTTCTGGCGAGGAGGATCTTGAACAATCTTCCAGATGAGACAATAGACGAGATATTTAAAACAATCATAGAAAGTAGACTGCAAAAAACAATTGAGGAGAAGGGTGACATCGACTTTCAAACTGAAGTCCTGAGAACGCTGGCAAGACAGCCATCTCTTTTGAAGGTTTTGTTACGCGTCGCCGGGAACGTTTTGTTTGGAAAGCAGTGATCGACCGATTCTGAGGGAGTCCTCATGGTTCTATGAGCCACCCGCCACCAGACAATACGACATATAGGATTTGAAGGCCTAGTAAAAAAGTCGTAAAAGCTATTGACTTTCCCCACGATATTTTATGATAGTAGTAGAGGCTAGGGACAATGAGAAACCCAACCCATAGTCCAAAGATGAAATCTGAATAGGGAACCCAACCAAGCAGCATCGCAGGTGTGGCAGGATAAACCGTTAACTTAAGGCTTGCCAGCCAATCCCCTTTTCCGCCCAGAAGCTTGGCGAAAACATGATAAAACAGGACGAATTCTGGCAAATTAAGGGTCATGAAGATCATGGTGAGCACTCCAGTCCAAAGATGTTTAGATACTCCTAAAAGCTGTTCAATCATGGGTGCGTACTTGTATGCTGCCATCTGGGCATTGGTAGAGGCGTGTATTACGTCCGATGGAAAACCAAGAATGTTAATGATCGGTGTCAATATCGCTAGAAGAAGGCTAAGCACAACATAGTATTGGAAAACACTTCCTGCCCCATCTTTGTTGCTTCCTTTCTGGAAAAAAGTGTACGGCCTAATCATAATGGTCTTGGCCGTTTCAAGATGTTGCATCAATCTTCCGAAGATTCCATTCATGCCTATGAACTCCTAGAACGTGCTTGCTTGACGTTCAAATTTTTCGTAGTTATAAAATTCTTGCGCGCAAGATATATTTCATATGCTTGGCTGGAACATGCCCATTAACCTTATAAGCACGTTCTACATTATATGACCGACACCTAAAAGGAGTGAGCACACGATTTGGCTGAAAAACAGAATGTTGTCTTCATTGGGAGAAAGCCTCCGATGAGCTATGTGTTGGCGGTGTTGACAGGCTTCTCCGCCACAAAGTCGGACGAAATCATTTTGAAGGCCAGGGGAAGGGCAATATCAACTGCTGTTGACGTGGCTGAAATCTCTAGACGAAGATTCGTTAAGGGACTGGAAGTCAGCAACATCACCATCGGAACCGAAAATCTAGCACGAGAAGGCGGTGAAACAAGGGGAGTATCAACTATTGAGATCACACTGAAGCAATCCGGAGCTGCAGAAAAGAAGCCCGCGAAAAAAGAGAAATAGTCTCTGTTGCAACGGTTGAAGATTGAAGGCAGACTCTCACTACAGGTCTCTGAGAAACCGCATTTTTTTGAAATATCTGCAATTCTCACATGCCTGTATGCAAAGCTATATTAGGTAGTACAGGCAACTCTAACAGCACACACGCGTAAGAGAGGTGAAAAACTTGACAACAGGTGTAGTAAAAAGGTGGCTCGGCTTAAGAGGCTACGGATTCATCAAATGCGATGACGGAACAGAGGTCTTTGTCCACAATTCGGAAATACAGGGCAAGAGCAGTTTGACGGAAGGAGAAAAAGTAGAGTTTGAAATACAGAAATCTCCGAAGGGTCCAAGAGCAGTGAATGTTAGAGCTGTTTCTGAATAGAAAGATTTCTAGTTGAGAAGTTATCAAATAGACAGAATATTGGATGGGCATTCGTGGGTCATCGGATGACTTCGGGCCTTTCAGATGGCTTATGAGTGCCGTGACGTTTTTGATTTTTCAAACTAATCAGACTTCCATAGGATAACACTTTCCACATCAAACCCGAACATCACGCCTTTTTTTCCAAACATTTTTCCATTGGAATGTTTCTCGTAGTAGATGGCATGAGGTATTCATTAAATTGTTAATGAATGTGACGGTTGTTGTTCTATCATGCGAGAAAACCAACACGCAGCAAACATTTTAATGGCTGTTTACAATTTCTAGTTTGTTGTTTGCTGGTGGATCTCCTTTGCCAATCGATAGAATGATTGAGAAAGCCTGGAGTCTCATAGAAAGCGGTAGAATTGAGCAGATCAGTGAAGATTCATGGAGCATTGTGGGAGACCACGGAACATATACTGTCGCAAGGGATTACAAGGGGAAGGTGACTTGCGACTGCCCTGGCTTCAGAAGCAAGAAGAAGTGTTCTCACTCAACAGCAGTAATCATTCTGACGAAGTTAAGACATCGATCAGGTCAATGAACTTGATGCGAGCAGAAGTTTGTTCATCTTTTCTTAGATTTGAGAAAGGACCTCACAGATCGAGTTGATGTGTTTAAGAGAGAGTTTTCCTTAATCAAAGGTCTCAGTTTCAATTCGTCTAATACAGAGTCGTCTCCAAGCTCCGAAGCAACATGTGCATCCGACGAAACAACCAGTTTTACATCTTGCTCTATCGCGTCTTTGATCAACTCTTTTGTTTTTTCGATTGTGGAGTTCTGGGTTCCATGATACTTCAAGACGTGGCAGTTTATTTCCAACGCAACATCTTTTTCGCTGGCCGCTTCAACGACTTTCTCCACGTTGGTTGGGAAGCCGTATATGTATGGATGGGCGATTATGTGGACATGCAGGTTTTCCATTGCCCTGATGATCGCTTCCGTATGGTTTTCAACCGAAGAGCCTGTATACCCAGTTTTGCTGTGGAGGCCAGCGAGGACTATGTCTTGCTGCTTTAGAAGTTCTTCAGACAGGTCTAAGCTACCTCTAGTGTCCATTATGTTAGCCTCACAGCCCAAGAGTAGCTCCACGTTATATAACTTTCTTGGAATACGAGGCGTAATTGTGAAGAAGTCAGTAGCAGATCCCTCATAACGCGGTCCGTGATCGGTGATGGCGATCATTTCCATGCCCTTTTCGCTTGCGGTCTTTGCCAACTCATATATGGTATTGACTGCGTGGCCACTTGCTACTGAGTGCGAATGCAAATCTATGCGTAACATAGTCACTCAACCCTGACACATACTAAACCTTCTCTTATATTGCGACATACCATAAAACGATATTGCACAGTCAACTCCGCCAGATCGTAGGTGATCTCTTAGGATCTAACTTGAATCTTTGATTATACGAAGGCCCTAATTATCCACTTGCATGCGTAAAAGGCGATAAAGTAAATTTAACGGTCAACAATTCTATATATTATCAGATATGTGGCGTCTAATGCCATGACATCAGACGCGCACGGTGTTAAGCTTGGGGGTGCGTTACCTTTCCCGAGTCCAGTGAGGAAGAGATACTAATCGACGACTCTGGTTGGGGGGACCTTATACTAGGGGTCGTCATAGGGGTCTTGAGGCGGCCTTCAGGCGACTACATGGAGCGCAGAATTCCAGTCATCTTCTTTCAGCCTCCACGATTTGAGAGGAAAGAGTACTTGGACAAAGCGGTAGATGTCGTAAAGGAGGCGATCGATGTCATGAGGCCTTCGAGAAACGCTGTTTTTAGAGTCTGCTCTGGATATATCCTGTCTGGAGTGAGGAAATATCTGAGGGAGCAGGGCTTCAGTGTAAAGGTGACCAAAGTAATTGGAGAGCTTCAGGATAGAGTTGAAAGAGGATATCTAAACTGGTGTAGGGAGGCTGGCGTACCAAGCAGAGTTTTGCAGCTAGAAAGCGGGGAAAACAGGTTCTGGGCGCTACTGAATTGGGTAAAGGAGAAACCAGAGCTGAGAGAAGGATTGGTGAAGACTGGCTGGAAAAGTTGGAGGGAAAAGTGGCGTGACTTTGTCTACGAAGAATAGAAAAAATAGAGTTGCAAGCGAACTGAACGAGACTTTGAGGGAAATTGAGAGATGCACCAAATGCGGTAACATTTACCCTAATTACGCTGAGGCCCTCGACTGCAGAAATAAGGCTTGCACAGAGTTCGGGGTAATTGAGGAGTGGTTGCCTGAGAGAGTTCGAACTCTTTTCATAGCTGAGGCGCCTCCTTGGAGGCGGCCGAGATACTTCTATAATGAGGGAGCGGAAGATAGCCTCAGAACAGGCCTCTTCAGCATCCTAAAAATAGGGGATCTAAGGGAGTTCAAGGATAGCGGAAACTTTCTTATAGATGCGGTCAAGTGCAGATTCAACAAAGGTGGCAAGTTTATTCCGAAGACGATTATTCACACCTGTTCTAGGAGCTATTTGAGGAAGGAGATAGATGCGCTTGAACCGGAGAGAATTTTTGTCCTGGGCCAAACAGCTCTGGTGGGGTTACAGACGATCTTCAGAGACAGTAGCCTAGGAAAGTATAAAAGTATGATCAAGAGCTGCGGATCGGAGATAAACGTATCAGGGTACGACGTGATAATCAGCCTCTATCCCAGCGACCAAAACAGAAGGTACTACCACGAGATGAAGGAAGCTTTTAAGAAGTTAACCCGAAAATGAGCGAGACACAAGTTCTAGGCATAGTCGAAGGACTCTCTATCTTCACGAGTCTAGCCTTCCTTACGTATAGTTCTTGGAGCGATCTTCGAACACGTGAGGTATCAGACAGGGTTTGGTTGATCTTCTTCCCCATAGCCCTTTCATTAACGTCTATCAAGCTCGCTCTTCGACAGGAATTGATCCAGATCTCAATTCTGTCGGTCTTCCTCAGCTTAACCATCTCCGCGATCCTCCTCCACTCAGGTTTTTTCGGAGGAGCTGACATTAAGGCCCTGATCTGCCTCACCGTGTCTACTCCTACCCCTCCAGCTGCAGTTGGACCAGTCATTGGTTTTCTCCACCCATTTTTTCCGGTCACTCTCTTCTGCAATTCTTGCTTGATCGCCCTCTCGCCTGTAGCATACATTACTTTACGAAATATGCTTCAAATTTCAAGAGGAGGCAGAAGACTGTTTGACGGGTTTGAGGAGGAGCCTGCTTGGAGGAAAATGCTAGCTTTCATCTCTGGCTATAGAACCGATTTTTCAAAGTTGAAGGGGAAACACCTCTATCCGATGGAACAAGTCTCAGGGAGCGATGGAAAGACTGTGAGGAGATTCAGGTTTTTCTTTGACGTTGAAGCGGATCAAGGAGAGACTGTTAGGGAATTGGAAATGCATGTGAAAAAAAGGCTGATTCCACGGGAGGTGTGGGTCTCGCCTGGTCTACCCATGTTAGTGTTCTTCACCCTCGGCTATGTCTTTTCAATAACCCTAGGCGACATCACCATCTGGCTAGCCAAAATCCTCATCCAGCTCTAGAATATTCAGTTTAACCGATACCGATCCTCTCTGCCCACACATGCCTTAATCGTGAAGGAAGAAAATAAATCCAAGAAAAACGAACTATAGTAACTGCGGGGTGGGCGGGGGTAGCGAAAGCCCCCAAAGCCAAGTCTGGTCTAATGTTGCAGACCATAGGCGCGAGGCTCACTTGGCTGTCCAGAGATTTGCTAGGCGTCGGCTTTTTTGCTGAGCATTTGTATACTTCCCGCAGATCCTGACTAAACCTAGTTCTCTTAATTTTTTGAGGTGTTCTCTCACTGTTGAGTAGCTGGCATCCACTTCAAGCATGAGTTGTAGGATAGTTTGAGTCTTTTGTTTCAATACTTTCAGTATTAGTTTTCTCGTTTCACCTCTAGGTCGTATGTGCGTTGTGTATCTGTTTGCGAGATGGCGGAAAACCGTATCCTTGACAGGATTCGGTAAGGGGCCGATTTCGTCATATAGCTCTTTCGTCTTAGATGCTTTTATGGAGAACCACCAATGGAAATGGGTTTTATGGTCTTTTCTTCTAAGTGGATTAGTGTAGCCTAAGGAATCGGCTGTTTTCCATAGGTGTTCTGCTTCCCCTCTGCTGACATAGGAGACGCAAATCCCTCTTTCTCCTATGCTTCCCTCGTCCAAAAGAGCTTGACCTAATATTGCAACGGCTACCTGTCGATTACTTAGAGCAATACTCGTTAGCTTTGATTCGTGATTTTCTTTCATCTTTTTATCTCTGTTTAGGTGTTTATATGTATGTGCACATAAGCTATACTAACGCTTGGCTACTTAAATGTTAAGAAGGGAACGCTCATGGGAAGAATGAACATCACCTTGCCGGATGATTTGGAGGAAAGATTTCGGAAAGCCGTGGCCTTAAAGCATGGTTGGAAAAAAGGTGCATTGAGCAAATCGATTGAAGAGGCACTAGAGGATTGGATTAAACAACAGCACAAAGAAGTTTGAGTCATGTTTTAATAGAAGCTAAGTTCATGAAGTTCTATCAATGTTCTCGAAGCGGGGGTACCCGAGCTAGGTTAAAGGGGCAGGGTTCAGGTCCCTGTCGCGTAGGCGTTCGTGGGTTCGAATCCCACCCCCCGCACCATTTACCGAACCCCCTCACTTTTCGTGGGTTCAAATCTCCTCATGGCACCAGAAACGAGCCTGCGACGCTTTTTGATCGATCAGAGATGACTCGGGAGAGACGACTACATACTATATGTTAGAAACCTGACCGATCTCAGCCAGTGTAGGGCTTGAACATCCAGCTTTCTTTTGAGGCGTATATTTGCCTCAACAGTTTTAAGGCCCTCTCTTCCTCCAAGGAGAGCATCAACTTTCCCAGACGCTTACAAAACCTTTTGCTGGGTAGAACTCTACTCCAATCTGCACAGTCATGCAGGATAACCCGATTTTTGACGTCAAACAAGATGTGATAGTCTCGAATCAATGCTTCAATCTCATCTTCCGACACTCTCTGGATCTCAAGTTCCTCGTTTTTTATCCGTTTTGCTCTTTTCAGCCTCCTTTCAGGGGGTTTTCCAGTTGAAGCAGGCAAAGAAATGTGTAGTGCAAAGGCGGGATCTCTAAGGGTTCAGAACTATACGCCAAAGCTATTGCTACATCTCCATTTTGATTTATAAAAGCCGTTTTTGTGTTGACTGATAACAAGAATTCTAAATCAGCTTCTTTCTCTATGCCTGACGCAGTGAGATACTTCTTACACATTCGTAGGATGATTTCAGGGTCTCCTTTTGCGAAATATGTTTTCTTTCCCTCGAGTTCAAACCCACAGGCCATGTATCTGTCTTCTGAATCAAACGGTTTTTCATAGATTCGCTTAGACTTCAACATAAGTTCATTAACATTGATTCCATTCTTTACAGCAAAAGCTATTAACGCTCTATCTATAGAATCAGCCAAGTCAATTTTCTCGAAAAACACGACATCGTTACATAGCGCAGATGCGATCTTAGCCAGGTTATAACCGGGTTTGTCAGATGCAAAGGAATTCATGTCTAGTATTTCATCCGCAAAATGAATACGTTTCACTTCAATTTCACGTGTCGTTAATACTCCTGTTTTATCAAAACATACCATATCGATGTTATCAATGCAGTCTAAGGAAGTTTCATCATGCATCTGGATATTTTGACTCTTAATCTTCTCGACCTCTCGTGAAGTAAGGACACACTTGAACAGCTCATTATTTTGTATTAATACGGAAAAAATCGCTATCGCCAAAAATATTACATAGACCAAGGCAGGGTTACTATGGCGACTTAAGGAAACAATAAAAGGTGGAAAAAGGAAAACAAGGAACACAAGATATCTTCCTTTTATTAGAGGAGGAAATCTATTTCTTACTTCTCCCCAGCGCTGTTTAAGAATCTCTCCGTATTCCGTTTCATCCCCCGTTGCAATAACAATACCTTTGCCATTGCCTCTAATTACTTGGCTACCTTTGTATGCAAAGACATCTTCTCCATCGACCTTTTTGTCCACCGGCCTAATTTCTCCAGTCAAATCAAATTCGTCAAGTTCTAAACCTCTTGCTTCGATGAGTTTGAGGTCAGCCGGGACGAGATCTCCCGCCTGTAAAAGCAAAATATCCCCTTTGCACAAATCAGCCTCCGCAATGTTGAGAATTTTGTCCATTTTCACTACGGTTACGGTATTACTTTTCAAAATGCACCGCGCTCTAACCCTGCTCTCATTCCTTGATATGCTTTAACGAATTTGTTTTGGACAATTGAAAGACTTGGTCAACATCCATAGAGTGATGTGATTTGACTTCCGTATCCAAGGCTTTTCAGTCCTGCGACAGCCTTGAAGTATTTACAGCTGACAGTATCGCCGACGCTGCGAAGCCAAGCACTGCGCCGTATGCGAAGGCGAAGTTGGAAGACGAAAGTGCCCAAAGGGTTCCCGCAGCAGCGCTGGATATGAAGTCGCCGATGCCGTCGATAGTACTCATTACTCCGAAGCCCGTACCTCTCTCTTTCTCACCCAGCAGCTCTGCGGCATAAGCCCTAGCGGTGGAGTCGATGCCTCCTGTTTCAACGCCAGCAAGGAGGAAGAGCACCGCATATGTTAGAACTGTTGGAGGCAGGACTATGAATCCGATGCAGTATATTCCGAATATGATGTAAGCTAGAGACAGCAAAAGCCTCTTGTTGAATCTGTCGCCTAACGACCCAAAAACATATGCGAATGTCGCAGAGCCGACATTGAGTAAGATGTAGAGCAAAGCCCCCAGTCTACTAGCTTCCACTGCTCCTAAGGTGGGAATGAAAGCATCCGTCGTCCTCAAAACCAAGAAAGTGTTCGCAAAGTTCCCCATACCGTACACTCCTGCCGCCACAAGGAAGAGCCTGAAACACCTCGGAAGACTTTTCAAGTCTGTCCATAGCTTCCTCTCGCCAAGCTTCCTGCCGCTCAAGATCTCTCTCGTGAAAACTGCGAAAACCAGCATGGATAGAAGACCTGGAACAAGCGCTATCCAGAAGACATTTCTGAAACCGATGACTGGGAGCGTTAGGAAGGCGATGCTGGGTCCGATGATGGCACCGAGAGTATCCATCATACGGTGAAACCCGAAGGCGTGGCCGTAGCTGTCAGCCCTCACGGAATCTGCGAGGAGTGCATCACGAGGCGCTTCTCTTATACCCCTGCCAACCCAGCCGAGAGTTCTGCTTACTAAGACTTGAATCCAGTTGGTCGCGGCTGCGATGGTGGGGATCAGGGTTCCAGTCATAGCGTACCCGAGTATGCCTAATGGTTTTCTCTTGCCAAGCTTGTCGCTGAACCATCCAGAGTACATCTTGACAAAGCTTGAGGAGAAATCAGAAAGCCCCTCTATCAGGCCGAGGAACGCTGCGGAGCCTTGCAACTCGAGTGTTATGAATTGGGCTAGGATGGATGTGGCCATCTCATGGCTCATGTCGCTGAACAGGCTCGTAAATCCCATCGCGGCGACGTTTCTGTTCAGCCATCCCTTTGCATTTTGATCGTTCTTTTTATCTTCCATATCGAGGCCACCTTAGTCGAGACACAAGCCTACTGCCCCTTCGCTTCTTAAAGTCACCAATGGTTCTTTTGAAAACATCAGGAATTCTGGCAGATCCGAGTGCCTCTTCCGCATCCATCCATGCATATTCCATGGATTCTCGAGTCACCGTTAGCCCTCCGCCAATGATTTCTGCTGTGTAACCTATGATAACATGATGAACTGGCCAGTCTTTATTCTCAGTGATGAAATCGTCATATACCCCAATTAGTCCAGTGACGGTGACCTCCAAACCTGTTTCCTCTCTAACCTCTCGTGAAACCGCCTGTTCCATGGTTTCTTCTGGCTTTACATAGCCGCCGGGAAGAACCCAACCTTCATGATAAGGCGTATCGCCTTCCCATACCAATAGGATCTTGTGATTCTCTCCGTGGATTACAGCAGCCACGCTGGCCAATACGTCGCCTCTAGACGCATCTCTTTGAGACATTACACTTTTTCTCATGCCACAGACTCACCGTTTCTGCGTAATCAATCACGACCTGCAAAGACGTACTTGCTAAAGTAGCTCTCTATTGTAGACTCATTCCAGCCATCCCACTCATCTTTAGGGACGAGCGTTTGTAAGCACTCATTCCTGAGTCTCGACTTTAATAACCGATTTTCAGATAATGCGAAGCGAAGTCCTATGGTTATCGCCCTGTTTTCCACAAAATACTCATAGGCATGAAATCTTGTGGAGCTGTACTTTCGCGTTAAGTGCCACATCTATGACTCCTTTTCCAATTTCAACTTTCCTAGCTCTTCCACACTTTCATCTGAGAGGCCGTACTTGATGAGAAGGGGAATACCCCGCCTCTCCGGCAATCCTTTGTCTTTAAGAAATTGATTCAATTTTTCAGCAGCTTCATACGGAATGGCCGCCTTCAGACAGGCTTTTCCACGGCTCTCAATCTCATTCAAAGCCGTGATAAAGTCCACGCGTTTTGATTGCGAAGCTTGTTTCCTGCGAAGAAGTTTTCTTATGTTGATTTTCACGTTTCCTCCTCATGTCTTGGGTGGGCGAATCGGAGTTTTCTTTTGTTGACTTTCTTCTTCTAGAAGATTTTGCAGTTGTTCGTTCTGTCGTATGAGGGCTTTCAGCACTTCGTTGTCTTTTTCGTATTCTTTGAATAACCTCTCCATACGCGGATAGTCCTGTTTCAGTTGCTTGAATTCCTGCAGCCAATAATTAGCCATTCCACGCTCAAGAACGTTAACCAGCGCATTGCATTCGTCAAGACCATTTTTCGCGAGATAACCTCTGAATTTGTCGTAGGTTGGCTGGTCAAGAAAGACATCTATAGTAACTGGAGCATACCTTTCCTTTCTAAACACGTGACCCAACATTTTTTCACATCGCTCGTCTTTCAAATGTTTCTGAGTGCCTCTCCATGGCTCTCTTGACATGGAGAAAAATCATGTCTTCGGTCACGTCTTCATCCTCCATGCCCCGCTACCGTACAAGGCACGTCGGCACAAATTTCCTCGCCTTGCGGTGGCAGAACCTGATTTATGATGTATTCTATCTGAGAATCCTTGCTAATCTTTGCTCCAATATAGGGCAAAGATTTCTCTTCAAACGTCTGAACCGCCCCTTCCTTACGCAGCCCAAATTTGACTGCGTTGATTGTGATATGTAGAAGCTATCAGCCCCTCTGAGCGTCCAGACAGGAGCGGTTAAAGGCGAGCCTCATCGCCTTACGTTCTTAGGATAAGACAAAATTCAAATTAATAAGGATTTCGCGCACCCTTTCTGTTGCGTCTGCGAGTGACGAGTGACTAATTAATTGGCTATTCGGTTTAACATATCTGAAAAGATGGCATAGGTTTTTTCTGTAAGTTCATTGTATTCATTTTGTTTTTGTATCATCCTTTTTAGTAAGTCATCTGCACGATGTGCAATCCTTCTTTGTTTGGCCAGGCTTTCAGGATAAGCTATCGTCAACGATCTTACTGCTGGATAGTCAAGAGCTGGTCGGGTTCCTCCAGTAACAGCTCGATCCGTTTGTCGCCTGCTCACTTCTGAGTTGAGAAAACATGAAAGATAGCAAGGATCGATCTCGTCTTGGTTTACCTCAATCTTTACAATATGTTGATTAATATTTGCCTCCTCTAAATCTTTTGGAACCACAGCGGAGATACCATAAGTGCCTGTAATGGTAAGAAGGACATCCATGGGCTTCAGCTTAGAACGTTTAAGTAAGCCAACATGGATTCTTCTCTCAATACGTTTAGCCCCTTCAACATCTATTCTTCCTTTTTTGACATTTTGAACCCTTACGAAAGGTATGCCTTCAAGAGGGTAAACAGCCCCTTTAGGTGTGGCTCCTCCAGTTAATTTTGTCTCAGAATCTGCTAGAAGTTTTCCTAGAGAGGACACTTTTATCCCTTCTTTGTCAGTAAGCTTGTGGATAACTTCCATAGCTTCGTAATATTTTGGATCAAAGAAATGGGCATCAAGTCGATTGGTTTTATTTTCAAACTCGTCTCTTGGAACCGAGAAATAGCTAATAACGGGTTCTTCTGTAAAAGTGACTCCGAGTTCGTCCAACACAATTTGATTGTATCGTTCCTCAATTCTTAGCGTTTCTTCGAGCTTTATGTTTGCTTCTTCTTCCTGTCCTTGAATCTTTTCCACTATTTCTTGCATTTTCTCTTTGCTTTTTGGGATTAGAATTTGTATTCTTTTCAGGTCTTCAGGGTAAAGGTGTGTTTGACCCGTGCCTCCAGAAGCAAGACGTTCAATTTGCGTTTGACCAAATCTGGATCTTAAAAAGTAAAGTATGTAATAGGCTAGAAGCGGATCTTCAACTCTTAGAAAGGCGTTTTCAGGCACTGTTATGCAACATGTTTCATTTTCTAATATATCCACCTTGCCAAGAGATCCGACTCCTGTGCAACAAACCAGCACATCGTACTTCTTGAGGTGGTATTCTTTGTTCTCATTAAAGAAAATGGAAGAGACGAAATCGGTGTTCCAATCTAAACCATGCCCCGTTATGTTGATGACCTTTATTATGGGGAAACCTTCAGTTACATACACTTTAGGGGATTTACCTCTTTTTTGGTTCAAGGAGATCGCCAAGTTCACGTAGCTCTAATGATGAGCTTTTCATACGCCCCATTTCCTGTTTTAACCAAAGATGTCTTGGGTGGTTATATTCGCAATCTAGCCTCCGCAAGGTTATGGATTTCGTTGAGCAAAACTTCTGCGTAAGACCACACTACGCAACCGTGCTTCGGTGGATACACAAATATGTGGAGCTGATCAACGCCTACGTGGAGGATTTGAGGCCAGAGCTTTCGGAGATGTGGCATGTGGACGAGATGATGATAAAGACGGGTGGAAAATGGAGCTGGCTATGGAATGTCATGGACAGAGACACAAGGTTCCTCTTAGCCTCCCTGATCTCCAAGAATAGAGAAGTTCAAGATGCAAGAAGAGTCTTCTGCAAAGCAAGAGAGGTGGCTAGAGGTAAGCCTTCGGTTGTTGTTTCAGACGGTTTGCCCGCATACGTCAGAGCCTTCAAAAAAGAGTTCTTCACGCTAAGAAATCCACGAACAAAGCACATACGAAACGTGGGCTTCAGAGACAAGACAAATAACAACTTCGTAGAACGGCTTCACGGAACGTTAAGAGAAAGGGACAAGGTGATGCGTGGAATGAAAGGCGAGGAATCAGCACAAACATTGATAGACGGACTGCGCAATTACTACAACTTTCTAAGACCACACATGAGCCTAAGCAAGACCCCTGCTGAAGCCTCTGAAATAGACCTTGAACTTGGAAGAAACAGGTGGAGATCGCTAATCAGAAAAAGCACAAAAATTTGAAGGAATAAAAATCGTTTAATAAGCTTTATTAATAATTATTATTTAATAATATAACGTCTGATTTTTTCCGTAGTATACTCCTGTTTAATAATAGAAGAGTGAGAAGTGATGGACTGGGGGATAAAAGTTCTTGTTCTAGGGGGCTTGCTTAAAAGAATAAGCAATTTTGATATGAGTGACTTAAAACAGCGAATAATCTTCCAGAAGACCACATACCTCCTTCAAGCGTTTGGGTTGTATTTAGAGTATGAATTTTCGTGGTATGTGCATGGGCCTTATTCAACGGAGCTTGCGAAAGATGGATTCACATTGGTTCAGATCTACGAGGATGTTCCAACAGTAAAATTAGCGGGCGAGGAAGAAACGAAGTTTAGAGATTTCATAAAGTTCTTGGGTGACAGAAAAACGGATACAGACTGGCTTGAACAACTTTCCTGCGTTCATTTCTTGAGACTTCTTTATCCAAAAAAGACAAAGGAAGAAATACTGGAAGAAGTGCTTCAGCACGAAAGTCATTTTACAAAAGAGCAATGCGAAGAAGCATGGCGTTATCTGGAAAAGTTTAACCTGCTTTAAAGAGGGAAATAAAGATGCTCAAGGTTGAAAAGAAGCCTGAAATAAAGATACTTGAAAGTGAAGCTTGGGATGAGAGCACAGCACATCTATTACGTCTGAACGAAAAGCAAAGAAAGGATATTCCTTTTATTCTTTTGGAATTTTTCGATGATCAACCCTCTGTTTCACTTGTGACAAAAGATGTATTCAAAGGAAGAAGAAAAGCACGGTTTTCTCTGAAAAGCAAAAAAGCACTTCGCAGTCATCTAACCACGCTGAAGATTCTGAATACGCCTGAACTAATGAAGTCGATTAGAAAAAGTGAGGAAGAATTGAAAGCTGGGCGCTTTAGGAAGTACGAAGAATTTGCTAGGGAAAACGGACTCCTATGAGACCATCATTCCACCAGAAGTTGAAAAACAGATCAAAAAATTAGATAGAAGAACACAGAAAAGAGTTCATGATCGTATAAAAGATATTGAAAGAGATCCCTACAGCTACGAACAGCTGTCTGGCATTCTAGGAAAATATTGGGAGTGCCATGTTGGTGGACGAAGTAGCAATCTGCTTGTCATCTATAGAATTAATGACACAAAAATACCAATAATTACTGTAGGAACGCATAAAGAACTTAAAAAATTAGAAAGGTATCTCCGAAGCATTAAATAGCGACTCTGCATTATCACTCATCACTCGCAAACGCAACACTACCCGCGCATCATTCTCGCATAATTCAGTTGAGAACCATCGTTCCAAGAAATATTGGCATAGGACTTATGATAGGATTTGTCTGGCGATCTCCGTTCCGTATTGCTGACACATTTTGGAGACTTCTTCCTCTCTGTCGCCTGACACCCTTATAATTCCGGGCACCATCCTAAGTCTATGGTGCAGTCCAAACGCTAATTCCAGCATTTTAATGCAATCTTTACCATCCCTGCGTGTTCCTGAGGATGTAAAACACCCGCCAACCTTGCCCCTCAGTTGACGCCCGCTATTGTATAGGGCTATTGACTCGTCGATGAGTCTCTTCACTTGCCATGCCACATTGCTGAAATACGTGGGAGAGCCTATTACAATTCCGTCAGCTTCAGCCAGGTCTTTAAGCCTGCATCTATCGACCCTTTTTACCTCCACCTCGACGCCCAGTAGTTTGGCGCCTCTGCTGATTGCATCAGCCATCCTTTTGGTGTTGCCTGTTCCAGTATAGTATGCGATAAGTAGCCGCTTGGCCGTCAACCCCTTCACCTTTCTCAAGCGATACGTGAATTCATTCTACAAGATTTTTATGTGTACGCGATAACAATATATGCTCCACTTTTTAGAACAATAGTTTGCGATTTATCAAGAGCTTCCGGGATACTCTGAAAGCACACCTTCAATCTATTTTGGAAATCCCCTTACTCGATCTAAAAGGCGTTTAGCCCCTCTTTTTCCAAGAAGACCTACAAGCTTCTTCTCGGAGGTCGCTCCCTCCCAAGATTCAATTATCTCCACCACGGCATCCTTGACCCCTGGGCTCAGATCCCTAACCATATCTCTGATCATTCTTCTTCGTCCTCTGACTACATCCTCCGGTCTGAAAATCTCACCCATTCTCTTAACCCTCAATAATAGTGTGAGAGAAAAGAGATTAAAAGGGTTTCAGAGAAAAATTAGAACTCTTTTCTGAGGTTACAACCGTATGCGCTTGATTTCAGAAATGGTATGTTTAGTATAGCGCACGCTAAAATCGCCACGGAATAAAACCAGAACATGAATGAGTGTGTCCTTCCAGAGCATCCAGCGCTCAACCATGATCTTCGAAATGTAGACGCGTCCTCTTGTGGCCAGCTTTGCATGGAACCCAGCCGTCTCAGAAATCTCCTCTCAATTCCTCCAAATTCCTACAATTTCCTTCAATTTCCTGTGGTTTCCTTTAGATTCCTGTGGATTCCTTTAAATTCCTATTTTTTCCTGCGTGATCTTTGCATTCCACTCCCCTTTCAAGAAAAGAATCATTTTCCGAAGACATTAGAAATTAAAAAAATATTTTTGGAGTAGGCTTATACGCCTTCCCTCGCATAGGCCTCAAGATACTGCCTACTAGTATCAACGTTCTCTGAGTTCCATATAAAAACAAACTCTAGGCCCCCGAGCCCGCCATAGTTTAATATACCTCTTTTTAATGTTGAAATTAAGGACCAGTGGGGTTTAAGACATGAGCAAATGGTTAGTTTCGGCTGATAGACCTGAAACAGAAGATAAGGTTCAGTACCATATACATCTAAAACCAGGGGATGTTTCACGCTATGTGCTGTTGCCCGGAGATCCGCAACGAGTTTCTAAGATAACCAAGGACTGGGATAAAGTGAAAGAGGTGGCGAAGCATAGAGAGTACTTGACCAAAACTGGTTTCTACAAGGGTGTGAGAATTTCTGTCTGTTCAACTGGCATCGGCTCTTCTGCGGCTGCAATAGCTGTCGAGGAGCTGGCGAACATCGGTGCTGACACCTTCATCAGGGTTGGCAGCACAGGCTCCATTCAAGAGGAATGCAAGTGCGGCGACCTAATAATCTCCACAGGCGCCGTTCGACTAGAGGGCACGAGCAAGGAGTATGTAAGGGCGGAGTATCCTGCTGTCGCAAGCTATGATGTTGTCGCAGCCCTTATCGAGGCGGCGGAATCGCTCGGCTACCGATATCACGTAGGCATCACGGCCTCTACAGACTCTTTCTTCTGCGGTCAGGCACGACCGGGCTTCAGAGGGTATAAGCAGAGCTGGATGGACGATCTCATTCCAGACCTGATGGCTGCTAAAGTTTACAATTTTGAGATGGAGGCTGCCTCCATCTTGACGCTGTCAAGCCTCTTTGGCCTTAGAGCGGGTGCTGTCTGTGCTGTTTTTGCAAACAGGGTGACCGATGAGTTCAAGGTTGTCGGCGAGGAGGAAGCCGGTAAGACGGCAACAGAAGCCGTGAAGATATTACGTGAGTGGGATGAGGCGACGGAAAAGAAGGGTAAGAGATACTGGTTTCCAACGCTTATCTATAGGAGTTGACACTCCTACAGCCGAAACTTGCGAACTTGTTGATTTTGGCGAGTTTGTCTGTTGCCACTTCTCCGGAGTTAGAGACGCCACCACGTCATTCTCTTAGCTAGAGGCGGATCAGCACGACAACAAACTGAGGCGATTCTTGAACATTGGCAATTTTATGACAAAAAAACTTTTAAACTCAGATAAACATAACTAAATCTCGCTGAAGTTTTTGAGGATAAAAATGGAGGAAAAAACATGAAAAGAGGAATAGCTACAACAACGCTGGTTTTATTGCTTGCCGTCGTCATAATTGTTGCTGGGATTGCCTACTACTATATCACGCTACCGACACCAGCACCAGGACCAAAGTTCAAGATTGCGGTTGTTTCCGACGTCGGTGGGAGGGGAGACCTCGCTTTCAACGACATGGGATTCAAGGGAGGGGAAGAGGCTGAAAGGGACTTCGGGTACGAAATGGTCGAAATCATAAGCAAGGTAGAGGCCGACTACGTCCCGAATCTAGAAATTGGGGCTAAGGATCCTGATGTTAAGCTCATCGTTGGAGTAGGATACCTTCTGAGCGCTGCCCTCGCACAAGTGGCAAAGAATTATCCAGACAAGTACTTCGCTGGCATCGACACATTCAGCCAGTTCCTAGTGGCACCAGAGGACTATCCATTGCCCAATTTGTTGGACATCGTGTTTGAGGAGCATAAGGGAAGTGCCATGGTCGGAGCATTAGGTGCTTTGCTTGCTGCCTACTACGAGAAACCTTACATCGGAGCAGTCTTTGGAATCGAGATTCCGGTCCTTTGGAAGTTTGAGATCGGATACAAGTGGGGTTGCGATTGGGCCGTCAACTGGACTAAGGCGAATCATCCAGAATTAACTGAGGGAATTATTTCGACTCCGAGAGACGAGAGAGTTCTATGGACCTACACTGGAACGTTCAGCGATATCACGAAGGGATACGAGGCCGCTAAGCCGATGTACGCGAAAGGTGCCGTGGCCGTTTACAACATAGCAGGCCCGCTCGGCTTGGGAATAGATCAAGCTGTCAAGGAGATCGCTGAGGCGCAAGGACTAACATCCGGGCCGCCATTCTGGATAGGCGTTGACGCAGACCAAGACTGGATAGACCCGGGTTTCGTCATAGCCAGCTGTATGAAGAGAGTTGACAAAGGTGTGTACTACGCCACGAAGCTGGTCGTAGAAGATACATTCGAAAGTATTGTAAGCCAGACGAACGGACAAATTACGCTAGGGATAGGAACTACAGTAGGGGGCGTCCTGATGGAGGGGATATCCGTCAGCACGCTCGATAACTTGGATGAATTCATCGCGATGGGTGAGATGGCAGAGAACCTGACAGGAAAGAAGGTCCTTCCAGGATCACCCGTCTGGATAAAGGCCACGGTCAAAGCGATGAGAGAAGCCCAGCCGTCCTGGATCTGGGATGCGGTGGATGAGCTTGCAGATCAGATAGCAACAGGTGCGGTTGTAGTTCCGTTGGCTCTTACGCAAGATGTGGTAAACTACTGGCGGGAAATTCTGGGATAACCTCGATTTTCTTCTCTTCCATTTTTTTGTGATTTTCAAGGATGGATAAGTATTTCTTTGAACGTATATTACTATTGAAATCGAGGCATATCAAAAAAAGATGCTTTTGCCTTTAAAGGAACAACAGGGTTCCCTTTTGTAGAATCCACTGTCTCAAAAGATATCTCTCATCACCACTTTGGCCTTACTCCGCCCATCATCATTCCTATCTCTTTCCAGCTGAACTCTTCGGCCTTTCCTACGCCTAAAAATTCCCCCTCATAAATCACCGCGATTCTGTCGCTCAACTGCATAATCTCCTCAAGATCGGCAGATATCAACAAGACGCCCTTGCCTTCATTCCTCATCTTTATGAGGAGTTCCCGAATGTAGAGTGTGGATGCGATGTCCAGCCCGCGCGTCGGGTGAGCCGCTACCACCAGGGTTGGATTCTTGCTTAATTCTCTACCAACAACAAGCCTCTGCTGGTTTCCCCCGCTGAGGCCTTTAACCGGGGTCCTTAAGCTTGGGGTTAAAACGTTAAAAGTTTTCACGATCTTTTGCGTGAAATCAGTTATCTTCTTCCAGTTCAAACGGTCCAACCGAAGGAGGAACTGCGGTTCCCACTGCCTCCCGAGGATGCTGTTCTCGGCAACGTCAAGATCTAAAGCCAACCCAAACTTGCTCTTGTCTTCTGGGATGTGGGAGAGATTCATCTCGAACAGCTTCCTAGCGCTGAACCCGACGATGTCTACGCCTTCAAGCTCGATTTTGCCGCTTTTCTGAGGCCTGAGTCCGGTTAAGACTTGGGCGAGTTCGCTCTGTCCATTCCCTTCGACGCCAGCTATCCCAAAAACCTCGCCAGCATTCACCTCAAACGACAAGTCTTTGATGGCAAGGGTTCCGAGGTCGCCCATGACTTGCAGGTTTCTGACTACCAACACAGGTTTTCCAGCAGCTTTTCTCTTCCTAGTCAAGTGAGGGACCTCTTTTCCTATCATCATCACCGCCAATTTCTCAGAGGTCGCCTTGCTTGTCGGTATTTTTCCTGTGACCAATCCGTTTCTAAGGACAACTATCCTATCAGATATCTCAAGTACTTCCCTGAGCTTGTGCGTGATGAAAACTATGGACCTATCTGACTCCTTCAGTTTCCGCAAGATACGGAAAAGTTCGTCCACTTCGACTGGGGCTAGGAAAGAGGTGGGCTCATCAAGTATTAGAACATCCGTGCCCCGATACAGTACTTTCAAGACCTCAACCCTTTGCTGAATACCTAAAGGCAATAATTCGACAGGAGTATCCAGTGGAATACTCAACCCAGTTTCTTCGGCCAAAGCAGTCAGCTTCTCCCTTGCGGCTTTCTGCTCAAGGAAAGATAGAAGTTGGATCGGAGAAACACTCGCTGCCTCTTGACCGAGGAGGATGTTTTGAACTGAAGTATATGGAGGAACAAGGGCAAAGTGTTGGTGGACCATCCCTATTCCAACTCTCAAGGCATCTGAGGGGTTATCAAACTGCACGTTTTTGCCTCTCACGCGAATCTCTCCACTGGTTAGCGGGAGGAGTCCTGAAAGAATTTTCATCAAGGTTGTTTTTCCGGCACCGTTCTCTCCAAGTAGCCCGACGATTTCCTCCTTCCCTACCTCGAAATCTACACCGCGCAGCGCAATCGTGCCGTCAGGATAGACTTTCTGTATGGATTTCATTTCGATATAGGGTTCAGAACTCATGTTTTTCCCTCAAGATTCTTGCTTCAATTCAAGGCTTTATGCGTGCCAGTAGATGATACACTATACACTAATAAGCAGATTAAAATATCGCTTTCAAGACCGCGAAACTTCTGATACTAACAAAATGAATCACCATTGTAGCGATAAATTCTTAAAGTCAAAAAACAATGTAATGGCAAAGAACACAATTACAACAAGGCGAAGTCTGAGATGGGGTCGTTTACGAAACGTATAGAGGTCCCCAAAGTTCCCTTAGACCCTTTTATACAATCTGGCCTTGCCGTGCTCCTAGGACTATTGCTTGGGGCACTGTTGATGGTAATGTTTGGCTACGATCCAATAAAGGCATATTATTGGTTATTTAGAGGAGCCTTCGGCAGCGTATCGGACATAATGGAAACACTAGCCTTCGCAACACCTCTAATGCTTACAGCAGTTACATTTGCAATCAGTGCCAAGGCCGGGCTCTTCAATATTGGCGCAGAGGGGCAAATATACTTGGGAGCCCTAGGCGCCGCCGCCGCGGGTGGCGCGATTACTCTTCCGGCTGGACTTCATGCAGCCGTCGCCACAATTTTTGCGATGCTTTTTGGTGCCCTTTGGGCTCTTCCAGCAGCCCTCCTCAAAATATGGAGAGGAGTCCACGAGGTTATATCTGCTATCATGTTCAATTGGATAGCTTCCCACCTCGTCACATATCTCGTTATCTATTACTTAGCGGATCCTCAAAATGCGTATAGGACTGTACGTGCCTTGCCAGGTGCTTGCTATCCCATCTTGATGGGAGGGTCGTCCCTGACAGCGGTAATGTTCGTTGCTATAGCATTTTGCATCGGGATTTACATATACTTGTGGGGGACGAAAGCGGGTTATGAACTCAGATTAGTCGGAGCGAACCCGGATGCTGCCAAGTATGCGGGGATAAGCTCTCGACGTATAATGCTCCTCAGCTTCGTCATCGGAGGGCTCGCCGCTGGACTCGCGGGAGCTAGTCAAATCTTGGGTAGACCTCCTGAATGGTCCCTTTATGCAACTTTGGGTAACGTTGTGACACTGGGATTTGACGGAATTGGAGTAGCCCTAATAGGAAGGAATCATCCCATAGGCGGGATATTTGCGGCCATATTTTATGGAGGGTTGCAGCACGGTAGCAGATTCATGGAGTATCATGCTGGAGTGTATTCCGAGATGGTGCGAGCCGTCAGTGGTCTGATCGTTGTAGCTCTTGCCATCCCAGAGATCGTAGCTATTATAAGGAGGAGGTTTAAGATATGAATACTCTGTCTGTCCTCAAGGGAAAGAGGGCACTCTGGCTTCTCGCTGCTGTGGTCTTGACCGCAATCGTCACTTACATTATAGAAGAGTTTGGTCTAAGCGCCATCTCCCTCTTTGAAGGTGGATTGCTCTCGATGACTCCATATGCTTTGACAGCAGTTGGAGAATGCATAAATGAAAAATCCGGAGTCGTTAACATAGGACTGGAGGGAATATTGGCCATAACCGCCGTTACCGGAGTCTACGGGGCAGAACTATTCGACAATGGGTTTCTTGGGCTTCTGGTCGGGGCTCTGACAGGCGGCTTCATGGGATTTGTCTTCGGCCTAGTAAGCGTTTATGGAAAAGCAGATCAGACCGTTGCAGGAACGGGTATCAACATTTTTGCCATCGGCTTCGTTCAGTATCTCTTAATGTCCATCTGGGGGTTTCCTGGGATTCACATCCTCGAAAGAAGGCTCATGGTGCGGCCGATATACACACCCATCGGGCAGATTAGCATTGTGACCATTTTTGCTATAATTGTCGCGGGCCTTGCCCATGTTCTTCTATATAAAACGGTACTTGGATTCAGGATAAGAGCCGCAGGAGAGAGCCCACAGGCTGTCGATGTGGCTGGCGTAAGAGTCGATCGAATCAGGACTCTATCTAGTACCCTTGGAGGAGCATTGTGCGGCTTGGGTGGGGCGTTTATGTCCCTATGTTGGATGGGGGGGGTTGTGAAAGAAATATCCGCTGGCAAGGGTTTCATTGCCTTGGCCTGTGTAGTATTCGCAGGATTAGAACCGTTGTTAGCACTCGCCGCCGCCCTAATCTTCGGCTTTACTGGGGTCTTTGCCTTCTCTGTTGCAGTTACACCAGGAGTCAAGGAAATAATCCCATTCTATTTCGTAAACATGGTTCCCTACATCTCTACCCTCATAGTAGTAACAATCGCGATAGGCAGAAGAAGATTTCCTAAGGCTAGCGGAGTACCTTATCGAAGAGAATAGTCCATGCTTCCAGTTTAGATGAGCTGAAGTTTTCTACAGTGCGCGTGGAAAGTAAAGTTTATACGCTAACATTATATCTTAGTTTTGAAAACTGAAATAGATGTTTATGGAGGGAATCTAATGGCAGAAGTAACACCCGCACAGATAGGCGGGCAACCAGTATTAATTTTGAAAGAGGGAACCAGTCGATCCGTAGGAAGAAATGCTCAAAGATCAAATATCATGGCCGCCATGGTCATCGCCGAAACAGTGAAGTCTGCACTAGGGCCTAAGGGCATGGATAAAATGCTTGTCGACAGCTTTGGCGACGCCACCATAACCAGCGATGGAGCCACCATTCTCGATGAGATGGACATCGAGCACCCAGCGGCGAAGATGATGGTTGAGGTTGCAAAGGCTACAGACAAAGAGGTTGGAGACGGAACAACATCAGCAGTCGTTCTGGCTGGAAGACTGCTGGAGAAAGCTGAGGCATTACTGAACAAAGAGGTCCACCCAACCATAATCACCGAAGGCTACAGAAAAGCTACAACCAAGGTCTTGGAACTCTGCAACGAGATTGCCATACCTACCAAATCAGAAGACAGAGACATGCTAAAGAAAATAGCCATGACCTCAATGGCCAGCAAACTGGTCAGTGAGAACAGGGATCAACTCGCCGACATAACTGTGGACGCGATTCTGAGAGTCGCCGAGAAGATCAATGGTGGATACAAAGTTGATCTCGATGACGTGGATGTCGAGAAGAAGGAGGGCGAATCTCTGAGCGAAACAAGGCTCATTGAAGGCATAGCCATTGATAAAGAAGTTGTGCATCCCGGAATGCCGAAGTCTCTCAAAAACGCCAAGATCGCATTGATAGACTCTGCCCTTGAGATAGAGAAAACGGAGTTCACTTCAAAAATACACATCGAGAAACCTGAAGAAATGAAGGCCTTTCTAGACGAAGAAGAACGAACAATGAGTGACATGGTTGAGAAGATAGCGGCAGCCGGAGCCAATGTAGCCCTTTGTCAGAAAGGAATAGACGATGTAGTCCAGCACCTTCTGGCAAAGAAGGGCATACTTGCTGCCAGAAGGGTCAAGAAATCTAGCATGGAGAAACTAGCTAAGGCAACAGGCGGGAAACTCATAACAGAAATCGAAGAGATAAGACCAAAAGACTTGGGTGAAGCTAAACTCGTCGAGGAGAGGAAGCTCGGCGAGGACAAATGGATCTTCGTCGAGGGATGCAAAGACCCGAAGGCCATAACAATCTTGGTCAGAGGAGGAACCGAGAAGACTATCGATGAGGCTGAAAGGTCGATCCACGACGCTCTGATGGTTGTCCGTGACGTCGTCATAAAGCCAAAGGTTGTGGCCGGAGGAGGCGCACCTGAAGCGGAGGTCGCCGTCAGACTCAGAAAGTGGGCTGGAAAGCTTTCTGGCAGGGAGCAACTCGCCGCTATGGAGTTCGCAGAGGCCTTGAAGGCTATACCCGAAACGCTGGCCGAGAACTCTGGGTTAGACCCGATAGACATACTGGCTGAGTTGATGGAGCGCCATGAAAAGGGAGAGAAATGGGCTGGCGTCGATGTGCTTGGAGGCAAAGTGGGTGACATGGCAAAGCTGGCAGTTTATGAGCCGCTGGCGGTTAAGGAGCAGATAATTAAATCAGCTGCTGAAGCTGCATCCATGATACTTAGGATCGATGATGTCATCGCAGCGTCCAAGCCGAAGGAAGCGGGTCCTCCAAAAGAAGGAGGGTACGAGGGCGAGGAAGAATAGTTCCAAACTGTCCTACACCCCTTCATTTTTTGCACTTTAGGCCATAGTCCAATCCTAGGTCAGCTCGTCTAGCTAGAGTAGTGCTAAAAAGGTTTCAAAGCGAAGACCGACCTTGCACGCGATTGGGAAAAAGGCTAAACAGCCAACTCCTCTGCCAATCGTAGCATCTTCAAATCTAAAGGCTTTTCTGACATGCAGGATGCGCTGAGATCGACTGTTGTCACTTTACCATCGGATAAGCAAACTATCCTGTTCTTCTCTCCATTGAGAATTAATTCTACCGCCTTTGATCCGAATAGGTTAGCCAAGATTCTGCTACGGGCAGTCGGGGTTCCACCTCGCTGTACATATCCGAGTACGGTTAGTCGGGTTTCGTATCCAGTATTCTTCTCGATACTTTCTGCAATCTTTCTGGAGTTTCCAAAACCTTCAGCGGCCACAATTATGTTAGATGTCTTCCCCTTCTCTCTGCTGTCGATGATCTTCTTGTAGATGTTGTTCATATCAGTCTTGACCTCTGGGACAAGGATCCCTTCTGCCCCAGCAGCCAACCCAACATCGAGGGCTATGAAACCTCTGTCTCTGCCCATCGTTTCGACCACAAAAACCCTACTTAGGGAGGTGGCTGTATCACGAATTTTGTCAATCGCCGAGAGAGCTGTGTTGACGGCCGTGTCGAAGCCTATTGTTTCGTCTGTTCCATAAACATCGTTGTCTATGCTTGCTGGTATTCCTATGATATTGACGCCAGATATGTCGCTCAACTCGAGAGCCCCTTTAAACGAGCCCTTGCCGCCAATTACGACAAGGGTTTCTATCTCTTCCTTCTTCAGAACCTTCCAAGCCTTCTGAAGCCCTTTCTTAGTCTTGAACTCTGAACATCTCTCTGTCCTTAGAATCGTTCCTCCAAGATGTACGATGCCACTAACCGAGCGTAGGCCCAGATGTCTCGTTTCATCTTCCAACAGACCTGCATAGCCCCTCTCAATACCTATTGTTTTAAATCCATTTGGTATCCCTTCACGTACGACAGCCCGAACAGCTGCGTTCATACCAGGGGCATCTCCACCACTCGTCACTATACCCACGCTTCTCATCCACGTCACGTCCATCTGACTAGTCAACATGATTAATAGATACTGAAAAATGCTCTGCGTTGATAACTTTACCTTCGAAGGACAAATAACTATAGATACATGCTCTCTTGGAAGTCTTAGGTCCCGAAAAAAGCTCAAATTAAGCCCTTTGGTTATCCGCGACCTAGGTGTAATTTTCTATGGAAATATGCCCTCTCGAGAGGTCTATTTCTATGGATGTTTGAAGTTGTAGTCTTGCGCGTCGGCGCTTCCCATTCTTCAGATTTGAAATCAACAGAATGAGGTGATCTTGAAACAGCCTTCATCAACTATTTAAGTTTACAGTCGTTCTAGCTTGATCGCGCATACCTTATACTCAGGTATCTTTGCAACCGGGTCAAGAGCCGCGATGGTTAGTGCATTCGCCGCCGCCTCCGCAAAGTGGAATGGTATGAAGACAACTCCTTTGGGGACTATGTCTGAAACCCTCGCTTTGATTGTTATCTCACCGCGTCTACTTTTCACCTTGACCTTGTCTCCCTCTGAGATTCCGAGCTCTTCAGCATTCGTCGGATTAACCTCAACATAGCCTTCTGATAGAAGTTCGTTGAGCGTTGGTGATCTCCGAGTCATGGTTCCTGTGTGGAAATGAAATAGAACCCTACCAGTTGTCAAGATCATGGGATACTCTTCATCAGTTTCCTCGGCTGGAGGCTTATACTCTATAGGAGTGAATTTTCCAAGTCCCCGACTGAACTTATCCTTATGAAGATACTTAGTACCTGGATGCTCCCTGTTGGGACAAGGCCACTGGAGGCCTTCGTATCCTAAACGGTCGTACACGATTCCACCGTAAATGGGTGTTAAGCTTGCGATCTCATCCGCTATCTCCTTCGGTGAGTCATAGCGCATCTCGTAGCCAAGTTTACTTGCAACCTGACATATAATCTTCCAGTCCGGTCGACACTCGCCGATGGGCTCTATCGCTTTTCGTATCCTCTGCACCCTTCTCTCCGTGTTTGTATAGGTGCCATCCTTCTCCGCAAAGCTTGCGGCAGGCAAGATAACGTCCACCAACTCCGAAGTCTCATTGATGAACATGTCTTGTGCTACAAAGAACTCCAGCTTCTTGAGGCTTTCGCGGGCGTGATTTATATCCGGATCAGAGACCAATGGGTTTTCTCCCATCATGTAAAGGGCCTCGATCTCCTTGCCACAAGCATTTATCATCTCAACCACGGTGAGGCCCACTCTGTCTGAAAGCTTCACCTTCCAAGCCGACTCGAACTTCGCCCTAGCGGACTCGTCTTCAACCTTCTGATATCCCGGTAGGTAGCTGGGCAAGCATCCCATGTCGCAGGCGCCCTGCACATTGTTGTGGCCTCTTAGCGGGTTCACGCCCGTACTCTCCTTACCTACATTACCGGTCAACATGGCCAAGTTGGCTGTGGAGATTACGTTGTCAACGCCCGTGGTGTGTTGCGTGATACCCATGGAGTATATTATAGTCGACCTCTCTCCGCGAGCATAGAGTAAAGCTGCCTTCTTGATCTCAGAGGTGGGCACACCCGTTAGTTGTTCGACGTACTCCGGGGTATACCTCTCAACGACCTTCTCTAATGCCTCAAAGTTCTCTGTCCGACTCTCTATGAATTCTCTGTCCTCGACTCCCTCACGCAAGATCACATTCATCATTCCGTTCAAGAGAGCTACATCGGTACCTGGATTCTGCCGCAGATGCATCACTGCAAAGCCAGCTAGGTCTATCGACCTCGGATCTGCCAAGATAAGTTTACTACCATTTCTGACGGCTCTTAGTATCCTTCTTGCTATCAAAGGGTGCTGCTCTGTAGTGTTTGAGCCGATGACAAAAATCACGTCAGCGCCATCAATCTCCGCTATCGAGTTAGTCATAGCTCCACTGCCAAACGTCGCCACAAGCCCTGCCAAGGTGCTGGCGTGGCATAGCCGAGCGCAGTGGTCAATGTTATTCGTTCCGATCACGGCTCTTGCAAGCTTCTGCATCAAATAGTTCTCCTCGTTCGTACACTTAGCGGAGGAGAGAAAGCCTATAGAGTCGCCACCATTTTTCTTTCCGATCTCATTCAGCCTCTTGGCTACATAGGTCAGAGCCTCGTCCCATCCTACCTCAACGAACTTACCTTCTCTCTTGATCAGAGGCTTCTTCAGCCTCTCAGAGTGGTGAATAAACTCATGCATGTTCCAACCCTTGATACAGAGCTTACCCTGATTCACCCCATGAATTCTTTCCGGAACAACGCCAACAACCATCCCATCTCTAACCTTGAGGTACAGTTGGCAGCCAACACCACAGTATACGCAGGTTGTAAGAATCCGTTTCACTTTTCTCACCGTGATTCAATTTTTTTCTCGAAGGATTCGTCACGCACTTTATGATAGGTATAGCCCACTTCTTCAAGGCTATTGCCCATCGCTAGACCAAGAAGTTGAGAATAAAAGAGAACAGGCAACCTAAACCCTAAATTGTGCTCTTTTGCAGACAAAAGTTGACCTAGGTCAAACTGTTGGAAGCAGAAGGGACACCCCGTCGTGATGCATTGAGCTCCTGCCTCATTCATGCTTGTCAGCTTATCTCTAAGCAACATGTTCAGAGATTTTCTTTGACCTACAACGGCATAGGAGACCCCACAACACTGCGTCTTCAAATCATAGTCCACTGTCTCTGCGCCTAAAGCGGCAACCAGACTTTCTAAGACAATCGGGTCTTCCGGATCGTCGAACTCCATGATCTCTGAAGGATTTGTTAAGTGACAACCGATGTGGGTAGCAACTTTAAGATCATTCAAAGGGACATTTACTTTCTCTTTGATCTTTTCGACCCCAAGATCTTCGATTAAGACTTGTAGAAAGTGTTTGACCTCAATCTTACCCAGGAACTCATATCCAACCTCTGACAAGATCTTGTTTATCCTGCCCTTTAGCTCCGGGTCAGATTTTAGTGTCTTATTCGTCGTACGGAGGGTTTGAGAACAGCCATTGCAAATCGTAATTATGTTGAGGCCCTTTTCCTCGGCAAAAGCAATGTTTCTCGCGGCCACTGTCAGCCAAGTCAATCTATCGGCCGCTCCAAAGACAACGGGGTCTGGACAACAAGTAAACGCGTCAATGTCCACCAACTCGATTCCCAAATTGCCTAAGACTTTTCTTGAAATCCCCTCGATATGAGGAAGTTTAATGGGTATCATGCAGCCTCTAAAGAATGCGTACTTCACTTCCAATTCCCCTTGGTCTTCGATTCTTTCAGACTTCCACTCAAACCCGTTTTCTCAGCGATCTTCTCTAAGTCCTCGGATTTCTCTGGTTTTAGAGATGAAATTCCAAGCTTCTCTCTAAGTGTCTGAGTATAGGCGGTTATGGGAAATCCAAAACCCGTGGATATGGTCTGTCTCACTTGATCCATAATGCTTGTCGGAGCTAAACCCTTACGAAAGGCCTCCTCCTTCAGTGCCTCTAAAACCTCGATAGTATTCACGTCATACGGGCATCGTTCATAGCAGTAATCACATGTGGGACAGTTCCAAAGGTTCTTGTTTTCGATGGCTCCTCGGGTGAAGACATCGAAGAGGAAGATATTCTTTAAGTCGTAAACGCCGGAATAAAGTGATGCTATGCAGTTTTGGTGGCAGACGCTACATTTTAGGCACTTCTTAAGCGATGGGTGCCTTTTTATAACAGTTTTATACTCAACAGGAAGCAGCATGCTCGATCTCTCCATTGCCCTCTAATCTGGTCATTAAGATCAAACGAAATCTTTTTATGTCTATGTCTTTGACATTTAACGACTTAAATATTTTAAGAACAATAGGAAGAGGATGCTATGAAATCCAAAGAAACTGTAACTACAATCTCAACATCGGTCTTCGGTATCGCCTCTACATATGCCTTAAGCATATACGCGAAGCAAGGGCCGGTTATTGGTGCGTCGCTTGTTTGCTTGATAGGTGGCCTCTTTTTCGGAGAATATGCTGGCGTAAACAATAGTGGTGCCTTCGCCGGCATGAGTTCCAGCACAGTCATGCCTTCAATATGGTACACTCTTCTATCAGGTTCAATAGTTGGAGTTTTATGGATCGTCTTCATTAAGAGCTTCCTAGGATACGGTGGAAAGCAAGGAACCATCGGCTTTATTTCGGTCAACATTTCTTCGCTAATTCTGTACTTCATCAACCCAATTAGCTTTCTTAACCTAAATGCTTACTCAGTCATAAACGCGACTTACGTTTTTTCGGTAGTAATATTCTCTACTATCGGGGCTGTCAGTACGATAATTTTGAGGGAGAAAGTAGTTCAGAAAACCTTCAAACAGAACAACCCCATCATCGGAGCCGCAATCATCGGCCTACTGGCTGGCTTTTTGATACCTGCCCTTCCCATACCCTACAGCTCAACGCTACCTGCGGTCGTCGCGGCAGGATCCTATGCAGGGATGTCTTCACGGAAGATTCTTGAAAAAGATATGGACTTCGTTATAGTTGGAATAATCACTGGAATAATGTTCATCATACTCTTACCATTATCTATAGGATGCGGCGGGAAACTTGGTACAAGTGCTTTTCTTTCTGTTATTGTTTGGAAGCTATTCAAACGACGATAAGAACTTCAATTCTTCACTTTGACCAAAGACAACGGGCCGATCAGGTCATACGAAGCGGGTTGTCGCACGCTAATGAAGAACAGACAAAATCCTTTCAATCCAAGAGTATTGAAAGCAGGGCATTTGCAGGTTATCTCTAAGTCAAGATTCTACTGGGATAAGTATAAACGTTCATTCGTCGCCCTCTGACAAAACAAATGAGCGTCACACCCGTCTTCTCCGCCGCGATGATACCTGAGTGAATCGGACTTGTTTTGGAAGCCAAAATTGGGATCCCCATCCTCGCCGCTTTGAGTACCATGTCAGCTGGCTGTCTGCCTGAACTAACGAGAACGCATTCGGAAAAATCGACCTTAGATTGAATGGCCATGCCTATGACCTTGTCAATTGCGCTATGGCGACCGATGTCTTCAGCAAAGGCAACTATTTTCTCTCTATGAAACAAGGCAGCTGCATGTGTTCCGCCGGTCAACCTAAAAAGTTTGGATCGCTTCCCTAGCTCCCCAATCATCTTAATGATGCTACTTGGTCTGACTTTGTAGCCAGATTCTATGGGGTGACCGCCTATTTCGCTGATGACTTTCATAAATTTGTTGATAGACAATCCGCAGGCCGTGGTGAGTATCCTAGTTACTCCAACCACTCGAACTCTTTCTTCTTCTAGAGGCTCACTCGTTATTACCTTAACATCATTTTGGTTCACGATCACTTCCCTTATCTCATCTGATGACTGTAATACGCCTTCATCGAAGAGCCAGCCTAGGGCCAATTCCCTCTGCAGGATAGGCGTGGCGAGTAAAGTGATCATATACCTATCATTGACGTAAATGTTGATTGGAGCTTCTTTAGCGACAACTTCATCAACCGTTCTTCTAACGCGGGGACCAGTACCGATTCTTTCAGCGGGGACATTTACTGACATTTTGATTCCACATCTTTGTTAATATGTGCACGCACTATCTTAGATCCACAGAAAGCTGATAAACTCTGCAAGAAAACTTGATTAAACCGTGCGTTCCCAAAACATAAATTGTCGATCTTTGCTATAAGTGTATCCAATCGTGCAATTATTCAATGAGTTGAAGGGGGAGCTAGTGTGGAAGAGGGAGAGGTCAAAAAAATTGTCAAGAAAAGATATGGTGAGATAGCAAGAGCGGGTTTGTCCTGTTGTTCACCCTGTGATTGCAGTCCTTCCGTCATGGAACAGGGAAAGAGAATAGGCTATTCTGAGGAAGACTTACGAAATGTTCCTGAAGCTTCTAACATGGGCTTGGGATGCGGAAATCCGGTTGCGTTGGCCGCCTTGAAGGAAGGCGACACCGTTCTTGACCTAGGTTCAGGTGGTGGAGTCGACGTTTTTCTTGCAGCCAAGAGAGTTGGAGACAAAGGTAGAGTGATCGGTGTTGACATGACAGAAGAAATGATTGAGAGAGCGGAATCTTCTGCAAAGAAATATGGATACGCAAACGTAGAGTTCAGGATGGGTGAGATAGAGGATCTCCCCGTTGGGGACAATTCGGTCGATGTCGTCATCAGTAACTGTGTGATCAACCTATCTATCGACAAGGAAAGAGTGTTCCGCGAAGCCTATAGAGTATTGAAGCTGGGTGGAAGAATCATGATTTCTGATCTTGTCTTAGAAGGGAAATTGCCTGAAGAAATAAAGAAAAACCTTGAAGCATGGGCAAGATGCGTTGCAGGAGCTTTAGAAAAAAAGGATTACTTGGACACTATAAAGAAGGCGGGATTCAGAAAAATCAAGGTTATATCTAAGTCGAGTTACGACTTCATTTCTGAAGAGTTGAAAGGTAGAATAACAAGCGTGAACATTCAAGCATTCAAAGCAAACAAGTAGCCATTTCCTCATTTTTCTTGCTGCGTTAAATTTGTCAAACTGCTCGCGCGTGGTAACACAAATGTGGTGCTGACAACATGTCAAAAACTATGAGCCCTAGGGCGACGCGCAGTTTTTGTGACTTTATAGACATGCAACATTCTTTGTAAGACAGTCAAATTTGTTAAGAATGCCAGTAGAATCATTCCATAAGCCAAAGCATTTCTATCGATGAAGGTGAAATAGCTTGCAGCGCATATTATCAGAATTCTCTCAGCCCTCTCAGCTAGACCTATAGAGGCCATCTTGATCTTTCTCGCTTCAGCCCTAGCCCTCGCATAGCTCACTAATAAGGATCCAACCAGAGCCAACAGTCCCCACCATAGGTCACATAACCCGCCAACGATTATGCCACAAATGACAAAGGAGTCTGAATATCGATCCAGAAGAGAGTCAAAAAAACCGCCAAAGACCGTCTCCTCATTGTAAAACGTTGCTAAATATCCATCAAGGGCGTCGCAAAATCCAGACAACAAGAAAACGCTGGCGGCGACCGTGATAAGTAGGTCATCTGATCGAGAAGAAATGTAAAGGAAGGAGGATAGGATGCTGAGAAGGAAACCAATGACAGTGACTGAGTTTGGGGTCAAGCCAAGGTCATGAGCTACAATTGCTATGCCACCTATCGAGGACTGGATCTTCTTCTTAATCCTCGAAAGCAACATCGGCTCCTCCAACTCTCATATTCACAAATCAGCTGTTGAGTTTTCAGTGAATATCAGGGAGTTCTTTTCAATATTAATGTGTGAGGTTTAAGATCTATCTCCTCATAGACTCGGAATATGCTTTTGGCAACTCTCGACAAATCCTTTTCAGCAAAATAAAGGAGATGAGATCTGCACCCGAACCTACAGTCTGATGACCCAAACCTAGTCATGATGACCTCGACCCCACTCAATAACCCAATGCTTTGAGAAACCTTGCACTCCCTATTAATATCAGCTTCACTGAAGACCACGGCCTCTATCTCCGCACTCTTCGTACTCAACAGGTAATCGATATGCCAGCGCATAGATTCCTTCTGTTCCAAATGGCGTTTCACCCTTCCGTTCAAGTTAAACGCACCACGGCCATAGGCTGATCCAGTGTAGGAATAATAGCCCTCAGGGAAAACCCTAGAACCCAGCCGGCCAACCATGATCTCCTCCGACCTCCTCATCCTTATGATCAAAGTGTATACTCCCCGCGAAGCCGGAACATCGCATATTCTCAAGTCAAGGGAAACCTCCTGTCAAACGCTATATGATAGAGAAAAACCTTCGACTTATGACTTGCGTGCACGCAAAAAAGTGAGTTTATACCCAAAAGAAACCGGAAAATCATTTAAAAAAGCAGAGCTAAATAATACCATCACGCAAACACAACGCTGGAGGCTGTAATGAGCATGGGGAAAATAAGCAAAGGGGCAAGATGCAGCGTCTCAGGCTGTGACAAAAAAGCCGTCCGGTCGATCTCCGCGGAGAAGACCAATGCAGCCGGCTTGAATGTTGGTAACATCAGGAGGGCTTATCTGTGCGAGGGCCACTACAAGGAGTTAAAGAAGAGGCTGAGGAAGGAGAGAAGGATCGAGAAATGGAGATGGAGCATTTAAAAGCAAGAGGTTCCTTTCAGACAAATCGGGCTTGGAATAATGTTCACCAAGCTTGTGGGGGAAGCAGATGAGGCTCCTGTTGATCCATGCAGATCACTTTGAGTACCATGTGAACCAGAAGGCTATAGAAAACCCCGAAGAGTTGACTCCTTCTAATAAGAAAGGTTCTGTAGACGAAGCCCTGGTAGTATTCAGCACGGTTGAGAAAACGGACGAGGAAAACCCTGAACAAGTTGTTGTCAACGCCTCAAACTCGATCGAAGAAGTGGCCAGATCAGTCAATGCGAGAAGAATTGTGATCTATCCATATGCCCATCTTTCATCTGATCTCGGTTCAAGAGACTTAGCTATACCGATCTTAAAGAACCTCGAAGAGAACCTAAAAGACAAGGGTTACACTGCTCTAAGAACCCCATTTGGCTGGTACAAGTCCTTCGAAATAAAGTGCAAGGGCCACCCTCTCGCAGAACTCTCGAGGTCCATCGGTCCGGAAATCAGTACTAAAAAGGAAGTAAAGGTTACTCCAACTGAGGAGGAAACCAAGGAATACCTTATAGTCGAGGTGAATGGCAAAGAGCATCCTCTTGATCTCAAAAAAGTAGAGTCGAACACCCTTTTAGAAGGGTACCAGCTGCTAAAACGGTTCATTCTGAGTGAGGAGATCGGAAAGATTCCTCACAAGTTGCCGCCACATATCAAACTGATGAGAAAGCTTGAACTTGTAGATTATGAGCCGGCATCAGACGTAGGCCATTTCAGGTTTTATCCGAAGGGCACTCTTGTCAAAGAGCTTCTAGAGGAACTAGGCAGCAAAATCGCTGTTGAACAGCTTCATGCGATGAAGATAGAGACCCCAGTAATATATAGACTCGACCAACCGGACATAGCTGGCCAAGCAGCAAGATTCCTTGAGCGGAATTACCGTTTCAAAATCGACGACAAGGATCTATTACTGAGGTTCGCTGGGGATTTCGGCCTGTTTAGAATGATGAAAGATGTAACCATGAGTTATAGACAGTTGCCCGTTCGAATATACGAGTTATCGAAGTCGTTCAGGCTTGAACAGAGAGGCGAGTGCATAGGATTAAAGAGGATGCGCGCGTTCACCATGCCAGATGTACACTGCTTCTGTAAGAACCTTGAGGAAGGAATGGGTGAGTACTTAGAATTAATAAGAAGTTATTCGGAAATCATGAACTCCATAGGTGTAGATTACGTCGTTGCTTTCAGAGTGGTTAAAGATTTCTACACTAAGAATAAAGATTGGTTTGCTAAGTTAGTTGAAATTACGAATAAACCCGCCTTAATTGAGCTACTGCCAGGAATGAAGCACTACTGGATTCTAAAGAGTGAGTTTCAGGCAATAGACTCTGTCGGCGGGAGTGCCCAGCTTAGCACCGTTCAACTTGACATCGAGGACTCTGAGCGCTATGGAATATTCTACGTCGGCGCTGACGGAAAGAAAAAGGGTTGCATAATTGTCCATAGTTCCGTGGGGTCGATCGAGAGACTGATCTATGCGTTGCTTGAGCAGGCTGAGAAGATGAAAAAGGATGGTAAACCGCCTATGTTCCCTGTCTGGCTCTCTCCGACTCAAGTCCGCGTTATCCCGATCTCCGGAGAGTACGTTGAGCATGCATTGAAAGTTGTAAACAAGCTTGAGGAGCACAGAATAAGGGTTGACATTGACGACAGAGATCAGACCCTTAGTAGCAAGGTTCGTGAGGCTGAAACTGAGTGGATTCCATTCGTGGTTGTGATTGGAGAAAGGGAGGCAAAGGACGAATCCGTTTCTGTAAGAATCCGATCCGAAGGAAGCCAGAGGACTATGAGTACTGATGAGTTGGTTTCCCTTGCGGATGCAGAGATCGAAGATAGGCCGAGGTTGCCCATAAATTATCCTAGAAGCCTTAGAATGAGACCAAGGTTCATATGATATTCCGTATGTTGAAGAGGATCAATTAAATCAGTTCTTCGTTTTTTACGCGTCGAAGAATTCTCTTCTTCAATTCACCAGGTATTTCCTCTTCTGGTACTTTTTCCTCAACTGTTCTCCTCTTTATGGTCAACCCACATGTCCCATCTGGTAAGAGTTGATATCGACTGCATAGGACGTAGTTGCATGCTGGTCCTATGCAATCGTCACCAGTCCATTTACAGTAGATCGATGAGCTATGATAGTCTAGGGCGCGTTTGCTACATCTGAAGAACTGGCATTTAGGAGAACATTGTTTGCCTTGCTCAGACAAGCGCGATTCACAACTCGAATGGTCTTCGTTGAAGGCGCTGCCAAGCGCTACTGATCTGTGAAGCAATAAATGTTCCAGACTTTTAAATCTTTTCATTGCATTTTCGCATGCGCATCCTCTTGTGGAGGAGAGGATTAGGATCTTGAGGTCTATGTGGGGATAGGCATATAACACCTCTTCCAAAAATATTTTTTTGATTTCTGGAATCTTCGGAAAATGATTCTTTTCATGAAAGGGGAGTGGAAATTAAAAATCTCGCTGGATTTTAAAGGAATCCACAGGAAACCACAGGAAATGTCTGAGAGGGTTGAGTTTCATGCAAAGCTGGCGACACGAGGCCGCGTCTACATCCCAAAGATTATGGTTGAACGCTGGATGCTCTGGAAAGACACGCCCATTCATGAGAAGAGGGTGGTGCAGGCGTCAGCCATCATTGGAGATCAAAAAAGTAGGATTTGAACCCATGATGATCGGCTAGGGTCGAGTTGCGTCAGGCAGAGCTGAGCTCTGTCACTTGTTTTTTCGCGTGCGGGTTTAACATGCTTTCCCATATTCATGTTTTTATACAGCGTAGTTGTGAATAACCTTTATTTATCACGCGTCCCGCTTCATTAGGGTGGCTGTGCTGTTTGTTGATCCGCGAGATCAGACTGGAGAACTTCATGTCGTATAAGTATGCCAGAATATCCCTCAAACCAGGTCTGAACATAATATGCGGACCCAACGGATCTGGAAAATCCTCCATCTTGCTGGCCCTGTCTGTAGTGCTGGGTCAGACGCACACTGAAAGGTCCAAGAAACTCAGCGACCTAGTCAGGTGGGGCGAGGATGTTGCCAGAGTAACCGTCATCTTCAACAACACCCCCAAAAACGGAGTACGGCCATTCCCTAAATACAAGACTGATTATTTTCAACTCTCGAGATATCTCAGAAAAGACGGAACGTACTGGTATGAAGCCAACTTCCGCTCGGTGCTCAAGGATGACTTAGTGAGGCTTCTGTCAAAACGCGGGATCAACCCAGACAACATGTTTATCATTATGCACCAGAACATGGTTGGAGAATTTGGTGCAACAACCCCTCAAGAAAAGTTAACGTTGACGGAAGACGCTGTCGGCTTTCACCCTTATAGGCAAAAAATTGTCGATGCCAAGACAAGGTTGTTGAATCTTATGGGCGAGGAAAAATCCATATCCAAACTCTTGGAAGAAGCTGAACAAACGCTAGCGTATTGGAAGGAGGAGTATGAGAAGTACAAACGGAGAATGAGTTTGATCGAGAGGGGAAATCTTCTGGAGAGGGAGATTGCTTGGTCGCGGGTGGCCAGGCAAGAAAAAACAACAGAAGCTTGGAGTGAAAGGATCCAGGACAGGAAAGAAAAGTTGAAAGGAGTAGTAATGGAAATAGAAGAGACAAAGAACAATTTGAAATCGATACAAGAGAACCTGGATAACCTGAAGTACGAGGATAGAAAGTCATTCTACTCTCTCTTAGACCTAGAAAAAAACAAGACAGGATTGGAGGTGAAGTCCGCCTATTTAAGGAGAACCATAGACAGAGTCAAGAAGTACAGAAAAACAATAACTGATGGATTAGAAAAGTTCAGAACCCTTACAAAAAACAACGATAATAACAATCCGATGTTCGCTCCTTTAGAGAGGGTTCTAATAGAAGACGGTGAGCTGGCCAGTTATTTAGATGAAATGAGCAATGAAGCCAAATCCTCAGATCAAGAAACGAGAATTCTGGACGAAAGGATTAGAAGTCTCCAAACAAAGGTAGGTGAAATAGAGAGGAAGTTGAATTCCACTACAAACGATTACATAAGTGAACGCGTGAGAGGATCCATACTTGACTTTAAGAAAGAGAATCTGGAAAACGAGTGCTACAAACTTGATAAAGAGCTAAGAAATGCGGAGAAAGAACTGAACCAGCTTAAGGTGCTCGCCGAAAAATATTTGCCAAGGGTGGAAACAAAACGCGACCCCGACGACATTCAGGATGAAATCAGATTGACCAACGCTTATCTGGCATCTGTCGGTAAGGTTTCTGAGGACGCTGAGAAAATGTATCTAAAGTACTCTGATTTATGCGGTGAGCTTAAGAAGAGGGCTCTCATAGTCTCTGAAAACAGAGATAAGGCACTTAAAGAGATTGAATCGAGAATTAGTGTTTGGAGAGAGGCGGTTAGCTCGATTCTACAGAAGATAAGTCTTTCCTTCAACAACATACTATCGGAAATAGGTGCGTCCGGAAGGGTTGGGTTAACGAATGCTGAAGACATGGAGTCTGCTGGCCTAGAGTTGTTGGTCGGATTCCAAGGAATGAAACCTACGGTTCTAGACGCCTACACCCAAAGTGGAGGAGAGAGAAGCACCGCCCTAATGGCTTTTCTCCTGTCCCTGCAGCAATACATTCAGTCTCCTGTAAGAGCGATAGACGAATTTGACATACATATGGATCCCAGAAATAAGGAAGTCATCACTCAAGCTCTCCTCTCAGCGATAACAACGAAGGATTACCAGTACATCGCTATAACACCCAGTCAAATTACGAATATTGGAAAAGATGTGCACGTCATAACTGTACAAAACATCCAAGGTAAATCGGAAGTCAAAGTGGTGGCCAAATCTGCCTAGTCAAGAAAAAAGAATTGGCAGAGAAAGACTACTTCGAATAATTGCCCTATGTTTACAAGTAAAGCAGAAGGGGATCGACCCGTACGAAGTAGAGGTTGAAAAAGCTTTAGAAATTGTGAGGAGATATTTGCCGGATTGGAAAATCCCTGAAGACCTAATTTTAGACGCTGAGACTCTGAACCAGATTTCAAGGATTATCGATCTTCAAAGCGAGTGGCTGAGAAATCGTGCGTCGTCAATGTATGTTGACCCGCTTATGATAGAGCTAAAGGTCAGGGCGCTTGACTCAAGATCTCTGTCTGACATATTCATTGAATCTTGGCATCCGCCGATGGAGATGGAACGGCTAACACCAGAAAAGTTGAAGGAATCCATTGAATATTGGAAACAGTTGCCACCGATAGAGGAAAGATTGAAAGGGCTTCCTGTCCCGCCATCCGCCGAACTTGAACTCACGTCAATGGATGCCCTATTGAGATCTGGTCTATTGTCTGAAAAAACATTTGATGAAGTACTCCAGATGTTTTGGAAAGAATTGAAGGACAGATCTAAAGTCGGAAAAGAAAGGTATTGGAGTTTTATTTTGGCTGATACTTATAAGGAGACCATCCTAAGGGCTTACATCACGAGCTTTCTAGTGTCTTACGGCTACGCTACGTTGGAGATGGAGCCCATGAAAGAGGATGTTTTTCTCATTCCATTTGAAGAAGAAAGAAGGCCAGTTGAAAAAAAACGGAGCTTTTCTATGCCGATTTCGATCGACTATGAGACTTGGAAGACAATGAGGGAAGGAAAGCAGATTGAGTAGGAAAGCTTCTTACTCAAACAAACTAAAAAGAGCCGCTAGGATGCTGTTTTTCAAGAGACACAGGCAACCAGGTGTAAAAGGTTGGGAGCTGAAAAAAGAGCTGGGCAACAACTACATGGACTTAATAAAAGTCCTGAACTCCCAGTTGGAAAAATTGGATCTTCAGGTAAAAACAATTTCCGAAGAAACAGAGTTGTCGAAAAAATCCTCAGAACAACAATTAGATAAAGCTAGGTTCATAATCACTACCAAGAGTCCCTCGAGCATAGCCGAAACCAAGACATCTGGTTGGAGAATCGACGATGTGGCTGCTTTAACAGTAACGGTGGCTTGCATAATTTCGAGACAGGGTAAAATGCCAAGAGGAGAAATAGAAAAAATCCTCAAAGACAAATTTCCCGAGTGGAAAGTCAAATCAAACCTTGATAAATTTGTAAAAATAGGATATCTTCGCCAAGATGAGAATAATTTGTTATACTTAGATTGGCGATCTTATATTGAAATTGATCGGGAAAGGCTTCTGAAATTAATACTGAGCGAAGGATTGACTGCTGCACTTGCACCTACTTGATCAATTTTCTATATCTTAAATGAACCTATTCTCTCGTTGCAAGGAAACATTGCTGTTGTCGTGTATCCAAGTTACGCTTTGCCAGAAAGAGATACGTGAGTTCCTAGCTAAAAAGAGACTATAGAATATTCCCTAGGGATTTTTCATTTATGTGATCTGTGATTTTTGATTACTCAAAGAGCATTTTACTATTTAGAATTTTTCGATCGCGCTCAAGCAATAATTAGAGTTCATTTACAATATTGGTCTACTAGTGAATTTAATCTGACATGATCGATTATTTATTTTGCACGGCGAGTAGAATATTTATTATAATTTTTAAATATATAATCGAGAAACAGGATGGCTCAATATGATCAAAAACCATGACAGTATCTATAACAATTTACAAAAACGTTGAAAAAAGATGGCACTAAAGTTTAATCTTGTTTACTAAATTGCATTTTTTTCGTAATCAATTACATTTTCCAATAATATCTTATACACATTTTATTTTCTTTTGACTAGAAAAAATACATTAAGTCTAATTGATTTCGGTGAGGATAAGGTATAAAAATGGCGCCGTAATTAATAGCTGTCAGCGTTTAGGAAAGAGGCAGCCTCTATTTGACAGACGTTATAAGGAACTGGGAAAGGAAGCGAGAAGGCTCCTTCTTCAAATCCATCAGAGAGAGAGTGCTTAAAGAGCATCCGCTGAGAGAGAAGCTCTCTCAAACGATCTTTAAGCTCAAAGTCCAGAACGAGAAGCTGGATCAGTCAGCTTCATGGATGCAAAACAACTATGATGCATTGTTTTCAAAGTGCATAGGAGCTGTGGCGTCAAAGAATCAAGCGCAAGCAATCGTGTATGCCAATGAGTGCGCAGAGATCAAAAAGATTGTTTCAATTATTCTGCGGAGTCAATTTGCAATTGAACAAGTAATGCTTAGACTAGAAACTGTGGAAGACTTTGGCAACATAGTCTACGAGATGGGACCCTTGACAAGCGTCATCACTTCAATAAGAGGGCAGCTATCAGGTGTGGTTCCTGAGGCTTCCTATAAACTCGGGGAAATAGGAGACTCGTTAAACGATTTGATTATCGGAGTGGATGTGTCCACTGGAGCCAGTCGGAGTCCTGAAGCAAGCAAAGAGGCATCGAAAATACTTGAGGAAGCAGCTACTGTCGCTGAACAGAAGGTAAAGGAGAGGTTCCCGAGCCTACCAGAAGTAGCAGCGTACAGTATCAAAGGAGGTTCCGAGTCGAAAGTTCAAGGATAAGGTTTCAGTATACGTGAACTGGTGATCTGCCAACAAAATTTGTCTTGAAGCCAGAGAGGATGCAAGTTGTCAATTGACGCAGGTTTTCTCAAAAAGGCGATAGGAAAAACCGTTCTGGACCCCTATGAGCGAGTATTCGGCCGTATCGTGGGGTATCATACTGATAAAAAGGGTAACGCGACAAAGATTGGCGTCGAACGTTCTGACGGTGAGATTCTGAGTTACCCCAGCTCGCAATTCCTACTGAAAAACGGCTCAGTGATCTTCATTTACAGTTGGAAAATTCGTTCAGAAGACTTTACAAAGCGATTCAATGCCGCATCCCGAAAGATATGGGCCTTAGACAAGTTGTACGAGAGAGCGGAGATTTCTCAAAGTCATTACGAAGCAACCCGCGAGCAACTTGAAAAATCGATCAGTAGTACAATAGAGTACGGAAGAAAACTGCTAGAGCGGTTGATGTTCAAAGCGGACAAATTGATGACTCAGATCAATGACCTGGAAAGATACCTCGTAGGTATTAGAATGAAAAACGTAACTGGAGAGCTGGGCGAGGAAGAGTACAGATCTGTTGGTGAGGCTCTACGGATTGGAATTGAAAAAGCAACTTTAGAAAAGAGTGATGTCGACAATGTAATCAATATCATAAAAAATGTCCCTCAAATTCCAGCAAGGCGACAGGTGAGGACAAAGGCCCCTGAATCTCTCGACTCCACATCGTCGTTGGCACTTCATCTGGAGGATGATGAGACCCTAGTTAAGATCTTTAGGGAGGCGATCGAACATTGAAAACGACTAAAAGGTGGAAAGGCAATAAGAGGTCTCTCATCGAACGAGTCAAAGACAGAGTGTTTGGAGATCCGATGACATCGCCCGAGGAACTTTTTGAAGTCATTTCGAAGCTTGAAATTCAGTCCAATAAGCTACGATATCTGTCATCGAAACTGCAAGCGAGGGACAGAACACTTTTTGAGAAATGTGTAGAAGCAAGTGCTTCAAAGGATCAAGCACACGCCAATTTGTATGCAACAGAATGTCTCGAAATTAGAAGATTAGTGCAAGTCATAGTTTACAGTGAGCTTGCATTAGAGCAAGCTGTTCTGAGGCTTCAGACCGTTAGTGAACTTAGTAACGTGGTTGCCGTTGTGGCGCCCATTCCCGATGTAGTTCAAGATATCAGGGGAAAAATAGCGGATATTGTCCCCTCTATAGCCAGCAAACTGGATGAGGTGAACGGCATGTTAGGCGAATCGATTGCAGGAATTGGCGGAGCCCCCACGCGTGAATTCAAAGTCAAGTCAAGTGAGGAAACAACGAGGATACTTGAGGAGGCGAGCAAAGAAGCTGAACAGAGGGTGAGAGAAAAATTCCCAGAATTGCCTGTGCCCATTAAAGTTCCAGAAGCGAATATTCCTGTGGCACTCACTACAGGCGGAGGCACATATAATGGGAGCAATTCACTGGAGGAGCAGATATACGATTATGCTAGATCAAGGAATGGAAGAGTGAGCATACCCAGAATGGCTTCGGAGCTTGGGATCTCTGCAAAAGACGTTGAAAGAGTCTTGCTAAAATTGGAGAGCGAGGGAAGAATTTCAATAGGATGATGAACTGCGGAAAAACGTAGACGTTTGGAGAGAGGTCAGATTAATGAGTCACTCCGCATCTGATGAGCTTGAAAAAATAGCTGCAAAATACGCGACGGAAGCTATTCGACTAGATAGCAAGGGATTGAGGGGAATGGCCGTAATGAAATATCAGAGGGCTGTGGAAATACTCTTTAAGCTTTGTTCTCTTTACCCTGACGCCTCACAAAGAAAAGTCTATGCAGAATACATTGACCTATATCAGAGCAGAATCGGCGAACTCGACGCTGGAGTTAATCTGAGATTATCAGACCTGCAATCAATCGATCGATCTGAATCAGACAAATTTGATAGCATGGTTCTAAGAGATAAGCCCAATGTGAAGTGGGAAGACATAGCTGGCCTCAATGAAGCAAAAGTGGCCATAGTTGAATCGATTGTGTACCCATGCAAAAGACCAGATCTATTTCCGTTGGGGTGGCCAAGGGGGATACTTCTATTTGGGCCACCAGGATGCGGCAAGACCCTCTTGGCCGCGGCTGCAGCTACGGAATTAGATGCCTCCTTCTATTGCATTGACGCTGCTTCCATAATGTCGAAGTGGCTTGGCGAATCAGAGAAAAATGTGGCTCAGCTGTTTGAGGTCGCTAGAAAGTCGTCTGGGAATGGCCGTCCGTCGATTATTTTTATGGATGAGGTTGATTCTCTTGTTGGAATTCATTCAGACGAGGTCGGAGGAGAAACCAGAGTCCGTAATCAATTCTTAAAAGAGATGGATGGCATAATTGATAAGAAAAGGAATCTGTTTGTGTACGTTATCGGCTCAACAAATAAGCCTTGGGCATTAGATCAGCCCTTCATCAGAAGGTTTCAGAAGAGGATTTATATCCCATTGCCAGATTATAGCGGTCGTCTAGAGACGCTAAAGATCTACTCAGGAAACTTGGAGCTATCGCAAGATGTGGACTTGGATGAGATTGCTACTATGACTGAGGGTTACACCGGCAGCGATATTAAAGACGTGTTTCAGGCCGTTCAAATGAAGGTCGTAAGAGAGATTTTTGAGGCAGAAGGGTCAGAGAAAGGGGGAAGACTGCGTAAGATTAGGATGGAGGATTTCCGGGAAATTCTTAGGAAAAGAAAGCCAAGTGTACCAAAAGAGATTTTAGGATATTATGAGAAGTGGTTCAACACATTTAGAGCATCGTGAGACATCTTCGATCGGAAGGAGAAAGACATGAAGAAGTTTTTGACAATTATGGCGGTATTCCTAATAGTATCCTTAGGTATATCAGGCTCTCTTCGATGGGAAAACCCTACAGCCACATCGAATCCCTCAATCGTCACATCCCCAGACCCTGCTCTGAGTCACTCCTTAAAATTCAAAGTTCACTTCAATGGCAGCTTATTGGTGGAATATACGGCGGAAAATGTCACTCATGATGGAGGTAGGCCTACAATAGATGGTTCTTTGAATTTCACCAGAAATGGTGACTACGTGTCAGCAATATGGAAAATCATGTTTCCCCTCCCATCACCTATCCCATTCAATGTGTCTGTTGATACAACTCCTTTGGAAGGCGAACTCAGTTTTGACCGTCTGTCTGGAGAAGGCATATACGCTGGCAGAGTCGCTGAAGGAACCCTAGTTATCTACCCATCTGTCAAACTATTTGGGTACATAACAATTCCGATGGATCCCATCAACATGGAATATGAAATAAATGAGACCTATCTTTCCATTGACCTTTGGACCGCTATACACTATTTGCCACCCTGGGTAAATTACACTGTTGTGAATGATCTACTGGATTACGCTAAGACGATGGGTTTCAACCAAACATTCATCAACTCCACGGTATACTACTACTCGAACGGAGTATTGAAGTGCTCTGACCTGACCTTAAACTGTGTAAACGCAGCAGACCATGCAGAAATAACTTCTTCAGTCATAGTCGAAGGAAACTTTCTAGAGGCTTTACCTAACATTCTTGCAAACGTCATGGGTCTGCCTTCTCCTGGAGGTGCAGCCACGGCTATTGCGTCCAAAATTGACGCCGCATTAGACTTGGTAGTGAATTCCTCGTATACCTTGTCCACAACAGGCGATTTGGTAACCCACAATGGCACCGCCTTCTTTGTCAGCACTTTTGATTCGGACCTCACAGAATTGAAGAACGACGTTCTTGATGAGTTTCCGCCAGCCATTGAAGCTGAAAAATTAGACTTTCTCCACGAAACAGATCTAAGAATAAGAGGCATCTCGGTAAGATACAGCGGTAACCCTGATAAGGCCTTATTTGGCCTTGAGGGACTTTTCTTGCAACCACCCGTGCATTGGGCGAATACAACAAGCTTCACCATCCCCGAGCTCTTCACTATCTGTAGGGATATATTTCCCGAAAACTTGACATCGTTCACTATTGAGGGGGAGAGAAATGCCACGCATGAGGTTAGGGTAATCGTTCCACCCGGTGCACCTACACCCTCTAACCAGAGTTCTGTAACATGGTCCAATGTGAACCCAAGTCAACTGTCTGGTGTCACGTTCAAAATAGTGAGCTTGGCTATCTTCACTATTGAAGACTTTCTTAAGCTTGCGGGAATATCTGGTTTTATCGCGATGGTTGTCATAGTTGTGTATCAATATCGGAAAAAGCCTTTCATTACTGAGGCAAGTAGTGCGTGACAAGTCGTTTCAACATTCACTCGTATATCAGATCAATCTCTTGCAAATATCGCCGTAGTGTTAACGGTCGCCCTTATTTTTCTGGGCATAATATCTGGCGGGCCTCATGAAGATCTCAGGTAGTACCAAGAGGCCTGAAGCAGAGCCAACTAAAACAAAAAGCCAGTCATAGAGGCTTAAAGGTACTGTTCTGAATAGAACATTGAAGAATGGAACATAGACAATTGCCAATTGAAATCCTACTGAGATTATGACAGAATAGAACAGGCCTCTGTTCTCGGTTAAGCCCCTCCACCCAAGTCGCCATATGGAATGTGTTTCAGACCTGCAGTTGTACGTTAGAAAATATTCAAAAAAACATATGACTGTGAAAGAGATAGTCCTGGCCCTTGCCACATCCCCAGTCGTCAAATATATCCAGGAGAAGCCGAGGAAATTTGAACTCCAGTCGATAATGGCAGCTATAATGACGAAGAGGGTCATTCCTGAGAGAATCCTTTCCTTCGGATCTCTAGGGGGCAATTCCATGACATCCCTCTCGGCCGGGTCAAATGACAATGCGACTGCTGGTAACCCATCCGTCATCAGATTTACCCACAATATGTGTATTGGTATCAGAATCATCGGCCAGCCAAGAATCGCACATGCAGTTATCTCAAAGATCTCATCAAAGTTGGCGGACACCATGAGACGAATGTACTTCCTTATATTATGGTAAATCTGACGCCCCATCTCAACAGACCTCACAATCGTCGCGAAGTTGTCGTCTGCAAGGATCATGTCTGATGCTTCCTTAGTGACATCAGTCCCTTTTATGCCCATGGCGATACCGATATCCGCTGTCTTGATCGCGGGTGCATCATTCACACCATCACCTGTCATAGCCACGACATGCCCCAGACGTTTCAATGACTGGGCGATACGTAATTTATGTTGAGGGGAAACTCTGGCGTAGACCACCACATCGTTGACAACCTTATCGAGATCCTCATCGCTCATCTTATCGAGATCTGAGCCTGTCAAAACTTTCGATTCTTCGCTGTGGACCATACCTATTTCCTTTGCTATGGCCATAGCGGTAAGTTGATGGTCTCCCGTGATCATAACCGATCTGATGCCCGCCTTTTCACAGGTCTTGACAGCCTCTGATACCTCAGGTCTTGGCGGATCTATCATTCCTGCAATACCTACGAAAATCAAGTTCCTCTCAACGATTTCTGGAGAATATTCTCTGATTGTTTCTGGAAGTTTCCTATAGGCCATGGATAGCACCCTTAATGCTCCAGATGCCATGGTCTGGACTATACTCAAAATCTGTTCTTTTTTCCTCCTTGTGAGTTCTCGAACACTGCCGTCCACATAAATGTGGGTGCTCTCTTCGAGCATTACTTCCGGTGCCCCTTTGACATATGCGACTATTTCTCCATTGACTTTGTGGATGGTCGTCATCTGCTTTCTCTCAGACTCAAAAATCAGCTCGTCGATTCGAGGATAATTGGCTTGGAGTTCCTCTTGCCATATTCCTGCCTTCGCAGCAGCTGTCAAAAGGGCCCCTTCGGTTGGATCTCCGATTATCCTCCATCCTTTCTCAGAACTTTCAAGCTTAGCGTTGTTGCAGAGGCAGCCTATTGTCAAAAGTAGATTCAAGTGCTCGTCCACAGAATCAGATGGGTTGTTTACGCATGAGAACTTGCCCTTTGGCTCATAGCCAGATCCTGTCACTTCAAACATCAGATTATTTGCGTACATTCCTCGCACAGTCATCTCGTTCTTGGTGAGGGTCCCAGTTTTGTCGGAGCAGATAACGGTTACTCCACCGAGAGTTTCAACTGAGGCCAGTCTTCTTGCGATAGCGTTGTTCTGGGCCAATTTTCTGGCGCCAAGAGCTAGAGTAATCGTGAGAACTGCCGGCAAAGCCTCAGGTATACAGGAGACAGCCAAACTGACACCTATCATAAACATTTCGACAACTGGTCGCCCAAATATTATGCCGAAAGAGCTCGCCAGTGCAGTTCCAATAACTGAGGCTAAAAGTAGCTCTCTACCCAAGACCTCAAGCTTGCTTTTTAGGGGAGCCGGCTCCTCCTCTACTTCTTGAACCATTTTTGCAATTTTTCCAAATTCTGTGTTCATGCCTGTAGATGTCACGATGGCCTTTCCCTTCCCTCTTACGACATGGGTTCCCATGAAGAGCATGTTCTTCCTCTCGGTGAGTGGAGCTTCCTCTGGTAAAGTTTCTGAGTTCTTAGATACTGGGGTCGACTCTCCAGTCAAGGGAGCTTCATCCATTTTTATGTGAATTTCTTCGATGAGCCTAGAGTCTGCTGGTATTCTGGAACCAGGATCCAGCATTATTAGGTCTCCTGGCACAAGAAGTCTCGAAGGAATCGTTCCTACCTCTCCGCCCCTCACGACGGTTGCCTCTAGGGCAACCATGGCTTTTAGGGCTTTCACCGCCTTTTCTGCTCTATATTCTTGGTAAAAGCCCAAGAGGACCATCAACAGGACTATTACCAAGATTAGATACATATCCATCGGGGCTTCACGATCGATAAAAACATCGATGTAGCCAGAAACGATAGAAGAAATTATGAGTACGATTACGAGTATGCTCTTGAACTGACTGATGAAGATGCCTATTGGACCTATGCCCTTTTCTTCCTTCAGCTCATTCGGGCCATATTCTTCGAGCCTACGTTTTGCCTCATCTTCGCTTAGGCCTCTCATTCCACTGGTTTTTAGCAGGCTGATCGTTTCCTCAATGGATTTACTGTACCAAGCTCCTTGGCCCATGCTTTTTCCCTCTGTTTGGTCGCGATCTTCGTAGCGGTTTTATTAGGAATAAAAGTAACCTTATAATACTTATGGAGGAAAAAATTGTCAATCATTCTTGTGTACGCAGTATGGTGAGGAAGATTTGGGCAAAGAAGTCACATGGGTTTACGAGCATAAGTATAAAGTCATATTAGTTTTTATGTTCTTGGAACTTTTCTACTTCATTTTACACCAGACATTTGATGGCCCATTAATTACTTGGTTGCTTCTAGCTGTAAATACTGCTGCTATCGGCGTTCTAACAATCATCTTTCACATATATATTTGGAAAGAATAAGGTTTTCTACAGTTTCTACATCGAGTGAAAAAGTTTAATCCTATATTGAGCGATTGTCTCAAAATATTACAAAAAAGGGTTGGTCAAAAGTGCCGAAAGAGTGTAACATTGAGGAAAACTTGGAAACCTGTACTTGCACATATGAGCCGTGTGACCGAAAAGGTACATGTTGTGAATGTCTAAGGTATCATTGGCAACATAAGGAGCTTCCTGGCTGCTTGTTTCCGCCAGAAGTTGAGAAAACCTTTGATCGATCACTGAGAAGATTCATCCAATGTTATCAGTAAGCGCGCGATCGATCTAAGTGGGCTCAACCTTTTTCTCGGTTGCTGGAACGCCAGGCAATACAGGGAACCTCTCCTTTAGCTTCTGCTCTGCAACCTCCGTGGCCTCGGCAAGTATCTTCTGGGCCTCTGAACTAGTTGCCTCCAAATTTACTGGTTGGCCTGTGGTTTCACCTACTTCCATCACTAAGCCATCTAGCGTTTCGCCAACCTTTTCTAGGCTATAAGCCATCTCGGGAACAACGCCAACGAGTTTATCTCTAAGAGCGTGAACTATGTTGGTCACGGGTCCCACACTTGAGGCCAGATCTCCAAAGCTTTTGACCGTTTCTAGCCTGGTTACAACCTGCTCCAAGGCCAGTCGAGAGCTGAGAGTGGTCTTAACGATCTTCCTAATCTCTGCACACTCATTAGCGTACAAAGTTGCGGCTGCTTGGTCCTTCCTCTCCTGCGCTTTTACGCATTTTTCGAATAGACCTGTCTCTCTCTGCTGCAGCCTGCTGTTGGATTCATCTAGTCTTCTCAGAAGAACCCTTAGTTTATACGTGGACCGGGAAACTCTCTCGCCCAGTGGTTCTGGGCTTATCCTCCCGCGTATTCTCCTAAAAAGGGACTTTCTTTCTGTTCTCTCCCAATCCTTTAATGTCAAGGCTCTCTCTGCTCCCTATAATCGTTGATTTAGGATATAAATCTATTAGAACATTGTGATTTCCAACTTTTCCGCCTTTGATGGCGCGTGCCTTCACAGCAAGGTTAATTTAGCCTTTGACATATTTAGGATGAGTAACCGACCCTTTATGGGTAAGTGGTTAAGGTGAATGATAATAAGTATACCTCCTTGTTGCCGAAATACTTCTTTGTAGCAAGAGGTTCGGCTGTGAGTGATGTTTCAGCATCCAATGCATTCGATGCCGCCCTAACTAAGGCGGGTATAGGTCACTGCAACCTGGTCTTAGCCTCGTCGATCTTGCCGAAGGATGCGAAGGAGATACCGCAACTCGATATGACGCCAGGCACCATAACCTTTGTAGTGATGGCACACGCGGACGGGGTCTCCGGTGAAACTGTAGGTGCAGGAATCGGTTTAGGGTGGCTAACTAAAGAGAACAATGTTAGATACGGGATCATTGCAGAAGAGCATGGAATCAAAGATGAAAAAAGGATACAGGAGGAGCTTCATAGAAAATTGCGTGAGATGGCTAAAATCCGAAAGTTAGGTCTCAAGGAAATTAAGATAGTAGTAGAATCTATCAAGGTTACAAAAGAATACGGTAGCGTTGTTGCGGCTCTAATGCTCTTGCCTTAATCCCTTTAAGGATACTTCGCGTGCGGCAAAGATAAAGACAAATAGGTTTAATGTGTTATTCCGAGTTTCGTGTAGAGTTTTTTAGGGGCCTTGACCTCAAATATGACGTTAACTACATCTGCCCTGTCTACGAGCTCCGGGGGCGCGTGCCTCCCAGTAAGCACAACGTCAGTCTCATCGCCTACTTCGTCTAATAACTGCAGAACGTCCTCGACCTTAAGGAGGCCGATTCGAGTGGCTAAATTGATTTCGTCTAGAACGAGTAGGCTCGGCCTCTTCTCTGTCAAGATCTTTCTAGCGAAGGCGAGGCCCTCCTCGGCCCGCCTCACATCCTCTTGGCTTGGATTCTGAAGGTCAATCCACTTCTCTCCTCCGAACTGGTAGACCTCAAGCTCAGGAGCCAACCGATCCTTTATCTTGTACTCGCCGATTTCTTTGCTGCCCTTCATAAACTGGATTACTATAGCGCTCAATCCGTGGCCTATGCATCTCAGAGCGAGGCCAAAGGCGTTTGTAGTCTTGCCGCCACCCGAACCTGTATAGAGGAAGATCAGACCCAACTTCATATCCCTGATAGAGTGGTAAGCCTTCTACTTATTTAAAGTACCTAGAGCCTGCAGGACTCCTTCTGACATCCCCCCGTTTCATCAAAGGCCAGCTCTACGACCTTCGGTCTCTCAAGACCTCCACGGGGCTCTGGTAGCCTGCCCGCGTACAGTACCTGCTCTTCCTTGCTGCCGAGTCTGTACACGGTTACGCCCTTGCACTTCAGCTTGTAGGCGAGCAGGTAGGCGCTCCTCACGTCCTCGGGAGTTGCCTCAAACGGCAAGTTTATAGTCTTCGATACTGCGTTGTCCGTGAATCGCTGGAAAACCGACTGCATCCTCACGTGATATTCTATGGGCACATCGAGGGCGGTGACGAATATCCTCTTAAACCGCTCAGGAATCTCCTTGAGAAGCTGGATTGATCCGGTCTTCGCTATCTCCCTCATGAGGGCCTCACTGTATATGTCCTTCTCCTTCATAGCTTCCTCAAAGACTTGATTCGTCTCAAAGAGTCTCGTCCCTCCTAGGACATCTCGAACGAAGGAAATCGCGAATAGAGGCTCTATACCGCTTGAGGTGCCTGCAATAATGGAGATGGTTCCCGTCGGAGCCACTGTGGTCGTGGTGGCGTTCCGGATTCCGTGTTCCTTGATTCCCTTCCTGACTTCGCTCCAGTCTAACGCGTACTGCCTCTCCTCACCCTCATCTTCAAAGGGTAGCTTGACCTTATCGTCGCTGTAGATGGATTCCTCGAAGGCCTCAAAGGACCCCCTACTCTTCGCGAGTTCAACAGACTCGAGCTTGCTGTGATAGCTAATGAACTCCATCACCTTCTCGGCTAGGTTCGCGGCCTCCTCCGAGTTGTAGGCTATGCCTAGCCTGAAGAGCATCTCAGCCCAGCCCATGACGCCGAGGCCAATCTTCCTTGTCTTCAGCGCCATCTCCTCGACCTGAGGGAGCGAATACTTGTTGGCATCAATGACGTTGTCCAGAAGGTGGGTGGCAATTCTGACAACCTCCCTCAGCTTCTTCCAGTCAACCTCGTATGTTCCCTTCTCGTTCTTCTTGACCAATAGGGAGAGGTCCACGGATCCTAAGTTGCAGGACTCAAAGGGGAGTAGCGGCTGCTCGCCGCAAGGGTTTGTACTCTCGATCTCCCCAAGAAGCGGGGTAGGGTTGTGCTCCTGAATCCTGTCGATGAAGATGGCTCCAGGGTCTCCAGTCTTCCAGGCGTTGTATATGATCATGTCGAAGACGCTGTTCGCGTTAATTCTAGACGCCACTTTTTTTGTTCTAGGATTCACCAAATCGTAGTCTTCTCCTTCTTCCAGTGCCCTCATGAATCGGTCGGTTATGGCTATGGAGATGTTGAAGTTCGTAAGCATCCTTTCCCTAGACTTTGCGTAGATAAAGTCTACCACATCTGGATGGTCTACTCGAAGAATCCCCATGTTCGCGCCCCTCCTCTTTCCACCCTGCTTCATCACCTCCGTCGCGACATCAAATACTCTCATGAAGCTAATCGGGCCAGAGGCAGTGCCTTTAGTGGTCTCGACGAGATCGCCCTTCGGTCTCAGCCTCGAGAAGGAGAATCCAGTGCCCCCGCCCGACTTATGAATCAGGGCGGCCCACTTCACGGCATCGAAGATTCGTTCGATGGAGTCCTCGACGGGAAGCACGAAGCAGGCCGAAAGCTGGCCCAGCGGCGCGCCGGCGTTCATAAGTGTTGGCGAGTTAGGAAGGAAGTATCTGTTGACCATTACTTGGAAGAAGACATCCACTACCTCTTCGTAGAGTTTGGGCCACCAGTTGTCGAGGACCTTCAGTAGTCCCTCGAAGGTGACCTTCATCCTTCCCTGTTTTCTAAGAAGGTCATACAGGCGCCTCATCATCTTGAGTTCATAGATGTTTAGGTTGACCTTGGAAGGAATGAAGTTTGTCTTCTCGGCCGCAAAGGTGGGCTGCCTCCCTTCTTTGTCATACACCTCTGAATCATAGAATATGTCGACTAGGCCGAGGTATCTAGCGACCCTTACCAGCATCTGCCTCGGCGTTTCCACAACGTTTCCCTGGTCGTCCTTGAGAAGGTACCTGCTGCGTAGAACTGTGATGGCGTTCAGGGAAAGTTTCATGTCGTCTAGAACACCGAGCATCTTCTTCGTTTCCCTCACGTCGCTGCGTCGCTGCCTGTAGAGGATGTATGCCTTTGCGACTTCGTAGAGCCCCTCGTCAACCAACTGCTTTTCGACAAGGTCTTGTATCTGCTCTACATGGGGAAGATTCGTCTCATTGAATCGCACCTCCAAGGCTTGGACGACGCGGTCCGAAACCATCTTTGCCGTGGAGTGGTCCGTGTTGCCAATGGCTTGGAAGGCCTTCCAGATGGCCTCCTCTATCTTCTTCTTTTCAAAAGCTACTACTCTTCCATCCCGCTTGACGACTTTAGTCAGCTTTCCTTTACTCATAGTTAAAGCTAAGGCGAGGTGGCTTAAAATCTTTAACGCGGTTAATCCGCTTTTAAACAGCTAATAACCTTTTTTAAGAGTTTTTCTTTAACTTAATTTTAAGATGGTGAAGACTGAGTTGCTTGACGTTGTCGCTTTAGGTTCTGCGTTGGTTGAGTTTACCCCAAGGCGTAGGCACATCAGAATCGGAGCCGCGACAAGTTATGTTAAGTACCCCTCTGGAGCAACTTTGATCTCGGTTCTCTGTTTGAGTAAATTGGGCGTTCGTGTTGGTTTGATCTCAAAGGTTGGTGATGACGAGTTCGGGGAGTGGATCCTAAGCGTCCTCGATAGAATGGGTGTAGACACTTCATACTGTAAGGTTGCTGATGGATGCAGGACGGGGCTTTCCTTTTGTCAAGTCTACGAAAACGGTAGGAAGGATTATATCCTCTATCGTTTCCCTGAATATTCTCGACCAGAGTTTGCACTGACACCAGAGGACATCGACCCGCACTATATAAAAGAAACAAGGATCTTTGATTTCTCCGAAGCAAGTGTCAGACTCCATCCGGTTCGTGAAGCTGCTTTCAAAGCAGTTGAAATTGCGAGAGAGTGCGGGAAGAAGGTGTTTTATGAAGTTAATTTAAGGCGCGGAGCTTGGGTTGAAAAGGTTGAACGTATTCGAGAAGTTCAGCGTCAAACGATCGAGCTTGCTGATGTTATCTTACTTAACACGGAGGAAGCGAAGTTCATTTCAAATTGCAACAACCTGAAGGATGCTGTAAGCAGATTGCTGAGTTTCGGTCCTAAAGTCGTGACAGTAACGATGGGTGACAAAGGCTGTATGGTGGCTACGACGGAAGAAAGATTCGAGATACCTGCCTACAAAGTCCAGGTGGTTTATGATGTGGGTGCTGGAGATGTTTTTCATGCAGGCTTTCTTGCAGGTTATCTATCTGGATGGAGTATTGAGAAGGTTGGGAAGTTTGCTAATGCTACAGCCGCCATCAAGATTATGAAACCGGGAATGCTATCTGCTTTTCCAACGATGTCTGAAGTTGAAGATTTTATGAGAGAAGCTTGAGCAGATGGTTTCGACAACTTCGGCTTCAAGATTTGATTACCTTAGTCATATACGTGGTCCAAGCCAATTCTTGAGATATCTCTAGTGCTATGTAGGCCTCAATCAAGTTCGGACCTATTGTGACTATTCCATGGTCTTTAAGAATCATGGCCAAACCGTGTCTTCTCAAGCCATACTTCTTGGCTGACTCTGCAACTATTGAGGCGAGCTCATCTGATCCTCTTGGAGCGTACCTTAGAACTGGAACATTACCGAGACCGCGTGCCTGTTCTAGAATTGGTTCTAGACCGACACCTGCAGCAGAGAAACCCAAAACATATTTTGGGTGCGCATGGATAACGCCACCTGCCTCTCCTATCTGCCGATATATTTCTAGATGCATCGACGATTCACTTGAGGGAGCGTGTTTCCCGCTCACTATGTTGCCGCTTAGGTTCAGAGTAATGATGTCCTCTGGCTTGAGATTCCATCTCCACTGTTGAGCCGAGTGCGTGGGCGTGATCAGAACAAGATCCCCAAACCTGACGCTTATATTCCCACCGAGCGAATCAGTTAAGTGTCTTCGATACATGGTTTTACCAGTTTCAATGATCTGCCTCTTCAAATCCAAAATCTTCTTCTCGCTCATTTCTACCGCCTCCATGATAAGTTACTCTATGTTTAGCCTTTTTTTGAACCAAATACCCTAGGCTAAAAACCAAAAACTCGGAAAAAGTCGCACATATTTTACTCTAAATGCTTGCAGGCAGCCTTTCATCAGCTCTTTCCGCCTTTGAAAATGACATTATATTGCCAAGTTATGCTTCACTTTATTATGTGAGCTTCAGATATATGAAGCGTACTCGATCGAAACGGATATTATCCAAACCTCAAACTCGCTGTTAGAACTCTTTCCAACAGATTTGCTGTATAATGAGTGACTATAGGAGTTATCAACGAACTTGTCTTATAGTATAGAAGTCCTAACATGGCCCCTCCTATAAGAGCGTCCATCAAGACCGGAAAGAGGGGATATCCAGAGCTTAGATGGAGAACCGTGAACACAGCAACGACAATAGAGTATCCTCGGATGTGACCGTAGCTTTCCATTAGGCTTGTTTGAAGGAGACCTCTGAATAGGACCTCTTCGCCAACAGACACGAGCAACTGATTTACAACTTCAAACAAAAGGTATTGTTGGAGTGTGAGCCTAGGAAATTCTACGCCGTATAAAGAAGAGGGAAAGGAGAGGTCAAGCTCACTCGTAAAGGTTGGTAATGCTCTGTACTCCAAAGTGAAGTCAAATACCCACAGAGCTGCGATGGGGATACTCATGGTAGCTCCGAGTAGCATTCTTTTGAACCACTTCTCTCGGTGTAGACCTAGGTAATGCAAGCTGAGGCTTTTCATAAAGATCATGTAAAGGATTGGCGGAACCACAAAGCAGAGAAAAACACCAAGCTTTCTTAGCAATAACATAGTTAGGAGAGAGCTAACCCCATCGATCGGAAGAGATGAAATGATTCCTTCAAGAAGCCCCGCGCAAAGTAGGCTAATCAGAAAGACACCGATTGTCAAAACAGGCGACCTCACGGCTATGAAGATCTTTTTCAAGCTGCAAAAACATTAAGTGGGCTATTCCTTGTTTGTTCCACCTTTTGGGATGTAGTATGCAATAGTTATAGCGGTGAAGATCAGCATAATCACATAACTAAAGAACAGAAAGAACAAAAAAACCCAACCGATCTCATTTCCTGAACCGATAATGTGGAGAAACACCAGAAGCAAGACTAGTTCCAGAGACCACAAAACTAAGAGGATCTTGTAGGCTCCCCTCATATTCTCCATCCCTTATTAAGTGATACCAGTCGATCTTGCTCTTTTCAATAGAGGCGAATGCGCTGTTGACCCTTGAGCTAACGATGCCCGAGATCAACTGCACCTTGATTTCATACTTATAAGTCTAACCCAGCTTTATTCCTTTTCTATTTGGGTTCTTCAGTATTTATCAGTTTAATACATCTCCAAGAGCTAAAAAATGAACGGGGAGAAAGAGGTCCCCAAAAAAGAATATTTATCCACCAACCGGATACCTTGACAAAACTTACATTTGAATCTGTTTGTGTTCTATTTGGACATGTGTGAGGAAATATTTGATGAGAAGCGACTTGATCGTTATTGGGGCTGGGACTGCAGGTTCTATGGCTGCAAGGACAGCAGCTGAGTTAGGATTCAATGTATGTCTCATTGATAAGAAGGAGCAGAAGGAGATTGGAGACAAGGTTTGTGGGGAGGCCGTCGGTAAACACCACTTTGACGAACTGGGTGTTTCCCCGCCAAGGAGCAATGAGCTGGCGAGTATGGTGATAGGTGTGGACATACACTCGCCGGACGATCAAACAGTGTTTCGTGTCAGAGGGAAGGGAATATATGGCTTTATGATAAACAGGCATGAGTTTGGGCAGAGGCTTCTGAATGAGGCTTTAGACAGAGGGGCTAAGCTTCATGACAATGCTGTGGTGGAGAACATCATCATAGAAAAAGGAATGGTTGTTGGAGTAAAACTAAAAGGCAAGAAGCATAATGAAGAACGCAAGGTACAAGCGAAAGTTGTTATAGACGCATGCGGTTTTCAAGACGTGCTGAAGAAGCAGTTGCCCCCTGACTGGAGAATTGAAAAAGGGATAAAAGGTGAAGATGTGGCTGCGGCATACAGGGAAATTCGTGGACTTTCACACAAAGTCGAGGAGCCGGAGTACATTAGAATATGTTTCTCTCAGAAAGCGTCTCCAGGCGGATATTGCTGGATCTTTCCGAAGGGAGAAAACTTAGTTAATGTTGGCTTGGGTGTTCAGATGAAAGAGGGCTTTCCGAACCCCAAAAAGATGCTCTATCAAAACGTTCTTTCTAAACCATTGTTTCTGGATTCAAAGGTCTTGAAGGGTGGGGGGGGCTTGGTTCCAACGAGAAGACCCATGAGCAACATGGTTGGGAACGGTATTCTGTTCGTAGGTGACGCAGCGTACCAGCCTAATCCCGTTCATGGTGGTGGCATTGGACCTTCTATGGTGGCTGGAAAGCTAGCGGCCCAAGTTGCATGCAAAGGAATCGAGGATGGTAATTTGAACATGGAATCCTTGTGGTCCTACAACGTGGAGTTTATGAGGTGGTATGGAGCTAAGGCTGCTGGCTTAGACATATTCAGGATCTTTCTTCAAAAGTGTAGTGATAATGAGCTGAATTACGGGATGGCAAATGGTCTAATAAAGGAGGAGGATCTTCTTAAGGCGAGCTTAGGTGAGGACCTCAAACTCACCGTAACTGATAAGGCTATGCGGTTTTTTAGAGGACTTGGCAGGTTATCCTTCTTGAGGGCGTTGGAGAAGACTGCGAAAAACATGAAAAAAATGAGATCCCTGTATATGCATTATCCTCAACCAAGGGAGTTTGAGGTGTGGCTCCGTCAGGTCAATGATGTAGTCAGAGAGATGGAGGAAATGACTTTCTGATAAAGGTTGTAGGTCAATCCCAACTTTTTTTCCAATTAAAATTTGTCTGTTCGCACGCACTGAGGTTCAAGGCAAATTGGCCTGCTTTGGAGATTAAGCCGGCCGAAGTTTTTGTGTATTTAATCTAGGGTATTTTGTCAGATTTTACAGAACTAAAAGAGGGTTTGTCATGCCAAGATGAACCATTGCGCGCACAAGAATGTTGCTAAATAGATCGATGGCCGAATGATAGAAAAATGTTGCCTTCTAGGAAACATTCTATTTTAATTGTTTCCTTCTTGGAAACATTATAGAAACGCTTAAATGCTACCTATGCCTCACTTATGAATTGTTGGATTGAAAGATTCTCAACGCAGGTCAAGTTTCGACAACCCAAGCGATATCTCGTTAAATACCCTAGGTGAAATGGTCAAAAATCAAACGATGTTTCAATCCCAGAGCCGTGTTAAGCATGAAGCAGCATACCAAACGCCAAAGGGCGGTACGAATTAGTGATTTAGGAAGGTGAGGAGATGATATCCTGGCTTCACATATTGCTAATTGCTACAACCATTCTTGTTGCTGTCCGATTCATACCCTCCGTAATCAAACATCGCAAACGAAAAGACCAAGATTCAAGGTTTGTCCCAGAAATCTCCATGATGGAGGGAAAGCCAGAGATTATCGAGGGGGAAGGGTCAAGCGGTGAATCTATGCCATTTATCGGGAGAGGCAGAACATCTGTTGCACCGGGGGTCGAGGACATTAAAAGATTTGAGAGCGTTCAAGTATGGTTGGACGAACTGGGCAAGAAGACATTTAACAAAGTCATGGTGGATTCTTGGCTGGGTTACCTGCGAAAGTTCTGCGGGTTCACAGGAATGAGCCCAGACCAGCTCATTGACATAAGGATCAACGAGCTGGCAAGCACAGACCGCAAAGAAAGGGGGCAGGCAAAGAGGTTGCTAAACCGCTTCTACAATGAATACAAGGAGAGGAGTCAACCTGGAGCGTGTGTGGCGTTCACGGCACTAAAAAGTTTTTATACAGCCAACGATGCTGCAGTGAACGTTAGGACGCCCGAGCTAGCTGTGATGCGGGAACATACGCTCATTCCAACCCAAGAGCAGATCAGGAAGATGGCTGACCTATGTAGCTTGCGTGATCGAGCCCTCATCGTGTTCATCGCTGAAACCGGGATGCGGATCTCTGAGGTCTTGGGTTTGAAGCAGAAGCACTTAGGCTCCGAATTCCAGACAGGTGGAGATATCTGCGCAGTCAATCCACCTAGAAAGAGTGGCAGAAAGGCGGGACCACAAGTGACGTTCATCTGCTCGGATGCCGTTGACCTGCTCAAGAAGTATCTTGAAGCTAGGAACAGAGAAGGAGAGGTCATCACAGATGAAAGCAGTTTGTTTGTGAGCACGCGTGAGGCTGGAGCACAGCTGACGAGGACTGGGGCATATAAGATCCTACTCAAGGCGGGTATTAGATCAGGTTTGATCACTGAGAAGCAGGGGCTTAAGGCGTTTCACAGTCACTGCTTTAGGAAGAGAGTTCAAACCGTGCTGGAAGGCTCAGGTATCCCGTTGAATTGGGTTGATTACCTGATTGGCCATAAGCCCCGTGGAGCACAAGCATCTGCGTACTCACTCCCAACCGATGAGCAGTTAAAGGAAGCGTACTGGAAAGCTGTTCCGAAGCTACAGATTTACAGCATCTAACGAGTTGATGCTGAGTCGATTGAGAGGACTGCACGCGTTGTTTATGGTTAGTGGGAGTAAGTCTATAGAGCTTGGATGCTTTCAAGAACAGTAGTCACTTCTGCATCTCTAGCTCTTTTCTCAAGGTATTCTTTGTCCAATTTGTCTCCTTGCCTGGCCAACACACTCTTGACATCCTGTTCGTCAACCACACCTCTATCAGGTCTAGCCAGCTTGTTTACGATGAAATCTTCTGGAGAAACGATCCACGCCTCAATATCCTTATCTAATTTTGCTTTTCTCCTTCTTCTCAATGTTTCCCCATCAAGGACAATTCCATCAGGTTTCAACCACAATTCTATTTCCACCTTTTCTTTACGATCCAGAATAAGGATCACAGGATTTAGAAGGGAACAGCTGGTGACTTCGAAGTTGATTGACTGCAGCCAATTGCAGAGCTGTTCTAATTCTCTCTCGGTTTCGATCGCTACAGCCAAATCAACATCAAGAGTCGCGCGGATTCTTCCATAGAAAGGAAGAGCATAACCACCGATTATCATATACGGGACGTTCTTATCTTCAAACAGCTTCAGGAGCCTTTGAAGAGATCTCAATATTGTGAACAATTGCATTCAACTCCATGAAGAGTCTGAAAGGTGAGTGCCCACTTGCAACAAGTTTCTCTGCATATGACGCGTCTTTTACCGCACGTTCTAGGTCTTCCTTCCTCGCTCTAAGCGGCTTCATCATCAGTTTTCTGTAAGTTCTAAGAAAATCAAAGCCAAGGTGTGTGCAAAAAATAATTTTCTTGGGTCTGCCTCGCCTTGACTGCTTAACCTGTTGCAACTCTATCAGGTCTTCAATCCTCATCTTTCTCGACAGAGATATGGCGCGTGAAGGCCTCCATCTCAGTTTCTTGATTACCTCCCTTACGCTCCGCGGACCTGATTCAACCGCTTCGAGCATTTGAGCCCTTGGGTCCATGAGCATTTTTGTTTCCCCTTCGAAAACTTATTTAACCGACAATATAAATTTTGCGGTATCTTAGATCTCGTTGAGCGGTCGATTCTATGAAACGGAGGGCGGGATTTTGCCTTTGAAAATTAATTGGAGTAAGTTTGATGAGTTGGTTACCGAGGTGGCTGAAAGGGTTCGGTCGGAGTATGATGTTGATGTTGTTGTGGGCGTGGGTAGAAGCGGCCTTATTCCAGCGGCGATTGTTGCCAGAAGATTGGGGGTCGCAGAGTTCTATTCTGTTGGGGTGAGGTTCTATGATAATGGGAAGCCGCCGAAAAGGTTGATGGAGAAGCCGGAGATCATCCATCATAATGTTGGAGATTTGAAAGGTAAGAGGGTCCTCGTCGTCGACGATTTCTCTCGAACAGGGGCAACTTTGAATGGTGTTATGAAAGTTCTAAGGAAAAAAGGCGCTAAAGAAGTGAAGACGGTTGTCGTTGTGCTGAGGGAGGACGCGGCAACGAAGCCCGACTATTATGCGATAAGGTTTAGCGGTTGTGTAGCATTTCCCTGGGATACTGGGCATCAGTAAATACCATTGGTTCAACAAATTCTGAAAAGTTGAGACTGAGCATAGAACTTTCGATCGATTCAAAAAGACGCGCGACATCTAGGGTCACTCGATCTAATGAGAAGTGCCGTTAAGTTTCAGAAAGTGACATGACCAGGTTTCTAGAACGGGCGAGAATGGCATTCTTGCTTTAGTCTTGTTTCTAGTTTAAGGCGGATAAGATCCATCGGATGGCAGGGTGTCCCTTTATCTTTTCATGGAAGATTTCCTCTTCGTCAATCAGTTCTGGGCTAAATCTCTTATCTTCAAAGAATTGGTCGATGGCTTTAACCTCGTTTCTTGTGATGTTTGCCATTATG
>Ga0209610_1000030_pt1 | contig 68277 bp, 58 predicted proteins | sample LakKivw275mmetaG_FD_184137 | JGI IMG/M metagenome (GOLD analysis project Ga0209610, IMG submission 184137) | Anoxic lake water microbial communities from Lake Kivu, Rwanda to study Microbial Dark Matter (Phase II) - Lake Kivu water 275m metaG... | ecosystem: Environmental > Aquatic > Freshwater...
CATGAAAGTGATTCCCAATACGATCTTTATGGGAGGAACCATGGAGAGGCTTTTTCTGGCCCTCTTCAGGCGGCCTCTCCAGACAGCAGATTTTGTTCAACTTTGGACTGTTTCTTCGTGATTCCAGACCCCTCCCGATTGCGAGTGTCGGAACGAGAGCCGTTCCCACTCATACCGGCATTGTCAAAAAGGGGATCACAGGGTAATGATGAATCTTGAATCCTTAGGCAAAGAGCCCATCAGCCAGGAACAACCGACCGGCATGGATGTGCGGTTTGAGCCTCTCTTTGAAGAGCTCCAGGCCGAGGTCGGCAAGCTCTCCTCCCTTGCCGGCCCTGCGAGTGTCGATTGGGGAAAGATCGTAAAGCTCTCCTCTGAAATCCTCGGAGAGAAGTCGAAGGACCTTCTGGCTGCAAGTTACCTCACCGTTGCCCTGATCTATACCCGCCAGATCGAGGGATTTGCCATCGGGCTCAAAATCATCGGGGATATGCTCGAAACCTTCTGGGATCTACTCTACCCCGCAAAGATGAAAGGCCGGGTGAGTGCTATTGAATGGTGGGCTGAGAAGACAGAGGGAGCTCTCAAACAGCTCAAACCCGCACCCATCTCTCCGGAGCTGATGAAATCCTTCAGAGAGAATCTTGAGAAGATCGATCAGCTCCTGACCCAGAACTTCGAAAAACCCCCCTCCCTCACCTCGATTCAGGACCAGTTGAAAAATCTCTCTTCGCCTCCGACCCCGACTGAGAAGCCAAAAGAGGAGATTCCGGCTCCGGTTGAAAAAGCAGTCAGCCCGGGAGCGGAGATCCAAGAGACAATCGCATCCGGTAAGGATGCTCAGAGGGTCTTCAATGCCGCACTCCGGAGGATTAGCGATGCAGTCTCCTTTCTCCTGAAAGAAGACCTCTCCAATCCCCTGCCCTACCGATGGTCGCGAATCCATGCCTGGTCGGGGGTCGAGGGTCTTCCTCCTTCGACTGAGGGCAGGACCAAAATCCCTCCTCCCCCTGCCCAGATCAGAACGATCCTCTCTGAATTGAGGGAGAAGGGAGATGATGAGGGCCTGATCAGATCCGCAGAGACAAGACTTCCACAGTTCATCTTCTGGATCGACCTCAACCGTTTCGTATCAGAGGGTCTCTTCCATCTGGGAGAGAAATATGAGAAGGCAAAGGGGGTGGTTCATGAAGAGACTGCCTTCCTCATCCATCGTTTTTCCGGATTGGAAGACCTTACCTTTTCCGACGGGTTTCCATTCGCCGATCCTGACACGAAGAAGTGGTTGAAGGAGATCGCCTTCAGTCCGACCCTCTCTTCAGAAGGATCTCCAATGATATCAGCTCCGATCCTTCCGAAAGAGGATAAAAACCCCATTGAGGGGGGGGTGGAGGAGGCTCAGGCGCTGATCAAAAAGGGAAAGCTCATCGAGGCAATCGAAGGCCTTCAGCAGAAGTTCCAGCGCAGTCCATCGCGGAGAGAGAAACTGCTCTGGCGTCTTGCCCTCTCCCAGCTCCTGATCAAGAACAAACAGGCAAAAGTGGCTCTTCCTCATCTCGAGGAGATCCTCAAAGAGATTGACTTCTACCGTTTAGAGGAGTATGATCCAGAGTTATCCCTGAAAGGTCTTAAGGTGATTTGGATGGGGTTTTCTTCCCAATCGGATCAGGCCTCAAAGGAGAAGGCCCATGAGGTCTTTCAGCGCATCGCCAGGCTTGACCTGACAGAAGCGATTCGGATCGGGAAGGGATAAACCAAAGAAAGGAGGGAATTATGGCAAAAGAGGCATCCGTTGCTCCAAAAGAGAGAATCAACATTGTCTATCGTCCGGCCACAGGAGATGTCAAAGAGGATGTGGAACTTCCCCTCAAGATACTGGTCATGGGTGACTTTACGGGAAGGCCGGATGAGAGGGCTCTGGAAAAAAGAGAGCCTGTTAATATTGACAAAGACAATTTCAATGAAGTCCTGAAGGCCCATGGTCTCGGTTTGAACATCACCGTGCCCAATCGCCTTTCCGGAAGGCCGGATGAAGAGATGGGTGTGAAGCTCCAGATGAAATCCATCAAAGATTTTGACCCGGAGTCACTCGTCAACCAGGTTCCTGAATTAAAACGTCTCCTCGAACTGAGGGAGGCCTTACGGTCCCTGAGGGGACCTCTGGCCAATGTGCCCGAGTTCCGGAAGAAGGTCCAGGAACTGGTCAAAGATGAAACCGCTCGAAAACAGCTCCTCAAAGAAATGGGGATCGGAGAATAAGGAGGGAAATCTATGGCTGAAGAAAGAGGAAAGGCAGCCGTGTCTGCCGAAGCGAAGGTCTTGGAACAGCCCTCTCTGTTGGAAGAGATTATTCAGGCCACCAATCTCAAACCCACAGATGAAAACTATTCGGTCATGAAAAGGGGGCTGGAGGCCTTCCTTGCCGGGCTTCTCGTACCTGGCCGGGAAGCGGTCAAGGTCTCCAAAGCCGTTGTGGACGAGATGATTGCGGAGATCGACAAGAAGATGAGCCTCCAGTTGGATGCGATCCTTCATCAACAGGATTTTCAGAAGTTAGAATCCGCCTGGCGTTCCATCAAATTTCTGATCGATAAGGCGGACTTCCGTGAGAACATTAAAATCGAGATCCTCAATGTGAGCAAAGAGGACCTGCTTGATGACTTCGGGGATGCTCCCGAGATCGTCAAGTCCGGCCTTTATAAAACGGTCTATACCGCGGAATATGGCCAGTTTGGCGGCAAACCTTACGGGGCAATGATCGGCAATTATGAATTTGGAGCAGGGCCTCAGGACATGAGGCTTCTCCAGTATATGGCCAGTGTGGCTGCCATGGCCCATGCTCCCTTTATTACAGCCGCCAGTCCCACCTTCTTTGGAATCGTTGACTTCACAACCCTTCCCCATTTGAAGGATATCAAGGCCATCATGGAGGGCCCTCAGTATATCAAGTGGCAATCCTTCCGGGAGAGTGAGGATGCCCGATATGTGGGTTTGACACTTCCCCGCTTCCTGCTTCGCCTTCCCTACGGTCCTGACACCCAGCCGGTAAAGAGCTTTAACTATCAGGAAGATGTCTCTGCCAGCCATGACCATTACCTCTGGGGGAACTCTAGCTTTGCCTTTACCTCCAGGCTCACCGACAGTTTTGCAAAATACCGCTGGTGCGCCAATATTATCGGACCCACCTCAGGAGGTGCAGTGGAAGACCTGCCCCTTCATCAGTTCGAAGCCATGGGAGAGATTCAGACCAAGATCCCCACGGAGGTGTTGATCTCGGAACGAAGGGAATTCGAACTGGCTGAGGAGGGATTCATCGCCCTGACCATGCGAAAGGGAAGTGACAATGCGGCCTTCTTCTCGGCCAACTCCGCACAGAAACCCAAGGTCTTTCCAAAGACAAAGGAAGGCAGGGAGGCGGAGACCAATTACAAACTGGGACTTCAGTTACCCTATATGTTTGTCATCAACCGTCTGGCCCACTACCTGAAGGTGATTCAAAGGGAGAATATCGGATCCTGGAAGGAAAGGGTTGATCTCGAAAGGGAGCTCAATGACTGGATCCGCCAGTACATCGCGGATCAGGAAAGCCCGTCGCCTGCTGTGAGAAGCCGTAGGCCCCTTCGCCAGGCTCGCGTGATGGTGGAGGATGTGGAGGGAGATCCCGGTTGGTACAGGGTAAGGCTGGAGGTGAGACCCCATTTCAAATATATGGGCTCCTTCTTCACCCTCTCCCTCGTTGGAAAGCTGGATAAGAAGTGATTTAACGAATGAATCGAATGAGAACGAATTACACGAATTCGCGTTATTCGCTACCATTCGTGCTATTCGATTTTTAAAAAAAGAAAGGAGGAAAGGACTATGCCGATGCCATTTCACATGTCGTTAACAGGGAAAACCCAGGGGAACATTTCTCAGGGGTGCTGCACCATGGAGGGCCGTAAGGATACCATCCTCTGCCAGGCCCTCAATCATGAGGTCTATATCCCCCGCGATCCTCAGACCGGTCTCCCCACCGGAAAGCGGGTCCATAATGCCCTGATCGTGACAAAGGTCTTTGACAAGGGATCACCGAAGCTCTACCAGGCCCTTGCCACAGGGGAAAGAATGAGCGATGTGACAATGAAGTATTACAGGATTAACCCTTCCGGCAATGAAGAGCATTACTTTACGATCAAACTGGAAGACGCCATCATCGTCTCCATCAAACCATGGATACCGAATGCCCTGGACCCGGCCAGGGAGAGTTTTACCCACATGGAGGATGTCTCCTTCACCTACTCGAAAATCATCTGGACCTGGGAGATCGACGGGGTTGAAGCCCAGGATTCATGGCAGGTCCCTAAATGATGCGAGGGGATTCCGCCCCGGGTAAGGAAAAGTATCTCCTGTAAAGGGCCAACCGTGATTTCCTGAATTTCGGGAAAGATTGTTCGGCTGGATGGAGAAAGGCGAAAGAGGAGCGAATTATGGCGCTGAACATCTACGTATGGATAAGGGGGGAGCAGGCAGGGGAGGTCAGGGGAGATAGCACCGTAACAAGCATGAACCGTGAGGGATCAATTGAGGCCATTGAGTTTGAGCACAAGGTTCAAATCAACCGTGAGGCCTCGGGAATGCTCACAGGGGAACGATCCCATGGCCCGATCACCATCAAAAAGTTGATCGACCGATCTTCTCCCATTCTCCATCAGATCCTCTGTAATTTTGATCCAGTAGAGGTCACAATAAAATTTTACAGGCCCAGCCCTGTAGGAGATGGCACCACCGAGCAATTTTACACCATCCAGCTGAGGCAGGGCCACATCTCATCGATCAAGACCATCCTTCCGAATACCTTGGCCGATAGCACAGTTAGCCTTCCAGCAATGGAAGAGGTCTCCTTCGTTTTCGGGGAAATCACCTATACCTATTCGAGCGGCAGTACCAGTTCGGAGCATACCGACGAATGGCAAACCCATTCGTAGGAACTGAATTCTTATGAGAGAAGAAAGGCTTCTGGAGCGACTTCAATCTTGGGAGAAGGAACCGGCGAGACGGGGCAAGGAAAACCCCCGGAGGACCATTGACTCGATCATCAGGCATTTGCAACGAATCCTTAACACCAAACACGGGAATGTTCCCATTGCAGAGGACTACGGAACGCCTGACTTCACGGATTTTTTCCTCACCCTTCCTAAAACGGAGACCAATCCGAAGAGGGAGATTGAGAAGGCGATCCGTCTGGCCATCCAGAAATATGAGCCACGGCTCAGGGGAGTGAGGGTCAACCTGATCGATTCCGATGAGGGAGAGGCAGATGGGTATACCGATCCCCTGACGATCCGGTTCCAGATCACAGGGAGACTTTATACGGAATCGAAGACCCAGGTCTTCTTGGAGACCACTGTTGACAACGAAGGAAAAGTAAATATTGTGGGCTGATCATTCAACTCATGCCTATCATTATTATCAATCGAATAATAAAATAGTGGGGGCGACTTTCCGTGGTCGCCTGTTTATTAGCCCACGGCGAAACCCCCTTTATCTCGTTTAATTAGGCTATTCGCCGCAAGTTAACCCATGTTCAACCGTTACTTTCAGGAAGAGCTGTCACACCTCAAAGACCTCGGCAAGGAATTCTCCATGGCCCACCCGGCCCTTGCTCCGATGCTGGCCGGAACAACTCCGGACCCGGATGTGGAGCGCCTGCTCGAGGGCGTGGCCTTTCTCACGGCCCTTCTGAGGCAGAAACTGGATGATGAGTTTCCTGAGATCATCAATGAACTGATGCAGTTGATCTGGCCTCACTATCTCAGGCCCATCCCCTCCACCACCCTGATTGCCTTTGCCCCGAAACCCATCCTCCGGCAATCCATGACCATCCCTCCGGGAATACAGATTTCGTCCGTTCCCGTGGAGGGGACCTCCTGCCTCTTTCGGACCTCCTATGGGGTGGAAGTCCATCCTCTTTCGCTCTTAGATGCCACTTTTGCACAGCCCTCCGGACAGCCTCCTACGATCAAGCTCCTCTTCGAGTTGAAAGGGGTGAAACTTTCGGATTGGGAACCCGGGTCACTGAGGCTCTTTCTTGCAGGAGACTACCCCGATGCCTCTGACCTCTATCTTCTTCTCCGGCGCCATCTGAGCCGGATTCTTCTTAACCCCGTTGAAAAAGGCAGCCCCTGCTGGCTTGAACCGGAATGTTTAAAGCCGGTCGGCTTTTCGGAGAAGGAAGCCCTGATCCCTTACCCTTCACATGCCTTCCCGGGCTACCGGATCATTCAGGAATATTTCATCTCTCCTCAAAAATTCCTTTTTCTCGATCTGAGTGGCTGGAAAAGATGGCAGGGAAGGGGGAAAGGCTCTCGCTTTGAAGTCCATTTTGAGCTCTCTGACCTTCCCTTCCCGGCTCCCCGTATCAAAAAAGATGACTTTTCCCTCTCGGTGACCCCAGCAATCAATCTTTTTCCCCATGAGGCTGATCCCATTCAGATCGACCACCGTAAGACGAAATATCTGATCCGGCCTTCGGGTTCCAATCCCGAGCACCATCAGGTCTATTCCGTAGTGAGTGTGGCCGGATATATTCAGGGAACAGCAGAAGAGAGGCATTATGTCCCTTTTGAAGTCTTCAATCCCGACCCTCAGGCCAACCCGGTCTATCGCGTGATCATACGGCAGTCTCCTCTCCGGGAGATGTTCGATTTCTTCCTTTCGGTTGCCTATCCTCCTTCGGCAGGCTCTCCCCCCTCCGAAACCCTCTCCATTCAACTCCTCTGCAGCAACGGAGGTCTGCCTGAAAATCTTCGACTGGGTGACATCTCTCTTCCCACCAGCAGTTCTCCTGATTCGGTGGAATTTAAAAATATCCAGGCCCCCACGTTCAGCCTACTTCCCCCTCTGGAAGGGAGAAAGGAAGGTGAGAAGGGCGGGGAGAACCTGAGATGGCGCCTTCTGGCCCACCTCTTTCTCAACACCCTCTCTCTCTCCCGCACGGAGAATTTAAAGGCCCTTCTTGAGCAGTATATCTTTCCGGGAAGCCGCAACCGGACCCAGACCCAGGCCAATCGAAAACGGATCGAAGGCATAGAAGGTCTTGAGGCAAGGCCCTGCGACCGTATCGTCTCCGGCATCATGATGCGGGGTCAGGAAATCGAACTGAAAATGCGTCAGGAGAAATTTGCAAGCCAGGGGGATATGTATCTTTTCGGATCTGTCTTGGATCACTTCCTGGGCAACTACGCCTCCCTCAACCATTTTACCCGGTTGACCGTCCAGGAGGTGACAAAGGGAGATGTCTATCAATGGCCGGCGAGGATAGGGGATCACCCCCTCATTTAAAATCGGACCTGCTTGAAAAAGCCCACGAGTTCTCCTTCTTTCAGGTGATGAGGCTTCTGCGCCTTCTCATCTCCAAACCCGAAATTCTCGGAACAAAGGAGTCCGTGGATGAGGAACATATTCGGGTCCGGCCAGAACTCTCCCTCTCTTTCCCTCCTGCGGATGTGGCGAAGGTCGAGGAGACCGACCCTGAAAGACCCCTCTATTCCATCACGGCCACACTCCTCGGACTTTACGGCTCTTCCTCCCCCCTTCCCAACTTCTATACGGAAGACCTTCTTGACGAAGCCTCCGAGGATATGTCCGTTACCCGGGACTTTATTGACATCTTCAACCATCGCCTCTACCTTCTCCTCTTTCGCTGCTGGACCAAGTACCGTCTCTTTCTCAAGGTGGTCGAAGAGAATAACCCCGGAGTCCTCGAAAAGCTCTTCTGCCTGATCGGCCTTGGAGAAAGGGCTTTGAGAAAGGATCTGCCGGAGCCCTATTCCCTGATCCGGTATACGGGTCTTTTCACCCAATTCCCGAAATCGGCCTCCGGGCTAAGGACCCTGCTTCAGGATGCCCTGGGAGGGATTCCCGTGGAGGTTATCCCCTGTCTGAAGAGGGTGGTCAGGATCCCTCCTGATCAGAGGCTTTTGACCGGAACCGCTGGAAATTCCCTCGGGGAGGATAGTTTCCTTGGCGAGGAGATCGAGGACCGAATGGGAAAATTCCGTCTCCGGATCGGTCCGCTGCAAAGCGGACCTTTTCATTCCCTCCTTCCGGGAAGTCCGGACCATGAAAGGGTTGCCTTCCTGACGAAGTTCTATCTTCTCGATGTTCTGGAGTTTGACATCGAGCTGATTCTCAAACAAAGAGAGGCCGAGACCGCTTGCCTCGGAGGGTCACAGTGGTCAAGGCTCGGCCTCGATACCTGGGTTTTCTCCCTCGGACATCTGGATGAAGTGGGAGTGATCTTTCCGCCACAATATTCTTAAGGAGCCAAATCGATGATTACCGTTGACATTAAAACTCTCTTAAATCGTCTGAATCCTTATTGCACGCGGGCACTGGAAGGAGCTGCAGGTCTCTGTGTCTCACGCGCCCATTACGAAGTGACCATCGAACATCATCTGACCAAACTTCTCGAAGAACCTCAATCCGATCTCCCGCTTATCCTCCGGCAGTTCGATCTCGATGCGGGAAAGGTGAAGAAGGCCATTGATCAGACGATTGAGGAATTCCGGGCAGGCAATGCGGCCAAGCCCGTCTTCTCTCCGCTCCTCCTGGAATGGTTCCAGGATGCCTGGCTGATCTCTTCGGTTGATCTCGAAGAGAATCGAATCCGGTCAGGAGCCCTCCTTCTGGCCTTTCTGGCCAAACCTGTCCAGTTTTCGTCAGGCCGGTTTGTGGATCTTCTCCGCTCCATCAGCCGGGAAGCCCTTCTTTCTCAATTCGGAAATATTTTGAAGAGTTCGATCGAGCAACCCTCTCTTGCTGAGAGGCAGGTTCGGGAGGCAGGTCCTCCTGGAGAAGGCACCGCACTGGCCCGTTTCTGTGTCGATTTTACAAAGAAGGCCGCCTCCGGAGAGATTGATCCGGTTTTTGGCCGGGACCGGGAGATCCATCAGATGATCGATATCCTGGCCCGTAGAAGGAAGAACAATCCCATTGCCGTGGGTGAGGCAGGAGTGGGAAAGACGGCTGTAGTGGAAGGCCTGGCCCTGAGGGTCGTGGAGGGAGATGTCCCTGATATTCTCAAAGGGGTGACCATCTTAGGGTTGGATATGGGGCTCCTTCAAGCCGGCGCAGGAGTCAAAGGCGAGTTTGAAAATCGGCTCAAGTCTGTCATCAATGAGATCAAGGCCTCTCCCAAACCGATCATTCTCTTTATCGATGAGGCCCATACCCTGATCGGAGCAGGAGGCCCAACCGGTGGAAGCGATGCGGCCAATCTCTTAAAACCCGCCCTGGCACGAGGTGAGCTCCGGACGATTGCCGCCACCACCTGGTCGGAATATAAGAAATATTTTGAGAAGGATGCAGCCCTTGCCCGGCGGTTCCAGCTGGTGAAACTGGATGAACCCTCGGTGGAGACCGCGATCCTGATCCTTAGAGGATTGAAGAGCAAATATGAGGAGGCCCACGGCGTGGTCGTCCGGGATGACGCCATTGTGGCGGCCGCTGATCTCTCCAGCCGTTACATCTCCGGCCGGCAGCTACCGGATAAGGCAGTGGATCTCCTTGACACAAGTGCGGCACGGGTCAAAATCCATCTGACCGCCAAACCCGATATCCTGGAAGATAAGGAACGCACGATTCAGGCCCTCGAACGGGAGAAGAAGGCCCTTGAGCGGGATCAGCTTCACGGCCTTGAAATCGATCGCACCCGACCTCAGGAGTTAGAGGAGAAGGTCCATGCCTTGAAACAGGAGGTGGTGCAACTTCAGGAGCGATGGCTCAAGGAGAAGGAGCTTGCCCAACATCTCATTGACCTCCGAAAGCAACTCTATGAATTAAAAACTCAGGGGAGTTCTGAAGAGAAGCTTTCCGAAGTGAAAAAGAGAATCGATGAGGTCTCTCTCGAGCTTTCAGTTCTGCAGAAGGATTCCCTTCTGATCAAGACAGAGGTCGATCCGGATGGGGTGGCCAAAGTCGTCTCAGACTGGACAGGGATTCCACTGGGAAAAGTCCTTCGGGACGAGGCCAAAAACATCCTCGGTCTCGAGGACAACCTCAAGCTGAGGATCAAAGGACAGGATGAGGCCCTGGCGATCATCACGCAGGTGATCAAGGCTGCAAAGGCAGGTCTGAAAGATCCCCAGCAGCCCCTCGGTGTCTTCCTCCTGGTCGGACCGAGCGGTGTGGGAAAGACAGAGACTGGACTGGCCATTGCCGATCTCCTCTTCGGCGGAGATCAATACCTGGTCACGATCAACATGAGCGAGTTTCAGGAGTCCCATACGGTGAGCCGCCTGATCGGCTCGCCTCCGGGTTATGTGGGATACGGGGAAGGGGGGATCCTCACCGAGGCTGTTCGCCAGCGGCCTTACTCCGTGGTCCTGATCGACGAATGCGAAAAGGCCCACATCGATGTGATGAACCTCTTCTATCAGGTCTTTGATAAGGGCATGCTCTCCGATGGAGAAGGCCGGGTGATCGATTTCAAAAACACGGTCCTCTTTTTAACAAGTAACCTCGCATCTGATGTGATCACCCAGCTCTGCTCCTCCGGAACAAGACCTTCCATCGAAACAGTAACTACGGCCATCCGTCCCATCCTGAGCCACCACTTCAAGCCCGCGCTGCTCGCCCGGATGACCGTCGTTCCCTTCTACACCCTCGATCCCAAATTCATCCGGGAGATTGTGGGACTCAAACTCGATAGGCTGGCCAGGCGAATGGCGGAAAGCCACAAGATCAAATTGATCACCTCTCCGGAAGTCATTGACCGGATCTCAGGACGCTGTACAGAGGTTGAAACTGGAGCGAGAAATATCGATCACATCTTGAACGGAACCATCCTTCCTCATATGTCCCGTGAGATCCTCGGACGCCTGAGCGAAGGGGCCATGCTCTCGGAGATCCATTTGAAGATGGCTGAAGACGGTTCCTTCAAGGTTGATTTCGGAGGTTAAAGATGGCACCGAAGCAGACCGCCCACGAGTCCAGATTTCTATTCGAGGTGTTGGGGGTATCCTATGTGACATCGGTGAAGGCATTTAAACTGGTGGAGCGCATCTCCTCGCCCTTTGAGCTCCACGTCTCCCTGGTTTCCGAAGAGGAGATCAACTTCGACGAGGTGGTTGGAAAAGAGGCCCTCCTCACCCTGCTCGGGGAGGAGAACGATCGCTACCTTCACGGCATTCTCCGTCAATTTATCCAGAATGGAAGCAAGGGCCGTTTCTATTTCTATGAGGCGGAGGTTATCCCTTCCCTCTGGCTTCTCTCCCTCGAGCAGGATTGCCGGATCTTCCAGAATAAAAAAGTCGAGGACATCATCAGGCAGGTTCTCCAGGACGGCGGTATCACGGGTGACCGTTTCAATTTCCGGCTCCAGGGTAAATATCCGGAGCGGGAGTACTGCGTTCAGTATCGTGAGACCGACCTCGATTTTATCTCGCGCCTTTGCGAGGAGGAAGGGATCTTCTATTTCTTCGAACATGCCAAGGATAAACATGTGCTCGTTTTCGGTGACAGCACGATCGCCTATCAGACGATCGAGGGAGAAAAGGAGATCACCTTCAATCCCACCATCGGGATGGTGCCGGACCGGGAGTATGTCTACGATTTGGCCTTCTCTCAAAAGGTCTTTTCCGGAAAGATGACACGAAGGGACTTTAATTTTGAGAAGCCCACTCTTGATCTGACGACCAAGGAGCAGGATAAGTCGTATTCCAAATTGGAGATCTATGACTACCCGGGGAGGTATATTGAAGAGGGCCGGGGAAAAGGTCTGACCAAGGTACGCCTCGAGGAGTCCATGACCTTTAAAGAGAAGGCCGCGGGCAAGAGCACCTCTCCCCGCTTCATCCCTGGGTTCAAATTCAAATTGATTGACCATGAGCGTAAAAGTTTCAATCAGGAATATCTTATTGCGGAAGTTTGCCATGAAGGCCAACAACCCCAGGCGCTCCAGGAACTGGCTGATCCCAAAGAGAAGTTTAGCTATTCGAATGATTTTATCTCCATTCCCTCCTCTGTCGTCTTCAGGCCGGAGAGAAAAACCCCCAGGCCCGTAGTCAAAGGAATTCAGACTGCTGTAGTCGTAGGACCGAAGGATGAAGAGATCTACACGGATAAGTATGGCCGGATCAAGGTTCAATTCCACTGGGACAGGGAGGGGAAGAAGGACGACAAGTCCTCCTGCTGGATCAGGGTCGCAAGCATCTTTGCGGGTGGCCAGTACGGGTCCATCTTCACGCCGAGAATCGGACAGGAGGTGATTGTCGACTTCCTCGAAGGGGATCCCGACCAGCCTCTGATTACAGGCAGGGTCTACAATGGGGATCATATGCCCCCTTACACCCTTCCCGACGAGAAGACAAAGAGCACGATCAAGACAAACAGCTCCATCGGAGGAGATGGCTTCAATGAAATCCGGTTTGAAGATAAAAAAGGCGAGGAACAGCTCTTCATCCATGCGGAGAAAGATGTTGATATCCGTGTGAAGAACGATCGCAGGGAGCTGGTCGGCAACGACCGGAATCTCGTTGTCAAGAGGGATCTGAAGGAGAAGATCGAATTCGATAAGCATGTGATGGTCGAAAAGAGCGAGTTTCGGGAGGTCAAGAGTGATTACAACCTGAAAGTAGGCGGAAAGAAGGCCGAGGAGGTAACGGGTTCTTCCTCTCTCAAAGTCACGGGCAATATGATTGAGAGCTTTAATGCGAATCATAGCGAAAATGTGACAGCGACCTACCATTTAAAAGGCATGAATGTAAAGATCGAAGGGATGACCGGTATCGAACTCAAGGTAGGGGGAAGCAGTATTGTTCTCACTCCGGCGGCGATCTTTATCCAGGGAAGTCCTCTGGTCAATATCAATAGTGGCAGTGGTCCGCCGGTAGCACCGGCCTCTGCTGCCCTTGTGCCTCCGGCACCTCCAGCAGAGCCTGCGATGGCCGCAAGCGCCTCTCCAGGTGAGGAACGGCATAAGGCGAATGAGGAAAAGAAGTCCTGGATCGAGATTGAACTGGTTGACGAGGAGGATAATCCCGTTCCAGGCGAGCGGTACAAGGTGACCCTGCCCGACGGGAAAACCGTTGCAGAGGGAACCTTGGATGAGAAGGGTTTTGCAAGGGTCGAAGGCATTGATCCCGGGACATGTAAAATTACCTTTCCAAATTTAGATAAAGACGCCTGGGAGAAGGCATAAGGAGGATCGATATGTTTCCTGCAGCAAGAGTAGGTGATCCCATCACGCACGATCAGATTGTGCCGAGTGGCATCATTGGCCCACCCATGCCGGGCCGAGCTCCGACGGTCCTGATCGAATATCTTCCGGCCGCAGTGGTTGGAGATTTTGTAACCTGTACTGGCGCACTGTCTGCCGGTATCGCCCATCCGCCTCAGGCAGGCCCGCCGCCTTCGACACCTCCCTCTGTTCCAATCGTCAAGGGAAGTGCCACAGTGATGATCAACTTTTTGCCTGCCGCCCGCTGGATTGTGGATATGGCTGCCTGTGGCGCTTTTCTGGGCGACTCCAAATTGGCAGCCACCCGCACGGTATTGATTGGAGGATAGGGTAAGGAATGAATCCCCTGGCGAATCCTCAAGCAAAAGGACCTGTTCAAAAAGGCTCTGCCACAGATGGGAAGTGGCATTGCATCCGTCAGGGAGAGACCATCGGGAGCCTTGCTAAAAAGAATGGCCACCTTCCAGAAACGATCTGGAATCATTCCGCCAATGGGGATCTAAAAACCAGGCGAAAAAATCAAAACATCCTTCTTCCCGGAGACTGGGTCTTTATCCCTGATAAACGCCTGAAAGAGGAATCAGGAGGTACGGAAACCCGGCACCGTTTTAAGGTGAAGATCCCATCACAAACTCTTGTGCTTCAAATTATTCCTGCCACGCGACCAATCCATTTAAACACCCGGAAACCACAAAGGCCGATCCCTTATACTTTATCGATTGGAAACCGGACGATTGAGGGTGAAACCGAGAGCGAAGGCATCCTCCGTGTAGAAAATGTGCCGCTGGATGCGGATCGGGCCATCCTAACCATATTCGGCCGTCCGATCCAGGTCCTGATCGGGCACCTTGATCCGGAGGATGAGGACTCAGGAATTCAAGGAAGGTTACACAATCTCGGATATGTCCGGCGAGGAATAGCGCCCACCTCCGGACCTCAGATGCAGTCTGCCTTGAGGACTTTTCAAAGTTTAAATAATCTTCAGCCGACTGGAGAAGCCAATCCAGAAACCCGGGAGAAGCTTAAAGACCTCAATCAAATTTAAGGGAAGGAAAAGTATTAATGGTCGATGAACCCGCTGAATCAGCAGGAAGTGAGTTGCCCGATCCTCTTTATCGGGCAAGCACGTTCAGTAGCAACAGATGGGGCAACCTCTTAAATTTTCTGGCTGCTCCAGAATCAACGAACACCTTCCATCTTCGCAATATAGTTGTCCTCTACGACCAGAATCCTGAGCACCACGTCACCCGTTTAATCGGTAATATTGCGGAAAACGGGGGCAGAAGTGGAGGCTGTCTCTGGTGCTACCAGCGGCTACTCAGCCGATTCTTTCACAACCATCAGGTGGAACTTGCGGCATGGTGGTGGGAAGAAGGAAGAACGGATGATCAGAGGCGTGAAAGATTAGAGGCAGTCAAAGAAGACCATGCCTCTGCCGTCAATCGGGAAGAGCATCCTGTCTTGATCGGGACCATGCCCGATATGAGCACGTTTCAGAATCGGGGCCAAAGCCTCCACAGTGAACTCGACGCCATTGACAATATCCTTAACCCCGGGGCCATGCGGGAGAGTGTGGATGAGGTGGCGAATTTCATCATCAGCGTCGGCCGTTTGTTCGGTCCCATTAACATCATTGCATCCGTCCATCATGGATTTAGCAATAAGATCCATCTCGGAGGCGAATTGACGAACGGACAGATCGACTCATTCGTAGACCGGATTCAGGAATTTCTCGCAGATGATATCCGGTGGATCTTTTTCGCTTGCTCGACCGCTGGCGACGACCAACATCCTTATCAACCCGATACTTCTCCTTTTGCCCAGCGTTTTCAGCAGTCTCTTGCCCGAACAAAACCCCAGGCTGAAACCTGGGGCCATCTCGGCCCGGGAGATACGATGGAACGCCCCTATCTGGTCAGATTCAGAGGAGGAGGCGCTGTTTCTCTTTTCGACCACTGTCTTCAGGGGGCCGAGCGTCTGGGTGATGCTTACAATCTCTTTAAACCTACTCTGCGCCGGTCTTTCGAGGATATGGGCTATGGCCAGGGGGATTGGCCCAGCGCGGAAGACGCCATTCACTTTATTCCTCTATGGCCCGTCGATTTTGAACAGACCGCTTTACAGAGGAGATGTCTGGAGGCTTGGAGGCGGCGTTTAGAGGGACAATAAAGAAAAGAAGAGAAAATACATGCCCGAATACAAAGTCAAACAGGGAGATTGTCTTTCAAGCATTTCAGCCAGGTATGGGCTCTTCTGGGAGAAAGTCTGGAATCATCCGAAGAATGCCAAGTTAAAAGAGAAGCGCAAAGACCCCAATGTCCTCTACCCGGGAGATGTGGTCTTCATTCCAGATAAAGGAGAAAAACAGGAGTCTGGTGCCACCGAGCAGAGACATCGCTTTAAAAAGAAAGGAACGCCAGCCAAATTGCGATTGAGGATCATGGAGGAATCCGTTGAGGAGGAAGAAGCCCCACCGCCAAGCTCATCTCCATCACAACCTCAGGATACGAAGAACGTCGTTTTCGAAGATCCACTATTTGAGCCCAGCTCTCAGGAGGATAGACCTCGCCGAAACATACCCTATATCCTTGACATTGATGGGAATCTCACCGAAGGCACGACTGATGATGATGGGATGATCGAAGTGAGCATTCCTCCGAATGCCAGGCAAGGCCGATTGATCCTGGAACCTAGAACTACGAATGAGAGAATTCTACCACTGAATCTGGGTGGGCTCAATCCTCTTTCCGAGATCAGCGGCATAAAACACAGATTAAAAAACCTTGGATTTGACTGCGGAGATACTTCCGAGGAGACCACTCCAGCCCTGGAGGCGGCCCTGAGGGCCTTTCAGGAAAAGCATGGCCTCCAGGTGACAGGGGAAGCAGATCAGGTCACCAAAGATAAACTAAAGGATTTACATGGTTCTTAATAGTTGAAAAGAGAATGGTGTTTAGGAGTAAATTCTTATGTCAGCTGATGAAAGGATCAAGATAATTTTTGAAAGTGTCTATGTCTACAGGGATGCTGACTCCGTCGGTTCCGGAGATTGGTATTTTATTGCGAACGTTGATGGCCTTTCGGTCGGAGATCGTAATCGGGAATTTAATGCTGAGGAAAATAGGCCTATACCCTTACCTCAACCTCAGTGGTCAAAAGAGATCAATGTTGCAGGCAGGGATCTGAATAACGATCCAGTGATCGTCCGTTTCCAGGTGAAGGACTCTGATCTCACCTCAGATGAGGACTTGGGATCAATTGAACTTCGCCTGCGCAGAGATGTGCGTCAAGGTTCTGATTCTATTGAAGATTATAGGAGGCGTAATCCATACTTCAGGCTCAATTATAAGATCGAGCTTTCGGTATTGGGTCGCTTTGGTCCACACCCACCTGATGCTGTATTTGCAACTCGCCATCACCAAGGAAGCGTTTCATGCACCACAGTATCCGGAGGATCTTTCACGGCCCGGATGGAGATTTGTCCTGTTTTTCCCATACCCGATGATGCCGGATTCGTGCCTATCTCTTTTCCTCGTCCACCAAATGCTCCTCCACAACGAAATGTTACTTATGTCCCCGAAGACCTCAATCCAAATAGTCCAATCAATTACATTCCAAACCCACCCGCCATTCCCATCCTGAGCCCTGCGGATGCGAACGCAAACACAGCGGCTCGAATTGAGTTCACCTACTATCATCCAAGAACGCTCCGTTTCACAGATGTTGATCCCCGCCTCGAATGGAGTATCGTCCCGATTCCACCGTCGGTTCCAGCAGGAGGGCAAACTCGTGGAGGCGCTCGATTCTTGGGACCAAATCGTGGAACAAAGGTATTGGTCTATGGCACAGCAGAGGGTGAAGTCCGTTTAGAGATGCGTTTCCAGGGTGCTCTTTTTGCAACCTACCGGGCATTGGTCCTGCCAATCAGGCAGATTCAATATCGCGCAAACATTCTTAATGGCCCCGCGGGAAGCCAGCCACGTAGCGGACCGGAACATGTAAGAGATCATATTGCTATTGCCAACCGTTTTCTTCATCAGATGGCCATCGAATTGGTCCCAGATCCTGACAACACGGTTACGGACAGAGCAATAACAACGGGAATCCAAGGGATATTCCGAATCCGGGTTGCAGCAGGTGTCACCCGTAATATTCCTGTGACGGATTGGCCTCGGGCAACGAGACTAAATTACCGGCAAGGGGTTTTTAACATCGCCTACATCCATTCGTCTCAACGAACCAGGCGTGGAGGGCCCCGAGCTTTAGGCCTTGCTGATTCTTGGCTCGCCAATGGGGCGGGAAACACAATTATAGATAATGGGACGCCCAGCACCTCCTGGATTATTCCGACTGGTATACCCCCCGATGGAGCTGCAGGGAATGTTACCATGGCCCTACTCGATGCAAGGGAGCGAGATCCTGCACGATTTCCTCGACTCTTTGCCATGTCTGTCACGAATTTAAACGGTGATCCAGCTCTCCCAGCGGACCAACTCACCTATGGTGGCACCATTGCCCATGAGTTGGGACATGTACTCAACTTTCCCCACCGGGGAGTAGAGGACGGGGAGGATGGGTTAAACCATCCTTTTAATGAGAATGTCATGCATCGAGATAATCCCTCGGATGAGGCACAGGATTTTGACATCATACAAACGCGGGCAGCTCATCAAAGCCTTCTGGTGAGGCCATGAGGCATCTCTCCCTTATTTTACTTCTGATGGGCCTGCCCTTACTTCAAACCGGTAGCCAGCCTCGGGCTGTCTGGATCCTTTATCAGACGACAAAGGAGGTTCGTATGTCTCAATCTGAGCCATCAAAAGAAGAGCAAAGGGCTCTGGCCAAAGAAGCCCTTGCTCTGGCAAGGAGCACTCGGCCGAAAGACCATTCCCTGCTTCTTCAACGTTTACGTTCAGAAGAATTTCTTAAAAAACTCGATTCTGAGAAAGCCTATGAGGGTTCTTCAAATCGCCTGCGTCTCAGTTATATTCTTCAAATACTGAGTAAGAATCCAGCGCCAAGTGCCCGAAGCGTGTTGGTGGCCCTCACTCAGACCCCGGACTTCTATAAGGAACCAGCCCGTGCAGATTTATTGATCGAAGCCTGTGCAGAGGTCCGGCCAGCGCCACCCGAGGTGATCGAGTTCTGGGACAATCATTCGCAGCCCGATGATGGATTTACTCATCTGACGATCGAAGCCGTTGTTGAAAATGGCAGTGAACCGGCCATTTCACTGCTTGAAAAAAAGATGTCCGATCCCAAACATGATGAGGAAGATAAACTCCACTGGATGCGCTCCAGCATATTGACCCACCGGAATGATTTGATCCTTCTTCAGGCATGCGAGCGCATGCTGGGGGGCAGTTTATCCGAGAATCTGCGCCTTTCTCTGGTTGCAGTCCTCTTTGACTATCGGCGGGAATGGTTTTCACCATCTGCGGTTCTAAAACCTCCCGATCGGGGGGGAGCCACTCCGCAGGCCTTTGAACAGCTCAGAAAGATCGGCAAATTTGCCCTGAACAAGATGAAGTTAAATGATGATCTCAGAAAAAAAGTTGAAAAGACTCTGGAGGAGATTAAAGAAAAATGATAAATGGATGTCTAAAATAAAGGAGGAATCAAAATGGCAAAGATGGGGAAGATGAGACCTGGGAGAGGAGGAGTTTCACCCAGAATTTTAGGAACAAGGGGGACTGCTAAGGAATCATCTCAGACCTCTAAAAAAGAACTCTTCGGAGCGGACCTCTATTGCAGGAAGGATCCTTTCGGGGCGAACCTCTACACCCAAAGGCCTCCCTTCGGCTCCGATTATTACTGGGACATCAACAGTGAAATGATTTTCGGTTAATCTTTGAGTGATCTTCAGGCACTTAAGAGGAGATTAAAATGAACAAGCGATTCTTATTCATCGTTTTCCTCACCCTTCCACTTCTCGTCCACTGCGCCCATCAACGCCAGGAGCCTCCTCCGCCAAAGGAGAAAACGGAGTTTTTACTGGTCGGTTATAAATCCTCCTCCGGTCAGCCGGAGGAGGTTGAGAAGAAGAAGGAGATCTATCATGCCCTCAAGGGCTTAATCGGTCAGAGCCATATCATGATCATCTACGATGCCTCCGGCAGTATGAGGGGGCGGCTCGGGGGAAAAGACCGGAAAAGGTTTGAGGCCGCTTTTGAAGGATTAAAACAGATTGTGACCCTCTTTAAACCGAGCGACCGGGTGGGGCTCATCGTCTTCGGAAGCAAAAAACCATCAGGCCTGACTCCGGAGGGAGTGATCATCCGGAAAGATTATCTCAGGGCCATGGAGGCCTGTGGCGATGTGGAGGTCATTTACAGCTCCCAGAAGAAGGGATTCAGTCAGAAGGAATTTTTAACGGCCATCCAGTTCCTCGGATCGGAAAAGGCCTATATCGGAGATACGCCCATCGGGTATAGTGTCCTGAAGGCTCACGGCCTTCTCAGGGGGTTGCCCAACTCCACGGCCATCTTGATTACGGATGGGGAGGAGACAGGTCCTTTGCTTGCACAGGGCATCTCAAGGGATAAGGCCTGGGAGCAGAGACTGAGAAGGCAATATCCCAACCTCGATGAGATGACCCTTTCAGCCTTTGATGCCATTAAAAGATTGGTGGATGAGAAGATCCATTTCAGCCCCATCCTTTACGGGCTTCAGGGTTCCAGTGATAAGGAGTCCCAGAAGATCAGGGATTTCTATCACAGGCTTGCCACCGCGAGCGGCAGCGCCTATCTCGAGGCAGTCACCCCGCAAGAGCTTTTGAATGCCTTCATGGATGCGGAGATGATGTCATTCAGCTATGGCCTCTACTCAACAGAATCTCAAAAAAGGGGGCAGTTGGTGGCCAGGGGAAAGGTGGGCATTCCTCTGATAGTGGAGGAGGGAAAATATCTTCTTCGAACCGATACCGAAAAACCCTTCGAACATGAGATCGAACTGAAGCCTCAGGCCAGGAATGTCTATTCTTTCAATGTGAGTAAAGAAGGCAAGATGAGCCTGGCGGCGGTGAAATAGAATACCTGAAGTTGAGAAAGGATAAAATATGAAAACCCTGTGGCTTTCTTCCATCATCCATTCGGAAGAGAAGGTGAGGAATCTGATCGCTCAACTCAAAACCTATGGCCTGGAGGTCAAAGGACATTTCTGGGAGGATGAGAATAGCAAGATGGCATGGGCAAAGGTGAGGGAGGAACTGATCAGGCCCGAAGTTACGCTCTGGCTCATTCTCACATCGGGCGAAAATTTGAAGAACCCCTCGATCCGCTACGGTCTCTCCCTTCTCACCTTGACGGTTCAGGCAAAAAGGGGCATCTCCTATCCGATCATCATTCTCCTCGACGATGGAGAGATCCCCTCTGCCGAAATCCTTCCCACCCCTTTAAAGGGTTGCGATTCCCTGTCCCTGACCGATCCGGCCATGGCGGCCAAACTGGTCGTCAAGGTGAATACACCTGTCAAAGAGATCCATCTGGATTATCGTCTCGATACCTACGGAAATCCCCATATCGGACAATGGTTGGAAGTAGGCCCGTTTCATACCACCTGGCCCGGAGTGATGTTTGGAGTGGAAGGTGCGGAGATCACCTTTCATGCAGTCGGCCCCAAGGGGTTCCTCCCCGACCAATCCACCCTCCATTATCCTTTAAAAGGTCTGAAATTAAATCTGGACCAGAAAGAATATACGGCCTGGGCCGCTCAGAACGAGCTCAATTCCGAAACTTCGTATTTCGTGAGAATCGAGGGATTTCCTGAATCGATCCTTTTCGGCCCTTATTCCACAGAAAAAGAGGCGGAGGTCTTTGTGGTTCAACTGAAATGATGGCTCCCGTTACCCTACCAGTTCAATTCCAATTCCACTCTATCTCCTGAAGGTAAAAGCTGGCGGGAAGGTTCGATCAACATCTTGACCCGGAGGGGTTGTTCCGGTTTAAGCCGGATTGCTGAAACCTCAACACTTCTGGGCCTGAGGCGGCCTGATTTTTCAAAGAACAGGAAAAAGCTTCTTTTCAGATTCTCCTCGAGGAGATCGGGTGCAATATCTTTCTCAAAATGGTCCTTACACCAGAGAAGAAATTGGGTGGTTCTGGAGAGGAAGAGTTGATAGCTCAAGGAAGCTCCTCCTGCTGTCGTCTCCTTCGGGATGAATGCAAAATCCTTATTGAGAGGTGAGATAAGAGGGGTGATTCCTCCCCGGATGAATTGCTCGATCCTCTCCTCACTGAAATTCGTCTCTGTGGGGATGGACCTTCCGCCCTCAATCGTATGAAGAGCCAAATCATTTAATCGAATCGTTTCCCACCCGGTAAATCCGGTTGGCCAGCCTGTCTTGAGAAAGCTTTGAAGGATGAGGCTCCCTGCTCCCCAGACCGGGCTGACCCAGGGCTTCTCCAGCTCATCGAAACGAACCCACTTAGGCTGATGGTCCGGACCATAGGGATATCGAGTTAAAAAGCGATTGCAGGTAATGGTCACCCATTTTGCAGCGGAAGATCCCTTTAAGCGGCGCCATTTGGCAAAAGCAGGTTCTTCGAGATAATGGGGCAGGAAGGGAAGTCTTCCGATGTCTTCCCATCGATCAAGGTAGAAAAACTTCGGGGTGATCCAGCAAAGGCTGGGAACCAGTAAGGTCTCCGAAAAGAGGGCGACCTTCTCAAGGAGTTCAAGGCTTCTGGGTGAGCTGTCAAAGGGAAGGTCAATGAGAATAAGGGAAGGGAGATCATCAACCAGCAGGAGCATGAGATGATTCAGGGCTTCCTCAAGCGTGTCGAGGGAAACGGGGACGATTTCAAAAGAGGTCTCTCCATTGACTCCTCTCTGTCTCATCAGATGATGTAGCCCCTGATAGGCAGATTCGAGTGTCCTGAAAGAAGGATCCGAAAAGAGGTGTCTCAAGACCTGTTGAAGCAGAAGATTGATCTGTGTGGCAAAGGGCTGGCCTTCGGGGGGAGAAACCGAATCCTCTCCTGACGTAGCGACCATCTTTAAAATGTGATCGAGAGGGCTTGAAACCTTTTCCTTTGGCTTTGTCCCTTCGAATCGAATCTCCACGGGAAGGTCCGGCCACTTTTTAAGCCGTCCATAGACCTCTGCTTCGGGAATGCCTCTGGTCTTCGCCTCCTCAATAAATCTCCTCGCCTCCAGGAGATTCTTGAGAGAAGGATGGTTTTCAAGGAGGCGATCGGGATGGAAATCCCCAAACCTCTTAAAACGAAAAATTAAACGATCCCATTGACAGAGGTCCGGAGGAAGGGAGATGGAGAGCGAAGGACCCAGCTCCTCCATGATCTGATCCGGATGGTCCGGATCGACCCGCATCGGCTCATGGGGGGTGGTCTCTCTTTCCTGGGAGGTGAATTGCCCCAGGGCCAATACTTTAAAGGATAATGAGGGGATCTGCATCATGATCTCCTGTTTTCCCGATTCCCTTGCGGGATTTATTTCTCGAAGTCTGTTTCAGGCCCCGAATATCTTCTTCAATCTGGAGGGGATCTTCTTTCGGCCTCTCCCCTCAGCCATCTCTCCCGTCTTTCCGGGGGATTCCATGGGCTTCTCATCGAGAGCCCCTTCGATCTCGCCCAGACGTCCTTCTCCAAAGAAACGGAAGAGAGGGCCTTGAGGGCTTAAGGCCAGTTCATCATCAGGCCTCAGGGGAGTCTGAAGTCCGATGGGCTGGCGATTGATCCGAATCGAGTTCTGACCGGTAAGGTCCTTGACCCAGTATTGATCCTGGTTGAAAAAAATCTGGGCATGCTGGTCAGAGATTGCCGGATGATCCAGCGGGTACTCACACTTCGGGCTCTTTCCAATGGTGATGGGCAGTTGTTTAAAGGAACGAATGGTGGGACCATACTGGATGATAAGGGGCGCTTTAGAGGAGGGCGACGAAACCTCCGGGGTTTCCTCCCTCGGCGGTGAAACAGAAAGGGGTTTTCCCTCGGGAGGAGGCGGAGCTTCCAACGGGACCTCTATCCCCTCTTTCATCTGGGTAAGGAAACTGATCTGGGGTCCTCCTTCTGAAAACATCAGAACATCCCCGTCCTTAAGATAGACCTCCCTGACCTTTTTCCCGTTCACAAAAGTCCCATTGGTGCTGTGGTCAATCAATTTGAACTGATTTCCCTCCCTGATGATTTCTGCGTGCTTCCTGGAGATGTGGGAGAGCTCCGCGGGAAAACGGAGATGACAGGAGGGATGGCGACCGATCAGGACGGAGGGTTCGGAAAATTCCTGCTCCTTCCCGCCCAGGGGAGCCGCTCCCTTGATATGGAAGAGTTGAACAACAATCATCGGAGGTATTTTCATGACGACCTAAACTGGAGTGAAAAGAGCGGTTCGACGGATCACTCCTTTAAAAGTATCTAAATTATACTCCGTAAAACTTCGGGGTCAAGCAAAATATCATTTTCAATTCTTCAATTATTTTGTATATTATCCATGTGCCTGGATCAATTCCTCTGCTAAGGCTGACTGGGCTCGAAAATACGGAGAAGGATTTGATCCTATAAGAATCGTTCCGTCTGAAATGATATGATCGTGCCTATGGAGAATTTAAGAACCTTCGAGATCTTCAAGGACTATTCTGACGAAATGCTGGCCGAACTCTCCAGGGTCATCATTGAGAAAGAGTTTGATGAGAATGAGACCATCTTTCGAGAAGGCGATCAGGGAGACTCGCTCTTCCTTGTCAAAGAGGGTGAGGTGATGATCAAAAGATGGATCGATCAGCCCGGCCAGGAGGAGAAGACCATTGCCCTGATTGAAAAAGGAAATTTTTTCGGCGAAATGGCCCTCTTCGACAATCAGCCCCGCTCCGGCTCAGCCTATGCGTCAAAAAAGTCGAAGGTGTTGATCCTGAAAAAAGAGGACTTCCTCGCCCTTACCGGAAAAGATCCCCAAACCGCCATGACCACTCTGATGTCGATCAACCGGGTCATGTCCGAAAGGCTTCGCAGAACCAGCAAAAGCTTCCTCTCCCGTTTTGAGTTCGGAAATATCCTGTCTGCCATCAGAGGATTTATCAAGGGGGCGGAAGAAGCAAGAAAGGAGACCGAAACATCAGGAGAAGAGGGATTCGGACGCTATCAGATCGTCAGAGAGTTAGGGAAAGGCTCGATGGGGGTGGTCTATCAGGCTTACGATCCTGTGATCGGGAGACCGGTCGCATTAAAAATTTTACGAAGTGACCGGATCACGAGCGAGGCCTATGTTCTCCGATTCCTCACCGAGGGCAAGGCCATCGGTCGGCTTTCTCATCCCAATATCGTCAGCATCTATGATATCGGACAGGGACAGGGAACCATCTATCTCGCGATGGAGTATATCGAAGGAGAAACGCTCGCTCATCTCTTGGAGAGAAAGAGGTTGAGCCTAAAAGAGATCGTAAGCCTGGCCATCCAGGTGGCCGGGGCTCTCGACTATGCCCATAAGAAAGGAATAGTCCACCGGGACATCAAGCCCGGGAATATCCTCATTCAATCCACAGGGGAGATCAAGATCACGGATCTGGGCATCGCTCATATCGAAGACCCCCTGATGGCCCAACTCACCCAGGCAGGAGAGATACTCGGCACGCCTGCCTATATGTCCCCCGAGCAGGTATCAAGCCATCCCGTGGATGGCCGCTCCGACCTCTTCTCGCTGGGAATCGTCCTCTATGAGGTGACCACCGGGGGTAGACCCTTTAAAGGGGAAAACATGGCCGCACTCTTTCATTCGATTGTCCATGACGATCCCCCTGAACCATCCAAAATCAACCCGGCCATTCCCCTGGGCCTTTCTCAGATCATTATCAAATGTCTTCATAAGAGACCGGAGGACCGTTACGATAGCGGGAAGAGTCTATCCGACGCATTAAACAATACGCTTCAGGAAATTGAACCTTCGATTACCCCCGCTCCAAAGGTTAAAAAAAGGTCATACACCCCCTTCTTGATCCCCATCGGACTCGGGGCTTTGATCTTGGGAATCCTCTTCTACTTGCTCCTGATCCCAAAGGAGCAGGCTCCTCCGAGCCTCCCGAAATTTCAGCCGATACCAAAGGTGGAGCAAAAAACAGTGGAGCCCGCCTCTGCCGGTTTGAAATTGGAAAGCATTCCTCCTGGAGCTCAAGTCTTTGTGGACGGCATGATGAAAGGAAAAACTCCTGTCCAAATGGAACTTCCTCTGGGGAAGCATCGGGTAAAGTTTACCCTATCGGGATACCAGAATTGGGAGAACGAAGTTCAGGTGAAGGAAGGAATGGAAACTCCTTTTCGCATTCAATTAAAACCCGTCTTCAGGAAAGAACCGGAAGCAAAGAAAGGTCCAACCGTCAGAAAAGAGATCAAAGATGATCGTCCGATCTGGTAAATCAGGAGGACAAGGAGGAAAGATGAACCGAACTGGTATTGTGAAAGATGAACGGTACCTCGACCATGTAATGGATCCGGGTCATCCTGAGAGTCCGGAGAGATTGAGAGTGATTTACCGGATCCTCGAAGAGCCGGAGTTGAAAGGCCTCCTCGAAGAGGTCAAACCCAGGCCGGCCACACGGAAGGAATTGGAGATGAACCACACCCCTCCATACGTCGATCTTGTCGCCAGCACCGCAGGCAAACCCTATTACCGGCTCGACATGGATACCTCGACCTGCGCCAAATCCTATGAGACCGCCCTGCTTGCTGCTGGCGGTTTCTTAGAGTTAATCAAAGCGGTGATGGAGGGAAGACTGAAAAACGGTTTTGCCCTGGTGAGGCCTCCCGGTCATCATGCGGAGCGAGACCGTGCCATGGGATTCTGCCTCTTCAATAATGTGGCCATCGGTGCCTACGATGCCCTCGAGAGATTTTCTCTTGAGAGGATCCTGATTGCAGATTGGGATGTCCATCATGGAAACGGAACCCAGAACTCTTTTTACGATGATCCAAGGGTTCTCTACTTCTCCACCCATCGTTACGGCTTTTTCTACCCGGGAACAGGTTCTGCTACAGAGGTCGGGAAAGGCAAGGGAACGGGATTTACAGTCAATGTTCCACTCTCCGCCGGGATCAGTGATTCAGAATACGGGAATATCTTCGAAAAGATTCTCAAACCCATTGCCCTGGAATATCAACCCCAGCTGGTTCTGGTCTCTGCCGGCTTCGACACGCATTACGATGATCCCCTGGGAGGGATGAAGGTCACAGAGGCAGGTTTTTCAAGGATGACTCAGGTCCTGATGGAGATCGCCGAAACCACTGCTCAGGGGAGACTGGTCCTTACCCTTGAGGGCGGTTATGATGTGAATGGACAGGGAAGATCGATAAAGTGTGTGTTGAAGGAACTCGCCCGGGTCTCACCGATCAATAAGCAAGACCTGCTGGATAAGGAGAAGAAGGACTTTCCCCGAATCGAGCGGTTCCTCCAGCAGATCAAAGAGATTCAAAAACAATACTGGAAAAGCCTCTAAGCTTCTCCGGGGATATTGACCATTTCCTTCAGCTCTTTGCCCACTTTGAAGAAGGGAAGCTTTTTGGGAGGAACATCGACAATCTCTCCGGTTTTAGGGTTTCGGCCTTTGTAACCCCCATAATTCCTAACCACAAAGCTCCCAAACCCTCTGATCTCTATCCTCTCTCCCTTCTGCAAACTGTCCTTCATTCCGTTGAAAAGGGTGTCCACGATGACCTTGGCCACCTTCTGCGTTACATTCGTCTTCTCTGAAACCTTTGTAATGAGTTCTGCTTTGTTCATAGCTCCTCCCTTCTCCTTCTCAGGGTTAAACGATAAAACACACTTCTCAGGATAATGCAACGAACCCTATTACTTCAACTTAAATCACCAATCACCAATGTCCAAATTCCAACATCCAAAACCCATTGGGTTATTGGTAATTTGGTTATTGGAATTTTATTGTGTTACGAACCTCTTCCGCCAACTGCTTAAACTTCTTTTCAAACCCCACCCGGTTCTTGTTGGTGGCCCCTGCCAGGACGATCTCTCCTCCGGGTTTCTTCGAAAATCTGACCCAGACCTTTTGATGGGAAAAGAAGAAGGAGATGATGAGACCAAGGACCATCAACCCGCACCCCACCCAGACGATCCAGACTCCGGGGTCTTTCGTCACCTGAAGGCCCGTATAGTCTCTTTGGGCGACCTCCTCTAAGGTGAAGAGAACCCCATCATTCTCTCTTCCGGGTTTCGATCTCGATTCGTTTTTCAATACCCAGAAGGGCTGGGGTGCCTGGTTGGGTCTGAGCAGAATCATCTGAACCCCTTCCCCAAGGTTATGAATTTGTGGGACATATTTCAACACCCGGATGAAGGCATTGGAACCGGGAATGGGAATATCCTCGCCTTCCGATGCCTTTAATATTATCTTCTCCCCCTTTCCTTTCTCCTGAATGCCTAGGGTGATATGGCGAATCGACCCATAGCTCGATTGATAAAAGGAGAGTCCCCTGTAGTGAAGGGGATGATTGACTTTAATGGTCTTCTTCAGAACCTCTTTTCCATTTTCAAGAACAGAGAGGTTGCTGGAATATTCCTTCACATGCTTTTCTGTACCGGGAAGGTCATAATAGCTGATATTGAAATCATCACAGCGAATGGAAAAACCAATAGGTTTTGGGATATCTTGGTCTTTCTCTCTTGAATAGATATGGTCCACAGTCTCCCCTTCGAGAATATTGACAAATCCCCGATAACCATAGATGGAGCCGGCCAGACCGCCGATCAGGATGATGAGGACGCTGAGATGGGTTAGATAGACCCCCAATCTTGAAAACCTTCCTTTTTCTCCGTAGAGGGTGAAGAATGATTCTGACTCTACCCGCTGCGCTTTTTTAAACCACTTCTTCATCCGTGCTTGAAACTCCTCTTCCTTCCCCTCTGGACGAATCCGCTCCACATAGGGAAGTGCCTTGAGCATCGAATCCTTCAGTTCCTTTGAGTCGGTCTTTCGAGAGATCTGCCTCCAGACAGATGGAAACCGGTGAAGGGAACAGGCAATCAAATTGAAGACGAGAAGCAGGAGAATGGCACTGAACCACCAGGAGTGAAACATATCGAAGAGGTTGAAAAAGTCCAATACATTATAGAGGCTCACTCCATATCGCTGGATATATTCCATACTGGGTGCGTTCTGTTTGATCAGCGTTCCAATAATGGAAAGGACAGCCAGCAGGATGAGAAGAGAGATGGTGAGCTTAAGAGAACGAAAAAAATCATAGAGGATATCGGAAAATCCTTTCTTTTTTTCGCTCACGGTGATCTCGTTCTCTTTCATCGAGGTTTATAAATTAAGATACGACCCGTATACCCCCACCCTATCCGGAGAAGGTAAGCCTGCCCTAAAGGATTTCAGCCATATCTGCGGCAGGAGGGTAACTAATTGAAATATCTAACATATACTATTATTTATTGTCAAATTAAATTAGAAGAAAAAAGGGTAGTCCATTATTGAACTACCCTTTTTTCTTAGAGAAAAATCTCAGTCTACTTTTTTGCCTTCACATGGCACTGAGTGCATGCAGTTGGACCGGCAGGTTTGTTGGCCTTCTTTGCTTCCTCGTGACACCCTTTACAATCCTTATGAAAGGCATCTTTTGCGGCAACAGCCTTTCCCTCTGCTTTGGCCTTATGGCAATCTTTACATATCTTGCCACTGGTCTCGCCCTTCTTCCAGGTGTGGTGACACTTCAAACAATCAATCTTCAGTGTCTCCGCATGTTTCTTGTGCGCGAAGGTCACTTTCCCGAAGGAAGGATTGAATTCCACCACATCCTTTGCGAAGATGCCGGTAACCATCAGTAGGGAAAGCAGAAATCCTGCCAGGATCCCTATGCCGATTAAGCCTCTTCTCATTTCCTGTTCACCCCCTCTCTTCTCGAATTGGATCTATTCATCCCTATTTCTTTAGACCGAAGAAGTCTAACAAAAATTCAATCTTTGTCAAGGGGAAAAATGTCAGAGCCAACGATTTAACTTGACAGGGATGGGAAATTTAGAATATAAATAATGTAATATTTTTTACCAGGCTAAATTTCTCAACTTTTAAAGGTTTTTGGGAACCCCCAGAGACTCTTTAAAAAGACCCGGGGGTTCAATTTTAAGGAGGTACGAAGAGATGAACCAGAAGCTTTATGTAGGGAATCTTCCTTTTGGAGCCTCGGAGGATGATCTCAAGAACCTCTTCTCAGAGGCAGGAACAGTCCAGTCAGTCAAGATAGTGGTGGATTCCTATTCGGGACGGTCGAGAGGTTTTGGTTTCGTCGAGATGTCCTCAACGACAGAAGCGGAAAAGGCAATCTCGCTTTTCAATGGCAAGACCTTCATGGAACGCACCTTGACCGTAAGTGAAGCTCGACCCCAGAAGAAAAAGGGAGGAGAGTTCAGGGGAAGAAGGGAGAGAGACCGATAGCCGGTCTGAAAAAGTTAAACCTTTCTATTTAGAAAGAAGGAGAGACCTTTGGAGGTTAGAGTTCAAAATAACCAGATCGAGAATGCCATCAAGGCCCTGAAGCGCCAGATTGCGAAGGATGGTATCCTTAAGGAATTAAAGAAGAGAAGGGCCTATGAGAAACCCTCTGTTAAGAGAAAAAGGAAACAGCAGGAAGCACGGAGAAGAAGACAAAAAGCCGCCCGCAGGTATTCAAGATAAAGATCTTCACTTTTTACCGCCTGCACTCCCGGGATGGAGTCCCGGAAACCTACCATGGTTGATCGGGTATATTAATAGCCACCCAAAAACTCTTCACATCCTTCTGGAGGAAACCCTGCCTGGAGAGGAAGGCCATGGCCTCTGAAGAAAATGCCCCCACATCTTTGAAGTCAAGGATGACCTGATCGACCTTTTCGCATATCGTCTCTTTCAGCCTTCGGACCAGCTCCTTCGCCCCTTTCTGATCAATGGACCCCTCCAGACGGATAAAAAGGGTCTTTAACCTCTCGTTATAAACAGAATAAAGGCTGAGGGTGTGGGAGGCTCTTTGGCTGATGAGCTGTCTCTGCTCCGCAATCCTTTCTCCCAATCGTTGAATGAGGTCCCGATGATTGTGTATGGGAATCGTATCATTCATTCTTTGGAGAATCCTCGAAAGGCTGGGGAGGGGACTCTCCGGTTTTTTCTTGGCGATGATTCGATAAGCCATATTGGAAAGGACACGGGTATAGAACCGTTGCTGTGGGTGGAAGACCCTCTTAAAGATGGAACCCCAGGAATAGGCCTCCTTACAGACCCAATCAAATCCCCGTTGCAGCGTTTTTTCTGTCATCAAATTGGGTTTGAAAACAACGGTGGCTCCATTATATTGACTCCAGTCCCTGTGGAGAAGTCTCCCTTCTGACTCCATCTTTTTAAATAGGGGGGTCCCGGGAAGAGGGGTGAGGAGGAAGAAGCTTGGCAGTTCAATCCGGTTCTTTTCGCAAAATCTTAGCGTTCTCTCAAAGACCCCTTCATCGTCATGGTCCAGGCCAAAGATGAAACCTGCCAAGATCATGATGTCATGATCATGGAGGGCCCTGATGGCCTCTTCAAATTGGGGCACGCGATTGAAGGTCTTGTTGACCTCTTTCAAATTTTCCGGGGAGAGAGATTCAATCCCCAGGAATAAGGAGACGCAACCGCTCTCTGCGGCAAGTCTCAGAAGTTCGGGGTCCCGGGTCAGGGTGAGGCTGGCCTGGCCGGCCCATTTCTTTTTAAGGGGGATCAATTGGCGGAAGAGTTCTCTTGCATAACGGCGATTGCCCGCGATGTTATCATCGACGAAGACCAGAAAATCCCCTTCCAAACGCTTGACCTCCTCAATCACTTCCTCCACCGGTCGACAGCGGTAGGTCTTCCCGAAAAAATGGGTGACATAACAAAATTCGCATTGATGGGGACAACCCCTCGTGGTCTGGATACAATGGGTCGTCATATAGGCATCCTGACGGAGGAGATCAAGTCTCGGAAAGGGAAGCCCTTTCATGGAGCAGAAGCCATTGGCCCTGTAATAGGGTTTTAAAGACCCCTTTCGAAGATCTTCAAGCAATTCCTTCCAGACCAGCTCTGCCTCGCCGATCACCACCGCATCCACATGCTCCTTGACCTCCAAGGGAAGGCTTGAGGCATGGGGGCCTCCCATGACCACAGGGATTCCTCTCTGACGAAACCTCTGGGCAATCTCATAGGCCCTTTTGGAATGCATGACCATCCCGGTGATCCCGACAAGATCAACCTCTTCACCAAAATCGATGGGCTCCACATTCTCATCGGTGATCCTGACGTTGATCTCCGGAGGGGTGAGGGCAGCAAGGGTGGTCAGGGTGAGATGGGCAAACCAGATGGTCTTGATCACTTTTTGGGAATGGCTGATGGTGGGATGATCATAAGCCGGATCGATGAGTCGAATATTCAAATCTATTTCTCCTTGAAGCCATCCGATCTTTTTATATGGATGGGAGGAAAGTGATGGCAGAATTTTTTAAGTGCTCAAACTATAACGCATTCACCGGTGGGAGTCAATCGAAGGACATCAGATCTATTCGGGGGTCTCCGAAGGCTGATAATAATTCTTCTTGAAGGAATCCCTCAGGAGGGTGAGAGATTCCTTCACCTCCTGGAAGGATTTCTTAAGCACCTCATACCTCTTCTCCAATTCCATATTTTGAGCGAGGGTCTCCTCCAGTTTGGTTTGAAGTTCCAGATTCTCCTCGTTAAAATGAGATGCCTCCCTCTCTTTCAGCTTCCCCTTCACCCTCGCCAATTCCATCTGGTCCAATTGGAGCTCAAGCTCCTGTGCCCGATGGGAGGCGTCTTCCTTCTCTTTGATCATGACGGTCAAGGTCTCCTTCATCACCCTCAATTCCTGTTGAAACTCCCTGATCCTCTCCAAAGCCTCTTCGTTCTCCTCTTTAAGGTAGACCAATTCAGAAGAGCCCTCTTTCAACCTCTGGATCTCCTTCCGGAGGTCCTCCAGTTGACCGCGTAGATCTCTATTGTCCCGGGAGAGTTGATGGATCGTTTTCTGGTAAGAGGCCCTGTCCAGCTCTAAGGTTCTCTGGGCCCGGCTGGAAGCGAGAAGCTGGGTATGGAGGTCTTCGATGAGGCGTAACGTATCAAGATCTCCTTCCGATTCTGTGGCGAACGGAGGGGCCTCGAAGATGGCCCTTTTCTCAGGCTTCCTCTCCGGAATCGCTTCGCTGCGATCTTCTTCGAGAGGTGGGCCCTCTCCCTCCTGCTCTGAGAGAAGAGGTTCTTCCGGCTTTCTCATCTTCGGCATCTTCTCTGCCACAATCTTATCGAACCCATCGGCTGTCAGCACCTGGCTCTTCACCTTCATCCCGATACCTCCTCAGCCATCCTCATTTTCCTATTTGAGTCGTTCCTTCATATACTCTTCCATTGCTCTTAACATTTCTACGATCCTTTCCACCTCCGCCTTAACCTTATTGATCTCCTCCAGAACTCGATTCGCCTTCCTGAGATCGAATTCCAGAGCCGAAGGGATGGTCAGAGAGGAACGAAGGTCAGAGTAAAGGGTATGGATGCGGTCCGCAATCTCCTCCCGCCTTAACTCCTCCCCTCCCCTCTTGATCGGAGAGACCACCTTTGATTCTGTCACATCCCACGGTCTCTCTATGTTCTCCTTGCTTTGGGTGTTGGGGAATCTCTGTGCCACATTGTTCGTGAATTCATCCATCATATCCATTTCCTTTCAGTCCGAAGATTTCATCGATCAGGCTCTGGATATCCGAAGCTCCTTTGGAGGATTGGGCGAACAGGAAGATGGGGGTCCCCAGGCTCGTCGCCTCTGCAATCTTCGTATCCTGCCGGATCATGGTATTGATGAGGTATTTTTTATAATGGGTCTCCAGGGCCTTCTTCGACCGTCTGCAGATCCGATGGGATTCATTATATCGATTTAAAAAGATGAAGATGTTTTCAAAGACAAAAGAGAAATCTTCCTCAATGGTCGAAAGTGTTTCAAACAGGATCTTGAGCCCGTGATAAGAAAGGAAATCAGCCAGGACAGGAATGAGCAGGTCATTGGAGGCCAGGATCGCATTGAGATTGAGAAGGCCGATGCTTGGGGAGGCGTCCATTACGATCACGTCATAGTTCTTTTCGATGGTGCTGAGGAGCCTTTTCAATCGAAACTCCCTTGAGTTCATCGAAAAGAGCGAAAGCTCCACGGGTGAGAGGTTCAGATTGGAAGGGATGATATTCAATGTGGGGAGGTCTGTCCTGACAATGACCTTCTCAATCTCCTCCTTCTCCACCAATGAGTTGAAAAGCGTCTTCGGAAAGACCTCATTGTTGAGACCTAAACATTGAGTCAGATGGCCCTGCGGATCAAGATCAATCAGAAGGGTTCGAAATCCCATCTGGGCAAGGCGAAATCCATAAGAAGCAGAGAGGGAGCTCTTTCCGGTTCCCCCTTTGAAGTTGAGGAAGAGCTGTTTTCGAATCGATTTGACCGGTGATGGAATTCCCAGGCAGGACCGGTATTTGACCACATCCTCTAGCTTATAATATCGGGCATGTCTGGCATTGCGTTGAGCAGGAGGAGTGATTCCTTTGGCTTCCTTCTCAAGAAGCTCCTGTTTGGATATCCCGAGAAGCTTGGCAAAAGCGGCAGGAGAATAGACCCTATCTCCAAATATCTGAACCGTTTGAACCGAAGGAAGGGATGGGGATATCATGGATCTTCTCTTTTCCTCCACTTCACCTCAAAGGGCCATGGGAATTTCTTCGGAGGGGTCTTTGGAGCATTCGATTCAACTGATCCCTGACCCACTTTCTGACTTCTTTATCCGGATCGGCCATCGCTTCCAGCATGCGGTTCTCCCCTTCCTCAGGGTAAAGGATGAGAAGGGATGAGAGGGCTGCTTTCCTCACCATGGGTTCCCTGTCCTTCGCCATTTCGACCAATAGAGGAAGACCACCCTCGACCTCTCTCCATCCTAAAAGGGTAGCCATTTTTCTTCTCACCCAGGGCGAATCGTCGCTTGTGAACTGTTTTAGGAGGTTCGAATCTATCTTCTCTTTGAGCTGGAAGATTCCCCTGAGAGCGATCATCCTTACCCTGTGATCAACATCTTTTAGATGCCTCTTTAAAAAGGGAGAAACGACGGGGTTCCCGAACTTAATTAATGAGGCGAGTGCCTGGGCTCTAACCCCAGGATCCTCATCCTCTAAAATCTCCTGAAGATCGGGCAGGGTAATGGAGAGATTCGATTTTTCCAAATAATATTGAACGGCCAAGATCCTTACCTTGGGATCGGGATGTTTGAGGTCGGCCTTTGCCTGTTTTAAAACTTCCCGGGAGGAGAAGTTTTCCGGAAGAGGATATTCGGAAGTCGACAGGGATCTTTCTGAATCCAACTCATCTTTGAAAGACGGGGAAGATTCTACAAATGGCGGTTTCTCAAAATCAGCCGATTTTAAATAGAGGAGCCGAAAGCTCTCTGCCAAAGCTATCCCTTTCGTTGCATCATGGATTAATCCACATTTTTAAAGGTACTTTTGAATTCAAATTTCAACTGCTCGGAATATTTCTCCAAAAGCATGTCCAATGCTTCCCTGACATAAACGGATTGAGGGACCTTTGTTCTCTCAGAAAGCCTTTTTAAGGCCTCTATCTGTTCATTATTGATATAAATAGTCCTTGCAGTCTTGGTCTGGCTCAATTGGATCTCCAAAATAATTTAAAACACAATACAATACAATATATTTATTGTCAAGAAAAAATTTATTCAGTATTAAGGAAGAATCATCGACGTCAACTCATGGTTTACTTTGGGATCTTTTGGAGGATTCGTGGCTTTATACCTTCCAGAAAAAAGTACCTAATGGTTCAACATTCAGGAACTTTTAATATTGGAATATGATCATCCTGAATTTTATTCTTTCATAAAACCTCGATCTCTTCTAACATTCGCTCTTTTGTTTCAAGCGGGGTATGATTCTGCCTCGCCTTCTCGACAATCTCCTCTCCGAGCAAGGCAGCGCCAAGGGCACCGGTAATCAAGGGCTCCTCAGGCACAAGGATTTCCTGTCCCAGCAGTTCTGAAAGAGCGCGAAGGAGGCCTTTATTCTTGCCCCCTCCTCCGGTCACCACCACCGCCTTCTCCACTCTTAACCGGTTGACCATCCGGCAAATCCTGTCTGCAAGGGAGAGATGAACTCCAGCGAGAAGGTCTGGGATGGATATCCCCTCGGCTAAACTGGCCGCCACTTCTTGCTGAGCCCAGATGGTACAGATGTTGCTAATCTTTGCAGGGTTCTGACTCTGAAGAGATAACTCTCCAACTTCTCCCAGAGGAACTCCAAGGGTATCTGCGATCACCTCAATAAAACGTCCGCTCCCTGCTGCACATTTATCATTCATTACAAAGTCTAAAATCTTTCCGGTCCCGTCAGTCTTGATCCCCTTTACATCCTGGCCCCCGATATCAATGATCGTCCTGGCCTCGGGAAAGAGATAGGCAATCCCCTTCGCATGGCAGGTGATCTCCGTGAACTGTCTATCAGAAAAAGGGACGTTAATCCTGCCGTAACCCGTGGAAATGATATAGGTAATATCGGAGAAAGGGAGAGCCACTTTCTTCAGTGCCTCTTCCATGACCCTATTGGCGAGACGGCGCTGTTCCGGGCCTGTAGGTCCAATGATCGAGGCGATCACCCCATCCTTCAGAATCACCACCTTTGTCATCGTAGAACCGATATCAATGCCAGCGTAGGAGGTCAATGTCCATTCCCTTTAGGGAACACCTATAGGCAGTCCCTACGATTGCCTTTGGGTTTAATCAGGCGGCCTTGTTGAGTCGATTGGATTCCAGGGTCTCAATGAAGGCGTCAATCTTATTTCTCGTATCCATTTCTGAATAGGAAGTAATGTCAATAATATCGCTTTCCAGAATGAGGGAAGGGAGTTCTCTATAAACCTTCTCCTTCATTCCATCTTTCCCGATCACATAGACCGGAATGGGTTTGTAGATTTTTGCCAGCTGATGTAATTGCCAGATGAGACCCACATGCCAGGTTCGGCAGGAAAAGGCCTCATGCATCACAATCCCATCGATCTTATATTCCTCAATCCAGTTGATCAACCTCTCCACATCCGGCTCTGACCCCGGCCGCTTCCTGGCCCTGTCATACCAGAAGGTCCAGTATCCGAGCCACCTCCAGGCCAGGTGTTCAATGGGATCCTTCGTCTCAGGGAGATCCATCTCATGGAGAGACGCAATCATCCGATAGGTTGTCTCAGCAGGGAAGGAAGCCCCTTTGCTGTTGAAGTAATTGAAATCGTTTAAGGCATACCAGGCGGGCAATCCTCCCCCCCACATGAGCCTGTATTTCTCTTTTTCAACCTCTCCCTCCCCTTTGGCGATCTTCTCCTCCAACTCCTTCTTAAGGTCAACGAAAAAATCATATGCCTTCTGAGTCGCCATCATAAAACAGATGGGGACCATCGTATTCATGGCATCGCCCGTCCCCATCGGGCAGGGGATCGCACTCCGGAGTCTGTAAGTTTCATCGATCAGATTCCAGGTTCGATCACTTAGGTCCACCAATTCCTCCAGACGATCATAATCCATCTTCTTTCGGGTCTGCTCTTCAAGAAACGCCACCAGTCCCCGTAGCTGTTGGACAATATATCGATGGTAATATCCCCGGACCTCCCTGTGGTCCTGATCCTTTTCAAAGAGGGGGTAGGGAAGATCGATATTATAGATGGGAACGTCCGGCATAAATTGTTGAGAGGCCTGATACCATTTCGACCTCGGATCGCAGAGGATCTGTCCGCTCGAGATCATAAAATCGGGTCTTGCCTGGCCGCCCCAGGGGGCATCCGGAGGCATCTCTCCCAGCTCTTCTCTCCATTGATCAAAACCGATCCCGCAAAGGGCATAGGTGCATAGGGAGCGCGAAAGCCCCAGGGATTCCGCTCTCTGCAGAAATCTCTCGGCGTCTCTCTTTGCCCCGCAGATGCCGGCAAAATTTTCTGTCCAGATGGGAAGGACATCCATCGCCCTGAAGATCTCCTCATGGTGGCAGACGATGAAGGTGTAGGCCAATTTCTGCCTACCCTCTGCCCGTGCCTGAAGGGTACCGGTAATAAATTCCTTTACCATCGGCCCGATGGATGCAGCCGCCCGGGTCGCTGTCATCCTCTTCTTCGGTTTTGTCTCTTTCCGCTCCTCAGCCATGATCTAAAACCTCCTTTAGCCGATCATCTCCAAAAAGGCCTGTATTCTTGTCCTCAGTTGACCGATCGTTCCTGCGGAATAGATATCTTCCAGGTGGAGCATGGGTACATGAATTGATTGATAGTAGGCCTTTCGTCCAGGAACCTCAAATCCAAAAGGGTCACAGTATTTGTAGACATAGAGGATTGCTCCATCCACTTTGAACTCCTTGGCATAGGCGCCGATATCACCGAATCGGTTTGCGATATCTCCCTCAAAGGTGCTCGACTTATTAGCCCGGTAGGTCTTTGGGCAGTTGACCCTATCCAGGTAACGGCGGGAAAGGGCACGGATGGGATTTCCATCCATCTCGGTCCGTGGAAAGCAGTCCCTGGCTCCATTGCAGATGGTATCGGCCACGACATTCCCTCCCAGCTCCTCTACCAGTCTGATCAATTCAATATTGTCGAGACAGGCACCATCAATCAAAATCCGGGGACCTCTCTTAAGGGGAGAGGAAGCCCTCTCTCTGACCTCTGATAGGACCTGATCCAGTAACCCCTGTGATTCATCAATGGGGAGGCTCGATCCCACGGTTAGGGTCATGGTCAATTCTGTTCCGGAGATCAGAGGCGGATCGTTCTTTCTCAGCTCATAGAGGGCCCTCACCTTATCCCTGTTCTCATTATGGGCCTCAATGGCCCTGAGGAGATCTTCATCCCGGATTGCCTTTCCAACAAATCTCTCAAGGCTCCTCCTGAAGGTGTTTAATTCCTCGTCGAAGAATTCAAAAGAGGATTCACCACAGACCGAAGGAATGTTGACGAAATGGGAATAGGGATAGGGAAGTGAATAACTCCAGGCGCTGTAGCTTCTCACCATGCTGTCACAGGCATGGGGAATGACCATGCCGGAGAGGAAGTCATATCTCCCTTTGACGGAAAGATCGAAGCAACTCCGGTAATAGGGACAGACAATGGTCTCCAGAAGAGTATCCCCTGTGGTAATGGGTTCGCGCAGATCCCCCCTCACTCGAAAAGGGATACATCCAGAGGCCGTAATGATTTCGAGGGGAACAAAGGAGCAGACATAACCGATCACCTTTTTGCCTTCCTCTTTAAGTTCCCTTGCCCTGAGGCCGTAATTGTCATAATAATTTTTTAATTTGTCGAAGATATTACTCTCTTTGTCAATCATAAAGTTTCTCCTTAATCCAATGCTATCCCGTAAGGGCTATGAAGCTGGTCTGGTGGAAGGTCCATGGGTGAGGGCTAATGATAAAAAGAAATATACCCGATTCATCCTCCCGCTTCAATTGATCTCTTTAAACTTTCCCTGGCGATCAGGGCTGCCCCCAATGCCGCCGTCATATGGGGCTGAGGTGGAACCTTCATCTCGTATCCGCTGACCTCCTGTAAGGCCCGGACAAGACCTGAATCTCTTGCCCCGCCGCCTACTATAGCCACCTCCTGCTCCACTCCAACCCTTTGGGCCAGACTGTGGATCTGGGCCGCAAGGGCCCGGTGCAGACCGGCCAGAAGATCTTCCTTCCTTGTCCCCTCGGCGATCCTTGAGATGGCTTCAGACTCCGAAAAGACCGCACATCCGGTATTAAAATCGACTCTCTTTTCAGACTTCAGGGATAACTCCCCAATCTCCTCAACCCTGACCTGAAGCACCCTGGCAATCACCTGAAGGATTCGACCACTTCCTCCGGCACATTTACCGCTCAATATAAAGTCGTGAACACTTCCCCTGCCATTCGTACGGACAATCTTGGTATAAAGATCCCCTACATCAATGACCGTCCTTACAGAGGGAAAAAGGGATGAGACTCCTTTTGCCAGACAGACGATATCCGTTTTGATCTCATTCGAAAAGGAGACCAGTTTGGATCCATATCCTGTCGCAACCGTTCGTGAAATATCATCGACCGATTTCCCGCTCTGTCGAAGTAATTCTTCCCTGATCCTCTCAGCCGTCCCTCTGAAGTTCCCACCGGAAGGACAATCAAAAGAACCCAAGGGTCCTCTATCATCAACGCAGATTCCTTTGGATTGGGATGAACCAATATCGATTCCTAATACAAAGACCATCTTTCCTCTGAGTGAATCAATGACCGGCCTCCTCCTTTTTTATTACCCCTTGACCTCTTGGATTAAAGATAACACAAATCCTCTTAATGAAAAAGATAATTTTCACAAATTCACTTTTAATATTGACAAAAAATTAATTTGGGTGATTAATAATCTTAGGAGTGTTGAATGAAAAAAATCCTTGCGCTTTGTCGCTCTTAAAAAATCCACCTCTTCAGGTCTTTCGTCCAGAGGCCTGCCATTCTTGAGAAGGAGGGGATCTTATGGAAACAAGAAAAGAATTTCTTGAAGCTGTGATGAAGATGGCAAACCTCAATGATTTAAAACAAGCGGATGCGGCGGCTCAGGCAGTGATTTCCCTGACCAAATTAATTATCGGGGAAGAACTATCCCAAAAGATAGCGGATATTTCACCCCCCGATCTCCGGAAAGGATGGGAATCGATTCGGGCGGCCCAGTTGGATGACTTCGAGCGAGATGAACTCCTTTTTGAAACCGGAGAGGTCTCCGAATAAAAATTTTCATTGGTTCTTTAAGAAGAAAGGGATTTAAACGAAAAGAGACCTCTCGCTCAAAGCCCCCGATGAATTCAGGGGCGGGAAGGAGGAAGAAATGGTATCAACCGAAATTTTAAAGTCCTTTAATCTATTTGGTGGATTGGATGAGTCAGAATTGGCAAAGATAGCCAGACTCTGTAGTGAACGGGCCTATGAGGAGGGCTCTGTCATCTTCACGATCGGTGGTTCAGCAAAAGATGTGTATCTGCTGAAGGCCGGGAAAGTGGACATTCAAATTGAATTCAAGATTTATGAGAACGAGATCAGGGCGACGGTCTACACCGTAGGGAAGGGCGAGATTTTCGGCTGGTCCACTCTTGTCCCGCCCCACCGGTTGACCGCCTCCGCCAGATGTGAAGGGAAAGCCGATGTCATTACGATCAATGGAAAAGCCCTGATGGAGCTCCTTGAGAAAGAAACCCGTATCGGTTACGTTTTAATGAAAAACCTGAGTGCCCTGATCAGCTCGCGGCTTGCTTCAACCACGATTGCATTGCGTCACGAAATCCAGAAGTTAATTGTAAAATAATTTAAAAGGGGAATGGGCATGCTTCCTACTTGATATGAAAGGCCCCTTCCATCCCGATATATTTCTTTCGAAGTTTTGGTTTCTCAATCTTTCCGGTCGGATTCCGGGGGACCTCCCCAAAAAAGACCTTGCGGGGTCTTTTATATTTGGGGAGTTGCTCGCAGAATTTTAAGACCTCCTCTTCCGTGAGCCTTTTCCCTGGCACCACCTCGATAATCGCTCCGACGATCTCTCCCAGCCGTTCATCAGGTAACCCGATGGCCGCCACATCCTTGACTCCCGGCAGGGTGTGAAGGAAGTCTTCCACTTCAACGGGAAAGACATTCTCGCCCCCGCAGATGATGAGATCCTTTTTCCGGTCCACCAGGTAGATAAAATCCTCCTCATCCACTCTTGCCATATCCCCTGTGAATAACCAGCCGTCCCGGATCGTCTTCGCGGTGGCTTCGGGATTCTTATAATATTCCCTCATCACGCCATCACCCCGGACTACCAGTTCTCCCACCTCTCCTTTTTTTACATCCAGTCCTTCCTCATCCACAATCCGGGCTTCCCAGTTGAATCCGGGAAGGCCGATCGCCCCCACCTTATGTTCGTTCTCAATCCCGAGGTGAACACAGCCCGGTCCGGTCGATTCGCTCAATCCGTAGTTCGTATCGTAGGCCATATCGGGGAAGTATTCCTTCCAGTGTTTGACCAGCGAAGGGGGAACCGGTTGTGCACCGATATGCATGAGCCTCCATTGCTGGAGGCGGTAATCCTTCAGTTTGATCTCACCGCTATCTATTTTTAAGAGAATGTCCTGAGCCCACGGGACGAGAAGGAAGATGAGAGTTGCTCGCTCCTCATGGATCGCCTCGAGAATATACTCGGGCGTCACCCCTTTCAGGATGACTCCTCTCCCTCCCACAATAAAGCTCCCGAACCAGTGCATCTTCGCTCCGGTATGATAGAGGGGCGGGATGAGAACAAAATTGTCTCTCCGGGTCTGATAATGATGATGATTCTCCGTGATGCAGGCGCAGATCATATTCTTATGGGTTAAAAGAATGGGTTTGGGTTTTCCGGTGGTTCCAGAGGTGAAGTAAAGACCGCAGGGATCATTGTAGCCGATGGAAACTGTGGAAGCGGCAGGGGGCGCCTTCTGAACGATTTTTTCAAAGGGCTCTGCCCAGCCCGGCGATTCCTTACCGGCAAAGATGTAATTCCGGAGAGTTGGAAGTTCATCCCTGATCTCGGTCACACGATCCATAAACTCTTCACCAAAGACCATTGCCTTGGGTTCAGCCACCTCGCAACAGTATTGAATATCACTCCCCGTAAAACGAAAATTGAGGGGAACAGCCCATGCCCCTGTCCGGATGATTCCGAAGTAGGCAATGAGCCAGTCGATGGAGTTCATCATGAGATGGATGACCTTATCCCCCTTCTCGATCCCTCTCTGCCTCAGGGCGTTTGCAAATCGATGGGACAGTTCATCGAACTGTCTCCAGGTGATCTCCCTTCTCTTTCCTTCGGCGGGGTTTCGCTCAACGAGAGCTACCTCGCTGGGATAGAGCCTCGCATTTCTCGCCAATATCTCCCCGATATGGATATCCAAGTTTCCCATTAAAAACCCCTTGTGAGGTCCTGTTTAAGGTTGTGCTTAAGGTGACACCCCTAATTGGTTTATGGAAAGAAAGAGGATCAGAGCCAGCGTTTGCGCCGTTTGTAAGACTTGACGTCTTTATAGGACTTGAGTGCTCCGGAGGTTGCCGTGCCCAGATAAAATTCTTTCACATCCGGGTTCTCCCTCAATTTTGGAGCTTCTTCTTCCATCACGATCTTCCCGTTCTCCATCACATAGCCGTAGTGGGCAATCAGGAGGGCCATATTGGCATTCTGTTCCACCAGCATGATGGTGGTTCCCTGTTCTTCATTGATCTTCTTTACAATCTCAAAAATCTCCCTCACTAAAAAGGGGGCCAAACCCAGCGAGGGCTCATCCAATAGCAGAAGCTTGGGTTGTGCCATCAGGGCCCGACCCATGACAAGCATCTGGAGCTCTCCACCGCTGCAGTAACCAGCCAATCTATTCTTTCGGGCCACGAGCGGCTGAAAGTAACGGTAGACCAATTCAAGGTCTTTTTTATAGGGTTTCCCCCATCGGGTGGCCGTCCCCACCCTGAGATTCTCTTCGACCGTCAGATACTTAAAGGGCTGACGGCCTTCCAGGACCTGAATGATTCCAAGGCGGGTAATGGTTTCGGGAGATGAATTATGGATGGGGTGACCTTCGAACGTGATAGACCCCTCCGTTACCTTTCCATTTTCCGGTTTGAGTAGGCCGGAAATGGCTTTCAGTGTGGTCGTCTTTCCTGCTCCATTGCTTCCGAGGAGGGATATGATCTGGTCTTTTCTAATAACAAGGGAAACCCCCTTTAAGACCTGGATGACATCCGAATAAACCACGCTGATGTTATTGATCTGAAGCAGGATGTTGTCTTCCATAACAGCCTCGGCATCCCCTCACCCCATCCCTCTTCCCAGTGGCACAGGCGTCACGCCTGTGGCCAATAGAGATGGTAGAGAAAAGGGCTTTGTGTAGTCACTCTTAATATGAAAAGGGCCAGAGTTTAAAACTTGACTTGATGATTCGCCAGACCTCTGCTAACCCTCGAGGTTCGAAAATAATGAAGAGAACGATGGCCAATCCAAAGACGAACTCCCGAAGAGGTGCGATCGTCAAAGCCACCCCGGTCAACGTACTCATGTTCATGAAAAACTCTGTTGCGTGGCTTAACAATTCATTTAAAACCATGATGAAAACGGTGCCAAATACAGAACCGGGTATATTCCCCAGACCTCCAATGATGATCATCGCAATGAACTCTATGGAAAGACCCAATGTGAACGGCTCCGGCGTAATACTGCCAATATAGTAAGCTGAGAGCCCTCCTGCAAACCCAGCATAAAATGAACTGACGGCAAAAGAGAGGAGTTTGTAACGAAAAAGTGGAATGCCCATCCCCTCAGCCGCCCGATCATTATCGCGGATGGCGATGAAGGCGCGACCATAACGTGTGCGAACGATATTCACAGCCATCCAGGTCATGACCACGAAACAGAGAAAAACAACATAATAAAAGGAGCGGTCCCCTTTGACATCCAGTCCGAAGAGGGTTGCACGGGGGAGGAAGATACCATTGGCTCCCCGAGTAAGACTCTCCCAATGAACAAAGAGGTATTGTAAGATGAACTGGCCTGCCAGCGTAGCAATAAGCAAATAAAGATGCTTGAGACGAGCCGATGGAATTCCAAAAACCATGCCAACCAGAGAAGTAATCACCCCTGCGCAAATAACCGAGAGCCAAAAGGGAAAACCTAAATCACTGGCAAGAATAGCAGCTGCATAAGCCCCTACTCCGAAAAAAGCTCCATGGCCGAGGGAGATCTGACCGGTGTATCCGATGAGGAGGTTCAGCCCTATGGCTGCAATGGCGGCAATCCCGATGTTATTGATGACATACAGTAAGTAGTTGCTGCTGATGAAGGGAATAACCAAGAACAAAATGAAAATTCCAATCCAACACCATAGTCTTCCAAAATCGGTCGTAAAGATGGTGAGTTCTTCCTCGTATTTCTCCTTATAGTTCCCGCAGGGATGAAATCTCATTTTCTGTATTCTCTCCCAAACTTACCACGATGAACCATCAATAACATTCATCGTTCTTTTTATCTATACTCGTTCAATCTCAACCAACCCAAACAGACCGTACGGTTTAACTAACAGGATGAGTATGAGGACAATATAAGGAATAACCTCCCTCAGTGCAGTAGAAATATATCCTCCTGTGAAGGTCTCAAGTAATCCGATAATTAGCCCACCTATGATGGCTCCGCCAATGCTCTCAAGTCCTCCCAGGATCACAACCGGAAAGACCTTAAGACCCATATGGCTGAGTTCGTGAACGTTGATTCCGTTCATAATCCCCAGGATGATCCCGCTGATTGCACAAACTAGGGCTGCAATGGCCCACGAAAGGGCAAAGACCCTTCTCACGTGAACACCCAGGGAGAGGGCAGCAGGCTGGTTATCCGCCACGGACCTCATGTAAATACCCTGGGAAGAGTACTTGAAAAACAGACCGAATATTGCAAGGAAGACCAAACCGATCATCAGGGAGGCTGTATAAACCGGTGAAATATTAATGGCTCCCCATTGGATAGAAAGATATTCGGGCAGAAAGTCAGGATAGCTAAACAAATTTCCTCCGAAGATAAAGAGCATCAATCCCTTGAAGATAGCCGCAAGTCCAACCGTCAGCATGATGACAAAGATTAATGCCTCACCAATTAAGGGTCGGAGGAATAGCCGTTCGATAATAAACCCAAGGGCAAAACTTCCTAAGAGCGTCAGCAGAAAGGCAATTGGGATCGGTAGCTGGAGTCGTAAGCTAAAGACCAGGAAAATGAAAGCTCCTATGCCCATAATTTCACCGTGAGCCAGATTGAGAACACTTGACGACTTAAAGATCATGACAAAGCCCAGGGCGGCAATGGCATAAATAAATCCCACCGATACACCCTGAATTAGAAGTTGCAGAAAAAATTCCATAACGCCTCCCAAAGGGACAAATTCCAAGCACCAAGCACCAAATAAAGGATATTGTCACCCTGAACTTGTTTCAGGGTCTCAGAGATGCTGAACCGAGTTCAGCATGACATGCTCTTGAACTTCCTGCTTACAAATCATTCTATGGAGCTCGGGATTTAGTAATTGGAATTTACTGGATAACATTCCTCCTATTCTACCGTTAGGATTTTTACTTTCGTCGTAATGGTACCTACCTTACCATCCCGGTATCGAACCTTTCCTATCACCTCCAACTCTTTTTCACCACCGTACATTGCTTCAATCAAATTGAGGTATTGCTCATAGACAAATTTTCTTCTGACCTTACCGGTCCGGGTCAGCTCTTCGTCATCGGCATCCAGAAGTTTATAGAGCAAAATAATTTTCTTAAGCCTCATCGGTTTGGGAAGTTGGGTATTCACATGGCGGACTTCATCGAGAATCAGCTCCTCTACCTGAGGCTGTTGAGAAAGATCGGTATAAGTCGTATAAGGGATCATCCTGTCCTCTGCCCAGCTTCCCACATTTCCGAAATCAATGTTGATAAAACCCGTGATATAGTCACGTCCCTCACCCCAGACCACGGCTTCTTTGATATAAGGGCTAAATTTGAGCCTCGTTTCGATGAAGTCCGAAGAGATAGCTTCACCCGCTTTGGTGCGCATGATCTCTTCTTTGCGGCCAATAATGAGAAGATGTCCGTCGTCATCGATATAGCCTGCATCCCCTGTATAAAGCCATCCATCGCGAAGGGCTTTCCGGGTCGCCTCCGGGTCCTGATAATAACCGACAAAACAGGAGGGGGTTTTCACAAGGACCTCCTGATCCTCTGCAATTTTGATTTCCGTCCGGGGCAAGGGTTTTCCGACGGTCTCCGGTTTGATCTCCTTATCCGGTTGAACCTGAAAGACCCCTCCGCCCTCAGTGAGACCATAGGCATGCTTGAGATTTAATCCCTTGGCGCGGAAGAATCGAATGACATCCGGGCTGATGGGGTGCCCTCCCGTGATCGCAGCACGAATTTGTGAACAGCCCACTCGATCCAAAAGAGGACGATAAACGATTCTTGCGAATATTTTATGAAGGACTTGTAAGGTGGCCGGGACAGGTTCCTTTTTTGATTCGTGGTCAACCAGAGTTCCTCCGATCCTCTCACCGATCATGAACAGTTTACGCTTCACCCACCCTGCATCTGCGATTTTGACCCTGATCTTTGAAGCTAAATCCTCCCAGAATCTTGAAGAGGTGATGATGACGACTGGCCCAATCTCCCGGAAATCTTCTGCCTGGGTCTCCAGAGTTTCGGGAAAGTTCATAGCCATCCCGGTGAGGGGGGAGACCCCTACCCCCCACATCTGATCCACAATCCATGCAGTTGGGGTGATGGAAATCCAGTTGTCACCCGGGCCAATGGGAGCGGTTTCAACCCATTTTCTTGCGATTTCCGTGAAACTCCGGTGAGAGATCATTGCCAGTTTGGGAATGCCCGTGGTTCCGGAGGTCATGATCATCAGGGCAACCTCATCGGGCTTTCCCTTCCATAACTCCTTTTCAAAAAGATCAGGTTGTTCCTGGTCTAACTTCGCACCGAGATCTAAGAGCTCCTTGAAACTCATCAACCAGGGATGATGGACATACGTTCTCATTCCCGTTTGATCAATATAGATTACCTTCCGAACGTGAGGAAGCTCTGGCTTCATCTCTAACAATTTGTCCACCTGTTCCTGGTCTTGAGCGATCACATAAACCGCCTGGATTCGATTCAGCATCGTCCCGAGCTCTTTGGCGATGGAGGAGGTAAAGAGATTGACCGTGATGGCACCCAGTGCCTGAGCCCCTACCTCAGTGAACAGCCACTCCGGATGGTTATCGGTGATAATTCCGATATTCTCTCCCCTTTTGAGACCCAGACTCAATAAACCCAAAGCCACCTGTTTCGTATAACGAAAATAATCCTCCCAGGTATAAGCCAGCCAGATGCCATACATCTTTTCGCGTATGGCAATTTTGTCTGAACCCAGGACTTCGGCCTGCTTAAATAAGATCTGAGGAAGGGTGTAGTCCATCAGGGAAGAGAGGGCTTCCCGATTAAAACGTTCCGTTTTTCGGACCTCCATATATCCGTGACTCCCATATTGGGAAAATAGAATGGTGGAATAATGGAATATTGAGCTTACAGACCAATTAATTTAAGAAATTTTGTTATTCATTCATCATTCCACTACTCCAATATTCCAATTAAAACTTGGCGGTATCTCCAAGATAGGCCTTAATGACCTCCGGATGGCCCTGAATCACCTCCGGAGTGCCTTCTGCAATCTTCTCTCCGAAATTCAAAACCATAATCTGTTGCGAGATACTCATGACCACAGACATGTCGTGTTCCACGAGAACGACGGTCTGCCCCCATGCCGAGTTCAGTTCGAGTAGAAACCGGACCATATCCTCTTTCTCCTCAAGGGTCATTCCGGCAAAGGGTTCGTCTAAAACCAGTAACTTCGGCTCCAGGGCCAGAGCTCGGCCAAGCTCAACCCTCTTCCGTAACCCATAGGGTAAGGACCCGACGGGTTTCTTACGAATCGGTTGCATCTCCAGAAAATCGATTAACTCTTCCAAAACCTGTCGGTGATAAACCTCCTTTTTTCGGACGGATGAGGAGAAGAAGGCAGCTTTGCCAATGCCGTAGTCGCAGTAAAGATGCCTTGCCAGTAGCATGTTGGCTAATACGGTGATACCGGGAAAGAGCTCAATATTCTGATAGGTCCTCCCAATTCCCTTCTTCGTGATCTCGTGGGGGTGGAGACCTGTGATCTCCTCGCCATTGAAAAAGATCTGGCCCTTCTGGGGATGGTAGTATCCTGTAATGCAGTTCAGAAGGCTTGTCTTTCCCGCACCGTTGGGGCCAATGATGCTGACAAACTCCCCGGTATGGACAGTGAGATCCACATCGTGAAGGGCCATTACCCCCCCGAAGTTAAGATAGATCTGTTTGACCTCCAGCTCAGCCCGGCGTTCAGCGGGCTGAGCGGAGGCAAAGATACTGGGCTGTCCACGGAACGCCTTCACTCATTTCCCCTTTGATATCCATAAACAGGATCTACATTTTGGGAGCCTTCAGTACCTGTATTTTCTCTTTAAGAGGATTGTAGAAATTCGATACAGGTGTATAGGTCGCATCCTCATGAATCTGAACAATCCTTCCTTTGAAGCAACCCTCATGGCTCTCTTTGGTATAGGTCACATATGGTACAAGTCCACCGAAATCTTCGTTGTTGAAGGTTTCCAAGGCCTTATTGATCGTTTCTGAGTTGATCTTCCCATATAATCCGGAAGCCCGATGAAAGCCTCTTTCCATGATCATGGCAACGACTACCCCCTCCCAGTAAGAGGTATCGAACTTATCCACCGTCTTAAACTTATCCCACAGTTTCTGCATGATCTCAATTCCGGGCGTTTTGTCTTGGGGGAGAACGCCACAGAATTGCATGAAAATACGATCTCGGATCAGACCTTTTCCCAGCTTAAAGAAATCTGGGTCAGTGGAAGTCCAGGTCCCGAAGAAAGGAACATTATAATTGTTGCGATCGGCAGCTTTAAGGGCTGTAATAATCGCAGCAGGTAGCATCTGCATGGAGATATATTCGGCTCCCCTCTGTTTTAATCGAAGCACCTCGGTGGTCAGATCCACCGTGGCCATAGGAAATTCTTCAATGCTGACGATCTTAATGTTGTTCTTTGCAGCATACTCTTTGCTAGAATCATGAATGGACCTTCCATAAACGTTGTTATATGTCAGCAGACCTACTTTAGGTGCATCCTTGCCTTTATGAATCGCACGAATATAGGCCATGACTGCCATCGAGTCTAAAATGTAACTCCCGAATGGGAGATACATATAATCGTTGGGTTTGCTGAGAAGAGCTTGATGGGTAGAATAATTTAGTGTAGGTATTTTGTATTCTTGAATGATTGGCTTTGCCTGTATCCCCGACCCCGCGTCCCATACGGATATGAAATCCATCTTTTCCTCACAAAACTTCTTAACAAATTTTACCGCCTCAGGGACTTTGTAAGCATGATCGACGATTGTTGCTTCGATCTTTCTGCCGGCAACACCTCCTTTTACGTCATTGACATATCTAAAGTAGTCCTGCTCACCTTTCGCATGGAACTGTCCCCAGGTTGAGGCTGGCCCCGTGAGATTAATGACCGATCCTACTCTGATCGGTTGAGCCTCACTGCTGATCACCAGCGCAAGACAAAAAAGGCTAACGGCAATGGCAATGATCATTCTTTTTTTCATAACGTCCCCTCCCTTTTCAGTTAAGATTTTAACTCCCATTCTACTTTTGTTAGCATCTGCGTTTGATCCGCAGACCGGACATCACTCTTTTCCATCCCTTAAAAGTTATACCACCTCCTTTCCAACTCTTAAAATGTTTTATGAAAGCAAATTGTAAATTTCACAAGAGTCCCGAAAAGGTGAACTTCTCTTCTACCAGGGTATGATCCACAAATTAGGTTTTGGTTTCAAAGTGATTAGCAAAGGTTTATTCTTTTGTCAAGCAAAAAATGCCAGTTTACGTTAAATGTAAAAAAATTTTTTAGAAAGTAAATATATCGTAAACTTAATAAGTTATTGCTCTTGTCCAAATTAGGATTTGGATTTCCCTATTCTATCACCCTGAACCTGTTTCAGGGAGTGGGTAGGGGCGACTTTAGTCGCCCAAATGGGAGGTTAAAGCCTCCCCTACCCAGTAGCAATTTTCATTGTTAGAGCCTGCCTGCGGCAGGCAGGGGTGACGCTCCTCCATCATGAAGGATTGCTTAAAATTGAGACACTTTAAATCAGAAGAAAATGGCTCCTCCAAACCCATTGGTTTTTATTGTGATCACATAACCCTACAGCGACGTTTTTGTCATTTCCGTGAAAACGGGAATCCAGTATTAATACGAACGCATTATATCTTTTGTAGGGCAACCCTTCAGGGTTGCTTTAAGCAAGGCTAAAGCCTTGCGCTACATGTAAAACGATTTAATGCGTTTGTATTAGTAAAGCTCCCCGCCCACAGGGCGGGGCTTTCGGGTTAAGGTAGTGTCATTAATATTGTCGGCTTTGGCTCCAATTCTGGAGCCCGTTGCCGCCATCCCCGCCTACAAGGCGGGGCATTCAGCCGACTTTCCCGTAATAAACTCTCTTTATATTTTATACCGTTGGGAAATTATTACAAGCAAAAATATGTTAATTTAATCTGACGGAGACTACCTTCGAGACCCCTGGGGTCTCCATGGTAATCCCGTAGAGGGTATTGGCCATCTCCATGCTCTTCTTATTGTGTGAGATGAGGATAAACTGAGATTTTTTTGAGAATTCCCTGACCAGTTCGATAAAACGATTGATATTTGCGTCATCCAGGGGGGCATCCATTTCATCCAGGAGACAGAAAGGGGTCGGTTTGATCATAAAAAGCCCGAAGAGAAGAGCGGTTGCCACCAGCGCCTTCTCCCCGCCTGAGAGGAGGTCAATATTCTGAAGTTTCTTGCCCGGGGGCTGGGCAATGATATCCACCCCTGAGGTAGAGGGGTCACTCTCCTCCAGAAGGATGAGGCTGGCCTGTCCCCCCTTAAAGAGCCTGGCGAAAACCTCTTTAAACTTCTCGTTAACGAGATGAAAGGTCTCTAAAAATCGTTTTGTCGTCGTACGGTTGATTCGAATGATTGCCTTTTTCAGGGTATCGAGAGACTTCTGAAGATCGGCCTGTTGTTCTGTCAGGAAATCATGCCTCTGTTTGAGCTCCTGATATTCCTCGATGGCCATCAGATTGACCTCTCCGAAACCTTCCAGGGCAGTCTTCAGCTCTGTCAATCTCCTCGCCATCTCCTCTTTTGGAAACTCCTCACCAGGGGGGCTCAGGGAAGGTGAAAGAGTTGCGCCATAACGATCTCTCACCGAATCCTGCAAATGCTGGAGTTTCAATTGGTATTCCGAGACCCGTATCCCCTCCTCGTGAATCTTCTGACGGACCTCTTCCAGCTCCTGCCGAAGATATCGTGTGGAGGCCTCGGCCTCCTTCCATTCATTGGACAGGGTATTCACCTTCTCTCTTTGAGAAGAGATGACCTCCTCGCTTATCCGATGCTTCTCGATCCGGTCCTCCAACTCCTTCTCTTCCTGTTCGATCCGTTGACCAAGGGAGATATCCTCCTGCCGGCACCCCCTGATCTCCTTCACTTTCCTGCGCACCAGCTCACGAAGTGTCCTCAGGCTTTCCGCAAGGCTTAGAATCTGACTCTCCATCCCTCTCTCTTTCTCCTCGATGGAGGCGAGGATGACCTTCTTCTCCGTGATCCTTCCTCCCAGTTCCTCTGTGCCCTCCCTCACTTCCTCTACGGTCTTTTTCAATGATTGAAGCTCTTCCTCCTTCTTCTTCTTGAATCCCTCCTCCCGCTCCGTCTCCTCTGAGACCGATTTCATCTCCTCCTCGATCTCTCGTTCCTCCTCCTTGAGTTCGCCTCCTTCAAACCGGAGGACTTCCATCTTCTGGTGGGTCTGAGAGATCTCCTTCCTTACCCCCTCCAGATCCCTCTCCTGGTGGAGGAGCTCGATCTCTTTCTCCTGAATCTCCCTCTTCCTCTTCTCCAACCGATCTTCCCTCTCCGCGATCTCTCTCTGGAGCTGTTCCTCCTCCCCTGAAACCCTCTGGCAGGCCTCCTCCTGTTCTCTCACCCTTCTCTCTAACTCCCTGATCAGCCTCCTTCTCTCCAGGATGCTGAGCCCCTGATCAAGACTCCCTCCTGAGATGACCCCGGATCGCTCCACCACCTCCCCTTCCAGTGTGACCAGGGTCCGGAACCCATCCTCTCTCCTGATCCAGCAAAGGGCCTCCTCGAGATGGTCGATCACACCCACATCCCCGATCAGAAATTCTGCGATCGGAGAAAATCCTTCTCTCACATTGACAAACCGAAGCAAGGGCAGGGGCCTTCCTTCCTCCTCTTTCAATAAAGAATGACCCCTGTTCCCTTCTCCTTTCACCCCAACAGGGATGAAACTTCCCCGGCCCAGAGATTCCCTTTTGAGGAGATGGATGGCCTCCCTGGCCTCCTCTTCCCCTTCGACCATTAAGTACTGCAGCCGCTGCCCCAGAACAGCCTCCAGGGGAACCTCATATTGAGGTTCGGGCTCAAAGATATCAGCCACCACACCCAAGATGCGTTCCCATTTCTCCTGTTCCTCTCTCTTCCGAAGGAGGATGGACTTCACCCCTTTTTCGAAACCTTCGTAATTCTCCTGAAGCTCTTTTAAAGAGAGGTATCGAGACCGGTCCTGCCTCAATCCCTCTTCCAGGGCGAATCGCTCTGACTGCTTAGCCTGCAAGGCCTCTCCCAATTTTTCAATCTCCCCTTCCCACCTCTCCTTCTCCTCTTGAAGTTGAACCTGAAGAGAAAGGGTTTGCTCTTTTTCCCTTTCGACTCTAACGAGGTTCTCTTCGAGCCGGGTCAGTCCCCTTTCTACCTCTTCCGATTCCTTCTCATTGGACCCGATCCTCTTACGGAGATCTTCCTTTCTCTCCTCCAGATGGGATTGGCGGTTTCGAAGAGAAGTCAGACGGGTGAGGGTATCGATCTGTCTTCCCTTTTCAGCCTCCAGCTGTTCGGCAACTTCCTGATAGGTTGTCCTGAATTCGTTATAGAGGACCTCCCATTCCTTCAGTATCTCTTCGGTCTCCTTGCGTTGAGCTTCTAACTGCTTTTTGACCTCCTCGTTTCCCCTTCGCTCCCTCTGCGATCTCCTCCAGGCTCCAAACCCTTCTCTTACCTCTTCCATCAACTGGGCTTCCTGCTTTTGAAGACTCCCCCGTTCCCTTCTGAAATACTCCACTTCATTCTCCATCTTCTGAATTGACTGGCTCAGGTCAAAGACCTCCTGTTGAAGGGATCGGAGTTTCTCTTCCCCCTCCATGCTTCTCAGCCTCGCCCCCTCGACCAGAGCCTCTTTCTCCGCCAGTTGGGTGGAGATCCCTGTCTCTCTTTCGCGGAGGGCCTTGTGGTAACCTCGGGCTGTCTCTCCTTTTTCAGAAAGCTCGGTGTACTCCTGAAGGGCAAAACGCAGTTCAATCTCCCTGACCTCCTTTCGAATGGTCTTATATTCCTCCGCCCTTTTCACCTGCCTCTCAAGGGTGACGGTCTGCCGTTTTACTTCGGCGATGATGTCCTGAATCCGAAGGAGGTTCTGCTGGGTGGCCTCTATCTTGATCAGAGCCAATCTCTTTCTTTCCTTATATTTCGCTATCCCTCCGGCCTCCTCAATGAGAAAGCGCCGGTCCTGGGGGTTCGCATGAATCAGGTTCTCTACCCGGCCCTGTTCCACTATCGAGTATCCATTCACCCCGATCCCAGTATCCAAAAAGAGATCCGTAATATCCCTCAACCGGCACGGTACCTTGTTGATCAGAAATTCACTCTCCCCTGAGCGGAAAAGCCTCCGGGTAATCGTGATCTCACTGTATTGAGCGTATTCCTGGGGAGCGGACCCATCCTCATTGGAGAAGGTGAGGCTCACCTCCGCCATCCCGAGGGGTTTTCTCCCATCTGTCCCTCCAAAGATCACATCCTCCATCAACCGTCCCCTCAGATGTTTGGCGCTTCGTTCACCAATCGCCCAGAGGATGGAATCCACGACGTTCGACTTCCCGCAACCGTTGGGTCCCACGATCGTCGTGATTCCGCCCGGGAAGGTCAAAACGAGCCGGTCTACAAAGGATTTAAATCCGGTCATCTCCAGTGACTTGAGTTTCATTGAATCATCCCTGGTTACCCATTTGACTAATCATGCTATGTTCAGTCAAATTCCAATCACCAAACACTAATAACCAGATAATTACCAATTTTCCAATAACCAAAAGTTAAATCCCTCTCCCCTCCGAGACTGTGTTGTAATTCCGTTCATGGTTCGAGAGCCTCACCACGAACGGACTACGACATGTTAAAAATTAATCACTTAGCCGTTCGTCCTGAGCGTGTCGAAGGGCGAATGGCTAATTACGACACAGTCCCTCCGGAGAGAGGAAAAGGTTGAGGGGCCTTTTGGTTATTCGAATTTGGTCATTGGTGATTATTTGGTGCTTGGGATTTGGTGATTGGTTATTTCTGTTCAATATAATCCATTGCTTTCCGGAGCCTCTGGATCACCTTCCCTTTACCCAGAATCTCCATGACCTCGTCGATGGGAGGGCTCGCCGTTTTTCCTGTCAAAGCCACACGAAGGGGTTGAGCCACCTTGACCAGGGGTTCTCCCCGTCTCTCCGTCAGTTGATGGATGAGACGATGACTGTCCGCTTTACTGAGAACCTTTCCCTCCGCCAGAGAATCGATCACCTCTTTAAAAACCGGCAGGGACTCCGGTTTCAGAAATTTTTTAGCCGCCTTCTCCTCATAGCTCAACTCTTCACGGAAATAGAATTCCGATTGCTCGGCCATCTCAATGAGAGTCTTGACTCTTTCTCGGAGGGAAAGGGCCACTTTTTTGAGGAAATCGAGATCATCCACCGAATATCCTTTCGCCTTGATGAACGGTCTTACCAACTGTACCAATTCTTCCAATGTCCTCTTCTTGATATACTGGGAATTAAGCCAGTCGAGTTTCCCCGGATTGATGGCTGCAGGTGATCTGCCCACTGCCTCCAGGTTGAACTTCTCAATCAATTCTTCCAGGGTGAATTCCTCCTGATCGCCATAGGACCATCCCAGACGGACGAGATAGTTTACGACCGACTCCGGGAGGTAACCCATCTTTTTATATTCCATCACGGACTGGGCTCCGTGACGTTTCGAAAGTTTCTTCCTGTCAGGACCCAGGATCATCGGGACATGACCGAATTTCGGCAAAGGATATCCCAGGGCCTGATAGATCTGGATCTGCCTGGGTGTATTGTTCAGATGGTCATTTCCCCGAATGACATGTGTGATCTCCATGGTCCCATCATCCACGACCACTGAGAAATTGTAGGTCGGAAGCCCGTCGCTTCGGAGGAGGATGAGGTCATCCAATTCAGAATTGTCAAATGCGACCCGCCCCTGAATCAGGTCCTCCACCACCGTCTGCCCCTCGTCCGGAGAAAGAAATCGAATCACAAAGGCCCGGTCAGGAGGAAATGATTTTCGGCCGAGACAGGCCCGATCGTATTTGGGCTTGAGCCCGGCCTTTAAGGCAGTGGCCCTCTTTTCCTCTAATTCCTCCGGAGTACAGTAGCAGCGGTAAGCCTTCCCTTCCCTCAGAAGCCTCACCGCCGCCTCCCGGTAAAGAGGAAGCCGCTGAGTCTGGTAAAAAGGGCCCTCATCCCAATCCATTCCCAGCCAGGTCATGGCATCGAGAATGACCTGGACCGATTCCTGAGTGGAGCGTGCCACATCTGTGTCCTCGATCCGGAGTATAAAAGTTCCCCGGGTCTTTTTGGCCAGAAGCCAGTTGAAAAGGGCTGTCCTCGCTCCTCCGATGTGAAGGTCCCCTGTGGGACTCGGTGCAAATCGTGTTCTCACTGTTGCCATTCGATTTTAAACCCTTCAGAAAGGGGACAGTCCCTTTATTCCTTCCCATGTAAGGAACGCATATATGCGTTCCCTACGAAGAAACTAAAAAAATCCCCCTTGACCCCTCTTTTTCTAAAGGGGGTTTGGGGGGATTTGTTCCTCATTAAAATTTTTAAACAAGATTGTCAATGGCCTTGAGCGCCTCCTCCAGTTTATCGGTCTCCGTGCCTCCGGCCTGCGCAAAATCGGGGCGACCCCCTCCTGTTCCTCCCACGTGGATGGCAATCTTCTTGATCAATTCATTCGCCCTGAACCGATCGGTGAGGTCTCGGGTGATCCCCATCAGCAAGGAGACCTTGCCTTCGCTTTGGCTTCCCAAAAGGACAATCCCGGAACCGATCTTATCCTTCACCTGGTCCACAAACTCCCGCGATCGTTTGAGGTCTTTCCCATCCACCCTGGCCGATAGAACCTTTACTCCTTTCACCTCTCTGACGAGGGAAAGGAGATTTAAAATCTCCTGATGCGAGGCTTTGGCCTGAAAGGATTCGATCTCCCTCTCCAGTTCTTTCTGTCTCTGAAGCAATCGCTCCACTCTTGGAGAGAGTTCCCCGGGGGTTGATTTGAGTAAAGAGGCGATCTCCTGGAGTTCTCGCTCCGTCCCTTTGACCCATTGATAAGCCCCTTTTCCCGTGAAGGCTTCGATCCTCCTCACACCGGCAGCCACCCCGCTCTCCCCCACGATCTTAAAGAGGCCGATATCACCGGTTCTTTGGGCATGGGTCCCTCCGCAGAGTTCGATACTGAAATCCGAAACCTTGACCACCCTCACTTTCTCACCGTATTTCTCACCGAAGAGGGCCATCGCCCCTGTCCGGAGAGCCTCCTCCACCCTCATGATATTCGTCTCAACCTTCAGATTCTCACGGATCTTCCGGTTGACTATGTCTTCAATCCGTTCGAGATCTTCTTTACCAATCGGTGCAAAATGGGTGAAGTCAAATCTTAATCGCTCGGGGCTCACCAGAGAACCCGCCTGATGAACGTGGGTCCCCAAAACCTCTCTCAATACCGCCTGAAGGAGATGGGTGCCTGTATGGTTGAGCGTAATGTCCCTTCTCCGATCCGGGTCCACTCTGAGCGTTGCCTCCATCCCCTGTTTCACCGCTCCCCTTTTCACCCTTACCTGATGGACGATCAGGTCCTCCATCGGTTTGAGTACATCCTCCACTTCCAGGGAGAACCTTTCCTGGAAGATGACCCCTCTGTCTCCAACCTGTCCCCCTGCCTCTCCGTAAAACGGGGTCCTCTCGAAAACGATCTCGACTTCATCCCCTTCCTGAGCTTCGGAGACCAATCCATCGCCTTTGATGATCCTGAGGATCTTCGAATCGCACTGGGTCTCCTCATACCCTATAAAGACCGTTTTGATCCCCTCATTGGAGAGCCGGCGATAGGCCTCCTTTGTCTTTCCCTCAGCCATCCCCTGCCAGGCCAATTTACTTTTTTTCCTCTGCTCCTCCATCTGGGCCCTGAACTCCACCTCATCAAAGCTCATCCCTTCCTCATCGAGGATCTCCGTGGTCAGGTCGAGAGGGAAACCGAAGGTGTCGTAGAGTTTAAAGGCGATCTCTCCGGAAAGGACTTTTCTCTTTTTCTTCCTCAATTCCTCCAGTTCCTCTCTTAAGATCTTGAGCCCGGAATCGAGGGTCTCTGAGAAACGCTCCTCCTCACTGCGGATCACACTGGAGATAAAGGCCTCTGTCTCCCTCAGCTCGGGAAAGGCCTCCTTCATCAGGCTTATGACCCTGGTCGAGGTTTGATAGAGAAAGGGATGATCGATCCCGAGCATCTTCCCGTGTCGCATCGCCCTTCTCATGATCCGGCGAAGCACATAGCCTCTTCCCTCATTGGAGGGAAGGACCCCGTCATTGATTAAAAAGGTGGCTGCACGGCTATGGTCAGCGATCACCCGGATGGAGGTATCCGTCCTGGAGTTCTCCCCATAGGAGAGATGGCCGAGGGTTTCGATCTCCCGGATGATGGGTCTGAAGAGGTCTGTCTCAAAATTGCTCTTTACACCCTGAAGGACAGCAGAGATTCGCTCCAGTCCCATCCCCGTATCGATGGAAGGTTTGGCCAGTGGGGTGAGTTTCCCTTCTCCGTCACGATTGAATTGCATGAAGACAAGGTTCCAGAGCTCCAGGAATCGGTCGCACTCGCAACCCACCGCACAATCCGGCCGGCCACAGCCCATCCCCTCTCCCTGATCGATGACGATCTCGGAACAGGGACCACAGGGACCGGTCTCTCCCATCGCCCAGAAATTATCCTTCTCACCCATCCGGACAATCCGGTCGGCAGGGATGCCGATCTTTCGCCAGAGGTCGAAGGCCTCATCATCATCGAGATAGACGGTGATCCACATCTTCTCCTGGGGTAATCCCCATTGGTGGATGAGGAGGTCCCATGCCATCCCGATCGCCCCTTCTTTGAAATAGTCCCCGAAGGAGAAATTCCCTAACATCTCGAAGAAGGTGTGATGCCGGGCGGTCTTTCCCACGTTCTCCAGATCATTGTGCTTTCCTCCTGCACGAACACACTTCTGGGATGTGGTCGCACGCCTGTAGTCCCGGGTCTCTTCGGCTAAAAAAACCCTTTTGAACTGGACCATTCCGGCATTGGTGAAGAGCAGGGTGGGATCGTTTTTGGGGACGAGCGAGGAACTCGAAACAATTCGGTGCTCCCTCTCGGCGAAATAGGTGAGAAAGGCCCTTCGAATCTCATCCGAGGTCATTGTTTCAAACCTGTTCCCCCTGTCTTTGAATTTAAAGGCCTCACCGGTCTCACCTTCTCCGGGGCCTCTTTGGCCTTCTCCTTCTCCTTCTCCAGAGTCTCAAAATCGTCCCAGGAGGTATCGCTCGTAGCAAGAATCCCCTTCACCCTCAGGGCGAAGTCATCCGGGTTGGTGCAATGTTTAAGGGCTTCCTCATAGGTGATGAGGCCTTCTTTCAAAAGAAACATGAGGGATTGATCGAAGGACTGCATTCCATAAGCAGTGGTCCCTTTCGTGATCGCATCGAGAAGCTCACCCGTCTTATCCTTTTCAACGATACACTCCCTCACCCTCGCCGTGGAAACTAAAATCTCAACCGCCGGAACCCTTCCCAATCCGTCTGCCCTTGGAACCAGCCGCTGGGAGATGACCCCTTTGAGCACTGCGGCTAATTGAAGGCGAACTTGTTTCTGGTGGTAGGGGGGAAAGACGGAGATGATACGGGTGATCGTCTCAGTGGCATTCAGGGTGTGGAGGGTGGACATGACCAGATGTCCTGTTTCAGCCGCAGTCAGGGCAGTCTCGATCGTCTCAAAATCCCTCATCTCGCCGACCAGGATCACATCCGGGTCCTGACGGAGGGCCACACGAAGTGCACTGGAAAAGGTGCTTGTATCCGAACCAACCTCTCTCTGATCCACGATCGACTTTTTATCCTCATGAATGAACTCGATGGGGTCTTCAATCGTGATGATATGGCAATTCCGATTGCCATTGATGATATCGATCATGGAGGCAAGGGTCGTGGACTTACCGCTTCCGGTTGTCCCGGTGACCAGGATGAGTCCTCTCTGCTCCAGGGCGACATTTCCGATCACCGGAGGAAGATGGAGTTCCTGGAGGTTTTTAATCTGATAGGGAACGATTCGGAGCGCGATCGAAAACTTTCCTCTCTGCTGATAGACATTGACGCGAAATCTCCCCAGGCCATAGACTTCATAACCCATATCCACTTCCCGGTTCTTGATGAAACGCTCCTTCTGCCAATCGTTCATCAGACCGAAGGCCATCTTTGAGAGATCGTTATGATCGAAGGGCTTGACCTTATTAAAAGGTTTCAGAATCCCGTTGACCCTGAAGATGGGAGGGGCCCCTTCTTTGATGTGCACATCAGAAGCCTCATGCTCCATGGCCTCCACTAAGAGCTGATTGATGTCCATACCTTCCTCCTTTTAAGGCCTCGGAAGAAATACCCGAAGGCCTCCGATTTCCAAGGAATGTTTTACTCTTCTCCTTTTGCCGTTCCTGTCTTGGAGAGTTGAAAGCCTTCGAGGATCTCCTTCTCCATCTGCTCCAGGATCTTCGGCTTCTCCTTTAATAACTGTTTTGCGTTCTCCCTCCCCTGACCGATGCGATCGCCCTGGTAATTATACCATGTCCCGCTTTTCTCCACGATGTTCCTTTCCACGGCCAGATCGAGGACATCTCCTTCCCTTGAAATGCCTTCCCCGTGGATGAGGTCAAACTCCACCTCTTTGAAAGGGGGAGCCACCTTATTTTTAACGATACGGACCCTGGTCCGACTTCCGATCACCTCCTGCCCCTGTTTGATGGAGGCAATGCGACGCACATCTAAACGAACAGAGGAGTAAAATTTGAGTGCATTGCCACCGGTGGTCGTCTCCGGATTTCCGAACATGACTCCGATCTTCATCCGGATCTGATTGACGAAGATCAAAATCGTATTCGATTTGCTGATCGTGGCTGTCAATTTCCGCAAGGCCTGAGACATCAACCTTGCCTGAAGCCCCATATGGGCATCCCCCATCTCTCCTTCAATTTCCGCTTTCGGAACCAGGGCCGCCACAGAGTCAATGACGATCACATCCACTCCCCCGCTTCGGACGAGATGCTCGGCAATCTCAAGGGCCTGCTCCCCTGTATCGGGTTGCGAGAGGAGAAGGTCATCAATCTTTACGCCCAGTCTTTTAGCATACTTGACATCCAGGGCATGTTCCGCATCGATGAAGACTGCGATTCCCCCCTTCTTCTGTGCCTCTGCAGCGGCATGGAGGGCTAAGGTCGTCTTTCCAGAGGCCTCGGGTCCGAAGATCTCCACCACCCTGCCTTTTGGTAAGCCTCCTACCCCGAGGGCCATGTCAAGGGAGAGGGAACCTGTAGAAATCGTAGGGATTTCCCCGAGCATGGTTTCAGCACCCAACTTCATAATGGCACCTTTACCGAACTGTTTTTCAATCTGGGAAACGGCCAAATCCACTGCCTTTTTCCTGCTCAAATCCTCCTTCATCATGCCCTCCTTGCTCCAACAACGTCGGAGCAAATTCCAAATAATCACCAATGAGTAAAATCCAATATCCGAAATTAATTTAATAATTTGGATATTGCGTATTGGAATTTATTTGGTTATTGGTACTTGATAATTGGTGCTTATGCTTTATCAACCTCCCAACCTCACTTCCCTCAATGGGGTATAGATCGGTCCTGCTGGTGTTAAATCACTCTTAAAAAGAACGACCTTCTCCACCTGAAAGTCTCCAAATACCTCCTCTTTTAGCCTCTCCATCCTTCCAACCAGCTCGCTTCGCCCTCGGTTTGACTTCATCCTCCCCAGGGTGAGATGGGGATGAAAGGAACGCTCTTCAGATTGAAACCCCGTTTTTTCAGATTCCTTCTCCAGTTGCCCCTGAAAATTAACCAGAATCCCCATCCTGTCTTCCAGCCCCATCCAGATGACTCTCGGGTTTTTCAAATTAGGAAAACCCCCTATTCCCCCAACCTTAAGGGAGAAAGGGAGGGTTTTGCGGGCAGGTTTCCCAATCGATTCCAGAATAGGTTCGATGTCCGATTCTTCAATATTTCCAAAGAACTTCAACGTCAGATGAATATTTTCAGGGGCTACCCACCGAACATCGGCAAGAGAGAGTTTTAAGTCTTTCTGAACCTCCTCAATCTTCTTCTGAATCGTTCCCGGGAGTTCAATGGCTAAAAAGGCTCTCAGCAATCGAAAATCCCTTTCAATCATTCCCCCTTGGCTAAAGGAGAATTAAGGGGGATGATGCGATTTGATGGTAACATAAATTCAAAAAAAGTCAATTTTAAAAAGGTCTTGTCATTGTTTTCCACATCCTATTTTTCTTGACAAAAACCTCATTTTTCGATATGAAGATGCTCAGAAGAAAAATTCATCCATTAACCGCTCTATAATCCTTTCAGAAACCATTGTAGAAAGGGGGTGATTCTGCAGGAAAAACCTCCATTCTCAGCAAGTCCAAAAGAGGACTACACTTATTCCTAAAACCTTATTTAAAAGGAGGGCCGGACAATGAACGAGAAAAAGAAGGAGGAAGTACGGGGAACTTTTGAGTTCCTGAAGGATTGGGGTGATGCCCTCACCCGATGGACGGAGCGCTGGATCCCAGATGCTTACGTTATTGTAATTTTTTTAAGCATCGTTACTTTCATTTTAGCCCTTATTTGGGGGTTCAAGCCAGAAGTTGGAGTTGGATCAAGGGCGTTTGAGTCAATCAAGGCCTGGGGAAATGGATTTTGGGCTTTGCTCGCATTTGCCATGCAGATGTGCCTGATCATGATGACAGGCTATATCCTGGCCTGTTCCCCCCCGGTTCGAAGACTTCTGGATGGAATCTCCGGGTGGTCCAATCCTGAAAAACCGTGGCAGGCCATCGTGACGATGTCCCTCTTCTCGATGATCATCGCTTGGCTCAACTGGGGACTAAGCCTCATCGCAAGCGCAATGCTTGCTCTCTTCATTGTGAGGAGAAATCCAAAGGTGGATTACCGATTACTCGTTGCCGCAGCCTACCTTGGGCTGGGTTGCACCTGGCATGCAGGTCTAACAGGCTCTGCGACGCTACTGGTAGCTACTCCGGATAACTTCTTGATCAAGGCAAAATTGCTGGATGCGGTCATTCCAACTACGAACACAATCTTTCATCCCTTCAACATTATTTTGACAATTATCATCGTAGCCATCGTCACTATCGTGATGGCATTAATGCACCCGAAACCTGAGAAAACCTTTGTTGTGAAACCCGAATTACTGGATAAACTCAAGCTTTACGAAGCCCCTCCAAAACCCGCCAAATATGAAAGCCCTTCGGATTGGATGAACTGGTGGCCAGGGTTCAATATCATCATTTTCATCGGAGGACTCATCTGGTTGATCTGGAACTTTTCAACCAAAGGCGTTGGAAAGGGATTAACTCTTGACAGTGCTAATTTCGCGATGTTGATGCTTGGAATCCTTTTCCACTGGAGGCCCTGGTCGTTCATCAAGGCAAGCGAAGATGCTGGGAAGGCCGTCTGGGGGATTGTCATCCAGTTCCCCTTCTATGCGGGAATCTTCGGTCTATTCAAATTCACGATGCTCTCTCAAGCATTTACCAGTGCTTTTGTAGCGATTTCAAACCCGCAGACCTTTCCTCTTTTCATCTACTGGTATGGAGGTCTTCTCAATTACCTTATTCCATCAGGTGGCAGTGAATGGGCGGCGGTTTCGCCATACATCATTCCTGCAGCAAAGCAGTTGGGAGTTGGCATGGGAACAACGGTCGTCACCTATGCCTGGTCGGATATGTTGACCGATATGATCCAGCCCTTCTGGGCCATCGCCATGTTAGCTGTGGTAAAATTAAATTTCAGAGATATCATGGGTTGGCTCCTGATGGTGTTCTTCGTCTACTTTATCATCACCTCCATTGCGTTCCTTTTCATCATCCCCAACTTCTAAGAATAGGGCAGGGCCGACCCCAAAATAGGGACAGGCCCTGCCTCTTCATGGACGTATAGATTCATCAGAACTGAAGGTTGACAGTGATGCTCTTTCGCTGGGTAAATCCCTCAAGCATGCCCTCAAGGGAATATTCCCGGCCCATGCCGCTCTGCTTAAACCCTCCGTAGCTCTGACCCGGAAGAATCCCGGCTCCCTGGTTGATCTGAACCCATCCTGATTCAATGGCATGTGCTGCGCGAATGGCCTTTCCGATATCATGGGTCCAGATGAATGCCGAAAGCCCATAGTGGCTCTCGTTGGCCATCCTTATGGCCTCCTCCTCTTCACGCCAGGAAAGGGCCACTAAAACCGGACCGAAGATCTCTTCTCTGGAGATCCTCCAATCATTTCGGACATGGCTAAACAGGGTGGGTTCCATGAAATATCCCTCTGAAAGCGGTCCTTCCTCAGGAGGAAGGCCTCCGACCAATAGCCTGATCCCTTCCTGACGAAGCCCATCCTCCACATAGGAGTAGACCTTCTCAAACTGCCTTTGATTGATGATCGCTCCCATATCAATCGTCTCATCAAGCGGGTCGCCGATCTTAAAGGTCTTCAATTTCTTCACCAGTTTCTCCATGAAGGAATCAAAGATTGACTCATGAAGGAAAAGCCTTGAACCTGCGGTGCAGGATTGGCCCTGTCTGGTAAAACGCATCCCGGAGATGACCCCATCGACCACCCGTGGATCGTCTGCATCTGGAAAGACGATCTGGGGGCTCTTGCCTCCAAGTTCAAGAGAGACGGGAATGATTCGCTCTGAAGCGGATTGCATGATGAGGCGGCCCACCTCGGTAGAACCGGTGAAGGTGAGTTTGCGCACCATCGGGTGTCTGGCAAGAGGAAGGCCGCACTCCTCCCCGGTTCCGGTCACTACATTGAGCACGCCGGGAGGAAGGTATTCCGCACAGACTCGAGCCATCCTGAGCACTCCGAGAGGGGCATCTGCAGAGGGTTTGAGAACCAGGGTATTTCCAGCAGTTAAGGCCATGGTAATTTTAAGAGCTCCGAGCAGGACTGGAGAGTTCCAGGGAATAATGCCCCCAACCACACCGATCGGTTCCCGTCTCGAGTAACTCAGGACCTGCTCACCGAGGGGGATGGTCTCCCCTTTGATCTCACTCGCCACTCCGCCAAAATATCTGAAGAGGTCCACGACCAGTTTGACCTCAGGCCTCGACTGGGTTCGGATGGCATTTCCGGTATCGAGGGCTGTAATACGGGCGATCTCCTCGACCTTCGACTCGACGGCATCGGCAATTTTAATCATCCGTCTGCCTCGCTCAAGAGGGGAAACCTTTCTCCACCCCTCAAAGGCCTGTAAAGCGGCCCAAACCGCACGGTCCACATCCGGGGCCTTTGCCCGGGGCACCTCAGCAATCACCCTCCCTCGATGACCTGGGGTCTCAATAAGAAGAAACTGGTCCTCTTCACTTCCAACCCACTCTCCATTAATCAGCATCAGCTCCCGGTCCATGCATCTTCTCCATCTTCTTGTCTACTTCCAATACCGATCATTGGTAAGCCGTTCTTCGATATTGATCTTATAAAATTCTTGGAGGGGGGTCAGCACATTCTTATCCTTTTCATAAACTGCCTTCAGGGCATTTCTCACAACCTCCACCCCTTTGGACGTCATCTTTCCAAGGGGCGGACGGCAGGGCCCGGATGGCAATCCGAGCCCTTTCATCATGGTCTTGATCGCCAACGGGTTTCTGAACTTGGTCGGTACCTCAAACCCCTCATAGGATTCCACCGTATTGACCGTCACCACCTTAAAGAGGGGGTCTAAGACCTCTTTCAAATAATTGGCTCTCTCCATATCGCTCCTCGAGATTGCCCTGACCATCTCCCCGATGGGTCCTGGAACGATATTTGACATCACGGAGACAACGCCAGAGGCTCGAATATCATTTCGGGTCATCATCTCAAAGGTCTTATCATCATCTCCTGAGAGGATATCAAAATCCTCACCGCAGAGCGTCCTCGTTTTGGCCATTCGCCCGAGATCTCCGGTGGCCTCCTTCACCGACCTCACATTCCTATATTTTCGATGAAGAATGGCTAAATCCTCAACCTCCATTTTCGTCCCTGTCCTTCCGGGGATGATATAGGGTACGATAAAAGCCTTTCGGAAGGCCTTTGCGATTAACTCATAATATTGGGTCCGAAGCTCCAGCGAGGAGGGGCCATTATAATAACAATCAACGAGCAGGGCCCCCTGGGCACCCACCTCGACCGCATGTTTTGTTCCCCGAAAAGCCTCCTTCGTTGAATTTGAGCCTGTCCCTGCAATGACGAAGACTTTCCCCTTTGCCAGCTTAACCGTCTTCGCGATCACCCGGTCATGCTCCTTCCAGTCCAGTGTAGGAGATTCGCCAGTTGTGCCGGTGGGGACAAGGTTTGCTCCATGGGCTGTCTGAAACTGGATATTCTTTTCGAGTCCCTCAAAATCGACCTCCCCCTTTCGATCCATAGGTGTCACCATGGCTGTCCAACATCCTTCAAATCTCTCAAGTTTCATCTCTCCGTCCTCCTTTCCACCCTAAATGCTAAGCCCATAAGGCATAGTGCATGATGAAGCAAACATAGTCCCTTAACCGCAACATTCATTTCCATTTATTATGGGGCAAAAGAACAAAATTTCAAGAAGAAAAGATTCACAAACAAAAATTTCAGGAAAAGTTTCGCTTTGACAACCTGATGATCGAAAGATGAGGGGAATATTTAACGTAGGTTCTAAAGCATCTTAGGATATTTCCTTAAACATGCTGATTTTCTCGTATAACCCAGGCAGTTCTTCACACCTCTTGCTTTCTTAAAAAATTAACTCAGCATCACTGAAAAGGACCTTGCTTCGCGGTGACCTATGCGCAACATGTAAAAAGGAAATCGTTCTTCATATTTTGTTACTAGATTTTTCAACCAGTATTTCATAATAAAACTGAAGGGCCTTTTTGGTGGCTTTTTCTTTTATCTCTCTGCGGCTCCCTTTTAAGTCCAATTTCTTCACCCAGGTTTTTCTTGTATCGGAAAATCCAATAAAGACTCTCCCGATGGGAGATCTCTTTGTTCCGCCTGTGGGACCTGCCACGCCAGTGGTGGATAATCCAAAAGTCGTACCAAAGGCCTTCCGAACTCCTTGAGCCATTTTTTTTGCTACCTGTGGGCTCACTGCTCCGTACTTTTTTATATCATCTAAGGGAACTCCTAAATGCTTTTCCTTCGATTCGTTACTGTAATTGATCATTCCACCCATAAAATAGTCTGAGCTTCCTGAAACGTTGGTGATACGATCGCAAATCAGCCCACCGGTGCAGGATTCCCCTATGGAAAGGGTCCACCTCCTCTCTCGTAATAATTCTCCGATAAGCTTCTCAAGTTTCATGGTTTAACTCTCCTCGTTGACACTCATCACAAACGTCATTGAGTCATTAGTAAAGAGAAGACGCATTCCTCAGAAAATCTCCCCTCGCCCCTCTTTGCCAAAGAGGGGTAATTCACTTCATTGTGAGACTGATCACTTGTAGAACAATATTGGCATAGACCCCTGCAAACACGTCATCCAAAACAACCCCATATCCTCCTTTTAATCTCTTCTCCAATTGACGGATCGGAAAAGGTTTGAGAATATCGAAGAGACGGAAGAGAATAAATCCGATCAGTACGAAGAGTGGGGTCTTGGTCACCCAGAGCAAGGTGATGAAAAGACCCATCATCTCATCGATGACGATCCTTTGATCATCCTTCTTCCTAAAAAATATCTCCGCATTCTCTGAAATCCAAACGGAGAGAAAGAAAAAACCGATGAGAGTGATTTCGTAGGTGGGTGAAGGGATGGCAGAAAGAAAGGAGTAAACGGGGATGGCGAGGAGCGTCCCCAAAGTCCCTGGGGCAATGGGAGAATAACCGACCCCAAAACCGGTGGCCAGAATCAAGATGAAATAGTTCATCTTTCAATTGCGGATTGAAGATTGCGGAATGCGGAATTTAATTCCGAAATCCGCAATCCGAATTCCGAAATCGTTAGAGTCTTACAATGACCCCTTTTTCTCTGAGGTACGATTTGACCTGAGCAATCGTATATTCCCGGTAGTGGAAGATAGAGGCGGCAAGCACGGCATCCGCCTTCCCTAAGATGAGCCCTTCATAGAGATGTTCAAGCGTTCCCACTCCCCCGGAGGCAATGACCGGGATGCCCACTTCCTCCGATACCGTTCGTGTCAATTCGATATCATAGCCATCCTTTGTTCCATCCCGATCCATACTCGTCAGGAGGATTTCCCCCGCACCCATCTCCTCCATCCTTTTTGCCCAGAGAACCGCATCGATCTCCGTGGGGACTCTCCCCCCATGAGTGTATACCCTCCACCCCTCTCCTCTCCTCTTCGCATCGATGGCAATCACAATGCACTGGCTTCCGAAACGCTTCGATGCCTTCTCCACAAAGGAAGGATCCTTCACAGCCGCCGTATTGATCGAGACCTTATCCGCCCCGGCTTTCAAAAGCTTCCGGATATCCTCAATCCTTCTCACACCGCCACCTACGGTAAGGGGAATGAAGATCTCCTCTGCGGTCCTCCGGACAATATCAAGAAGGATATCCCTTTCCTCATAGGAGGCGGTAATATCTAAAAAGGCGATCTCATCCGCTCCCTGCTCATCGTAGACCTTCGCATTCTCAACCGGGTCACCCGCATCCTTCAGGTTGACAAACTGGGTTCCCTTCACCACCCTCCCGCTTTTTACATCGAGACAAGGGATGATTCGCTTGGCTAACATCTGCTTTAATGACCTCTCTTTAATCTCCTCAATCCCCGTAGGGAACGGTTTAAAGCCGTTCCCTACAAAGAGGAGATTTTGTAATTCGTATCGCCTCTCCCAGATCAAGGCTTCCTGTGTAAAGGGCGCGGCCCACAACCACTCCGATGACCCCATCCGGTTCCAACCCAAGGAGATGTTCGATATCTTCGATCCTTGAAACCCCTCCGGAGG
>Ga0209610_1000032_pt1 | contig 67346 bp, 49 predicted proteins | sample LakKivw275mmetaG_FD_184137 | JGI IMG/M metagenome (GOLD analysis project Ga0209610, IMG submission 184137) | Anoxic lake water microbial communities from Lake Kivu, Rwanda to study Microbial Dark Matter (Phase II) - Lake Kivu water 275m metaG... | ecosystem: Environmental > Aquatic > Freshwater...
GATTGCCACGGCCGCTGACGCGGCCTCGCAATGACATAGTGAGAGGGATTGCCACGGCCGCTGACGCGGCCTCGCAATGACATAGTGAGAGGGATTGCCACGGCCGCTGACGCGGCCTCGCAATGACATAGTGAGAGGGATTGCCACGGCCGCTGACGCGGCCTCGCAATGACGTGTTAAAAAGAGTTGCTCCGGGCCCATCGTGGCTCCTCGCGGTGGTGCAGGGGAAGTGATTGCTACGTCATCCCGATTTCACCGAGATTCCTTGCCACAATGGCTATGTGTTAAAATATCGCTCAACCCAATTATGGATATCCAAGAGGAACTGGCAAAATTCGCCCCGGACCGTCCCACGCTGTTGACTATCGGCGTATTTGATGGCGTCCATCTGGGGCACCGCTACCTGCTCGACCGGTTGATCGCCCGGGCAGAGGAAAAGGGCTGCCTGGCGGGAGTGGTCACCTTTAAAACCCATCCGGAGAAGGTGCTGAGAAGGCGGGATGTGCTGCCCTGGATATGCTCGCTGCAGGAGCGCGTCAGGCTGCTCAAAGCTGCAGGCGTTGACGTCGTTGTACCGTTGACCTTTACACGCAGCGTAGCAGACCTTACCGCCAGGGAATTCGTCGTCCTGCTCAAGAAGCATTTAAAAATGTGCGACCTGGTGCTTGGTCCTGATTTTGCTATGGGACGCGGCCGGCAGGGCGACCCTGCCTACCTGAGGAAGGTGGGCAAAGAGCTTGATTTTGATGTTGAGGTCATGAAGCCGGCCAGGCTGGGCAACGAGGTGATAAGCAGCAGCGCCATCAGGCGGCTGCTGGCCGAAGGCAACGTCTCCAGGGCCGGGGAAATGCTGGGCAGGCCCTTCACCATGGAAGGCAGGGTGGTGATGGGCGACCGCCGCGGCCGCCTGCTGGGCTTTCCCACCGCCAACATGAAGGTCCACCGTGACCATGCCGTGCCGGGCGACGGCATATATGCGACAATTGTACACAGGGAGGGCCGGCAGCTTCAGTCCGTCACGAACATCGGCAGGAGGCCCACCTTTGCCGGCTTAAAAAGGCTGATAGAAACGTATATTATGGATTTTAACGGGGACCTCTACGGAAGGAAGCTGCGCATCCAGGTGGTGTCCAGGCTGCGCGATGAGATGAGATTCGACAGCGTGGAAGATTTAAAGCGGCAGATGGCCAGGGATGTGGCACAGGCCAGGAAAGTGCTGGGAAAAACAGGATAAGCGAGGATCATCTTAACGTCATTGCGAGGAATCCCGATGAAGTCGGGATAACGAAGCAATCTCACGGCACTATGCCTGCTCTTATTCTTCGATCAGGAGATTGCCACGCCTCGACGGATCGGGGCTCGCAATGACACATTAAATAATATATAAGGACTAAATCAATGAAAAAGCTCACTGACGCCCAGCTGAAAAAGCTGCTCAAGCGCGGCGTGACACAGATCATCAACGAGGAGGAGCTTATCAGGATGCTCCAGTCGGGCAAACCGCTGCGCCTCAAGCAGGGCTTCGACCCCAGCTTCACCGATATACACATGGGCCATGTAGTGGGGCTGCGCAAGCTGCGCCAGTTCCAGGAGCTGGGCCATCAGGTGATACTGATTGTGGGCGACTGGACGGCCAGGATAGGCGACCCCTCGGGGCGCTCGCTGACGCGCCCCATGCTGACGGCCGACCAGGTGAAGTTTAATGCGCAGACTTACATGGAGCAGTTCTTCAAAATTGTCGATAAGGATAAGACGGAGGTGCGCTGGCAGAGCACCTGGTTCGAAAAGGGCATCTTCGGCCTTGACGATATCATCAGGCTGACCAGCAAGTTCACCGTGGCGCAGTTCCTGGCACGCGAGGACTTCGCCAAGCGCTACGCCGAGGGTCTTCCCATCGCCATCACCGAGTTCCTTTATCCCCTCATGCAGGGGTACGATTCTGTGGCCATCGAGGCCGACGTGGAGTTCGGGGGTACCGACCAGGTCTTCAACTGCATGGTGGGACGCCAGCTGCAGGAGATGATGGGGCAGAAACCGCAGCAGATATTCCTCATGCCGCTGCTCATCGGCACGGACGGCGTGCAGAAAATGAGCAAAAGCCTGGGCAACTATATCGGCGTGACCGACCCGCCGGACGAAATGTACGGCAAGACCATGTCCATCAATGACGAGATGATCATACCCTACCTGGAGCTGCTGACGGACGTGCCGGACCAGGAGATAGAGCACATGTCTGCTCAGATGGCTGACGGGAAAATGAACCCCATGGAGGTCAAGAAAAGGCTGGCCAAAGAGCTGGTCAAGGACTTCTGGAGCGCAAAGGACTCTGCCGAGGCGGCGGAGCATTTCCAGCGCACGGTCCAGCATAAAGAGCTGCCGGAAGATATACCGGTGCTTCCTGTTTCAGCCAGCTCTGACGTGCTGCTGTCGGCCGAGCTGGCGCGGGCCGGGCTGGCCAAGAGCCGCTCGGAAGCCAGGCGGCTGATCGAGCAGAATGCTGTGGAGATCAACGGCAAGGCCGTCAGCGATGACATCCAGATGGGCAAGCTGGATGACGGCAGCATCATCAAGGTCGGAAAACGGAGGTACCTAAAGGTCAAGAAAGAGAAATAACAAATAAAATTCCAAATACCAAATACTAAATTCCAAAAAATTCACCAATTCCCTAAATCATTTGGACTTTGGAGCTTGGAATTTGGTGCTTGTTTTTTAATGGTGGCAGGGGGTGAGGGTCTTATCCCCATATTTAAGTTCCAATCGACCGCAAAATAATTTATAATTTACAAACTACTTTAGGAGGAGGCTGAACCATGCAGTTAAGGATACCGGGTCCAACCCCCTGTCCGGACGAGGTTCTCAAGGCCATCGGCGCCCAGATGATCAACCATCGCGGCAAGGAGTTTGGCGAGATGAGCGGCCGGATAATTCCCAGGCTCCAGCAGTGTTTCCAGACCAAAAATGACCTGCTCGTGCTCACCACCTCGGGTACAGGCGGCCTGGAATCTGCCATTGTGAATACTCTCTCGCCGGGCGACAAGGTGCTCGGCATATCCATAGGTATCTTCGGCGACCGCTTCGCCGACTGCGCCACGGTCTATGGCGCCAAAGTCATACCCCTTAAGTATGATTGGGGTAAAGTGGCCGACCCCGATGATGTCAGGAAAGCCCTCAAGGAGAACCCGGACATCAAGGCTGTGACCGTCACGCATAACGAGACGTCGACCGGCACCACCAACCCGCTGAAGGACATCGCCAAAGCGGTCAAGGAGTCCGATAAACTTCTGCTGGTGGACGCTGTCAGCAGCATGAGCTCGATAGACTGCCCGGTTGATGAATGGAACCTGGACGTGGTGGTCAGCGGCTCGCAAAAAGGCTGGATGGTCCCGCCCGGGCTGGCCTTCGTCAGCGTCAGCGAAAGGGGCTGGAAGGCCGTTGCCGAAGCCAGGATGCCCAGGTTCTATTTCGACTACGGCAAGGCCAAGAAGTTCGCCGCCGATGGCCAGACGCCCTGGACGCCGGCCGTATCGGTCTACTTCGGCCTTGATGTGGCGCTGGACATGATGCTCAAAGAAGGATTGCAGAACATCTTCGCCCGTCACAAGAAGGTGGCAGACAAGGCCCGCACCTGGGTCAAGGGCAAGGGCCTGAAACTGGTCCCGGATGAGAAAAACGCCTCGAATACGGTGACGGCGGTGCACGTGCCTGACGATATCGACTATACCAAGCTCAGCTCGACCCTCAGGACGGAGTACAAGGTGGTGATAGCCGGAGGCCAGGGCGGGATGAAGGGCAAGGTCTTCCGCATCGGCCACCTGGGCTATGTCAGCGAGAAGGACATGGACGAGGTGACGGCTGCTTTAGACAAGGCAATGCCGAAAGCGAAGAAGGCATAAAGCTCCAAGCTCCAAATTCCAAAATCCAAACAATAGAATAAATGAAAATTCTAAATTTCGTGTCGATTGTTGGAATTTATAATTTGTTTGGAATTTGGTCCCTGGAATTTGGAATTTAACTGATAACGGGGGGTAAGTTATGAAGGTACTGGTTGCTGATCCTCTGGCGCCGGAAGGCATGGAGAGCCTGAAGGCCAAGACTGAAGTTGATGTCAAGCTCGGCCTTAAGCCGGATGAGCTCAAAGCCGTAATCGGTGATTATGATGCCTTGATAGTGCGCAGCGAGACGCAGGTTACTGCTGACGTGATCAAGTGCGGGGCCAAGCTGCAGATCATTGCCCGCGCCGGCGTGGGGCTGGACAACATCGATGTCAACGCAGCCACGCAGCAGGGTGTCATGGTGGTCAACGCTCCCACCGGCAATACCGTGGCCGCGGCCGAGCACTCCATGGCCCTGATGCTGGCGCTGGCGCGCAACATACCTCAGGCGCATGCCCAGCTTAAAGCCGGGAAGTGGAACCGCAAGGAATACGTGGGCGTTGAGCTGCGCAATAAGACACTGGGCATCATCGGCCTGGGCAACGTTGGCTCCGGCGTTGCCACGCGTGCCAAGGGCTTTGAGATGAGGCTGGTGGGCTATGATCCGTTCGCCTCGCAGGATTATGCCGCCTCCATCGGCGTCACGCTCATGCCGCTGGAACAGGTTTACACAGAGTCAGATTTCATCACGCTGCACTTGCCTCTTACCCCGCAGACCAAGGGCATGATCGGCGCCAAGGAGTTCGCCATGATGAAGAAGGGCGTGCGGCTGGTGAACTGCGCACGCGGCGGGCTGATAGATGACGAGGCGCTGCTCAAGGCCATCGAAGAAGGCAAGGTGGCCGGAGCGGCCATAGACGTCTTCCCCTCCGAGCCCTGCACGGAGAGCATACTCTTCAAGAACGATAAGATAATTGTCACACCGCACCTGGGCGCATCCACCAAGGAGGCGCAGACCAATGTGTGCATCGACGTGGTGGAGCAGATAATCGACGTGCTCAACGGCAAGCCGGCCAAGTACGCCGTCAACGTGCCGCAGATAGCACCGGAGCTGCTGGGCATACTCAGGCCCTACATGGATGTGGCCGTGGCGGTCGGCAAGCTGGCCGGCCAGCTGATGAGCGGCCAGATCAAGAACGTCAGGATCAGGTACTACGGCGATATCGCTCAGTACGACTCCTCCGCTTTGAAGGCGGCCATACTCAGCGGCCTGCTGGATACTGTGAGCGAGGAGCATGTCACGCTCGTCAATGCCGGCGTGATAGCGCAGCAGCGCGGGCTGAAGATATCCGAGCAAAAGGAGACCGAGGTCAGCAACTATGCCAGCCTGATCTCGCTGGAGATAGCAGCCTCGGGCGGCAGCGTCGACGTTGCCGGCACGGTGCTGCGTGACCAGATACACATCGTGCGCATCAACCAGTTCTGGCTGGACATAGCGCCGGAGGGCGGCTATTTCATGCTGTGCTACCATACCGACAAGCCGGGCTTGATCGGCGCGGTGGGCACCATCACCGGCAAGGCCAATATCAATATCAGCGCCATGCAGGTGGCCAGGCTGGAGAAACGCGGCGAAGCACTGATGATACTCACGCTGGACGAGCCGGCCGGCGATGCCCAGGTCAAACAGATATCACAGGTGCCGGGCATCACCGCGGTCAAGCTGGTCAAATTATAAGGTTGGGAATCCCACACCCCCCCGCCCCCTCTCCCCGGGAGAGGGGGTTAATTTTTGGTTTGAAGGGCATCTTAACTATGTCATTGCGAGCCCCGATGTCATCGGGGCGTGGCAATCTCACGGCATTGAGGCCGGCCTTGAGCCGTCAACCAAAGGATTGCTTCGCTTCGCTCGCAATGACGTGTTGGCTTACTCTGCCATTACGGGGAGCCTGTCCCGATATAATCGGGATGGCAATCTCCGGGCGCAGGTAATAGGGGAGATTGCTTCGCTCCGCTCGCAATGACGTGGGAGGCCATTTTATGCCATTGCGAGCCCCGATGCTATCGGGGCGTGGCAATCTCACGGCATTGAGTCAGGCCTTGAGCCGTCAACCAAAGGATTGCTTCGCTTCGCTCGCAATGACGTGTTGGCTTACTCTGCCATTACGGGGAGCCTGTCCCGATATAATGGGGATGGCAATCTCCGGGCGCAGGTAATAGGGGAGATTGCTTCGCTCCGCTCGCAATGACGGGTTGGCTTACTCTGCCATTACGGGGAGCCTGTCCCGATATAATCGGGATGGCAATCTCACGGCATTGAGTCAGGCCCTGAGCCGTCAACCAAAGGATTGCTTCGCTTCGCTCGCAATGACGTGTAATTTAGTCCGGCCTGGGAGCGTTGAAGAGGGGCGACAGCCCCTCTTGAAAAAAATAGTCCCTCTCCCTTCGAGGGAGAGGGCAGGGTGAGGGTGCATCAAGTCTAGTATGGTTGCTGCTGCTTGCGGATATAAATGAAAGCCGCCACGGCGATTATCGAGGCCAGCGCCCCCACTATCAGGAAGATGATAGGATTGATATCGCCGGCGGCGAATACCCTGAAGCTGCCTGCCTGCACCTTGCCAACATAGACGGTGTAAGCTCCGGGCTGGCCCCTGCTGACGGTGAATTTCACGTCTGTGGAGCCGCCGCTGGCAATGGTGACCGACTGGCTGGCCTCCTCCCTCTCATTGACATAAAGATAGATAGTGGACGTGGCATTGCCCGTGCCCTCGTTGGCCACCACGGCCGTCACGGTTATCGGCTCTCCCACCGTCGCCTGCTTGCTGGAAAGAGAGGCGCTCTTCACGGTAACGGCGCTTGACTGGCCGTTGGATGGCGTGGACGTGTAACCGCTCGATGACGGGGTAATCTGGGGGCTGACGATATTGAGCGGCACACATGGGCCGCCGGGGTCGGCGATAGCGTTGTTGGCCCTCCCGTCCCCGTCTCCCAGGCCGCCGTCCGTGAGCGTCAGCACTATGTTATACGGATCATTCTGGGTCATCAGTGATGTGCAGTCCACCGTTGTGCCGTTGAGGCATTTGTAGTACGTCGTGGCGCCTACCGGCAGGGGCACCGGAACGGTTATCGTGACGGTGACCGATTGGCCTGCGGAGAGCCCGTCAATGTTAAAAGCAAAAAAGCCAAAGGGTACAATGTACCCGGCAGGTGCGCAGGATAGGGAATTGGGATCGATCCAGGTCAGGCCGTACAGGTTGCCTTCGTTAATCTGGAACCTGACGGGTCCCAGGCTGGTCTCAACGGTTGCCGTCTGTACAGCCTGCGTTGACGGTCCCGTATATTTCATGTAGTAGATATTTGGAAAACCGTCGCGGTCGTCGCTCCAGACAACATATAAGTCATTGCCGTAGACTGCATCGGTCGGCGAAAGGGCATCGGCCGTCAGGGGGGTTGTGCTCAGCCTGGTGTCGAGGCTCCATACTGCACCGTTGTCAGCGGAGCTCTTACAGTAAATGTTCCAGTTGCCGTCGCGGTTATCGTTCCAGATGACAGGCACCCAGGTGTTGGAAACACCCACGGTCGGGTAGGCTGAAAGAGAAGAATTATTGGTCAGCCTGGTATCGGTGCTCCAGGTGGCGCCGCCGTCCAGCGAGTGCTTGTAGTAGATTTCAGTGTTAGTATCCCTGGTGTCATACCATACCACATGGATGTTGCCGCCCCAGGTTGCAACACTGGGGTCCAGTGACACGGCGATGTCGTTTGTCAGCCGGGTATCTGCTCCCCAGGACGTCCCGCCGTTGGTGGAGCGCTTGCAGTAAATCTCATAGTTGCCGTCACGGTTGTCGTTCCAGACCACGTTGACATTAGTGCCCGAGGCTGAGATGGAGCTGTCCTCGGAGACAGAGGCGTTATTGGTCAGGCGCGTCTCCAGTCCCCAGGAGACACCCCCGTCTCCGGAGCGTCTGTAGTAAATCTCGTTGTTGCCGTCGCGGGAGTCTGTCCAGGCAACATGTACTACCGTACCCGAGATGGCCAGCAAATCGTGATGGTAGCCTGTGGACTGCACTGAAAGCCCGGTGGAAAGGCGTGTGTCAGCATTCCAGGTGACGCCGCCATCGGTGGAATTTTTGTAATAGATTTCGTCGCCGCCGTCACGGTCATCTATCCAGACAACGTGGACCCTGCTGCCGGCGATGGCCACGCAGGGGGCGGTGGAAGTTCCTGCACTGTTGGTCAGCCTTGTATCGGGGCCCCAGCTGGCCCCGTTATTGGTGGAGCGTTTGTAGTAGATCTCGTAGTCGCCGTCACGGAAGTCTTCCCAGACAGCAATGACGGTGGTGTTGTAGACCGCAATGGACGGCAGGTTGGAAGAAGCCAGCCCGGTGCTCAGCCTGACCTCCGCGCCCCATCCGGCAGAGGCGTGTGCCGGCGCAAGCAGTGGAGAAATAAAAACGGCCAGCAATAGCAATACGCTGGCCTGGCGAAGATACGGCCTGGAAGGCGGTCTTTTCGGCCTTCCCGAGTGCTGAAGTGCGGCCTTCTTCAATCTCATATGAAGGTTTACCTGATGGTAACAAATATTAATATAGCTGTCAACGACTGCGGCATCCCGCATAAAGATGAATCACCGCCAGCGTATCCTCTGGGTCTGCCTGGCTATCTGATTGTGCTTGTAGATGATCACGCCCGCCACGAACACGATGAAAAGGAAGGCGCCGGCCAGCAGTAATATAGTATTGGGATCGGCAAAAGCATCCACCCTGAACTGGCCGGCCTGCACGCCTCCCACGTAAACGTTGTAAAGGCCGGGCTTGCTCCTGGTTACCGTGAACTTAAGGTCGGTGATGCCGCCGCTCTGCACGGAGGTGCCCTGTTTGGCCTCTTCCTGTCCGTTAACGTAGAGGCGGACAAGTGCCGTGCCGTTGGCTGTGCCCGAGTTGGAAACGGTAGCAGTTACTGTAACCGGTGCTCCCGGCGATACTTTGGTGGCAGAGAGCGAGGCCTTTTTGACGGTTATGTTAGGCAGGGGGGCAGGGCCCTGCGATCCCGGGAGTATCGTGGCCGAGGGTGTCGGTGTCTGGTTGGAGAACAGCGGCATGCAGGGGCCGCCCGGGTCGACTATCCTGCCGTTGGCTATGCCGTCGGCGTCACCCAGCCCGCCGTCCCTGATGGTCAGTATAAGTGTGGTGGGGTCGGGCTGGCTCATCAGCTCGGTAACATCGATGAAGTTGCCGTTGATGCACTTATAATATTTTATCGATCCCATTGGGAGCTGGTTGGGCAGGGTGATGACAATGGTGACAACCTGGCCTACCGTCAGGTTGTTTATTGTGAAGCTAAAATATCCATAAGGGAAGCCGAAGGCGGCCGTGGCGCAGCCCGCCGTGGCGGGATCGATGGTGGTCAGGCCGCTGAGCACGCCGCCGTCAACGGCGAATGTTACCACTCCCAGGCTGGTGGCGACCGTTGCAGTCTGCAGCGGGGCGATGATCGGGCTCCAGGAGGGCGCAAACGGATGTGAGGTGTCGGCCTGCGCGGGGGACGAAATAAATAATAACGGCATTGCAGCCAGGCTTATCAGCGTCAGAACAACAACGAAGATTTTGAAAAGAAAGGGGGAAAGCGGCATCAACCTCCACACACCAGGACTCGAGTAGTTTTTCACGTGATCCTCCTGTATGTATGTGCGTTGTATTTATTCTCATTATATTTTGCTATGAAGAAAATAGTCAATAAATTGGGCGGCTGCTTCCCTGATATCATTTCATGACAGCATTTTCTGATTCGAGTACAATTACCTGCTGTATCAGGGGTAACCGAATGGATAAAAGCAGTATCGATATGCTGGAGTTCCCGCGTGTGCGGGAGAAGCTGGCGGCCTATACCTCCTTCGCCGTGGGGCGCGAGCTGGCCCTGGCGCTGGAGCCAACCTCGGACGCTGAATGGGTCCAGCTTTTGCTGAAACAGTCGGCCGAGGCACGGCGGCTGATATCCGTGCGCCAGGACTTCCACATCGGTGAGGCCTTCGACGTGCGCGACGACGTCAAACGGGCGGAGAAGGGCGTATCGCTGGACGCGCAGACGCTGCTTAAGATACTCAAGACCGCCACCGCCGCACGCCTGGCGCGCAGCGGAGTGGGCAAGCTGTCCCAGGAGCTGCCGGGCCTGTGGGCGCTGGCCGGCGAAATATCGGTACTATCCGAGCTGGAAGGCGAGATCAGCCGCTGCCTGTCTCCCGCCGGTGACGTACTGGACTCCGCCTCGCAACACCTGGCCGACGTGCGCTGGAAGCTCAAGGATACCCGGCGCCAGCTCCAGGAACGGCTGGCCACCATCGTCAAGTCAAAGAAGGGCCAGGCCGCGCTGCAGGAGCAGATCGTCACCGAGCGCAACGGCCGCTACGTGCTGCCAGTGAAGATAGATTTCAAGCGTGACATGAAGGGCATCGTGCATGACGTCTCCAATACCGGCGCCACCGTCTTCATCGAGCCGCTGGAGACCATAGAGGCCGGCAACGAGCTGCGGCAGCTGGAGGTGGAGGAGCGGCTGGAGATCGAGCGCATACTGGCGGCTCTGAGCGCCAGCGCCGGCGCAGCCGCAGAGGATATCAACCGCAACATAGAGATACTGGCGCGCCTGGACCTGGCGCTGGCCAAGGCGTATTACGCCGAGAAGGCACGCGCCGTCGAGCCCGAGCTGTGCCCGCCCGGTAGCCGGCGCGTCCTGAACCTGGTCAACGCCAGGCACCCGCTGCTCAGGGGAGATGCAGTTCCGCTCAACCTCGAGATGGGGAAGGACTTCACAATCCTCATAATCAGCGGCCCCAATGCCGGCGGCAAGACCGTGGCGCTCAAGACCATCGGCCTGCTGGTGCTGATGGCGCAGGCTGGCCTGCCCATTCCCTGCTCGGACGGCACGCAGATACCCGTCTATGACGAGGTCTTCGCCGATATCGGCGACGAACAGAGCATTGAGCAAACCCTGTCCACCTTCAGCGCGCACATCAGCAACATCGCCCGCATCGTCAAGAAGTCCACGCAGCACGGCCTGGTGCTGCTGGACGAGCTGGGCATCAGCACCGACCCGGGCGAGGGAGCGGCGCTGGCCCAGGCTACGCTGGCGCATTTTATCGACAAGGGCACCAACGTGGTGGTGACCACGCATTACAGCGAGCTGAAGGCTTATGCCCACCTGACCAAGGGGCTGCGCAATGCATCACTGGACTTCGACCCGATGACGCTGACGCCGACCTATCACCTGAGCGTGGGCATACCCGGAGGCAGCAATGCGCTCAATATAGCCTCGCGCTTCGGGCTGCCCGAGGAGATAGTCAACGACGCCCGCAGCATCATGTCCAAAGGCTCCCAGGAGGTTGAGGCCATGCTGGTGGACCTGACGGCCGAGTGCAAAAGGCTGGAGGAGATACGCGGCTCGCTGAACCATGAAAAGCAGAGGGCCATCGAGCTGAGCAGCAAGCTGGAGAGCGAGCTGGACCGCATCAAGCTGCAGGAGCGTGAGATACTGCGCGAGATACAGGACAACCTCAACAGCGAGATCGCCGGGCTTTACCGTTCCATCCGCGAGGCCGATAACGAGCTCAAGAAGCAGAGGAAGCGGGAGAGCATCGAGCGCGCCAGGAAAGCAGCCGAAAGCATCAGCCGGGCGGCCGACGCCCAGGGCCAGGAGATGGCCGGGCGGCTGGCCGCCATGAAGGACATGGAGGACGCACCCCAGGGGCTGCGGGTGGGCGACAGCATCAGGCTGCGCGACATGGACATGACAGCCAGCGTGATGTCTATCGATGAGGAGGAGGGCCGGCTGGAGGCGCTGGCTGGGGATATAAAGTTGACGCTGCGCCTGGACAGCGTTGAGAAGTTGGAGGGGCCCGGAGAGGGCGCTGACGTTTCGCGTCCCGTGGTTAATTTGAAGACCACCAGGCCGGCAGCGCCGGAGCTGGATTTGAGGGGGCACAGGGCCGATATTGTGGGGGCGGAGCTGGACACCTATCTTAACGACGCATTCATGTCGCACCTGCCCGAGGTGCGCATTATCCACGGCTACGGCACGGGCGCCGTGCGCGACGCCGTCAGGGAGGCGCTGGCAGAGCACGCCCTGGTCAAGTCCTTCCGGCCCGGAGGACAGGGTGAGGGCGGGGACGGCGTCACCGTGGTGACATTAACCTGATGATATGCCATTGCGAGCACCGACAAAGTCGGGGCGAAGCAAGCTTTTGAGCGAAGTGTGAAGGTTTGATTTAATGCCGTGAGATTGCCACGCCCCGATACAATCGGGGCTCGCAATGGCAAGACAGTAACACGTCATTGCGAGCGGAGCGAAGCAATCCTTCATTCGAAGGAGGAAGACCTGATTTAATGCCGTGAGATTGCCACGTCATCCCGATTTCATCGGGACTCCTCGCAATGGCAAGACAGTAACACGTCATTGCGAGCGGAGCGAAGCAATCTTTTGAGCGAAGTGTGAAGGCCTGATTTAATGCCGTGAGATTGCCACGCCCCGATACAATCGGGGCTCGCAATGGCATGGTAATATTATTTTATTGGAATTTGGTTTTTGGAATTTGGAATTTAAGTACCTATGCTTGTCGACCAGTCGGTGTTGAGCCGGGCGCAAACTCTGAAATGGCTCAAAGAACTTGGAAGTAAGCCCGTTGCTTTCTCCGCTTACCTGGCGCCGTTGACTTCTGAAGAGGGCGTAAAGAAGTTGCTCTACAGCGTGCTCGACAGGGGCGGGTTCCTGGACGGGCTGAGCAAAAAGGCGTCGGGTTCACCCACGGGCGCAGCCGTTTTCTACCTGCAGGACGAGGCCCGCGTCATCCTGCCTCCTTTCCCGCTGGCGGAAAGCGGGCTGCACACCGGCTTCGAGCCGGCCCCGCTGCGCCAGATGCTGGAGCACGACTGGATGCTGGGGCTGGTGCTTGTCAGGCTGGGGCATTACGCCATAGGCCTGTTCAAGGGCGAGACCCTGCTGGAAGGCAAGGCCGGCACGGGGCTGGTGCACTCACGTCACCACAAGGGAGGCTCGTCGGCCCAGCGCTTCGAGCGCCACCGCGCCAAGCAGATGGAGTTTTTCTTCACCCGTATCCAGCAGCATGCCAGGGAAATGTTGGAGCCGCGCTTGAAGGAGATAGATTATATTTTCTACGGGGGCGCCAGGGACACGCTGCTGCGCATGTGGAAGCAGTGCCGTTTCTTTGACGGCCTGGCCGGAAAGAGGGTTGACCGTCTCCTGACCGTCCGGGAGGCCAGACGCTCGGCCTTCGATGAGGCTATCGCACAGGCCTATGACTGCCGTCTGTTTACCCTTGGCGAGTGAACTGTTAGAATAGGTTCAACAAAGGGTACGATGCAACTATCCCGGATAAAGAAGTGGGGTGGTGTACTGCCGGCAGAGGAGGAAAAACTCTACCGTCAATATCATCTGCGTGCCGACAGCATTCAAGCCAGCATTGTCATGCTCATCCTGGCCATTCCGCTGGTCGCCTTTGCCTATAACGACTACCACTTCATGGGCCCCGGGCCTGCCTTCTTTGCATTCATGGTGGTGAGACTGGTGCTGCTGGGTGCGGCGGTGACGGCAGTGATTTTCCTCTTGCGCAACCGCAGCGTCAGGGTGTATGACTGGATTATCGGGGCATGGATGGTGGTCGGGCTGATCGCAGTCATGGCGGTAAATTTCTCACGCCCCCAGAATTTCATCGGCCATGCCGTGGTGGACGTGGTCATGCTGTTGCTGGTTTACTTTGTGCTGCCCGCCGGCCTGATCATAAAATACGGCGCATTAATTCTCTTCAGTATTTTTGAGACAGTATGCCTGTTTGTGGCGCATGTAGCGGGCAGCACGGAGCTTTATACCATTATGTTCGCCTTCCTGGTGGCCAACGTGACCGGAATACTGGGCTCCTGGCAGATATGCGTGCTGCGCAGGCACGGATTTCTGGCCGAGCTCGAGCAGCAGAAGGCCCAGGAGGAACTCAAACGGCTGGCAGAGATAGACGACCTGACCGGCATTTACAACGTAAGGGTATTCAACCAGATCGCCCGCAACGAGCTGCAGAGGTTCCACCGCTACGGCCATCCTCTCATTTTCATTATGCTGGATTTAGACGATTTTAAACAGGTCAATGATCAGTACGGCCACCTGGCGGGCGACAGGGTGCTCAAAGAGGTGGCGGGTACCGCCAGGGCCAAGCTGCGCAGCATCGATGTTATGGGGCGCCTGGGTGGTGATGAGTTCGGCATACTGCTGCCGGAGACGAACATGGACAGGGGCAAGGTGGTTGCCAGCAGGATACAGCAGGCGCTGCGCAGGATGAAGATAAGCACGGACGGCGGAACGAGCCTGCATGTCACGGCCAGCCTGGGTCTGACGGAGGTATGCTCAAACGACAAAGACCTGGACTCTATCATCAGCCGCGCAGACTCGGCCCTGTATCAGGCCAAGAGGGAAGGGGGCGGTCCCGGGGCTGCTGTCGCCAACTAGATCTCGCCGTCCAGCCTGTGGATAACCAGCCCGCTGGGGAGCTTGGGATAGAAGTAAGTGGACTTGCGCGGCATGCGGTCGCGTGCGTCGGCTATGTTCTTGATGGTTACGGGTGAGACGGGGTCGAGCAGCACGGCGAACTGGTACTGCCCTTCGTCGACCAGCCTGCAGGCCGCCTCGCCGCTGGGCGTATAGGCCAGCTTATCGGTATCCCCGGCCGGCAGTCCGAGCAGCTTTTCGCAGATGATGTGCTGCACTATGCTCACGTCCAGCTTGCCGTAAGGCTCCGAACGCTTCTTCTCCAGGAAATCGTTGACCTTTATCTTGGGCAAAAGTGACAGGCCCATGACCTGGCCCGGCTCCAGCCCGTAGATCCTGATGCCGCTCATGTAGCGCCCGTCGCTGACCTGGAAATACTGCGACAGGTCCTTATTGAACCTCTTCAATGTTTCCGGGTCAATGCCGCGCACCAGCCGGTGTATGGGCAGTATGATGATGCCCGGGTCGGAGAACGATACCAGCGCCATCAGCACGTAGTTGAACGAGGCATTGCTGCCGGCGCCGGGGTCGAGCTTGCGGCGGTAGTTACGGTAGGCCAGTGCGGTCTCGTAACGGTGGTGGCCGTCGGCGATATAGATGGACTTGGTTACCAGGAAATAGCTCATCCTCTGCACGAACTCGGGCTCGTTGACCATCCAGAACCTGTGGCTGTCGGCGTTCTGGAAGCTGTAAACGGGGTTGGTCTTGACGCGATTGGCGATAAGCTGGTTGACCCTGCCGCCAGGATCCTCGTAAAGGCCCAGTATGGGGCTGAAATTAGTGGCGCAGGCCTTCATCAGGTCCAAGCGGTCGGCCTTGGCTCCCTCCATGGTGAACTCGTGCGGGAAGACCACGCCGCTGTCCCACGCCTCCAGCCGCACGCAGGCATACAGCTCCAGCCGCCGCCGCTTCATCTCACCTATCTCAAAGACGTGCTCGTGCACATAGTAGCTGGATACGCTGTCCTGCTTCAGGTAGCCCTCCTTAAGCCACTGGTCGAAGAACTGGCGGGAGCGGGTGTACCTGTTGTTCCCGGCGTCGTCGCCCGGCATGGTCTGGCCGTACTCCAGCCGCACCATGTTATAAGGATTGCGCTCGTATAGCGCCTCCTGTTCCTGCGGCGAGATGACGTCGTAGGGTGGGCAGATAACGTCCGCCATGCGCTGAACCTTTTCTGGGTTGTACCTTACGCCCTTGAATTCAGATACTTCTGCCAATTCTGTCTCTCCGGTATTCAGTAAATAATATCAAAGTCCGTTAAGCCATGCCTGCTTCAGTTCGCTTATCGGCAGGTTGACTGTGCCTTTCAGCACGAAGCGGCTGCCGCCGACCGTCCCCAGCCGCATGGCCGGCACCTTCAGCCTGAAGGCCAGGCTCTCCAGTTTCAGTGCAGCTTTGGGGCCTGCCGAGACCACAATCCGGGACTGCGCCTCTCCGAAGAGCGCCGCGTCCAGCCGTCCCTTCACGGGTAGCTTGCCGCTGAAGCCTATATCGCCGGTTATGCAGGACTCGGCCAGCGCCACGGCCAGGCCGCCGTCCGAGCAGTCGTGCGCCGAGCTCAGCAGGCCGCGCTCGATGGCCTTGACCACGCAGGCCTGCACGGCCTTCTCCCTCTCGATGTCAATGCCCTGGCTGCCCTGCACCCTGCCGTGCACCAGCTCCAGGTACTCGCTGCTGCCCAGCCCGGCGTCGCCGCCCGGCTCGCCCAACATTAAGACTATATCCCCCTCATGTTTGAAGGAGGACGAGCAGTGGCGCTTTACGTCCTTGATCAGGCCGACCATGCCCACCACGGGAGTGGGGAAGATGGCCACGTCCCTGGTCTCGTTGTAGAGGCTGACGTTGCCGCTGATAACGGGTATCTTCATGCTCTTGAGCGCGTAGGACATGCCCTTGATGCATTCCTTGAGCTGGTAGTAGACGTCGTTCTTGTCCGGGTTGCCGAAGTTCAGGCAGTTGGTGATGGCCGCAGGCCGGGCGCCGGAGCAGGCTGTATTGCGCGCCGCCTCGGCCACGGCGATGACGCCGCCGATGAATGGATTTACATAACAATAGCGTCCGTTGCCGTCGGTGACCATGGAGAAGGCCTTGCTGGTCTGCTGAATGCGCAGCACGGCTGCGTCGCTGCCGGGGAGGACGACCGAGTTGTTGCCCACCTGGTGGTCGTACTGGCGGTAGACGGAGTGCTTCGAGCAAATGTTGGGCGCGGCCAGCAGCCTGAGCAGTACCTTGCCAGCGTCCCTGGCCCGTATGTCCTTTATCTTATTCAGGTCGAGCTGCTGCAGCCCGTCCAGCCAGGCGGGCCTCTTGGGCCGGAAGCGATAGACGGGTGGTGTGTTAAGCTCGTGCACCGGCGCACTGCCGACTATCTTGCCGTTGTCCCTGATGGTGGCCAGGCCGTCCGAGGTGACGGTGCCGATGATGTCCGAGTGAAGCTCCCAGCGGTCGAACAGCGCCTTGACCTTGCCCTCGTAGCCCTTCTTGACGATGACGACCATGCGCTCTTGAGATTCGGAGAGCATGACCTCGTAAGGCGTCATGCCCTTCTCGCGACGCGGTACTTTAGCCACGTCAATATCCAGGCCGGAGCCGCCCTTGTTGGCTGCCTCAACTGCTGCACTCGTAAGGCCGGCTGCGCCGCAGTCCTGCATGCCCACTATCCAGCCGGTCCTGGCCAGCTCCAGGCAGGCCTCGATCAGCAGCTTCTCCATGAAGGGGTTGCCCACCTGCACGGCCGAGCGCAGCTCGCGCTCCTCGGCGAAGGTGCGCGAGGCCAGCCCCGAGGCGCCGTGCAGGCCGTCGCGGCCGGTATCGGCGCCCACCAGCATGATTAGATTGCCCTCGCCCGAAGCGCGGCCCTTGACCAGGCCGCCGGCCGTGCCGATGCCCAGGCAGAGGGCGTTGACCAGCGGGTTACCGTTATAGCACTTATCAAAATATATCTCACCGCCCACGTCGGCGATGCCCAGGCAGTTGCCGTAGCCGGCGATGCCGCCCACCACGCCGCCCATCAGATAGCGGTTGTGCGGGTCGGAGAGCGGGCCGAAGCGTAGCGAGTTCATCAGCGCGATGGGCCGCATGCCCATGGTGAAGATGTCACGCACGATGCCGCCCACGCCGGTGGCCGCGCCCTGGTAGGGCTCGATGTAAGAGGGGTGGTTGTGAGACTCCATCTTGAAGCCGATCACCTGGCCGTCGCCGATGTCGATGACGCCGGCGTTCTCCTCGCCCGGCTTGACCAGCACGTGTTTGCCGGTATTGGGAAACATCTTGAGCAGGGCCTTGGAGTGCTTGTAGCCGCAGTGCTCGCTCCACAGCGAGCCGAACATGCCCAGCTCCACCTCGGTCGGCTGGCGGCCCAGCTTCTGCACAATCAGGTTGTACTCTTTGCGGCTGAGCGCTATCTCGTCCAGCGTGGCTTTAGATACCGGCAATGATCGACTCCCAGATGATATTTCCGTCCGTGCTGCCCAATATGTCCTCGCAGGAGCGCTCAGGGTGGGGCATCATGCCCAGCACGTTGCCTTCTTTGTTGATTATCCCGGCGATGTTATTGAGTGCGCCGTTGGGGTTGGCCTCTAGAGTAACCTTTCCCTCCGGCGTGGCGTAGCGGAAGACCACGCGTGAGGCGTCCTCCAGCCCCTTGAGCGTGTCGGCGTCGGCATAGTAGGAGCCCTCGTAGTGGGAGATGGGTATTTTCAGCACCCGGCCTTTGCCGCACTTGTTGGAGAAGACGGTTGAGTTGTTCTCGGTTTTGAGATAGGTCCACTGGCAGCGGTACTGCAGGTGGTTGTTCTGTCTGAGCACGCCGGGGAGCAGGTGCGCCTCGCACAGCACCTGGAAGCCGTTGCAGATGCCGATGATCGGTTTGCCCTTTTTGGCGAAGCCGGCCACGGCCTCCATCACGGGCGAGAAGCGTGCGATGGCGCCGGTGCGCAGGTAGTCGCCGTAGGAGAAGCCGCCTGGCAGGACAACGCAGTCGTAGCCGCTGAGGTCGGTCTCCTTGTGCCAGACGTAGGCGGCCTTCTGGCCGAGCATGTTATGCGCTGAGTAAAAGCAGTCGCGGTCGCTCCATGTTCCGGGGAAGACCACAATTGCGAATTTCAACTTGAGCACTCTTCAGATATAAATTGTTCCGTCCCGGGCTGACAGTTAACCCGTTGCCGTGGTAATGCTAGCAAAACTGTGGGGCAGGGCATGAAGCGGGGCGCGGCAGGTTATTCAGAGCTTGGAGAGCAGGTCGGTGACGATGTTGTTGACCTCGCCGCCGTCCGCCTTGCCCTTCACCTGCGGCATGAGCTTCTGCATGACCTTGCCCTTATCGCCCGGGCCTTTGGGTTCCACCTCGGAAATGACCTGTTGCACCAGGGCGATTATCTCGTCCCGGCCCATCTGGGCGGGCATGTATTCCTGCAGTATGGCCATCTCGGCCTTCTCGTTCTTCACCAGGTCGGGGCGGTTGCCCTTCTCGTAGGCCTCGATGCTCTCCTTGCGCTGTTTGATCTCCCTGGCGATGACCTCGATCACGCCGCCGTCGTCCAGCTTCTTCTGCTTGGCGATCTCGGCGTAGTTCATGGATGAGAGCAGCGAGCGCAGGATGAGCATGCGCAGCTCATCCTTGGCCCGCATGGCGGTCCTGAGGTCCGTATTGAGCTTGTCTTGAAGCGGCATGGTTATGTTACTTTGTTGCTTTTGCGGCGCTTGGTTGCCTCTTTGCGCTTGCGCTTGATGCTGGGCTTTTCGAAGAAGCCCCTGCGGCGCACCTCGCTGATGATGCCTTCCTGCTGCACCTTGCGAGTGAAACGCCTCAGCAGGCTTTCAAAGCTTTCGCCCTCGCCTAGTCTAACTTCAGGCACTAAAAATCAACTCCTTTTGTTTACAAGTGGCGGGCCAATCTGGAATGCAGAGAGGCAATTGCCAAGTGAAAATTCTAAACTCTTTGCCCTACGGTGTCAACAGACGTTTGAACTCTTGCCCGACGGTGGTCATTGCTTCAGAACGCGGTCGTAATTCGCCAGGAGCTCCTGGCGGTTCTGCCTGAGGTCCGCCCCGGTCGGCGCCGCGGGATAAGGTTGACCGCTCATCAGCCCTGTCCAGAGGATGCGATTGTAGGTCGGGAAATCCATCTTATCAGCATCGGTAAAGTCCATCCCTTTCGTGACCTCTGCCCAGTATGCTGCGTCGTGCGTTGGCCTGGGCACGATAAGGCTGGCCGGCTTGGGGGGAAGCGGCAATTGCGTATTGTAGAGGGCCGCTGAGGGAGTGGCGGTAAAGCTCCACTTGCTCGGTTTCGTGTTGAAGACGTCAGCCATGGGTCTCCCCAGTGCGTCGTTCAGGTTCATCGGCGGGAGACCGAGGACCATTTCTATCGTGCGCAGATAGTCGATGGTGTTGTACTGCGTGGAGACCAGAGCCCCCTGCTTCACATAGGCACCGGCGATGAAGGCGGGGCTGCGATGTGAATCGACATGATCAGGGCCATCCTGTGCGTCGTCTTCAAGGACAAAGATCAGCGTGTTGTCGGCGTACTTGCTATTGGCGATCTTTTGAATCAGCAGGCCGACTGCGTAGTCGTTGTCAGCCTGTTGCAGCTCCGGAGTATTAACGCCGTCAATTGCGGTGGCAAAGTTTCCGGTATGATCGTTCATCAGACGGACCAGGCTTAAGTGTGGGAGGTCCTCTCCGCCATTGATGTACTTGCTGTCGAATTCCCGCTCCCACTCCTTGAAACGCCAGTAGTCCGGATAGGTGGGATCCCAGCCGCGAAAGTACGGATCAGTATACGGGGCAAGGGAAATATTGCAGGGGTAAGCCGTAACCGTATTGGTTGAGGCTGGATCGTGAGCGAGAGTAAGGCTGTAACTGGAGCTCTGGGGGAAAGTATAACGGGTGCAATCAATGTGGAACCCATAATTCCGCACGCTGAGTTTGGCCCGCAAGGCGTTGTCCCATAAATAGCCGGTATTGATTTCATTGTCCGGTCCGTCCGGCGCACCCGTATCGGTCTGGCCGGGCAGCACGTCCGGATCCTCTGACGTGAGAGGATTGGCGGCCTGGCGCTCGGCGACGGTCGGGAGAGAAACGTTCACACTACGGCTTAAACCATCTCCCTCGAGGCAGAGGCCGCGTCCGGCGTAGACCACCGTGTACTGGCTTTCTACCATGCTTTGAGCCTGGGCGGCAGTGGACCATGCCCAGCCATCATAGCTGACTTCAGCGGTGCACATGAAGTTATCCAGCGTGACGAACGTTCGAGCAAGTGAATGCAAATTGGGGGTGAGCGCCTTGCCGAATTCAGCCAGGGCAGGGTCGCCGTTGCCGATCTCAAGGTCGCCCATGATCTGATCGAAGGTCCGGTTTTCCTTGATAATGAAGATCACGTGCTTGACACCCTGGCGTACGGCGTCCATCACTGCGGCATCATCTAAATCCACGGTGCTTGAGAAACGGTTGTTGGCGGCTACCTGAGCAGTGAGGGTCAGGAGCTGGGCATCATCGGGGGTGGGGAAGCTCTGCAGGCCGGCTTTGATCAACTGGGGATTATATGCGTTGCTGGCATAGCCGTTCTGGTGTGTCGGCGGGCCGTAGCTATAGTACCAGGTCGGGTTTGCGCCCGTCGGCGACTTGGCATTCACCACGTACATATATTTGCCGTCGCCGCTTAAACTCACGGAGGTCGGGTACCAGCCGGTCGGTATGAGTCCAATTACTTGGGAACTTCTGTTGCTTACACTCAGCGCAATCACCGCCACGGCATTAAGGTTCCCATTCGTCACGTAGAGCAGCTTTTCGTCAGGGGACAGCGCCACGCTGTTGGGGTTTGCTCCTTTATACTTCTCCAGCGCGGCAGGCAAGACCAACCCGCGCGGCAGCACGGGGATTGTTTCCAGGACTATGTTCCTGGCAGTATCGATGACATCGATGGTATCCGCCTGGTCGTCGGCGACATACAGCAGGGTCTGGGCGGCGTTCAACGTCATCTTGTTCGGTTGGCCCTTTAACGGGATGCGTTCCGCTATTACGGGTTTTCCGCCCGGATTCACTACGACGATCTCGCGGTCGCGCAGGCTGGACACGTACACAGTTGTGCTAGGTCCGGCCCCTTTCACAGCCACCCAGAACGGATATTCCCCGCCCGGCACGCCCACCTTGGCAGGATCATTCTTGCCCGGGCGCAGGTCGATCTCGGTCCCCTTGGACCATTTGCCCAGTCCTCCGGTAAACACCGTGATCGAGTCGTTATAATAATTCGCCGCCACCAGCGTCAGGCCATCCTGCGAGATGGCCACGCCGGCAGCCATAGGCTTTACAGCAACCATCTCGTTGGGCGGGATCTGCTCGCCGGTGGGCGGTTCCACAACAAGGCCGTTGCCTGCGGAATGGTTCAAGGCAAGCTCTGCGGCGTGCTGCCAGGACCCGCTGGCGTTCAGGGTATAGACGTGGACATTGTCACCGCCAGCCTTGGCCGGGTTAAAGGCGCCGGTGCTGTCATAGGGGAGATCTCCCGATCCGCTGGATACGTAGAAAGCCTTCCCGGAAGGATCGAAAACCATACCGTAGTAGGTATTGGGGACCATGACCACTTGCTTCTTGACCGGCTTGTTGGTCGAAATATCATAGACGAACACGTACTCTTGCGAATCCGGCCAGTTGAAATAGGTGCCGAAGGCATCCGGCTTATCGTCGGTCCTGAAGACACGGTTGTAGCCGCTCGTCAGGACCAGCAGGGTCTTTTTATCCGGACTCACCAGGGTAGTAACCGCCTGCCCGGCCAGCCAGTTTGGATTGTCAGCCAGGTCAGGATTTAATGGTTCAAATGTAGCACCCTGGGGCGCCAGCGGCGAAATCTGTTGGCCCATATTGGGTAGGGGCTGTATACCCCTGGTGGTTGGTTGAGGCGCTGTGGTGCACGAACTCAGGACAGTGGCGGCAATAACCAGTATAGCCGCCCACAAATAAGCCATATGATGAATTTTCATTTTCTTTCCCTCCGGGTGTTCAGTAACTGTACGTCAAACTATTTAAAATGACAAATGTGGTCACAATGGAGAGGAGATGGAAATCCCGCCCGGCAGCTCAACCACCACCTGCGTGTTTATCGCATCGGGCGTTAGCTTCTTGACTTTGCCTTTCAGCACATTCCTTGCACTGATTTTCATTGGACCGCCTCCTCTCTAAATAAGTAGGTAATTTAATACTATAGTAAGCTGAAGAAACTGCCAACCCGGACGGATTTATTAAGTGGCAATGTGGAATTGCCCGGTCTTATTCATCTCTTGCACTTTAATTAGTTGTAAACATAAATGATTTTCTTGACGATACTGTTATACTTAGGCGATTTCCAGTGGGAGGTTGAATATGTCAGTGCCTAGCTATTGGATTAATGTCCATCATCCTAGGGCAAAAACTGAATCTGAGGAAGAATCACTTCGTGTCTATCTACCATCTAAATTAAAAAAACTACACAATCCTATTGATAATTACTGGCCGATGAAAAGAGGTGACTATGCTTTTATTTATGAATCGGCAGAAAAATCAGGTAAACAAATGCAAATACTACATATGAATAATAAGCGGATAATTTCGCGGGAGCAGGTTATACTTTGCCAAGGGGTGAAGGCAATAATTGGACTAGTTAAACTTAAAGGCTTCATTTATCAAGAAGGAATTACATGGATTTGGGATGACGATGAATACTATGGATACTTTGAGACCTATTATAATTCTGAAACCACAATTTCGCTGGACCGTATACGTTCAATTATCAATGGATTCAATCCTCGAAGATTTGGTGGAATCATGAAAATCAAGCCTTTTGATTTCAAATTGCTATACAACAGTTTCCTTGGGGATCGGTCTTACGAACGTGATTCCAAACAGTACTGGTGGGATGAAGAAACGGCTGCCCCAGAATGGCTTTAAATTCATCTGAGAATTCTAATTGCTCAATCATATTAGCTTTCGATATAATGATTGTCACGCCAGCGTAGCTCAGTGGCAGAGCAGCTGTTTCGTAAACAGCCGGTCGTCAGTTCGACTCTGACCGCTGGCTCCAAAAATATTCGGCCGCTTTGCTGCCGCCGGTAAGCCCCAAATTTTGCTGTGCCCACTAGGTACTGCAGATGCCTAATTATTGCTTTGCTGGAAATATGGCGATGGCAAAGTAGGATAAACCTGGTAAACGTGGTTAAACACGGTTTCTGTCCTGACCTTGATTTCCGATTCAGTATATGTCTCCACGGGCAATCCTGTTTTATCGCTATACAGAAAATCCCAGATAGCCGTTTTTACCGCATCTTTCGATGCCTCTTTATCGCGCCAGTGGTCGATGCGCAGTTTGCTTTTTTTCAATGTCTTCAATAATTCCACTGCCACTTCTTTAACCTTTTTTATTTCCGCGGCAGCCAGTTCCGGTTTGCTCAGGATATCGAAAATAGCCAGGCTTTCCTCGTCCAGCCCTTCCCTTATCGCCCTCATCTCTTCTACATCAAGGCTCTGGTAGAACTTCATTAATGCTTCAAATGATTGCTGGATAGTTAGCTCGTCTTTTTCCCGGTTGTATTCAGCCACCATCTCCTCGTATTGCTTCTGGAAATCTGTTCTCAGCGCATTGCGCTTCAACATCCTGTCCAGCCTCTTTTCTATGACATTCTGCAGGTTTTGTATGGTCGTCCGTTTGATCGGACTGCGCCCGAACTCCTTTCTTAGCCGTTCGAAATCGATCTTGGAAATATCATATGGCGGACGGTCAGTTACCTGGTCAACCTTTGGTATTATTGCGTGATCGACCACCTCGTGTAACTGTCGGATAATATCGCTGATGTCTGCTTGCCTCCTGTCTTCCTGCAGCTTCCTGTAAATAATGTCGATGGCGTCTCGATCCTTGCGGTAAGAATTGATACCGATACAGTTCATACAGGCTTTAAATTTATTGAGGACTTCACGGCACATAACTTCGAAGCGCTTCCGCGTTTCATCATTCTGATTGGCAGCTTCTTTGGCTTTGATGATGGCGGCGTTTTTGGCAAACCCCGTTTTTTCTATGATGTCATCCAGCATGGAGTCTCGCTCTATTAAAAACGATCTTATCATATCTATGGCTTCTTTAAGTGTATCCAGCAGTTCCTCGTCGGGTTTGGTCGGATCGGCGCTCCGATTATTACCCCCGGTTCTTCCACTGTCAGCCTGGCCGGCATATGTTGCCAGTGCCTTTCTGAGGTTTTTCAAAATGCCGCAGTAATCCACGATAAGTCCATTGTCCTTGCCGTCATTAACGCGGTTGGCGCGGGCTATAGCCTGCATAAGCGTGTGCGCTTTCAAGGGCTTGTCCAGATATAGGGTAGACAGGCTGGGTATGTCGAAGCCAGTAAGCCACATGGCGCAGACAATGGCCACACGGAAAGGGTGGTCCTCTTCTTTGAATGCGGAGTCCGGTTCCAACCGTTGGATGCTGGCGTACTCAGGCCGTTTTCGCAGTGCTTCAGGTATTTCAAAGCCATTTTTAAGCAACTGTCTATGCGGCTTGATATCCAATCCCCATTTTTTAAATTTAGCCACTTCGCCTTGCTCTTCACTTACCACCACAGCTATTTGTGTTTCCTTCATCCAGTCTATTTGCCGCCTGCGGAAGATCTCCTCTTGCTCATCAGCCGCTTTGGGCAATTCTTTTTCCAGTTCACCTATACGTTTCTGCCAGTATTTCTGTATCAGGTTATACATCTTGACACAGGTTAATTTATCTATGCAGATCAGCATTGCCTTGCCATATTCCCATGCATTGGAATAGTGCTTGACCAAATCCTGTGCTATTTTATCCAGCCTTTCCTGTGCGGTAATGATATGATATTCATTTTTCAGCGCCTGCTGCAGCCTCTCTGAAACGTTGATATCTTCTATCTCAAGCTCTTCGAGCTTCGCAGCAACTTGTTCATTGAGCTCTTTGGTTTCGACTCCAAGCTTTTCACCGCGTGCGTCGTAATAAAGCGGCACGGTAGCATGATCTTCCACCGCCCGGTCAAAATCATATGTTGATACGTATTCGCCGAACAGCCGCTTGGTGAGCTCGTCATTTTTAAATAATGGTGTGCCGGTGAAGCCTATGCGGCTGGCATAAGGCAATGCATTTCGCATATTTAGCGCCAGCATCCCGTCCTGAGTGCGGTGGGCTTCATCGGTGATGACGATGATATCGTCTCTTGGCGAATAAGCTTCCCCCAACTCGATTTTTTTATTGAATTTATGGATCAAGGAGAATATGTATCCTTTATGTTCCCCCAGCAGTCGCTTTAAATGTTTGCCGTCTCTGGCCCGGCAGGGGTCGCGGTCATTATCTGCCAGGCCGCACCCTGAAAATGTATTATATATTTGCCGATCCAGGTCTTCGCGATCTGTAAGTATCAGGAATGTGAAGTTGCCGCCAATCTTGCGATGGACCTTGCGTGAGAAGAAGACCATCGAATAGCTCTTTCCTGCGCCCTGAGTATGCCAGAATACACCCAGCTTACCCTGCAAATCTTTTCGCTTTTCCACTGATTTGATCGCCTGGTTAACGCCCAGGAACTGGTGGTTTTTGGCCAATATTTTATATGTCTTGCCCGATGAGTCATCGAAGGTTATAAAATTTTCGAAAAGATCCATGAAATTGCGCTTGTCGCAAATCCCCATCAGCAGTGTTTCCATATCCACCACGCCATGTTCCTCTTCAGATAAACGTTTCCATTCCCCGAAATGTTTGTATTTGCTGATAAAGGATCCTATTTTGGCTGTATCACCATTCCCCAGTATCACAAACGCGTTGTGATGGAAGACATGCGGTATGGTATCTTTGTAGTCCGCCAAGTTTCTCTCATAGGCTGTCTGCAGGTCCTTGTGTATATTCTTGCATTCCATGAATAACAGTGGGATACCGTTAACGAAACCAATAATATCCGCACGTCTTCTGTAAAGGTTTCCTCTTATCCATAGCTCACGCATGCACAGGAAATCGTTATTTTCGGGTTCGCTGAAATCAAAGACACGCAGACGTTCCCTTTTCAGTTCACCTTTATCGGTTCGGTAGGTTACCTGTATCCCTTCCTTCAGCAATTCATATTTCTCTTGATTTATTGCCAGCGTTGTCTGGGATGCGCTTGCTTCTATTATCTGGTTCATTGCATCATGATAGAAGTTATCAGGCAGTCCCGGGTTGAATTCCAGAAGCTTGGCTTTCAGATAACGCGTCAGTACTACCTCCGTGTCCGACAGCCTGCCCAAAGTGCCGTTTTGCCCGAAACTCTCCTCGTTATAGGCATATACCGATTCCCATCCCAGCTCATTTTTCAAATAATTGGCCGTGGTCTGCTGGACCAGGAAATCTTCGGTATATGAGCTCATGCGGCGATCTCTCCGCTCATCAGTTTTGGAAGCAGAAGATCACGGGATTGTGCCAACTTACGGTTATATTCATGCAATTTTGAGATCTGGTTATGTATTGGGATTATTTGATCGTTAAAATGATTAAGAAGTTTATCGCCAGGTATTAAGAACTGTCGACTATGTGCAAAATCGCGATTTAAGCCAGGTACGGCCACATCAGTATTAATAAAAGCTGTATTCAATAATACATAATATAGATAATAGTTAGTTTGGTCTGAATTGATGAAGTACACCGTATCTATTGGCCAAAAATCGCTATGTGACCAATATACACTGCCAATAGTACCTTTACGGCCAATAATGATTCCGGGCCCCTTAACCAGCGCTTGTTCATGCGTTCCAATTACACCACTTGATCCATAAACTGGATATTGCCCCCCAATTCTATTATCCGTGTGTAGTGCTTTACCATAGTTTAATGTGCCGCATTCTCCAAGTGTTTTCCTTTCCCACCCTTCCGGTATCCCATCAACAATTTTTACGTACTCATGACCGGGAAAGCGGAAATGCACAAACCATTCCTGATACAACAACCTTGCCGCCTGCTCCAGCAGTTCAATTCGCCTGCGATTGTTCTCAATTAAATCATCATATGTTGTTAAGATGTTTGCTATGCGAGTTTGTATTTTATAGTCAGGGATTATTAAAGGAAGTGTATCTAATACATTTCTATTTAATGTCGGAACGGATGCACCGCCATTGAAATTTTCTAAGTGTAATGTCACTAATTTGTAATAGACATACTTGGGAAAATTATGTTTAAAGTCTTTAACCCATAAAGCTGTATTATGTGGCCAATAAGGGACATCAATATATTGGACTAATCCTAATGTGCCAGAACGACCTGTAACAACCCCTGGGGGATTTGCTTTCGCTAGTTCATGATATCCAATTACACAATTTGACCCTAATACAGGTACTTCGCCATCTCGCAGCTGGGATTTTGGGAGATCAAAACCACGCTGAAGCGTTATAAAGTCAACAAAATTTGTTTGCTTCCAACTCATATCCCCAGTTCCTTGAAATTACACTTGATTTGTGCTGCCAATTCCACCGCCTCTATATTTAATCCTTCCAGTTCAATATGAATGTTACGCATTGTTTCTTCGAAGTCGAAGTTCTCGTCTTCTTCTTCCGGTGCAATACCCACATAACGTCCCGGCGTCAGGCTCCAGTCGTTGCCTTTCAATGTTTCCCTGCTTACCAGCTTTACCAGGCCTTCGACATCCTTAAGTTCAGCGTCAGGAAAATGTCCTGTCAGCCATACTGCCTGCTTGTGGTAATAGCGCACACTCTTTAATTGCTCTACGGCTACCAGCCTTGCTTCGTCTGCTGCCTTGCGCAGACTTGCAATTTCGCGGCTTTGCCATTTGTCGCTTTCTTTTGCCGATAGCTCGTTATCGCAGGCATCAATCAGCCGGCATATTAATTTATAGATCAGGTCAGCCTGTTTAACCATGTCCTGGCTTGCCTCAGCAATATTGACGAGCCTCTTAGTCGCTTCATTCAGTCCGGTGTTATCCTTTGCCTGGCTGTCCCACTTCCTTCTCTCAGTTTCGACGGTAGATTGCAAATTCCTGACATCACCATCGAATTCTGCAATGCTCCTGTTTAATTCCTCGAGTGCCTCAATTGGCGACTTGTCTCTATCTGCCGCATCAAGGAATGGCTGCATTGAGTTCTGCAATTCTTTTATTGCAAACAGGAAATCTGTCAGCGGTTTGACCCCGTTCCCATTTTTATTCCGCAGCGCAAAGCAATTGGTTCCTTCCTTGATAGTATTATCAATGTATGTTTCCACCAGTTTCAGAAATCGCTCTTTGTGGCCGCGGTAAAGCCAGATGATGGCCAGGATGTTCTGCATCTGCTCCGGGCTGAAGTCATATATTTTGCGTGTCACCTTGCGATAGATGTTGCGGGCATCCAGCATGAGAACCTTATCTTTGTGCCCTTCAGGTTTATCCTTATTGAGGAACCACAACTCGCAGGGCACGGTCCTTGTATAAAAGAAGTTTGACCTTATGGCTATCATGATATCCAAAGCGCCTGTTTCAATCAGCTTCTGCCTTACCCTGGCCTCGTCACGCCCGGCGCTGGATGCCTGCGATGACATGACAAATCCTGCTCGGCCCTTTTCATTCAAGTAACTGTAGAAATAGCTTATCCACAGGTAGTTGCCGTTGGATACCTTGCCCTTCTTATTTACACCGGGTAATCCGAAGGGCAGGCGTGGGTCGCGCTTTACCTTGTCGGCATCTACCTCATCTACATTAAATGGTGGATTGGCCATAACGAAATGAGCTTTATTGTAAAGTTCGTGAGGGTCTTCGTAATAGGTTATTGCCTTCTGTATTTCTCCTTCCAGCGCGTGAACAGCGAGGTTCATTTTGGCCAGTCTTATTGTGGTTGGATTCTTCTCCATCCCGTAAAAAGTGAGCCGTTCAGTCGGGTTTGCGTGCAACCGCTCGACAAAGTGAGCGCTTTGTACAAACATGCCGCCAGATCCACAGGCAGGATCCAACACAATGCCGCGCTCCGGCTCAATCACGTTTGCTATTAATGAAACAAGGGAAACCGGCGTAAAAAATTCTCCACCGTCATGTGCTTTAAGGTCAGCAAATTGTGTTAGAAAGTACTCATAGATACGCCCGAATATGTCGCCTGTCGCTTTTTTAAGCTCATCCGGGTCAAGTGTACGAAGTAACTGGCCCAGAACATCATTATCCAATTCCTGATAATCGCCCTTGGGAAGAATGCCGCGCAACGTTTCATAGTCAGCTTCAATCGATTCCATGGCGTTGATGATTTCCCTGGCGCGGTCTTTATCGTCGGTAAGTTTTACGAGATAATCAAATTGGGCCTTTTCCCCCAGGAATATAGCACCCTTTTGTGAAAAATCTTCTTTGGTAAGCGGACGTGTTTTTCCGCCCCTTGACGGCAGGCTGGCAATAATGTCATCTTTCACGGCCAGGAAGCGGCTGTAAGCATGCCTCAAAAAGATCAGCCCCATAACGGGCAGGAAATACTCATTGCTGGCATAATTAGAATTGGCGCGCAGTGTGTCCGCCGCACTCCATAGCCGCTTCTCTATCGCTTCAATATGCTCAAGTTGTGCCATGCATCCCCTGGCAATTCATTTTGACCATTTTACGCTTGAAATATTGCTTCGTACAAGAGCTATGCCGCTCACCTTTCAGTGATGCTTTCCTGCTCCGAAATCATATTTTATTAACTTAACATCACTCTTGCTTCAGGCCAGCTATCAGATTCCTGAATACACGGTGTGCATAGTTCTTAAATGTGTCTGCTGTCATGTCCCCCGTGTATTGTGCCTCTAACAGAGCCGGTCCCTGACCGCCTGACACGGGAAAATACTTTTCCAGATTACTCACTGCCTTGCGCGCCCAGTTTCTTGCGTATCCTATCTGTATATCTTTCATCTCTACTACGACTTCTTCCATCATTTCGGGTGTTGAATCCACCAGATCGAAGATATAGTAAAGGTCTTTTGCCTGCTTGGAACGCCTATCTGGCAGTGTAAGCGCCTTCTGGAAGATAAACGCCGCCGGAGAGGGCAGGTTCACAGTCGCCTTAATGTTAGTATCTGCCTTATGCTCGTGGACAAGGATTTGCCTTGTATTATCCAGCAGGATTTCCACATATCTGAGCGCCTGCGCCTTCAAGCCGTTTTGCACTGAGATGGATGGCTTGCCTGGCTTGCCGACCTCGGGTGTTATGAATTCTATCTGGCTGGGCGGGGCCGCTAGCTCATATTTTACCGCTCCGCCATTTGATCCAACGATATCAATCTTATAGCCAGCCTCTGTAAGCAGGTTGTCCAAAGTCGGTAGTCCGCTGTCCTGCAATTTGCGCGGCACAGCAATATCAATATCTGTGGTCCGTATCGATGGATGACGCGATCTCAGGTTACCGTATCTGCGATAGATAGCTGGAACCCATCCTCCTACCAGTACGATCTGTCCCAGGTATGGCTTAATGACCTCAAGCGCCTTGTAAAGCGCCGCGAGGTCTTTATCTGTGACTTCCACTTATCCGTTTGCCTTCTTCCATTTCAGGCCGAATTACCTTTTCCAGGAGCTTTTCTGCCTGCTCACGCCCGCGTAATGGATACCTGTTGAGATCCAGGTACAATTGTATATCCGCGACAACCCGCCATCTTTTGATTTTTCTTGCCCTGAATAATGCCGAGTTGGTGTAATATGGCTTTACCAGTATCAGGTTTGCCCCCTCTTTCCTGGCTTCCAGATCCAGCTCCTGCTTTATTTTCCCCTGCACAAGATCAAATGCCCTGCCGTCTATTATGAGATGTACCTGGCTGAATGTTGCGTACGGCGCAATCAGACTGGCTCCTGCCTGGAAACCAAGCGCACATTTCTCCAATACATTGTTGCTCAATTTGCTTATTCTGTTCATGACCTCATGAGCATCTTTGGCGTGGCAATAATAATAGTAGAATTTGCTCCTCTGCCAGTCATATAAATCAGCCCATTCCCTGAGGGTGTCTTCCCATGCAAGCAGCCTTATTCCATTCTCGCGGCTGTATTGTACCAGGCCCCTCTCTACCATGCTGTTAACCGTCAGGGATGCCCAGCCGGCAGTGATCCCACCGGCCTCAGCTATTTCGCGGATCCGCCAGGAATGGCCCGGTTCCTCCATCAAAAGCCTCAGTATAATAGACGCCTTGTCCGAATATGGATTAAATTTGGGTTGCGGATATCCTGGCGGCCTTGGTTTGCCGTCACGTTCGATGAAGACCCCCGGGGCCCTGATGTATATGTTCCCGGCCATGTCGAAGTAGCCCATTTTCAGTTCTCTCAACAGCGATCGCCTATTCGGGCTGAGATACTGGGCAGCAACTACAGGTATTCGATTAGGGCCGGCGTACCACCTGATTTGCTCTGCTGCCAGGCGTAAATCCGATAAATGCGGCCTTTCTTTAATCTCAATGACTAGGCTGATTTCCCGCCCATCGAAATCTGCCCGCACCACATAGTCAGGCTTTGCATTAAGCAAGCGTGGTTGCACTTCCACGGCTTTGACATTGAGCCCTGCCTCGGATAGCTTTGTCTTTAAATCCTCTTCACTCAACATAGGTGATCTTCCCTGAAAATGTTTATTATCATGATGATGTTTAGTGCGCACTAAACATATAGCAAATAATAAACAATGTCAAGCAGTGATTGCCAATGTAATGTAATATTGCCAGGAAAAGGAATTTAAGCAAAGCAGATGAATACCCAGTATCCGACCGGCATCTCCACTTTCAGTTATAATTTCAGCACAACGCAAAATATTTTAGGAGGATCACCATGGCAGAGACGCCCGATTATGAAAAATATCCTGTTTCCGACGAGGTGATGGGCAAACGTTACAAGAACTGGACGCAGTCGCTGGCCAGGCAGATGGTCGTACTGTACCGCATCGGCAAAGAGGTCGGCGGGGAAAAGTTCGTCCAGCGCCTGAAAGAGGAATATTACAAGGACGGACAGAAGGGCGCAGAGATGTGGATGGCACTGAGCGGCACGAAGCTTGAGGACTTTTGCGACTGCATGGCATTGCCCAAAGTGCATGACCTGATTGACGATACCTTTGCCAACTACTGGGACGGATATGTAGAGCATACTTCAAAGGCCTTTGAGAAAGAGCTCAAGACCTGCCCGGTGGCCAAGGCCTGGTCCAAAGAGCCGGACCTGTGCGAGGTATTGCTGGGCGAGTCGCTCAAGGGCATGGCGGCCAAACTGAACCCCAAATTTAAAACCAAAGGCTTTACCAAGCTGCTGACTAAAGGCGATAAGGTATGCCGCTTCCGGGTAGCCCTGGAAGACTAGCTTAAACTACCTCGATGCCCTCTATGCGGAACTCCGTGCCTGAGACCAGCGTGTAGTTCTTGGAAGCGCAGTCCGGGCAGGCCACGTCCTCCTCAATCAGGCGGGAACGATCGACCTCGAACTCCTTGCCGCACTCCCGGCATTTGAAGACGATGGGGTTGACGATGACCAGTATCTCGGCCTCCTCGGCCACCGTGCCCTTGCGGATAAAGTTAAAGTAGTGCTGCAGCCATTCCTGCTGTACGTCGCGCAGCGCGCCCAGCCGCAGCACGATGGTCAGCACCTTCTGCGAATTTGTCCGGCGGGCATAGTCGAGGGCGGTGTCAAGTATATCCTGCGTCAGGGCAAGCTCATGCATGGCTTATTATGAGCCGGTTTTCGCCCTGGCCCTGTCGACCGCAGCCTTCTCGTGGCCCATCCTCTCCTGGTTGTCGAAGAAGCCCTCGTCCTCCGGCAGTGTCAGCCGGTCGTCGGGCTTTCTCACCAGTATCAGCGCACCGCTGGGGCAGGTGGTCACGCACAGCCCGCAGCCGAAGCACCTGGCCGGGTTGAAGACGACCTTCTTATCCTCGTCCAGCGTTGCCGCCTTCATAGGGCAGCGCTCGACGCATTTGCCGCAACTGATGCAGACCGACTCGTCCTTGACGCACTTGTAGTTGCTCCAGGTCTCGAAGGCGGTGCCCTGCTCGATCTTGGCGCCTATGAGTATGCCGCAGTGGCACTTGACGCAGTTGCAGAATCCCGAGCAGTCCCGGGCGTGCGCCATCTGCACGAACATGCCCGCCTTGTCGTCCTTGTGCAGTATATCCAGCGCCTGCCCGACCGTTATTACGTGGGGGTTGCCGATGTTGGACTCCAGCATGAACTCGGCCATGCGGCCGAAGGCGATGCAGAGGTTCACGTTGTCGGTGCAGGTGCAGGGCTTCCTGGCGAAGATGGCCACCTTCCTGCAGGCGCAGTCATTGGCCACGATGAGCGTTTGCCTTTTAATGGCGGCCTCGATGTCGTCCTCCGGCAGCAGCTTTCCGTCCTTTACGGTTTCCGGCTTGATGGGGACCACCCTGGCGATGGGAAGGCGGTAGTCCAGCAGCGTCTTGCCGAACCCGTCCCGGTAAAACTGCCGCATGTTGGCGGCGTCGTCGCTGTCGAACCTGTCAACCCGGAACTCCCACAGGCCGTGGATGAAGGGGATTATGCGGTATCTCTTCTCGCCGCCGTCCTTCTGCCAGTAGAGCAGGCCTTTCTTTGCCATCGACTCCAGCCGGTCACGCGCTTCCTCGATGCTTATGCCCATATGGTCAGCAACCTGCTGCGGCGACTGCAGGCCCGGCTTGAATTTAATGAAAAACTCGGCGTCCTCCCGGCTGAAGGCCTTTTTGAGAAAGGCCATCTCGGAGCCCTGCTCCGTCCGGGGATAGCCCTTGGTCATGCCGTCCAGCTTCTCTCTCAGCCGTTCATATACATCTTCCATTTCATTTCCCTCAAGCATGCGATTTTACCCCCTTGCCCGGCTTATTTCAAAGGATTACTGGAAGTCTATAGATTGACTGGTTAATCATTATTGTTGAAATGCCCGGCGAAAGAGTATAATTCCGCCTGAGAACAATCCCCTTTTTCATTGCGTGTGTTAGCTGTTTGCGGACAAAAGGCCAATAAACAAACAGGAGGTGGCTAATATGGAGTTTAGCGGGATTACGCTGGTGACCGGCGCTGCCGGATTCATGGGGAGCCACCTGGTGGAATACCTGGCCGCTAAAGGCGTTAAGGTCAGGGCCAGCGCCCGGCCGCGCAGGGACACCTCCTTCTTCGACAGGCTGGGCGTCCAGTACGTGGCCGCCGACCTGACCAAACCCGAGACCGTCCCTCCCCTGTTCGAGGGCGACGTCGACCGCGTCTTCCACCTGGGCGCCATCTGCAACTTCTCCACACCATACAAAAAGCTTTACCCCACCAACGTGCTGGGCGTTGGGCTTATCACGCGGCTGGCGCTGGAGAAGAAGGTCAAGAGGTTCGTCCACGTGGCATCCACCAGCGCCTACGGCCCCTACCGCGGCACGCCCTTCACCGAGGACAGCCCGAGGGAGCCGCAGGATGACTACGGCCGCAGCAAGCGCGACGGCGAGAACCAGGTCCTGCAGAGAGTAAAGGAGGGCCTGCCCGCCATCCTGACAAGGCCCTGCACGGTCTACGGCCCGCGCTGCACCGACGGCGCCGGCAAGGCCTTCTCACGTCCGAGTTCCATCACAGCCATACCCGGCTCCGGCAAGCAACTCCTCTCCAACGTGCGGGCTGAGGATGTGGCCGGTGCGGTCGAGCACCTCTCACACCTGGATGAGGCCGTGGGCCAGGTCTACAACATTGCCGACGACAGCCATCCCACGGTTGAGGAGGCGCTGACGCTGGCGGCCATAACTTTCGGCACCAAGCCGCCATCCAGCCACCTGCCGCTGGGGCTGGTCAAGTTCGTGGCAAAGCTTACCGCGCTCATGTCCCCGGGCAAGGTGCCCGACCTGGAGTACGACGCGGTGCGCTACCTCTACGACGACTACGTGGTGGACAACTCCAAGCTCAAGAAGACGGGCTACAAGTTCATCTACCCGGACTTCAAAGAATCCATGAAGCAGATGAAGGAATGGTACGGGAGCCATGCTTCTGAGAACCTGGCGCCCGACCGATTATAATTACTGGATAAGGAGGTTGACATGGCGCAGACAATAGTTATCACCGGCCTGGCTGACGGCATGGGGCGTGACGTGGCCAAGCTCCTGGCGCAGTCGGGGGACTCCATAGCCGGCTTCGACGTGGACGAGAAAGGCATCAGCTCGCTCCGCGAGGAGCTGGCCAAGATCGGCGGAGAGCACCTGCTGGCCACGCTGGACATCACCGACCGCCCGGGCATACTCAAGTTCCGCGACCAGGTGCTGCAAAAGTTCGGCAAGGTGGACACCGTGCTGTCCAACGTCGGCATCGGCTTCTTCGACCCCTTCGAGGAGGTCAACCTGGAGAAGGCGCTGAAATGCCTGGAGATCAACGTCATCGGCGCGGCCGCCATCTTCCAGGCCTTCCTGCCCACCCTGAGGAAACAGGGCAAGGGCAAGCTCATCGCCATGACCTCGCTGGTCGGCCAGATACCCTTCCCCTTCGAGTCCATCTATACCGCCAGCAAGTTCGCCATAGAGGGCATGTTCGATGCCATGCGCATCGAAGTCGAGCCCTTCGGCATCAGGGTCGCTTTGATTGAGCCGGCGCAGGTCTCCACCACGTTCGCCGCCAAGATACACCACCTGCCGCCGGAAGGTTCATGCTACCGTGACAGGTGCAAGCGGTTCATCGACAAGGACAACGATCTGATCAAAACTGCACCCGACCCGCTGAAAGCGGCTAAAATGATTGTTAAGATATTAAAGTCGGACAAGCCCAGGCTGCACAACCAGATGGCCTTCCGCGACACCTTCTTCATGGCCATCAATAAGTTTCTGCCCGTGTCCGTCAGGGACAGCATCCTGGTGAATTTCATGGACATCAAGGTGTAGCAGCCCCGTCCGCAAGGAGACCATCATGAAGACAGCAAGCGCTTCGGTAACCACGAGGCCCCGCTCCCGCGTGGAAAGGCTCAGGCAGGGCGTCATACTGGCCCCGCAGGAGGTGTGCATCGAGCGCGCCCGCTACGTTACCCAGTCCATGAAGAAGCACTGGGACGAGCACCCGCTGACGCGCATGAGCCTGGCGCTGGAGCACATGCTTAACAACATCAGCATCATCATCCGCGAGGACGAGCTCATCGTCGGCTGCCGCACGGGCAAGCTCAAGGGCGCACCGCTCTTCCCGGAGAACAAGTCGCGCTGGATGGAAGGCGACCTTGAGAACTTCGACAAGCGCGTGCTGCAGCGGGCGCTGATAACCGACGCCGAGCGCGCCGAGCTGCGCGACGATATACTGCCCTTCTGGCGCGGCAAGACCGTGGAGGAGAAGCTGGAGAAGCAGTTCCCCCTGGACGTGGCCGCCGACATGGACAAGTACATCTTCACCATGATACTTGAGATCACCTACGGCATCGGCCACTTCACCATGGACCATCCCAAGCTGCTGAGGCTCGGCCTGTCCGGCCTCATCAAGGAGGCCGAGGCAAAATATGCCGCGCTGCCCGCCTCCGAGCAGTCCTCGGACAAAGGGCTGTTTTACCAGGCGGTGATACGCTCGCTCAAGGCGGCCGTCGCCTTCGCCAGGCGCTACTCCGGCCTGGCCAGCCTTATGGCCGAGAAGGAGAGCGACCCCGTACGCGCCGCCGAGCTTAAGGAGATCGCCAGGGTCTGCAGCCGCGTGCCCGAGAACCCGGCGAGTTCCTTCCACGAGGCGGTGCAGAGCGTTTACTTCGTGCACCTAATCGCCCAGATCGAGTCGGGAGGCAACTCCATCTCGCTGGGGCGCATCGACCAGATACTCTACCCCTACTACAAGGCCGACAAAGAGGCCGGCAAGATAACGTCTGTGAGGGCCCGAGAGCTGATGTCGCTGCTATTCCTCAAGACCAACGAGATTTGGAACGTTCTGGAGGAAGCCTTCATACCGGGAGGCGAGGGCGCCGAGGGCAAGACCACCCAGAACGTGACCGTGGGTGGCCTGGGCACAGACGGCAACGACGCCACCAACGAGCTGAGCTATATAGGGCTGGACGCCTTCGCCGACATCCGCACGGTGCAGCCCAACTTCGGCGTGCGCCTGAGCAGCAAGGCGCCGCAGGACTTTTATTTAAAGGCGGCGGAGTACGCCCGCGACGGCGTGCCGCTGCATTTCCACAACGATGACGCCATCATACCTTCGCTGGTTCTGGGCGGCCACACGCTGGAGGACGCGTGCAACTACGGAGTGGTGGGTTGTCTGGAGCCCAACGCTCAGGGCAAGACCTTCGGCTCGACCTTCGCCGTGCAGTTCAACGGCATCAAGTGCGTGGAGTTTGCACTGAGCAACGGCATCGACAATATCTTCGGCTACCAATCCGGCCTGCAGACCGGCGACCCGGCCGGGTTCACTTCCTTTGAGGACGTCTGGAAGGCCTACGCCGAGCAGGTATCGCATTTCATAGGCCAGGTGGTCAAGGGCATGAACGCCATGGACAAGACCATCGCCGAGAACGTCCCCTCCCCCTTCGCCTCGGCCATGGTAGAGGGCCCGATGCAGAAAGGCGTCGACCTGACGAGGGGCGGCGCCCTCTATAACTCCACCGGAGTGCAGTACATGGGCTTTTCCAACGCCGTGGACAGCCTGTACGCCGTCAAGAAGGCGGTATTCGATGAAAAGAGGTATCCCATAAGCGCAGTCTGCGAGTGGATGTCCAGCGACTGGCTGGAGAACGAAGACAAGCGCACATTTTTCCTGCGCAAGATGCCCAAGTACGGCAACGACAACGACGAGGTGGACGCCATGGCGTCCAGGGTGATTAACCACTATTGCGACGAGCTGGCCAAGCATAAGAACTTCAGGGGAGGCGCCTTCTGGCCCGGCGTGTTCTCGGTGGCCTTCCACATCGCCTTCGGCGCCTTCACCGGCGCCACGCCGGACGGACGGGCGGCCGGCGCCATACTGGGCAACGGGCTGACGCCCAGCGAGGGCAGCGCCGTTTCCGGCGTCACCGCCATCATGAACTCGGTGACCAAGCTGCCGCTGAGCAGGGTGTATAACGGCTGCAACCTCAACTTGCGCTTCTCGGGTAAAAAGATCAAGGCGGAAAACCTGGTGGCCCTGGTCAAAGGATACTTCGAAAAGGGAGGATTCCAGGTGCAGTTCAACATGGTCAGCACTGACAAGCTGAGGGATGCGCAGAAGCATCCTGACAAGTACCGCGACCTGGTGGTCAGGATAAGCGGATATACAGTCTACTTCACAGACCTGAGCGAGACGGCCCAGGACGAGATAATCAGCCGCAGCGAGTTCACGCTGTGATTACGGCCAGGAGGTAAAAGATGGGCAAATATTATAAGGACATCAACCAGCTCTACGATATTTACGGCCACCTGCTGGACAGGCTGCTGACCGATCCAAAGATAGGGCCCAAGTTCGGTAGTGCCGGCATCATCATAAAGTTCATCTACACCGACCCCGACGGCGAGATAACCATAGACCTCAAGAACAAGCCCAAGAAGCCGGGCTATTACGGCGCCTACTACCTGGGGCCGTGCGATGTGAAGGAGGACGTGTGGTCAAAGCAGCCGGCCGACTTCTCGCACAGCTTCTGGCACGGCTACGAGAACCCGGTGGCGGCGGTAACCAGGGGCAAGATCAGCCAGGGCGGCAATATCATCGCCATGCTCAAGCTGCTGCCGGTGATCAAGCCGGCCTTCGCCCTCTTCCCCAAAGTGCTGGAGGAGATGGGCCGCGGCGACCTGGTGATTAAAAAGGCCTGAGCTGTATTAAGACCAGAGGTCTGCGGCGGCCTGCTTGAGGCCGAGCTCCAGCAGCCTGTCCTTTGACGGTTTGCCACTGGCCCAGTCCCACTTCCTGTAGTCGTAGTATTCCTTCAGTAACAAGCCCATGTCCGGCGCCTTATCTTTGCTGCCTCCTTCCGGAAGCGCCTCGATGCAGATGCGCGGCATCTTATCGTCCTCCCGGCGCACGCCCAGCCGGTTGTTAATGGCCCTCTTGATATTCATGGACCTTTCGCCCAGCGTGTTGAGGTCGGCGGGCGTGTAATCCCAGCCGGTGATGCTGCTGAGTAACTGGCTGATCAGCGTTGCCGAGTGCGGTGCGAACTTGCAGAGCAGGACCGCATCGAAGATCTCCGTGTAATTCTGGGCCCTGGCGCATACCTCGGCCTTGCCCTGGGACTGGAATCTGTCCCCTTTGATGATGTTAAACTCGGGCACGGCCTGTCCCAGGTCGACCCGGTACATGCTGCCCTTGAGATGGCAGGCGCCGCGCGGCCCGGTGGCATAGCACAGGGCCTGGCCCACATAGGCCCGGCCGTCATGCATGGGCACCTCCAGCCCCTTGACGTGGGCTGCCTCTTCGGGGTCGGCTCCCAGCTCCTCGGCCATCTTTTTGACGCCCTTGCCCAGCAGCTCGCCGATGCCCTGCTTTTTGACGATGAGGTCGAGCAGCTTGAGTATGGCCTCTCCGTCTCCCCATTCGAGCTTCATGCCCGCCCTTTCAGCGCTGAGTATGCCCTTTTCATACAGGTGCATGGCGTAGGCAATGCTCACCCCCGCCGCGATGGTGTCCATGCCGCTGGAGTTGCAAATATGGTTGGCCCTGATAATGGAGTTGAAATCGAAGTTCATGCAGAGCGGGCCGAAGACGGCGGTGGTCTCGTACTCGGGGCCGTCCACCTCGTCGATATCCTCGAAGTTCTTCAGCTCCCGACCGCAGGCCACGGAGCAGCCGTGGCAGGCGTAATGGGCCGCGCCGAACGTCTCTTTGAGCACCTTGCCGCTGACCTTGTCGGCGGGGAAGGTATTTTTAGTGAAATACTTGGTGGGAACGTCGCCCAGCATCATGCCCAGCTCCATGTAGAGCATCGTGCCCAGCTCGCGGTACATCGGCCCGGTTCCGAAGCTGGCGACAGCTTCGCGGGCCTCCTTGACCAGCTCCTCAAATTTGGCTTTGTCGGCTATCTCGGCCTTCATGTTACCGCCCGCCACCACCGCTTTGAGCTTCTTGGAGCCCATCAGCGCCCCCAGCCCGCAGCGCCCGGCGGCCCGGCCGCGGTCGTTCATGATGGAGGCATAGGGCACCAGGTTTTCGCCGGCCTGCCCTATGCAGGCTGCGCTCAGGCCGGCATCCTGCAGCTCGTCCTTCAGCTTTTTCTGCGCCTGGTAGATGTCCAGGCCCCACAGATTGGAGGCGTCCCTGAGCTCGGCGCTGCCGTCCTTTACATAAAGATAAACCGGGCCGGCGGCTTTGCCTGTAAGGATTATGCCGTCGAAGCCTGCTGCCTTGAGCTTGAAGGGGAAGGTCCCGCCTGTGGTGGCCTCGCCCCAGAGGCCGGTGTGCGGGGACACGCCGCACATGGCCAGCCGGCTGACCATGGGAATCGATGTTCCGACGAAGGGCCCGGAGGCGAAGACCAGCTGGCTCTCCGCCGAGAGCGGGTCCATGCCGGGCTTGATGCTGTCATACATCAGCCTGGCGGCCAGTGTTGAGCCGCCGATGAAGTCCTTAAGGTCGCTTTCTTTAAGTTCAACTGTCCCGGTTTTGCCGCTGCCAAGGTCCACCTGCAGGAACTTTCCGTGATAACCGAACATGGCTTGACCTCCTGTAAGTATCAGTGTGGTTTACGGCTTATTGTCCGGCGGCTGCTTGCCGAAGGCCGCCGGGTATATCTGCGATAGTATGGGTTCCAGGTCGGCCTGTGCGCCGATGAAGCTGATGGGATATTTAAAGCCTATTTTTGCCAGCTTCTTCAGGCCCGAGAGCGCCCTTTCGGCGTCGGCCGGAGGCAGCGCCAGCGATATCTCGTCATCGGCCACCTGCCCCATCGAGCGCTCGCCGTAGCAGGGAATGGATACCTGGGGCTTGCCCGTGCGGTAGCATTCGCCCAGCGAGTCGGCGCAGGCGCCTTCGCCGATGAAGTGAAAATTGAAGCGCTCGTACTTTTCCTTCTGCAAGCCGCAGAGCAGCATCATGATCTGCGCCGGGTTGCCGAAGATGATGATGACCTCCGGCTCGAACTTGTCCTTGGCCAGCGGGGCCAGCACCACGGCCTCGGCCACGGGCACGCGCGGCGAGTCGAGCTGCTGCTGCATGGCTTCGTCAGGTGTGCCAAACCAGGTGGTGGAAAGCATCTCCGCCTCGGCCCGCATGCTTCTCTCTGAGGCGTGCCTCACTCCGTGCAGCCGCATGCAGCGCATATTAAGCGGGTCCTCCCGGGTGATGCCGATGGTCATCTTCTGTACGCGGGCCAGGAAGACCGCCTGGCAGAAGGTGAAAAGATGGGGAATGCGGCTGACATTCCTGATATTGCCCAGGTCGGCGGCCTTCTCCAGCCTGCGGAAGGCCAGGGGGTCGGTCCTCAGCCTTAAAGTTGTCACCAGCTCTGTTGAGATGTCCTGCCAGCTCATTTCGTTTGCTCCTTGGAAAGAAATTCCGCGGGTGCGGAGGGATAATTAGCATTGTAACATAAAGCCCGGCAGCCATTTAAAATGTCATTGCGAGCCCCGATCGTATCGGGGCGTGGCAATCCCCTGACCGTAGGCTCATTGGCTTGCAATAATGTAGTTGCTGAGGAGCGATAATAAAACGGGGCGCCGCATCCCAGTTGCGGCGCCCCGGCTTTCATTACCATCTGCAGCGCGGGTACGTACGCCGCAGATAAACAGGGGGGCAGTTTACCTCTGCCTTCTCCGTGAGATGTAAATGACACCAAGTACGAAGGCAAAGACGATGGCCGCACCGCTGATGTAAAGGATCATGTTGGGGTCGGCCATGGAGTCGACCGTGAAGGTCCCGGCATTGATGCCGCCAACATAGACGGAGTAGGTGCCCGGGTCATTCCTGGTGACGTTGAACTTGACCGGTGAAGTGCTGCCGCTGGCCAGGCTCACGCCCTGGCTGGACTCCTCCTGACCGTTGACGAAGAGCTTGATGCGTGCGTTGCCGTTGGCCGTGCCGGTGTTGGCCACGGTGGCCGTGACGGTGACCGGTGAGCCCGGCGCAACGGTGGTCGCCGACAGTGAAGCGCTCTTGACGGACACGTTGGCGATGGCCGCCGGACCCAGCGGGACGGTGGGCACCTGAGATGAGGAAGCGGCCGGTGCGGAGCTCATGTTGCTGGGTATGGCCGGTCCGCCCGGGTCGGTGATGGTGCCGTTGACCCTGCCGTCGGCATCGCCCAGGCCGCCGTCAGTTATAGTAAGGACGACGGTGGATGGGTCGGGCTGCGAGATGAGGGATGACACATCGGTCAGTATGCCGTTGATGCACTTGAAGTACCGGATGGCGCCCATGGGCAGCTGGCCGGGGAGGCTCATGGTTATTTTGACGGAGCTGCCGGGAGCCAGGTCCGTGATGGTGAAGTTGAAGAAGCCGTAAGGGAAGCCAAAGCCGTTGGGCGCGCAGCCCGAGGTGGCTGGGTCGGAGTTGGTAAGGTTCGTAAGATTGCCGTTATCGATATTGAACCTGACGCTTCCCAGCCCGGTGGTAACGGTGGACGTTTTATTACCGTAACTCTGGTAGAAATCCATGAACGGAACAGACACGCTGTGGTTGATGGACGACCAGTTCAGTATGTTTAATGGTCTGCGTCCCGCCTCCGCCGCCGCGCGGCGTGAGTATCAGGGATATTGTCCCGGTCGGCGGGTCGGCCGCGGGCATAAATACATCAACGCCGGTCATGAACCCAACTGCAAAGAAGGTGGGGATCGGTGCAGCAACATTGGTCTGCATGTCCAGGTTCCTGTCATAGGCAAATATGCCGATCACTCCTGTCAAGCCGGGATTTTTAATTACTGGACAGGTGGCGGCATTGATTACGTTGACGCCGTTAAGGAGGAGCCTGTCGTTGTTGGCGGTATCGTCACCCCAGAACTCCTTATTGCGTGTGATGACCAGTGCGGCGCTGCGGTTGTCCCTTTCCATCAGGTCGCCGATCCCTCCCGGTGCGGAGGTGAGCAGGCGGATAAAGTAATTGCTCCTGACAAAGGGCTCAAAATAGAAGTGATGGGGACGTATACCTGTGCGGTAAAGGACGAACTCATAATTCTTCCCGCACGTTGCGTTAAAGGGCCCCCAGTTTCCATCGTAAAATCCGCTGCCGCTGAGCGTATAGGTGGCTGCCGGCACCGCAGTAAGCCTGGCGCCTGTGCTGCCTTTGACCTCCCATATCTCCAGTGTGGCGTCGCCTACACCGAAATTCTGCGGGTAGAGCTGCGCCCTGCCGGCAAGCTTTACCTGGCTGCAGGACTCGGGCACGATCTGGCTCGTGGCGGGATTAGTGCCCAGGAAGAACTTGTATATCTCCACGAAGGACTCGGCCGAGGTGTCTATCTGGACGTGGGTCTGGTTGGGGATGAAGACATTGGTTGCTCCCACTATCTGGTTGGCGGGATTGTAGCTCCAGCCCCTTGTAGCAAACAGCGCCAGGGTGGGCACGCCTCCCGGCAGTGCAGCCGCCGTCTTACCGTCGATGTTCACGTACTTGGCGACCTTGGCCGCACGCTCCGGCACCGAAAGATATTCCTGGTCTATATAAGTGCCGCGGGAATGGCCCAGAAGATAGACCTTGTCGGCGCCCGTGGTGGCCAGGACATTGTCTATATAGGTATCGAGGCGCGCGGCTATCTCCGTCTGGGTCTCAAGTCCGGGCGTGCTGGTATCGTACTCGAAGGCGAACATCAAATTCTGGGGGTAGCCGTTGCTGGTGAAGCGCATTGACTGTGATTCCCATTGAGCACCCGAACCCCCGGAGCCATGGACAAAAACGATGGGCTTAACCAGAGTGGCCGCGCTGACGGGTGTGGATGAGGTGGGCAAAATGCCTGTAAGCCAGGCGCTAACGCAGATGATGAGGGCAAACGCGAGACTCACGGTGACCTTGAGCACCTTGTTGATAAGCACTAAACAGCCTCCTTATTTATAAGATTGATTGCACAGGATCGCTCTTATACCCCGGTCGATTATGTGTTGTCGTGGTTTAAGTTTGGCACCTCCTAAGTCTGCGGATATACGCGATTAATAAACGATAATTAAACTTTTAATCAATAAACCCCGGAAATATCAACCATACATACCCACATAAGGTCGCTGGTTGAATACTGTAACATCGGCCTCTGGTTTTTGTCAATAGGCCGACAAAATAGTCTGGCAAAAAAGTGGTGCCGCGTTCTCCTGTGCAGAACGCGGCACCGTTTATCGCTTGAACCAGACCGGGGTTCCGGAGGCCGGAAACAAGCCAAATCGATTTAGGTTATCTCTGCCTTCTGCGTGAGATGTAAATGACGCCGAGTATGAAGGCAAAGAAGATGGCCGCACCGCTGATGTAGAGGATGATATTGGGGTCGGCCATGGCGTCCACCGTGAAGGTCCCGGCATTGATGCCGCCAACATAGACGGAGTAGGTGCCCGGGTCATTCCTGGTGACGGTGAACTTGACCGGTGAAGTGCTGCCGCTGGCCAGGCTCACGCCCTGGCTGGACTCCTCCTGTCCATTGACGAAGAGCTTGATGCGTGCGTTGCCGTTGGCTGTGCCGGTGTTGGCCACGGTGGCCGTGACGGTGACCGGTGAGCCCGGGGCGACTGCGGTGGCTGAAAGGGAGGCGCTCTTAACGGACACGTTGGCGATGGCCGCCGGGCCCAGCGGGACGGTGGCAACCTGAGACGAGGAAGCGGCCGGTGCGGAGCTCATATTGGTGGGTATGGCCGGTCCGCCCGGGTCGGTGATGGTGCCGTTGACCTTGCCGTCAGCGTCGCCCAGGCCGCCGTCAGTAATGGTGATGATGATGATAGACGGATCGGGCTGGGAGATCAGGCTGGTGACATCAACCAGGGCGCCGTTGATGCACTTAAAGTACTTGATGGCGCCCATGGGCAGCTGGCTGGGCAGGTTTATGGTTATTTTGACGGATTGTCCGGGAGTCAGGCCAGTGATGGTGAAGTTGAAGAAGCCGTAGGGGAAGCCGAAGCCGGAGGGCGCGCAGCCCGAGGTGGCAGGGTCGGAGTTGGTCAGCGTGGTGAGGTTGCCTGCGCTGACCGTGAACCTGACGGTGCCCAGGCTGGTAGTGACGGTGCCCGAGTTCGTGCCGTAACAGCCGGAAATATTATCCTTCTCCGCCTTGATTGTGGCCGTGTCGTTGGCGACGAACCATTTGGCCGCCACCAGGGTATCCACCGAAGTATTAAAGGCGGTGCTGTAGGCTGCCGCATTGGCGTAAAGCCCGGTAATCTTTGAACAGGAGAGGGATGCCATCTTGCCGAACAGCGGGCAGAAAGCTGAGAAGGCCCCACACGTCAGGCCGCAGGTGGGACAGGGAGTCATGGCCGGGCTGTAGGTCTTGGTGGGAATATCCAGCCACGGGCTCCTGACGCCGCCGAGCGCATTCCCATTTGCATCTCTTGCTATGGTGTAGGTGGGCGCAGCTCCAGTGGTGATATACGCGGCAGCTTTAGGCGGCAGCGTGGCATGATTGAGTATCCATGCTTTGAGGTTCACATAGGCGCCGTGGAAGATGGCCTCCTGGTGATAATCGCTTATAGTGCCTATCGGCTCAGAGCAGCACCACTCAGCCGGGAAACCAAGAGCTCCCTGAATATGCGCTGCCGGCGGGAAGGTCTGATAGCCGCCCAGGTTGATATGACAGCCGCCCGCTATCTCGTAGTGTCGGAACAAGTTGGCGTCGCTGTCAGCCTGGCGTGTAATAATGGCACCCAGGAACGGGCTGGCAGCCTGCAAATTGATCTCACTTTCGGTGACGATATGGATGATGGGCTTGCCGATATCCTGGCGAATGAATCTGCGTGCATCATCCGGAGGATTGCCGTTGAAACCAACCATTGTCGCAATGTCATCATCGTTCATCCATACAGGGCCGCCCGCAGCCATGGGATTATAGCCGTCGAAAATGGGCACAAAATACTGGTCGAAGAAATTGATGAATGTTATCAGCATGGCGCCCGTCTGCGAGTAGCCGTGGGCGATGACGCGGTTTACCGTATAACCGGTTAGAGTGGGGATGGTTGCAGCGCTGGTCTTAAGCATGTAACCGAGCTGGGCGAACACATCCCAGCAAAGCTCGCGCTCATGGCCGTTGAAGGTCAGGTTGGCATAGCGAACCGGGTCGAACTTTTTCAGTCCGGTATGCAAAGGGGCGCCCGAATCAATAATGACCTGCCTGCAGGTCACACCTACCCAGATATCACCGTCGTTGATTAGCTGCGACCACTGGGTCTGCCAGCCGGTGGCCAGGTCGTAGGTGGCGCTGGGGTTGAGCATCTCTACGAACACGTTGCCGCTGAAAGCCGCGGCGTTGGCCGGGCGGCGGATTAAAATACGCGTTACATAGGCGACGCCCGCCGTCCGGATCTGTATTCCGAACCCGTCGGGGCTGGTATTTTCATAAACATTGGCCGTGCCGCTCATCTGGTACTCGTCCTGGACATAGCCCATGGTTAAAAACGGCGTTCCGGCTGACGGATCGAAGGGCTGCCCCCCGCCGGCGGGCAATGCAGCGATTGTGGGTGTGGGCGGAGTTACACCGGCAGCGTAGGCCTTTTGCGGTGGCGCCGTTACATAGGTACTCAGACATAGAACAAGCGCCAGAAATATGTAGGTAATTGTGATTCCAACCTTCTTGATATGCACCGAAGCCTCCTTATTATGCGGATTATTTAAGCACAGGATAAATTCTATTTGCCCGGTTTCAGTTAAACCCCCGTTTCACCTCCTTCTTGTCTCATCCACTGTTCATCCACACTTAAATTTAGGCCGGCGAGTGTTCAACGCCGGCTGCGGGATATTTTTGTACTCGTCTGAACGGTCGACCGGTCGTATGAACGTTCAGTCGAAAAATCATCGATGTTTAATCTACCATCACGTGGCAGCTTTGTCAATAGGGGAGAGTTTATATTTTTGTAAGTCCGGAGATTTTTGCAGCAGCTATCGTGACGGAACCGTGCCGGGCTAACGGATAAAGATGGTTTTGCCGCCCGCTATGGTCTCTTCCACGCCAATGTTTTTGATGCTGTCAGGGCTGATTTTAAAAGGGTCCTGGCTCAATATGACAATGTCTGCACGTTTGCCCGGCGTGATGCTGCCCTTTTTATTTTCTTCGAACTGGGCGAAGGCGGCGTCGATGGTGTACATGCGCAGCGCCTGATTGAGGGTGATGCACTGGTGGGGTTGGAAGCCTTCTCGCGTGACGCAGCACTGGATGGCATGCAGGACGTCAGGTGATTCGATGGGCCCGTCGGATGCTCCGGCCATGACAACCCCGGCGTCCAGCAGGTCGCGATAAGGATAAGTGGTTTTGCACCGCTCCATCCCCAGCCTGCGCGGCAGCCACTCTTTTTCCGAATGTATGAACATGGGCTGCGTAGAGACAACGACTCCCAGGCGGGCCATCTCCTCTATTGTCCACCTGTCGAGGATTGAGGCGTGCTCGATGCGGTGGCGGCAACCGTTGCGCGGGAATTCCCGGAAGAGCCTGCCGTAAAGTTCGACGCACAGCTGGTTGGCAGCATCGCCGATGGCATGGACGCACACTTGCCAGCCGGCATTGTGCGCTTCCGCCATGCGGCCGTAGAGCTCCTCGGGCGTATGCATCAGCATGCCTTTCTTATCTGCGCTGTCGAAGAATGGTTCGTGCATCCAAGCTGTGGACGAGCCAAAGGTGCCGTCGGCGAAGAGCTTGATGCCTCCCAGGCGATTAGCGCCCGATGCCAGAGTAGTATTACGCAGTCCTTCCAGGCTTGAAAGTTCGCCGGTCACCAGCAGCGAATATAGGCTGAGAGGGCAGTGCTCGCTGAAAAGCTGCATGGCCATAACGTCGAATGCGCCCGCCGCTCCCGCCGGCCCTTCGTCTCCGGTCTGCAGCACAATGCCCGCAGAGGTCAGCCCCAGTGAAGCCAGCCTGTTAAAAGTATTGCGTGCCCCGCCTATCAGGGCGTTTAAATCGGGTATTGGCATGGCACTGAGAATGAGCTGGGTAGCCTCCTCCCGGAATGCACCCGAGGGATAACCGTCGGCTTCACGTTCGATTGTGCCGGCGTCCGGGTCAGGCGTGGAAGCCGCCAAGCCGGCTGCCTGGATGGCCGCCGTGTTGGTAAACACAGAATGTCCGTCGTGTTTGATCACAATGATGGGCACCGTGCCGCTGACCTCGTCCAGGTCCTGTCGCAGCGGGACCCTGCGCTCATGCAGGCTTTGCTCGTCGAAATTCAGCCCGGCCAGCCATGAATTATCCGTTTTCCGCGCAAGCGTCTGGCTTAACTTCTTTTGCAGATCAGCCATCGAGCCTGCCCTGCCGACGTCGCAGTTGAGTGAGTAGAAGACCATGGTGACAGGGTGCATGTGAGTGTCAATGAAACCGGGCAGCATTGCGCGGCCACGCAGGTCAACCGGCTCATGGCCTTTACCCAGTGCTGCGGCGCAGGCCTGTCGATCTCCAACAGCCAGTACAAGGCCTTGCTTGACCGCGGCTGCAGATGCCACAGGTTGAGCCCGGTCCATGGTGTGGATTATCCCGTTATAATAAAGTTTGCCGCGATCAGACATTTGTAAACACGCTATTTGACCGGGACCATCGATCCGACGGCCATTAATATGTAGGCGATGAATACCAGTACGCACATGAAAGTATTTCCCCACTTGCCCATGCTGAATTCAGGCATGAGATTGGTATTATCCTTGCGGCTGATGATCAAAGCAGGCGGTAAAAGCAATGCCATTAAAACGGCCATGGCGCCCGCGGCATAGCGCATGTATTCCAAAAATCCTGCCAGTCCCAGCACGGCCATGAGAAAACTGGGCACGGTGGCGACAAGCCATGAAAGCCTGTAGTTCCACTTGACCCTCTCGACTATGACCACAGCCAGGGCGTAGGCTATGCTCCAGTAGCTGGTCAGCAGGCCCAGGAACGCAAAGACGGAGCCAAGTATGACCGCCCATATGCCTACGGCATTGCCCCAGCCAATAATGGCGACCTCGGTGACGGGCTGAGAGACCAGTGATGCCATGATGGATATGACCAGCGTGAAAACAAGGTTGATGGTTAAGCCCAGCACCACGGCAACGGGCACTTTCTTACGGTTCCAGGAAAGCCCCTCGGCAGCCTGCGGCACGGAGAACAGGCAGGTCAGACAAAGCATGATCATGCCGTAGAGAGCCAGTATCTTGGCGGCATCTCCAGTCCACAGCGGGAAAGTATTGAACTTGTGGCCAAAGGATATTACTGACAGAACCAGCAATACAATGGCGATGGAGATAATGGAATATTTCTCACTGATGCCGACGGCCTTGAGACCGATCAGCACTATGCCCGCTGCTACAACGTAGGTGATAACCTCTCCCAGCCACAGCGGCAGCACAGGTAAAAGATTGCGCAGCAGTTCGGCGCATCCCACTATATAGCCCGCCATCAAGGCGTAGAACGTTAACAGCACCAGCGCAAATACGAACCAGGTCAGGGCAACGCCCCACCACGTCTTCCTGAAAATGTATTTGCCGAACATCTCAACCAGTTGCTGTGGTTTTTCATCACGCAGCACGACCTCGGCAACCATGAGATGCAGAAGCAGGCTGAATGCGTAGGCTGCCAGGGCCGTGAGTATAAGCTCGACCAGCCCGCTGCGCGAGGCCAGGTAAGGCACGGCCATGACACCGCCCCCGAAGCCAAGTCCGGCTACAACTGATGCCGCCTCGAAAACGGTTAAATTCCTTGATCGCTCGGCCATCTATTCCTCCTTGGCGTGTAAATTAGCTAAAGGTTTATCACTACCGTGGGGCCGGTGGCATATTTTTCCAGTGCTGCTGCATCAAGCTCAACTCCCCACCCCGGTCCTTTGGGCACATCTACCCGGCCGTGATGAAAATGAAGCGGTTGAGTGATCAGGTCGTCCTCATACATGACGCTGCCGAAAAACTCCGGAGCATGACCCAGGGCGCTGTAACGCGCCGAGGCCAGGTGTATCTGCACGGCATCGGCGATACCCAGCGTCTGGTTATGTATCACCACGCCCATTTTGTGGGCGGCTGCAAAACCAATGGCCTGCAAAGCATTGGTGACACCACCGGGCCGTTCGGAATTTATACCTATGACTCGCACGGCCTTCATAGCGGTCAGCGTCCGTATATCCTGTAAGGAGAAACAGCCTTCGTGCGACATCAGCGGTGTTTTTACCCTCTTTTGAACATAAGCCATCCCGCTGAAGTCGGAGGCTGACACGGGCTGCTCGGCAAACTCAATGCCATAGGGTTCGATGGCCAGAATAGCCTTAACGGCTTCACCGGGCCTGTAAGCCTGGTTATAATCCACTCTTATCAGCGTGCCCTCTCCCGTGGCTTCCCGCACCTTGCCGACGATAACGGAATCCTCGTCAGCACCCTTGCCCAGCTTCAGGCGGACTGTCCTGTTTCCTGCCTGTCGCCAGCCGTGGGCCATATCGGCCATGGAGCGTGCATCCATGAGGGGGACCAGGGCGCACAGATCAAGTTTATCGACCTGCCTTCCGCCCATAAGTTCCACGGCAGGCTTATGGGTAAGCTTGCCCATCAGGTCCCAACAGGCCATATCGAGCAAGCCCTTGGCCGTCTCATTGCGCGCCACATTATTATTCATTCTCGTAAGCATGCGGTGGTAGCTGAACGGGGTTTGTCCTAAGACATACTTGCAGAGGATTTCCTTGATGGCCAGTATGATCTGCCCCGGGCTTACACCGGTCTCAGGCCACCAGACGAACTGCTCGCCCAGGCCGATGTTGCCCGCCTCATCGGTCATCCGGCAGATAGCGAAGTCCCCGCCCGGCCAGTCCTCATCCGCCGGTATCGCCATACCGAGCCCTCCGGCCTGCAGCATCGCCTCCCGGACTACCTGCTGGAAAGGCACCTGCAGGGGAGTGAGCTCCAGGCGGATGATCCTTGGCGCCTTGGCGGATTGTTTATTGCCTTTCAAGAGCCTCCTGCGAAAATAATTTGCACCATTGTATCTTTTTAGCGCCGTTTTTACATCACCAGATAGTGACCGGCTGCCTTAAAAAACCTTTTTGAACCAGGCGCGTACAGAATTATACGACCAGATACGGGCTTGCTGGAGTTCGGCGCCGAAGGCAGCTATAATTTGCAGCACCACAAAAATGGAGGTTGCTATGCGGCGGATAAGCAATGGGGGTCGTTATGGTTGAGGCTGACAAAAGGCAGAGACTGATAAGTGATCTAATAGAGGACTTTGGCGCCTGGTTCAACTCGCCGGAGAGGCTGGCTGACGGCCGCATGAGCGGCCATCTTTATCCCTATACCCACCTTTTCTCTCCCATCCGGGTCAACGCGCTTAAAATAAGCAACCGTATTATCATGGGGCCGATGGGCAACGTCTGTATGTGCGATGAGACGGGGAGGCCCAACAACAAGATGATACGTTATTTCATTGAGCGGGCAAGGGGAGGCGTCGGGCTGATAACCTCGGGACTGGTGCCGGTGGGCTTTAATGTCGACCCTGCGCTGACTGAGCCGGGCGACCTGACGGTCCTGCCGCGCATCGACCGCTCACGCAGCGTATATCCGGGCTGGCGCATACTGGCCGAAGGGATACACAGCTACGGCTCGCGGTTTTTTATCCAGCTCACTCCGGGGTTGGGAAGGGTGGGCTCCCCTGAATGCCTGGCAAAAAAATTCAAGCTTCCTGTATCCGCCTCCTGGAATCCCAACTACTACGTGCCTGGCGTTCCCTGCAGGCCGCTGAGCGACTGTGAGTGCCGGAAGATCATCAATAATGCCGGCCAGGCCGCTGTCGACGCGCAGGCATTGCTCATAGATGGAGTGTACCTGCACGGCCATGAAGGGTACCTGCTCGAGCAGATGTCAAACCCCGCCTTCAACCGCCGCAAGCTAGGCCGCTTTTCGGACTGGCGGGCCTTCGGAGTGGAGCTGGTTAAGCATATCAGGCAGCGCTGCGGGGAGCGCTATCCCGTCATGTACCGCATCGACCTCTCGCTGGCCCTGAATGAGACCTACGGCAGAAAGATGGCCGAGATAAGCTCGCTGAAAAAATTCAGGCGCGAGCGCACGGTGGAGATGACGTTGGAGTATATGACCCGGCTGATAAAGGCCGGCGTGGATATGTTCGATGTCGACCTGGGCTGCTATGACAACTGGTGGCTGCCCCATCCCCCTGCACCCATGCCTCCCGGCCTTTACCTGCCCGTGGCACGCCTGGTGAAGGAGTATTTCGCCCGGACGGGCATCAAGTCCAATGCCGGCCTGGACGTGCCCGTGGTGGCGGTAGGCAAGCTGGGCTATCCCGACCTGGCGGAGAGGGCGCTGCGCCAGGGCATGTGCGATATGGTCATGCTGGCCAGGCCGCTGCTGGCCGATCCAGAGTGGCCAAGGAAGGCGTTCGCCGGGCGAGTAAAGGAGATACTGCCCTGCATCGGGGACCAGGAGGCCTGCCTCAACGAGTTCATCCATGGAGGCCATCCGCAGTGCGCAGTCAACCCGCGCGCCGGCTTCGAGGACGTGCTGGATACATCTCCCGCACCCGCATCCGTGCCTAGAAAAGTTGCAGTGGTGGGGGCGGGCCCAGCCGGCATAGTCTGCGCCTGCACAGCCGCGCAGCGGGGGCACGAGGTCCACCTTTTTGAAAAGCTGGACAGGGTGGGCGGCGAGCTGGTGCCCGGCTCCGCACCCAGATTTAAATATGACGTCGCCAACTACCTTAAATATCTTCAGGACCTGTTGGAGAAGACTGCGCTAAAACACCATCTCGAGCTGCACACGGGCAGCGAGGCCGCACCGGCGGCGCTCAAGGCAGCGGGCTTCGATGTGGTGGTGGCCTGCACGGGCGCTGCACCCGTGGAGCCGGCCGTCGAGGGCGTGAAGCAGCCGCACGTCGTCCAGGCAATCGAGCTGTTGAGGAACCCGGACAGGGCAGGAGGGGTGGAAAAAGTTTTAGTGGTCGGCGGCGGTTCGGTTGGCTGTGAGACGGCGTTCATGCTGGCGGCTGAGATGGGAAAGCAGGTCACTGTTATAGAGATGCTTCCGTACTTCATGAAGGAGAGCTGCACCGCCAACCGCGGCCAGCTGATCTACTACCTGGGCAGGGCCGGGGCGCGCCTGATGAACTGCACGAGGCTGAAAAAGATAGGGGCTGTATCTGTCACAGTCGTACAGAACGTCTCCAGGACAGTGCCTGACCCTTACAATACCTGGGAGCCGGTGCTGCCTGCCAACATCAAGAACCCGCTGGCTAAAAAGATATCCATCAAGGAGAAGGAGCTGGAGGTAGTGGCGGACCTGGTTGTCCTGGCAGTGGGGCTGAGGCCGGCCGACGGTCTTTACGAGCAGTGCCTCAGGGAGCGAACAGCCTCCGAGATATACAACATAGGCGATTCTTTCAGCGTGGGCGGCGTTTTTGAAGCTGTCAAGGCTGGCTATGCCACAGGCAGCTCGCTGTAAACAGATGCGTTGACTTTTATATCTTGCTGGCGGACAATGGCGGCATAAGGGGGAATTAAGATGGCGGAATATATACAGAGGGAGATAAAGCCGGCCCCGGAGAGCCTGGTGACGGCAGGCCAAATCAATTTCGGCACGTTCAGCACGCAGTTCAAGAAGGTAAACCCCCTGGAGGCCCGCAACCCGCTGGGCATGTGGCTGACCCGGCCTTTGCTCAATATGAGGCTCAAGGAATGGCAGGCCTTTCAATTGGGCAACAGCCGCTGGTTCATGCTGGTGGTGCTTTACAGCGCCAAGATCTCCGGGCTGGCCCAGTTCATAGCCTACGACCGGGAAAAAGGCAAGAAGTATATATTTGAGAAGGTGCTGCCTGGCGGGACGATCAAAGTCCCGTCGTCGCTGTGGCAGGCCAAGCAATCCTACCAGGACGAGAGCAGCTTTATCGAGATGGTCAGCCGGCTGGATTCCGGACGTTTCTTTATAAATGTAAAGATAGACGGCTCTCCTCAGCTGCCGGCGGTGGACGCCCATTTCGAGCTTTTCCACGAGGAGGGGCAGGTGGAACCCATCGTGGTATCCATACCCTTCGGCAAAAACAGGGGTATGTACTCCCACAAGTGCCTGATGCCCATGCAGGGCACGATGTCACTGGGCGGTGAGAAAACGGTATTTGCACGCCAGTCCAGCTTTGCCATCATCGACGACCACAAGGGTTTCTATCCCTACGAGCTGAAGTACGACTGGATGACGGCTGCGGGATATGACGGCGGCAGGCTGATAGGCTTCAACCTGACGGACAACCAGTCCATAGACCCGGATAAATATAATGAGAACTGCCTGTGGCTGAATGGGAAGCTGAGCCTTTTGCCCGCAGTCAAGTTCGACCGGCCTAATGGAGATGAGGGAGACTGGCATATACGCGACTGCTTCGGGAGAGTCGACCTGTTATTCAAACCTGTGGTCATGGGTGAGATCAATTTGAACTACCTGGTGTTGAAGGTCAGGTACCGCGGCCCCTTCGGAATTTGCAGCGGCTACGTCAGCGATGCAGCCGGCGGCAGGGTGGAAATAAAGGACCTGTTCGGAATGGGGGAGGACAAATACCTGCGCGGCTGACCTGGAGTTTATTCTGCCGTCAGTTTCTCAACATTCAGGCGAGAGACCTTTTTCCTGCAGCGGTCGCTGCAGGTCCTGCGGGTGCTTCTCCTGGACTCGAACCATGAATCACAGCCTGGACAGCGCCTGGGCCTGACCTCGCCGATGACCTCCCAGAGGAACATCAGCCACATGGCGCTCAGCAGGCCCTCCGGCATCAGATATACGCTGCGTTTATAAGCTGGAAGTGCCTCCGGATATACATTGCTGCGTATCTTTGAGTTAATGGAGCTGCTGAGATAAAGCAGCGCTGCCTTCAGGGGCTGCTCGCCGCGCCGCTGCCACTTACGCACCAGGTCGGAGTCCGTACCGGCTATCTTATCCCGTCGCTTGGCCAGAGATATATAGAGGCCGTCATCCTCCAGGCTCATCAGCGCTGCCAGCAGCGATGTCCTCTTATTGAGGATGAGCTGCCACAGGTGCATCAGGCGTTTCATCTCCGACAGCTCGCGCCGCCAGCGGGGCAGCGACTCCACCAGCATGCGGGTGGAGCTGCCCTGCCTGCGCATCCGCTGCCACCTGGTGAAGCCCAGGAAGCCGTGGCTGGAAGCGAACTCGATTATGCCGGCATCATCCTCGATGCCGCAGAACGTACGGTGCAGCACGGGATTTTGCCTGAGGGGAGCGTAGTAGCGCCTCTTATGGCCCTGACAGACCAAAAAAGGTGCGTTTTCGTCAACCTTCTCAGGACGCCATCCGGAGTTTAACGGCAGCAGCCTCTTGCCGCAGTCGTCCTTGATCTTGAACCTGCCCTCCGGTATTTCCCAGAAGAAAGCGTAGCGGTCGCTGACTATTTGACGCAGAAAAGGCGAAAACTGCTTATTCTTCATATTTATTTGTCACAATAAAATAAAAATTATTGTGACATTTATGTATAATAACATAAAATTTGAAAAAAATCATTCAAACCTATTGACCTTTGCTTTGCGATAGGGCATTATTAGGAAAAGGAGGTGCTTCACATGAAATATGTCTGGCTGTTCGGAGCCGTGGCCGCTATTTATGGCGCTATTGCCGCGTCATTTCTCGATCAGTCGCCCTTCACCGCAGTTGCCTTTGGCCTTCTGGCGATCGTGTTTGCGCTGGCTGCCTGGAGGGACCTAGCACAGAAGACATAACACAGCACCTTGAAGCAAGGACATTCTGGCGGCGCTTTACAGCGTCGATATTTGTTTTTGTATAAAATCTGAATGTACCTTTTTTATATCTTATTCTTCATCCTGGGGCTTTTTTGTGGCAGCCTGGTCAACTATATTGCCGGCGGGCTTACGCGCCAGCCGAGGGCCTTTGTTTTTTCACAGTGCCGGGAATGCTCGCAAAGCTGGCGGCCGCTTTTGATGCTGCCGATAATAGGCTATATCCTGTCCAGGGCCAGGTGTCCTCAGTGCGGGCAACGTATCAAGGTCCATATCATACTGGTTGAGATCTTCACCGGTCTGCTGTTTGCCTTCCTTCTCTGGCGCTTCGGCTTCACGTGGGAGCTTTCGCTGCTTATCATCTACTGCCTGCTGCTGCTCATCCTGCTGGTAACCGACCTGGAGAAGATGCTTATACCCAATGCCGTCACCTATCCCGGCCTGGCGATGGTATTGATCCTGTCCATCGCTATTATGGTACTTAACTTCCACCCTCGCTGGTTCTTTGCCCTGCCGGCCACAGGGTTCTGGGGGCTGATAAATAACTATCTGGTAAACGTCATCCTGGGCGGGCTGACCGGCTTTCTCCTGCTGCTTTTGATAGCGGTCCTGTCGCGGGGCGGCATGGCGCTGGGTGACGTCAAGCTGGCGGCGCTGATCGGGCTGATGACCGGGTTTCCCGGCGTGCTGGTGGCGCTGTTCATCGGCGTTATCGGCGGCGGCCTGGTTGCAGGCGTATTGCTGCTGACGGGCAGGCGTGGTCGCCGGGACCCCATGCCGTTCGGGCCCTTCCTCTGCCTGGGCGGCATAGCGGCGCTGATCTGGGGCAAGGCCATACTTCTCTGGTACCTGTCCCCGCTTTTATAACGGGATTTTTCCCCTCCTTGCACGTTCCTGATTGACTGTTCAGTTAACTATCTGCCTCAACTAAAATCAATCGTGTTTTTTATCTGATACAATCCTCATTTGCGAATGTTACTGCGGGGCTCGTCCCTGCCAGCACCTCGCGGCTCATCAAAATGAGCCCCTTGTACCTTGTTCACAGGGCAGGCTGCCTGACAAAATGTTAACATCGGGCGCATTTTTCAGAATATAAGTGATTTTATAAGTCAATCCGAAGTAAATATCGTTGAGGAGTAAGTAAATGAAAGGACTAGTGGAAGCAAAAGAATCCAAGGCAAAGAGGTTCAAGATCGGGCTGTTGTGGAAAATAATCCCGGCTGTGGTCATCGTGGTGGGGCTATTCATTTCTCTTATCCTGGCATACATCTTACCGGATGTGGAGAATGCCCTGTATGAAGAGAAGAAAATTGCCACCAAGAACGAAGTGCTCTCAGCCTGGACCATACTGCAACATTATTATGATATGGAAAAGACGGGCGCATTGACCAAGGACCAGGCGCAGGAACAGGCCAAGGCGGCCATCGGCGCCCTGCGTTACGGCCCGGAGATGACTGACTATTTCTTTGTCATAGATTTTCGGCCTTATATGATTGTGCATCCGATGAAAAAGGAGCTGGTTAATACGGATATTGCCACCTATAAGGACGCACAGGGCACCTACATGTTCCAGAATATGATGCAGATTGCCAAGGACCAGAAGGAGGGTTTTACCTCATACCAGTGGCAGTATAAGAACGATACCACTCGCATTGTGCCCAAGCTCTCCTATGTAAAAGAATTCGAGCCGTGGGGATGGATTGTAGGAAGTGGCATCTATACAGTTGATGTCCAGGAAGCGACCCAGGCTATGCAAACGTAGTTAACCATTATATCGCTGGTTATCGCGGTTCTCGGCCTGGGATTTGCCATATTTATTATTGCCGCATCTATAATCAGGCCGTTGGGCAAGTTGGTGAAGGTAGCCAAGGCTGTTGCTGTTGGCGACGTGGACCAGGACATTCAGTCAAAGTCCAGCGATGAGGTGGGGGAGGTGACACGCTCTTTTGCCGACATTGTTGATTACCTTAAAGAAAAATCTGCCGATGCGGACAGGATAGCGGTTGGAGACCTGAATATTGCCAGTGAGCCCAGGTCGGATAAGGACACGCTTAGCCATGCCTTTGCCGGCATGGTAGCCGCGTTAAAAGCTGTGACGGCCGAGATCGACCAGGCTACCCGGTCGCTGGTGCAGGGTAAACTGGCCACCCGCGGGGACGCCTCAAAATTTAAGGGAGATTACGCGGGAATTGTCACCGGGGTTAACGATATGCTGGATGCGGTAATCAAGCCGCTGAACACGGCCGCGGCATACGTGGACAACATCGGCCAGGGTAAGGCTCAGGAGAAGATAACCGAAGAGTACAAGGGCGATTTCAACACTATTAAAACAAACCTCAATAAATGTATTGATGCCATTACCACGCTGGTGGACCAGACCGGGGTGGTGATAAACGCCTCGAAGGAAGGCCGGCTGGATGTGAGGGCAGACGCCGACAAGGCTGTGGGCGTCTACCGCAAGATCTTGAGGGGCTTCAACGAGACGCTGGACTATCTTATACAGCCGCTTAACGAGTCCAAGGGCATACTGGCCAGGGAAGTCAACAATGACCTGACGACTTATGTGACGGGGGACTACAAGGGCGACCTGGGGCAGCTGAGGGACGCCATCAACTCCTCGCTTGAGAGCAGGATAGACATGGTGGTCAAAATGAGGCAGGTTACACTTGACCTGCAGGAGGCCAGTGCGCAGCTTACCAGGGCATCGGAGCAGGCCGGGCAGGCCACGCAGCAGATAGCCTCATCCAGCCAGCAGGTGGCCAGGGGCGCTGCCGACCAGGCCAGCGGTATGCAGGAGAGCCTGAAGGCAGTGGAGCAGCTGTCCAGGGCCATTGAGCAGATAGCCAGGGGCGCGCAGGAGCAGGCTGTCATGATCGAGAAGAACGTGCAGGTGGTCAGCCAGGTATCTTCGGCCATCGGCCAGGTCTCGACCAACACGCAGCAGGCGGCGGCCAATGCCAGGATGGCGTCCGAGTCGGCGCATAAGGGTGCGGAGATGGCGCGTGAGACGGTCAAGGGCATGGAGAACATCAAGCGCACCATGGATGCCGCCTCCGGCAAGGTCAACGGGCTGGGGGAGCGCTCCCGGGAGATAGGCAAGATCATTGCCACGATTGAGGACATAGCGGACCAGACCAACCTGCTGGCGCTGAATGCTGCAGTGGAAGCTGCGCGAGCCGGCGAGCAGGGCCGCGGCTTTGCCGTGGTGGCGGATGAGGTCCGTAAGCTGGCTGAGAGGGCAGCGGAGGCGACCAAGGAGATTGGCAACCTTGTCAGCGGCATACAGGACGGGGTATCCGACACGATATCAGCCATGGACAAGGGCATCAAGGAAGTCGACGGCGGGTTTGATCTGGCGCACAAGGCCGGGCAATCGCTGGAGGATATCCTGGCGCGGGCCAAGGAAGTCGGCTCGCAGGTGGACATGATTTCCGGCGCCGCCGAGGAGCTGACCGCAATGAGCACGGAGATGGTCAAGCTGAGCGACAACATCAGCGCCATAGTGGAGCAGAGCACGGCTGCCACGGAGGAGATGTCGGCCACAGCCAAAGACGTATCCAAGTCTATCGAGGCGGTGGCAGGGGTCGCCGAGCAGAACAGTGCGGCCACTGAGGAGGTCTCGGCGGCTGCCGAGGAGATCAGCGCACAGGTGCAGCAGGTGGTCGGCTCGGCCGGCAGCCTGGCGCAGATGGGCAGCGAGTTTGAGAAGCTGGTGTCGGAGTACAAGCTCAACGGGCATGAAAAGGCCGCCCAGGCCAAGGGCGGCACCTCATCAAAGTCAAAAAAGAGTTAATAAAGAAACTTAAGATATTTTGCCACCTCTGAAATGCAGGGCGGAGCCTGACCCGGGCCCCGCCCTGCGGTTTTTTTCACTGCTTACCCTGGTGGTGTGTCGTTGCCGAATGTTACTTAATAGCTCATTTATAAGCGACCTTGTTGGCTCATCAAAATTAGCCTGTTGCGCCTTGTTGCAGATTTGAACGGATGACAGAATTTAAGTCAATTAGGATTTATTCCGGATAATAGCGTTATCCATTTGACTTTATGTATAAGGAGTAAGGAAGGAAATGGCAGAAGAACATAGCGCAAGCAACGAAACCCAACTGGTAGTATTCGATCTGGCATCAGAAAATTACGGATTTGATATCTCCGATGTGCGCGAGATCATGCGCATGCAGAATATCACCAAGGTGCCCGGAGCCGCCTACTATGTCGAGGGCGTTATCAACCTCAGGGGCAAGGTATTGCCCGTTCTGGACCTGAGGAAGAGGCTGGGCCTCAAGGTCGCCGAGCAGACGGAAGAGAGCCGTATCGTGGTGGTCGACGTCGCCGAAGGCGAGGTCGGCTTTATCGTTGATGCGGTGACGCAGGTCTTGCGGGTGCCCAACTCTGCCATAGACACGCCTTCTTCAATGGTCATTCAGGGCAACGCGGATTACCTGAAGGGCATTGCCAAGTTGAGCGACAGGCTGATAATTCTTATCGACCTGACCAAGCTGCTTTCCACCCAGGCTGACAGCGAAGCGATATCCCGCGTGCTCTCGCAAAGTATGGAAGCGGCTAAAAATGCTGTTGAGGACGAAGGGGCAGCGGCGCCCAAGAACGGCGGCCAGGCCAAAAAGAAGCCCGTCCAGGTGGGACGGAAAAACAACAACAAGGAATACGCTGTAGCCTGACACCGGCCTGCGCACACCGGTATGAGTGCGATATCAGAGCAGCGCCGGCACGAGAAAGGAAGCGATGATTTTAAGTTGTGAGATTAGCCCTGAAGAGCTCAAGGTCTTCATGGAGGAAGCCGACGAGCATATACAGCGATTGGACGAGAACATCGTCAGGCTGGAGAACGAAGGGGACAATCAGGCCCTATTACAGGAAATATTCCGTGCAGCTCATACGTTAAAGGGCTCCTCGGGCATGCTGGGCCATGAACGTATGGCCGAGGTGACCCATGCTATGGAGAGCCTGCTGGACAAGCTGCGCAACCATAAAATCAGCGTTAACTCCCAGATTATCGACGCACTGCTGTTCGGGCTGGACGCCCTCAAGGTGCTCAAGGGCGAGGTTGTGTCAGAGCGTGAGAGTGATGTCGACGTCGAGTCCATAGTCACCCAGATAAACGATGCCGCGGCCAGCAGTGAAGCACAGGCTGCCAAACCTTCCGGACAGGCCCAGCGCAGTGGCGATAAAAAGCAGGCCAGGCTGATCAGCCTGAATAAAAACGCAGAGAAAAAGATCGCCGATGCCAAGAAAAAAGGCGAGAATGCCTACATAGTCAAAGCCTACATCGACCCTAAAAGCGAGTGGCTGGCGGTCAGGAGCCTGCAGATCTTTAACGACCTGACCACCATGGGTGAGGTGATCGCAGCCAACCCCACACTGCCGGAGATCGAGCAGGAGAAGGTCACTCCCGAGTTCACAGCGGTAGTGTGCTGCCTGAGGAAGAACGACGAGATAATAGCTGCCCTGGGACTCATCTCTGACATTGAAAAGGTCGTGGTGGCGCCTCACGGGACAGAGGCGGGGAAAAAACTCTTAATGCCGGAGAGCCTGAATGAGGTCTCTGCGCCGGACCATGCAGAGGAGCCGAAAGCGGAGGCAAAATCCGAAATCAAGCTGTCCACGGCTGATATAAAGACTGAGACCATGCAGAGCATCAGGGTGGATGTGAACACGCTGGACAGCCTGATGAATATGGTTGAAGAGCTGGTGATAGACCGCTCCAGGATCAGCCAGGTGGGCAAGCAGCTGGAGGTCGAATATCCCAACGATGACCTGGTCAAAGACCTGGGCGACGCCTCCAATCACATAGTCAAAGTCATTAATGAGCTTTATCAGGACATCATGAAGGTGCGCATGGTGCCCATCGGCCTGGTTTTCAGCAAGTTCCCTAGGCTGGTGCGCGACCTGGCCCAAAAGCAACATAAAAACCTGGATTTTGTGGTCAAGGGCGAAAGCACTGAACTGGACCGCACGATAATTGAGAAGATTCAGGACCCTCTGATACACCTGCTGAGAAACGCAGTCGATCACGGCATTGAAACGCCTGAGGTGCGCAAGGCTAAGGGCAAGCCGGAGAAAGCCCTGGTAAGGCTCTCGGCCCACCATGAAGAAGGGCATATCGTCATCAGGCTGGAAGATGACGGCGCCGGCATAGATGCACACAAGGTCAAAGAAGCCGCGGTGCGTAAAGGCTTCATCTCGGCTGACGTGGCCAACAAGATGTCCGAATTTGAAGCTATCGACCTTATCTTCTCAGCCGGCATGTCCACTGCGGAAAAGACTACCGATATATCCGGCAGGGGAGTCGGCCTGGACATCGTCAGGAACAACATCGAAAGGCTGAACGGTAGCGTGATGCTCAATACGCAGGTCAACATCGGCACCTCGTTCACCATCAAGCTGCCGCTTACAGTAGCCGTCTTCCAGGGCCTGGTAGTGACTACCGCAGGTTCCAATTTCATCGTGCCGCTGGTCTCGGTGATAGAGACGATCAAGGTAAATAAAAAAGATATAAAGACCATACAGACCAGGGAGGTCATGCTGCTGCGAGACAAGATAGTGCCTCTGATGCGCATGGACAAGGTCCTCGGCATCGAGGGCGGGGATTCGGATAAGGAAGAGGAGTACGTGCTGGTGGTCAAGGCCGGCGAAAAGCTGGCCGGTATAGTTGTGGACGAGCTAAAGGAGCAGATGGAGTTCGTCATCAAGTCGCTGGGCAAGTATCTGGGTGAACTCAAGGGCATTGCCGGAGCCACCATTCTGGGGAACGGCGAGGTGGCCCTGATATTCGATATACCCACCCTGATCCGCATGTATGCTACCCAGGGCCACGTCTCCAGCAAATTTGATTTAACGGTGAAAGTTTAAATAGAAAAAGGCGTATAGGAGAAAAATAGTATGGAAAATGAGCAAAAATTGGCTGCAAAGGACATGCTTTTCTGGGAGACACTGGTTAAAAAAGGCATGGCCAATGCTATAACCGGTTTATCTCAGATGGTTGGCAAGGATTTTCAGATCAACTCAATAAATATCCGGCAGATACCGGCCAAGGATATGCCGGATATGCTGGGCGGGGCGGAACGTATGGTCGTTGGCGTGTACATAACCTTTTCCGGCGCCAGCAACGGCCACATTCTGCTTGCGCATCAGCTGGAGTTTGCCTACAGCATACTCGACTTGCTGATGGGAGACCCGCCGGGCACGTGTAAAACCCTGAATGAAATGACGCAGTCGGCGCTGGGAGAAATGGGAAATGTGACCGGCACGTTCTTCCTGAATGCGATTGCAAATTCACTGGGCATCATCCTGCATCCTTCCCCACCCGTGGTCCTGCTGGAGATGGCGGGGGCCATACTGGATATAGCCCTGGCCGAGATACTGGCCGAGCGCGATGACGTTTTCATCGCCGAGACTTCTTTCGGTGTCAGCGACCAGACCATACAGGGAACCTTCTTGATCATGCCCAACGCCAGCTTTATGGAATTGCCGCTGATCACAATGGGAGGCACCAATTGACCGTAAGCCCGGCTGTGAAACATGACGAGATGATAGTGGTAGGCCTGGGTGAAATGCAGGTCGCCGGCAATTGTAGTCTCGTGCTGGCCTGCCTGGGGCTGGGCTCGTGCATCGGTGTGAGTGCCTACGATCCTGAAGCCAGGGTGGGAGCTATGGTGCATATAGTATTGCCGCACGGCAACAATGCCGATTCACTGAAATCGCCGACCAAGTATGCCAATACGGCACTGCCTTATATGGTGAAGGAGATGGAGAAGCTCGGTGCAGCAAAAAGGAGGATTATTCTCAAAATTGCCGGCGGGGCCAAGATTATCAGCACTGTGCCCACCGGAAGCATCCTGGACATAGGCGACCGCAATATAAGCGCGGTCAAGGACGCTATTTTTGAAAACGACCTGCGGTTAAAAACGGAGGAACTGCGGGGCACGCTGGGACGCTCGATGTGGCTCTATATTGAAACGGGCGTGACCAAGCTGAGGACCACGTCTGGTCCTATGGTGGAGATATAACCAGAAAGTAAACAGATGAATTAGCCAGCAAGGGAGGAGACCAATGATCCAGTTAAAGAGGAAAACAGAACAGGGAGGAAACGGACAGGGGTCAATAGAAGAACCCGCCGGGGACAAGCGCCGGTCAGCCTCAAGCGGAAACGGCAAGTCGGCGGGAACGCTCGACATTATAGAGCTATTGCCTGTGCCGGTGGTTTTCTTTGACCGTGACTTCAATATTAAATTTGCCAATGAAGCCGGCGCCAGCATACTGGGCTGCACCAGGCAATCCTGTATCGGCAAGAAGTGCTACGACCTGTTCAAGTTCCCCCTGTGCAATTCACCCAAGTGCCAGGCCCGCAGGGCCTTTGAGGACGGCAAGACGTACAGCGGAGATGTGGAGGTAAAGGCGCCCGGAGGCAACGTATTTTTCCGCTGCTATACCGTGCCTATCAAGGATAAGCATGGAAAGATCATAGGCGCGCTCGAATATTTTATCGATGCTACCAGGGAGCTGGTGTTTGCCCTGGAGATGGGACGGGTCTACGGCGAAATAGCCATGGGCAGACCGGAGGCCAGAACGGACTACAGCCAAATGGACGGCCTGCTGCGCCGGCATGCCAAGGGCACCAATGTACTTTTAGACTCATTGCTGGGCCTGATCATGGGGCAGGACGGTTACTTCAAGAAATTCGCCAAGGGTGAAAAACTGGAGCGGTGGCAAAATCAGAAAGAGGCCGAGCACGGGTGCTGGAAGGATATGTTCGATACCTTCAATGAATTCATCGATTCTATTAATAACTTTATGGATGAGATGGACAGGCTGACAAAATCTTCAGTCGAGGGCAAGCTGGACGTGCGGGGTGATGCCGCCAAATTTAAAGGGTGCTGGGCGCAAATGGTTACGGGGCTGAACTCCATCCTCGATTCGATTATCGAGCCGCTGGACGAGGCGTTTAGTGTGCTTAAGCTGGAGTCTCAAAATGACCTGACGACCAGGGTCTGCGGCGAATACAAGGGTGATCTGAACAAGCTCAAGGAAGCAGTCAATGAATCGTTGGAGAACAGGATTCAGATAATGAAGACGCTTAAAAAGGTCAGCAGTGACCTGGCGGCAGCCAGTGAGAGCCTGCAGCAGACTGCCGAGCAGTCCGGTGACGCCACACAGCAGATAGCTACTTCAAGCCAGCAGGTCGCCAAGGGAGCTTCAGACCAGGCAGTCGGCCTTCAGGATACTTTGTCAGCCATCGAGAAGCTGGTGGCCGCCATCGACCAGATAGCCAAGGGCGCCAAGGAACAGACCAGCATAATCGAGAGAAATGTCCAGACAGTAAACCAGGTTTCCACGGCCATCGCTGAGGTAACGGCCAATGCCGACCACTCTAATCTGAGTGCCCGGGATACATCGGATGCCGCACAGAAGGGTGCGGAAATGGTCCAGAGCACTATTAAAGGTATGGAGAACATCAAGAACACCATGGACAGCGTGGCCGATAAGGTCAGCCATCTGGGAGAGCGTTCAAGGGAGATCGGCAAGATCATCGCCACTATCAATGACATAGCGGATCAGACCAACCTGCTGGCTCTTAATGCGGCCATAGAGGCGGCGCGAGCTGGAGAGCAGGGGCGCGGGTTTGCGGTGGTGGCTGACGAGGTGAGGAAGCTGGCTGAGAGGTCCTCGACCTCGACCAAGGAGATAGCGGAGCTGATCAGCGGCATACAGATGGGGGTATCGCAGACCATATCGGCCATGGATAAAGGGACAGAGCAAATAGCCAATGGATATGAGCTGGCCACGCGTGCCGGGCAGTCGCTGGACGAGATACTCAAGCAGTCGGGGGACATGGGAGTGCAGGTGGAACAGATATCAGCGGCGGCGCAGCAGCTGAATGCCATGAGCACGGAGATGGTCAAGCTCAGTGATAACATCAGTTCCATCATAGAGGAAAACACAGAAGTGACGACTTCTATGCATGAGACAGCCAAGCAGGTGGCCAAGTCCGTCGAGGAAGTAGCCGGAGTGGCCGAGGAAAACAGCGCTGCTACGGAGCAGGTGTCCGCCGCCGCCGAGCAGATAAGCGCAGGGTCGCAGCAGGTGATTGCATCGGGGAACTCTCTGCTCAAGATGTCCAAGGAGTTCGAGCAGTTGCTGGCAACTTATAAATTAGAGGAATAAAAGAAACTAAAAAAAGGTTGTTCAACCATAAATAAATAAATTTGAGGGGCGAACATGATCAACTTAATGAGAGAGAAGAAAAACGGATCCAACGGACAGGGTGAGGATAGCACCCCCGAGCTTACCCGGGTCAACGGCAAGGGCAAAGGGCAGTCCTTCGATTATATGGAGGTGCTGCCGGTGCCCGTGGTGGTCATAGGCCGGGATTTCAGGGTCCGCTACGCCAACGCTGCGGGTGCAGGGATGCTGGGCTGCACGACACATTCCTGCCAGGGTCAGAAGTGCGCAGAACTATTTAAATTTAAGACCTGTAGCACAGCCGACTGCCAGGCGGCCAAGGCCTTCGCCGACGGCAAGACTTACAGCAGCGAGGTGGTGGTCAAGTCGCCCAAGGGTGACATGTTCTTCCGCTGCTATACAGTGCCCCTCAAGGACGGACGCGGCAACGTAACGGGCGCGCTGGAATATTTTATAGATGCAACCAGGGAGCTCACCTTCGCACTTGAAGCTGGCAACGTTTTTTCCGGGGTGTCGCTGGGCAAGCCTGACGGAAGGGTGAACTACAAGCAGTTTGACGGCGTGCTCAGGAAGGTGGCCAAGGGTATTAACCTTTGCCTGGACGGGCTGCTCGGACTGCACATGGGCCATCACGTATATTTTGTAAAGATCGCCGCGGGAGAGCACCTTGACCACTGGAAGAGCCAGGAGGAGACGGCTCATGGCATTTGGAAAGAGCAGTTCGTGGTATTTAATGAGTTCATCGATTCAATTAACGGGCTGATGGACGAGGTTGACATGCTGACCAGATCTGCGGCCGAGGGCAATCTGAAAGTGCGCGGAGACTCATCCAAGTTCAAGGGCGCCTGGGCCAAAATGGTCAACGGCATGAACAGCGTTCTGGATGCGGTGGTCAACCCGTTGAATGCGGTGTCCGATCTGCTGGTGCAGCAGTCGAACTACGATCTGACGGTGCAGCTTGAGGGTGAATTCAAGGGCGACCTGGTGGTGCTGAGGGATGCAGCCATCAGGGCTTTAAGGCACCAGGTGGAATCCATGCAGCTGTTGAAGCGCATATCGGCGGAGCTGGCGGAGTCTGGCACTGACCTGAGCCAGG